>ENA-OYWN01000390-OYWN01000390.1-human-gut-metagenome-genome-assembly--contig:-NODE-390-length-13529-cov-7.786552_pt1 | contig 13529 bp, 7 predicted proteins | sample MGYA00244172_ERZ653401 | MGnify/ENA primary metagenome ERZ653401 (study PRJEB26926, sample SAMN06164967) | human gut metagenome | biome: ENVO:00009003; feature: ENVO:2100002; material: ENVO:00002003... | reverse complement strand
TGCTCAGGTACTTAAAAAAAATATTTTATAATAGTGTTGCGGAATTAAGGTTAATGTAGAAATACTCATTATTCATACCCGAAAGAAAGAAATCAATTCTGCCAACGGGTAAAGAGACTAAATCCACGTCAATCCCATATCAACGCTGTATCAAGTCCGTACCATCTCCGTGTCTATAGGAATAGACTTGGTACGGAGTTGGTATGGACTTGACACGGAGTTGGTACGGGCTTGGTTATATCCGGATAAGAATGAAACAAAAAAAATGTCATGCACTTCCCTTTTGGCTATTTGGCATTATGGCAATATGGCAATTTCTCGAACGAGGGAAAGGCATACTTACAATACGGAATATAAATCATACATTTTACTTCAATTCAAAATACAAAAGCATATATTTTATTTCAATTTAAAATACATCTCCAATAAACAGATATTTTGCAAGTCACAAAAACCCATATTATTGTATCAATTTGAAATTAAATTAATACTTTTGCCAAACATTTTGATAGCAATAATAGGTATTACTACAGAATAAAGTAAACTTAAAAAGATGAAAGAAGAACTTTTTAACAACGAAACAAAGAGAAAAGCCGGACAACAGGGAAGGGAAGAAAGCCAACATCCTGTATATCAACGACAGCCCAGGCAGTTGAGCTTGTATGATGCAGAGAACGAGCATGACGCTTGTGGTGTCGGTATGTTAGTGAACATCCACGGAGGCAAGTCACACGAACTGGTAGAGTCTGCATTGAAGGTGTTGGAGAACATGCGTCACCGGGGCGCCGAAGGTGCGGATAACAAAACCGGAGACGGTGCCGGCATCCTGCTGCAAATCCCGCACGAGTTTATTCTTTTGCAGGGTATTCCTGTCCCCGAGAAAGGGAAATACGGTACAGGTCTTTTCTTTCTACCGAAAGATGAGAAAGACCAGGGTGCTATCTTAAGTATCATCATCGAAGAGATTGAAAAAGAAGGATTGACATTGATGCACCTGCGCAATGTGCCCACTTGTCCAGAAATTCTGGGAGAATCGGCACTTGCCAACGAACCGGATATCAAACAAATTTTCATCACCGGATTTACGGAAAGCGAGACAGCCGACCGTAAACTCTATCTCATAAGAAAAAGAATAGAAAACAAAGTACGCAAATCGGATATTGCCACGCGCGAAGATTTCTACGTTGTCTCCCTATCCACGAAGAACATCATCTACAAAGGTATGCTCTCTTCACTGCAACTGCGAGGCTACTTCCCCGATCTGACAAACCCCTACTTCACCAGCGGCATAGCACTGGTACACTCCCGCTTCAGTACCAATACCTTCCCTACCTGGGGACTGGCACAACCGTTCCGCCTCCTGGCTCACAACGGCGAAATCAACACCATCCGCGGCAACCGGGGTTGGATGGAAGCCCGTGAAAGTGTGCTCTCCTCTCCCATCCTGGGCGACATCAGGGAGATACGCCCCATCATTCAGCCGGGAATGAGCGACAGTGCCTCACTGGACAATGTTTTGGAATTCCTCGTTATGTCAGGCCTCAGCCTGCCGCACGCCATGGCCATGCTGGTGCCGGAATCTTTCAATGAAAAGAATCCCATCAGCGAAGACCTGAAAGCATTCTATGAATACCACTCCATCCTGATGGAACCCTGGGATGGCCCTGCCGCCTTGCTGTTCAGCGACGGACGTTTTGCGGGCGGTATGCTCGACCGTAACGGATTGCGTCCTGCACGCTATCTGATTACGCACAACGATATGATGGTAGTGGCCAGCGAAGTGGGCGTGATGGATTTCGAACCGGGAGACATCAAAGAAAAGGGACGTCTACAACCGGGTAAGATACTACTGGTAGATACCGAAAAAGGCGAAATCTACTACGACGGAGAATTGAAAAAACAGTTGGCCGAAGCCAAGCCTTACCGCAGTTGGCTGGCAACGAACCGCATCGAACTGGATGAGCTGAAAAGCGGCCGTAAGGTAGCGCACACTGTGCCCGATTACGAGAGGATGCTGCGTACCTTCGGCTATTCCAAGGAAGATGTGGAGCGGCTCATCGTTCCGATGTGTACCACGGGTGCCGAGCCTATCAACTCAATGGGGAATGATACGCCGCTTGCCGTGCTTTCGGATAAGCCGCAACTACTGTACAACTACTTCCGCCAACAGTTTGCACAAGTCACCAATCCGCCTATCGACCCGATACGCGAGGAACTGGTAATGTCACTGACGGAATATATCGGCGCCGTGGGCATGAACATCCTGACACCCAGCGAAAGCCATTGTAAGATGGTGCGCCTCAACCATCCCATCCTGAGCAATGCACAACTGGATATTCTTTGCAACATCCGCTACAAAGGTTTCAAAACGGTGAAACTGCCCTTGCTGTTTGAAGTAGCAAAGGGTCGTGCCGGATTGCAGGAAGCACTCACAGCACTTTGCAAGCAAGCGGAAGAGTCCGTCAGCGAAGGGGTGAACTACATTATATTGAGCGACCGTGATGTGGATGCCACTCATGCGGCTATCCCCTCCCTGCTGGCAGTAAGCGCAGTGCACCACCACCTTATCTCCGTGGGTAAACGTGTGCAGACGGCATTGGTTGTGGAAAGCGGTGAAATACGCGAGGTGATGCACGCAGCCCTGTTACTGGGATTTGGCGCCAGCGCCCTGAACCCTTACATGGCATTCGCCGTGATCGACAAGCTGGTGGCGAAGAAAGAAATCCAATTGGATTATGCCACAGCCGAAAAGAAATATATCAAATCCATCTGCAAGGGATTGTTCAAGATCATGAGTAAGATGGGTATCAGTACCATCCGCTCGTATCGGGGAGCGAAAATATTCGAAGCCGTAGGTTTGAGTGAAGAGCTCAGCAATGCTTATTTCGGCGGGTTAAGATCCACAATAGGCGGTATCCGGCTGGATGAAGTGGCACGCGATGCAATCGCATTCCACGATGCAGGTTTTGCCGCACAAGTAGACGGATTACTCCCCAACAACGGTTTGTACGCTTTCCGTAAAGATGGAGAAAAACATGCCTGGAACCCGGAAACCATTTCTACCTTGCAACTTGCCACACGCCTGGGCAGCTATAAGAAATTCAAAGAATTCACCAGTCTGGTAGACAGAAAAGAAGCGCCTATCTTCCTACGCGACTTCCTGGATTTCCGCCGTGCCCCCATTTCTATAGATAAGGTTGAACCGGTAGAAAGCATCATGCACCGCTTTGTGACGGGTGCCATGAGTTACGGGTCTATCAGCAAAGAAGCGCATGAGGCAATGGCCATTGCCATGAACCGGATTCACGGACGCAGCAACACAGGTGAGGGAGGCGAAGACAGCGCACGCTTTACGCCCCGCGAAGACGGAACCAGTCTGCGTAGCGCCATCAAGCAGGTAGCTTCGGGACGTTTCGGCGTAACAACGGAGTATCTGGTGAATGCCGATGAAATACAAATCAAAGTGGCACAAGGGGCCAAACCGGGTGAAGGCGGTCAGTTGCCGGGCTTTAAAGTAGACCAGGTGATTGCGAAAACGCGCCATTCCATTCCCGGCATTTCATTGATCTCTCCCCCGCCCCATCACGACATTTATTCCATCGAAGATCTGGCACAGTTGATCTTCGATCTGAAGAATGTAAATCCTCATGCCAAAATCAGTGTGAAGCTGGTAGCCGAAAGCGGTGTAGGAACCATTGCCGCCGGAGTGGCCAAAGCAAAAGCAGACCTTATCGTCATCTCCGGTGCGGAAGGTGGTACGGGAGCCTCTCCTGCCTCCAGTATCCGCTATGCCGGTATCTCTCCTGAACTGGGACTAAGCGAGACACAACAGACTCTCGTACTGAACGGTCTGCGCGGGCAAGTGATGCTGCAAGTGGACGGACAACTGAAAACCGGTCGCGACATCGTGCTGATGGCGATGCTGGGTGCCGAAGAGTTCGGTTTTGCAACCAGCGCTTTGATTGTACTGGGCTGCGTCATGATGCGCAAATGCCATCAGAACACCTGCCCCGTGGGTGTGGCAACGCAAAACGAGGAACTTCGCCGGCGCTTTCACGGACGCAGCGAATACCTGGTGAACTTCTTCACTTTCCTGGCGCAGGAAGTGCGGGAGTATCTCGCCGAAATCGGTGTGGAACGTCTGGATGACATCATCGGACGCACGGATCTTATTATCCGCAAGCCAGAAAACGAATCACCCAAGCAATCCCTGATTAGTTTCGACAAAATACTGGCACGCGTCGATAATGGTGCAGCCATCCGCCACACCATCGACCAGCAACACGGCATCGACCACGTAAAAGATGTTGAAATGCTGCATGCCGCTGCCGAAGCTCTGGAAAACCAGAAAGAAATCTCACTGGAATATACGATTGCCAATACGGATCGTGCTTGCGGAGCTATGCTTTCGGGCACCATTGCCGCGAAGTACGGTGAAGCGGGACTGCCGGAACATACGTTGAACGTAAAGTTCAAAGGTTCTGCAGGACAAAGTTTCGGTGCCTTCCTTGTACCGGGTGTCAACTTCAAGCTGGAAGGTGAAGCGAACGATTACCTCGGCAAAGGCCTTTCGGGCGGACGGATTGCCGTATTGCCTCCGGTACGCTCTAACTTCCAGGCCGAGAAGAATACGATTGCAGGAAACACCTTGCTCTATGGCGCAACCAGTGGTGAAGTTTACATCAATGGGCGCGTAGGCGAACGTTTTGCTGTCCGCAATTCCGGTGCCATTGCCGTAGTAGAGGGTGTAGGCGATCATTGTTGCGAGTACATGACGGGCGGTCGTGTGGTAGTCCTCGGTTCAACAGGGCGCAACTTCGCAGCCGGTATGTCGGGCGGTGTAGCTTATGTATGGAATAAGGATGGAAACTTCGATTATTTCTGTAACATGGAAATGGTGGAACTAAGCCTCATCGAAGAAGCCTCCTATCGTAAAGAGTTGCACGAACTCATCCGTCAGCACTACCTCTATACAGGTTCCAACCTGGCACGCACTATGCTTGATGACTGGAACCGATATGTGGATGAGTTTATCCAGATAGTCCCCATCGAGTACAAGAAGGTACTGCAAGAAGAGCAAATGCGGAAACTGCAACAGAAGATTGCAGAGATGCAGAGAGATTATTAAGAGATTTATGATTTCAGATTTATAATTTATGACTTGCCGGACGGTATCATAAAGGCATTCCATAGTATAAGCCTAAGCAGAGATCATAAACCTGAAATCATAAATCTAAACATAAATTATAAATCATAAATCTAAAAATGGCAGATCCAAAAGCATTCTTAAACATACCACGACAGGAAGCGGGATACCGTCCTGTCCACGAACGTATCACCGACTTCAGTCAGGTGGAGCAAACTTTAAACAGTCACGAACGCAAACTCCAGGCATCACGTTGCATGGATTGCGGTGTACCCTTCTGTCACTGGGCATGCCCGTTGGGCAATAAACAACCTGAATTTCAGGATGCGCTTTATAAAGGTAAATGGCGCGAAGCATACGAAGTGCTCGCCGCCACAAACGACTTCCCCGAATTTACCGGACGCATCTGTCCGGCACTTTGCGAAAAGTCATGTGTACTGAAGCTTTCGTGTGATGCACCTGTCACCATTCGTGAAAACGAGGCGGCTATTGCCGAAGCGGCTTTTCGTGAAGGTTACATCGTGCCCATTCAACCCGAACGTAATGGAAAGCGGGTTGCCATCATCGGTGCAGGTCCTGCGGGACTCTCCGCTGCCTGCCGACTGAATGCTAAAGGCTATGAAGTGACTCTTTTTGACAGCAAACCCATGCCCGGCGGATTACTGCGCTATGGTATTCCTAATTTTAAACTCGATAAGGCAGTAATCGACCGCCGGATGGGAGTGCTTGAAGCCGAAGGCATCAAGTTCGAAATGGGCGTAACGGTAGATGTACAGAACCTCCCCGCGGGCTTTGATGCCTACTGCATCTGCACCGGGACGCCGCAGGCACGCGACCTCAACATCCCCGGACGCGAACTGAAAGGTATTTATCTTGCCCTCGAAATGCTGTCCCAGCAAAATCATATCCTCGATGGAGAAACGTTCCCCAAAGACCGTCTGGTAAATGCCAAGGGCAAACGGGTTCTCGTCATCGGTGGCGGTGATACAGGATCAGACTGTATCGGTACGAGTATCCGCCAGGGAGCCGTGAGTGTGACACAGATTGAAATCATGCCACAGCCTCCCGTAGGTCACAATGACGCTACTCCTTGGCCACAATGGCCCATTGTACTGAAGACGACTTCAAGTCACGAAGAAGGTTGCACGCGCCGCTGGTCGCTGGCATCCAATCAGTTTATTGGCAAGAATGGAAAAGTCTGCGGTGTAGAGGTGGAAGAAGTGGAATGGATTCCGGCTCAGGATGGCGGACGCCCTACCATGAAACCTACCGGAAAGAAGGAAGTGATAGACGCCGATATGGTGCTTCTGGCCATGGGCTTCCTGAAACCGGAACAACCGGAATTTCCGGAAAATGTATTCGTAGCAGGTGATGCGGCACGCGGTGCCAGCCTTGTGGTGCATGCACTGGCGGACGGGCGGAGAGTGGCAGAACGGATAGACAAGTATTTGAGTGATTAGTGGTAAGTGATTAGTGATTAGCAGGCTGTGCTATGCTTACTAATTACTAATCACTCATCACTAAACCCTAATCACTGAACTAATCACTAATCATTAACCCCTAATCACTAAGCATCATGTGTGGAATCGTAGGTATCTTCAATATCAAATCTCAATCCCAGGAATTGAGAAACAAAGCGCTTCGAATGGCGCAGAAAATCCGTCATCGCGGACCGGACTGGAGTGGTATTTATGTAGGCGGCAGTGCCATCCTGGCTCACGAACGTCTTTCCATCGTCGATCCGGAAAGTGGTGGACAACCATTGTATTCTCCGGATGGCAAGCAAATCCTTGCCGTCAACGGTGAGATCTATAATCATCGAGAAATCCGTTCCCGCTACGCCGGCAAGTATGCTTTCCGTACAGGATCGGACTGTGAAGTCATCCTCGCATTATATAAGGATAAAGGCATTCATTTCCTCGAAGAATTGAACGGTATCTTCGCCTTTGCCCTTTACGATGAGGAAGCAGATGATTATCTGATTGCCCGTGACCCTATCGGGGTAATCCCTCTTTATATCGGTCGTGACGACCAGGGACATATCTACGTCGGTAGCGAACTGAAAGCACTCGAAGGTTTCTGTGATACCTACGAGCCTTTTCTGCCCGGACATTACTTCTGGGGACGTGAAGGGAAAATGCACCGTTGGTATCAACGCCTCTGGACCGATTATGCCGCCGTCAAAGCCAATGACACCACCGCCCGCCGGGCTACCCAACCAGAAATCAACAGTGTAAAACTCGCCCTTGAAGCTGCCGTGCAACGCCAGTTAATGTCCGATGTTCCTTACGGTGTTCTGCTCAGTGGTGGCCTCGACTCTTCCGTCATCTCCGCCATTGCCAAGAAATATGCCCGCAAGCGCATTGAAACCAACAACCAGAGCGAAGCCTGGTGGCCTCAACTCCACTCCTTCGCCGTCGGTCTGCGCGGTGCACCGGACTTGATTAAAGCCCGTGAAGTGGCGGAATATATCGGCACTGTTCACCATGAAATCAATTATACCATTCAGGAAGGGCTCGATGCCTTGCGTGATGTCATCTACTTTATCGAAACATACGACGTTACCACTGTTCGTGCTTCCACACCGATGTACCTGTTGGCACGTGTCATCAAGTCTATGGGCATCAAGATGGTGCTTAGTGGCGAAGGTGCCGATGAGGTTTTCGGTGGTTATCTCTACTTCCACAAAGCCCCCACACCACAGGCTTTTCACGAAGAGACGATCCGTAAGCTCTCCAAATTGCACTTGTACGACTGTCTGCGTGCCAATAAGAGCCTTTCTGCCTGGGGTGTGGAAGGTCGTGTTCCCTTCCTCGATAAAGAGTTCCTGGATGTGGCAATGAACCTCAGCCCTGCCGTCAAGATGTGTCCGGGCAAAGAAGTGGAGAAGCGCATTGTGCGCGAAGCTTTTCAGAATATGCTGCCTCAGAGTGTTGCCTGGCGACAAAAAGAGCAATTCTCCGATGGCGTCGGTTACAATTGGATTGATACATTGAAGGCCATTACTTCGGCCGCCGTCACCGACCATCAGATGGAACATGCCGCTGAACGGTTTCCCATCAATCCACCACAGAATAAGGAGGAATATTACTATCGTAGCATTTTCGAAGAACACTTCCCCAGTCAGTCGGCTGCCCGAAGCGTACCCAGTGTGCCGAGCGTGGCTTGCTCTACTGCTGAAGCACTCGCCTGGGATGCCACGTTGCAAGGGAAAAATGATCCGAGCGGACGGGCTGTGGCAGATGTGCACGAGGCAGCATACACATTATGAAATTGTAATGCCACACTTCAGCAGATAAAATGCCACATCTAAACAAACGCAATGCCACACTTTATGATCGTTGAAGTGTGGCATTGCGTTTGTTTAGATGTGGCATTCTGTCATTCAATAATCCACTTCTCTATATTCCTTGTTTTATTACTGAAGTTCACACCTATTTTGAATAATTTCCTCGGGTCTGCCTCAAAAGGAAGAGCATACTGTTTTTCTTCTATTTGCTGCAAAGCTTCTTCTGCAGTACCTTCCAGTTTGAATTCCATGACGTAAATGTAATCGGCAGTCTTCACTACCAAATCCACCCTCCCTTCCGAAGTGTGATACTCCGCCTGTGTGTAGAAACCCACCAGTTTGAAGACGATAAACAGCACATTTTGGTAATGTAATTCCAAGTCTTTCACCAATTCATAAGGTGTGTCGGCAAAAAAACTTTGCAGCCTCTTAAAGAAAGCGTTAGGTTGGCCCATCTCTATCTCACGGACAAATTTTTGTATCTCAAACGGCGCTTCTAACTGGTTGAAACGGGTATAAAACGGCATCAGAAATCTGATAAAACCCTCTTCCACTTCCCGATTCGGAAAACCGAGACGGTAAAGCCCGAAACGTTTATCATACCCCTTTATCGTGAGATAACCGCTTTGGAAAATAACCGGTATGGGTTCGTTGTCGCCATAAATACAGTTCAGCACATCAGCATCCGTTTCTTCATGCGCCATGCGCTCCAAATTGTAATGATTGCGTCTCAGCAACTCCACAAGGTAAGTAGGCGTTCCGGTTTCAAACCAATAGTTGCCGAATTTCATCTTAAAGAATGTATTCAGCAAACTGAAAGGATTGTAGATGCCGTCCGTGTTTTCTGTAAAGTGATAACCGTCATAGCACGCTTTCAGTTCATTGCACACTTCCTGATACGTCATTTTCTGTGCGGCTGCCAATTCGTGCAGGTCTTCTTCAAAATTAAGATGTATCTCCTTTTCAGTGATTCCACAGATAGAAATAAACGGCTCGTCCATGGAGATGTCATTCAGATTGTTCAGGTCACTGAACACACTGACTTTGCCAAACTTGGTCACTCCCGTCAGTAAGGCAAACTTGATGCAGCCGTCCATGGTTTTCAGTACGCCATAGAAAGGTTTCAGAGTGTTGCGGAATTCGCGTTGCAGTTCCTCGTTGCCGATAGCTTGGAGCAAGGGTTTGTCATATTCGTCGATGAGAATGGCTACACGCTCACCACTTTGCTCATAGGCCCGTCCCACAACTCCTGCAAAGCGCAAGGCAAGGGTAGTTTCGGCAGAACGCGTTCCATAAAGTGACTCCCAGTAATCAAGCGTTTCATTCAGTATCTTGTCCAGACTATCCGGCGTATCATATTTCCCGATATTCAAGTCCAGATGCAACACGGGACGTTTCACCCAGTCTTTTTCCAAAGTTTCCACCGCCAAGCCTTCAAACAAGTCCCGTTTCGCCTCAAAATAGGCTTCGAGCGTGGAAATCAGCAAACTCTTCCCAAAACGGCGGGGGCGGGAAAGGAAAAAGTAACTGCCACTCTTCACCAACTTATACATCAATGCAGTTTTATCCACATAAACGTATCCTTCCTTACGAATCTTCTCGAAGTTTTGTATCCCGATAGGATATATTCTGTTACCCATGTCCTTGCCTCCTTCTACTATAATAGTATTCATTAATGCTACAAAGATAATGTAAACCGAGAACAGTATAAAATGAACTCGTTCATTTTTTTATGCCGAGGTGCAGCTTATCTTCTTCAAAGATAATGCAAATCGAAGGCAGCACTTTCATTTTCCCAATTTATTCCCTACCTTTGTACCCGCTTTTTTAGAAAGGCAGAATTCGTTCTATTAGTTTTAGGTTAAACACTTAATAACGCTTATGCAAAAGTCTGACTGCATCATCGGTGTAGAGCACGTATCGAAATACTTCGGAGACAAAGCCGTACTGAATGATGTAAACCTCTCTGTCCGTAAGGGCGAATTTGTAACGATATTGGGCCCCTCCGGCTGCGGCAAGACTACTTTGTTGCGCCTGATAGCCGGTTTCCAGACCGCCTCGGAAGGTATCATCACCATCGCCGGAAAAGACATCACGCAAACACCGCCACACCAACGTCCGGTGAATACCGTCTTTCAGAAGTATGCCCTTTTCCCCCACCTCAACGTGTACAACAACATCGCTTTCGGACTGAAGCTCAAAAAGATGCCCGAAGCCACCATTGGCAAGAAGGTGAAACAAGCCCTCCGCATGGTAGGTATGACGGATTACGAAGACCGTGACGTCGACTCCCTCTCCGGCGGACAGCAACAACGTGTTGCCATCGCCCGTGCCATCGTCAACGAACCCGAAGTGCTGTTACTGGATGAGCCCCTTGCCGCCCTCGACCTCAAAATGCGCAAAGACATGCAGATGGAGTTGAAAGAGATGCACCAGAAGCTTGGAATCACCTTCGTCTACGTCACCCACGACCAGGAAGAAGCCCTTACTCTGAGCGACACCATCGTCGTGATGAGCGAAGGCCGCATCCAGCAGATAGGTACGCCGACAGACATCTACAACGAACCCATCAACTCTTTCGTTGCCGATTTCATCGGAGAAAGTAACATCCTGAACGGCCTCATGCTTCAGGACAAAGCCGTATCCTTTGCCGGACACGAATTTGAATGTGTCGACAAGGGCTTTGGCGAAAACACTCCCGTCGATGTAGTCATCCGTCCCGAAGACATCTATATATTCGAGCCTTCTGCCGCTGCCCAACTGATGGGTACTGTCACCTCCTGCATCTTCAAAGGCGTGCATTACGAAATGATGGTACAGACTAACGAGGGCTACGAATTCATGGTGCAAGACTATCACAGTTTCGAAGCCGGACGGGAAGTCGGTCTGCTCGTGAAACCTTTCGACATTCACGTAATGAAGAAAGAACGCACCTGTAATACCTTCGAAGGCAAGCTCATAGACGCCACACACGTCGAATTCCTCGGTTACACCTTTGAGTGTGCCGAAGTGCAGGACATCGAACCGGGCAGCTCCGTCCTCGTAGAAATAGATTTCCGGAACGTCATCCTCGAAGATAACGAAGAAGACGGCCATCTGACGGGCGAAGTGAAATTCATCCTTTATAAAGGAAACCATTACCATCTCACCGTGTTTACCGATTGGGACGAGGATATCTTTGTAGACACCACTGACGTCTGGGACGACGGTGACCGTGTCGGCATCACCATCGCACCCGAAAATATACGAATTGTAGCACCGGCACAGACCACCGGTTCTATCCCTATTGTCGAATCTGCTAATAAGAAAGGAAGTGCTCAGTAATATATCCCGTTTCTTCATGCGCCGCCGGAACTGGACAGTTCCCTACGCATTGTTTCTCATCATCTTCGTTGTGATGCCTCTGTTGCTCATTGTGGTTTATGCCTTCACCGATGCTGAAGGCGCATTCACGTTTGCCAACTTCCGCAAATTCATGATGCATCCCGAATCTATCAACACATTCGTCTACTCCATCGGAATAGCTGTCATCACGACTCTGGTATGCCTCCTGCTCGGTTATCCGGCTGCTTATATTCTCAGTCAGAAGCGCTTCAACACTTCCCAGACCATGGTTGTACTGTTCATCCTGCCTATGTGGGTGAACATCCTGATACGTACACTTGCCACGGTGGCATTGTTTGATTTCCTCAACCTGCCGTTGGGCGAAGGAGCTTTGGTATTCGGTATGGTCTACAACTTCCTGCCGTTCATGATATACCCTATCTACAATACATTGCAGAAGATGGATGGCAGTCTGATAGAAGCAGCCCAAGACCTGGGAGCTACGCCTGTACAGGTATTCGGTAAAGTAATCCTCCCCCTTTCGATGCCCGGCATCATGAGTGGTGTGGTGATGGTTTTCATGCCCACGGTTTCCACCTTTGCCATTGCCGAGTTGCTGACGATGAACAACATCAAACTGTTCGGTACTACCGTACAAGAGAATATATATAACGGAATGTGGAACTATGGCGCTGCCTTGTCGCTCATCATGCTGTTGCTGATTGGCGTCACCGCCCTCTTTACCAACGAGGACGACAGTGCACAAAATGAAAGCGGAGGTGTGATATGATGACACGTATTCTGGCGAAAGGCTATCTTTGGTTTCTGCTTGCCCTGCTCTATTCGCCCATCCTGATCATTATGATCTTCTCTTTCACCGAGGCCAAGGTACTGGGTAACTGGACAGGATTCTCTACCAAACTATACAGTTCACTATTTACAGGCGGCATGCACCACTCACTGATGAATGCCATCTGGAACACATTCGCGATTGCTACGATTGCCGCCACAGCCTCTACCCTGCTGGGAAGCTTGGCAGCTATCGGCATCTTTAACTTGCGCTCCCGGGCACGTCAGGTGATGAATTTCACCAATGCTATTCCGATGATGAATGCGGATATCATTACGGGTGTATCCCTGTTCCTGCTGTTTGTCAGCTTTGGCATTTCGCAGGGATTTACTACGGTGGTATTGGCACACATCACTTTCTGTACCCCTTATGTGGTGCTTAGTGTGATGCCCCGTCTGAAGAAAATGAATCAGAATGTCTACGAAGCAGCTCTCGACCTCGGAGCTACTCCTTTCCAGGCGCTTCGCAAAGTCATCTTCCCGGAAATTCTGCCGGGAATGATCAGCGGTTTCATCCTCGCTTTCACGCTTTCCATTGATGATTTCGCAGTAACGATCTTCACTATCGGAAATGAAGGATTGGAAACGTTGTCGACATACATCTATGCGGATGCACGTAAGGGTGGACTGACTCCTGAACTGCGCCCACTGTCAACAATCATTTTTGTAACGGTGTTAGTATTGCTGATTGTGATTAATAAGAGAGCAGAAAGAAATAAGAAAGAATGAAAAATAATAATTTAGCGGAGCGAAAATGAAAGACTAAAGTATCTCAAATTCTCCTCCTCCTGGGAGGTTGTGTAAAAAGTCAAATTCAAGCGTTCTTTGACATATTTGTATAAAAAGGATTTTATATCTTTGATCTCCTAATAATAAGATTAAATTTATGGGCTATATTCAACCTTTAGATCGTAATCAACT
>ENA-OYWN01000383-OYWN01000383.1-human-gut-metagenome-genome-assembly--contig:-NODE-383-length-13699-cov-4.672457_pt1 | contig 13699 bp, 9 predicted proteins | sample MGYA00244172_ERZ653401 | MGnify/ENA primary metagenome ERZ653401 (study PRJEB26926, sample SAMN06164967) | human gut metagenome | biome: ENVO:00009003; feature: ENVO:2100002; material: ENVO:00002003... | reverse complement strand
TAGGGATAAAGTAGCTGACAGTATCGCCCGGCTGGCTGCTGCATTTCAGATAGCAACCTGCAAGGTCGGCGCTGCCGTATGATCTGTTGAATATTTCAATCCATGCGCTGTGCACACCGTAGTCATCCTGATAGTTGCTTTCGTTGTTGACCAGCACTTCATTCAGCAGCAGTTTGTTGTTCGATTTCTGTTCTTTGCAAGAAGAGCAAAAGCCTAACACCAGCATCAATGAAAGGAATATTCCGATTTTTGTTTTATTCATAATCGTTCTTGTTTTAGTGTGAAAAGCTTGATTACAAGGGAATATTACCATGCTTCTTAGCCGGGTTAGTCAATTTCTTGGTTTGCAACTGTTGCAGGGCACGAATGATGCGGAAACGTGTGTTACGCGGTTCGATAACATCATCAATGTAGCCATATTTAGCTGCATTATAAGGATTGGCAAACAACTTGGTGTATTCAGCCTCTTTTTCAGCCAGGAATTGAGCCGGATTTTCCTGCTCTTTGGCTTCGCGGGCATATAATACTTCTACAGCACCTGCACCACCCATTACAGCGATTTCAGCAGTAGGCCAAGCATAATTCATGTCGCCACGCAGCTGCTTACAGCTCATCACGATGTGCGAACCACCGTAGGATTTACGCAGTGTGATGGTAACCTTGGGTACAGTAGCTTCACCGTATGCATACAGCAGTTTGGCACCGTGCAGGATGACGCCGTTGTACTCCTGGCCGGTTCCCGGAAGGAATCCCGGTACGTCTACCAATGATACGATAGGAATATTGAAGGCGTCGCAGAAACGGACGAAGCGTGCGCCCTTGCGGGATGCGTTGCTGTCGAGCACACCTGCCAGATACTTCGGCTGGTTGGCAACAATACCTACGGACTGTCCGTTGAAACGTGCGAAACCAATAATGATATTCTTTGAATAATCTTTTTGGATTTCGAGGAACTCACCATTATCTATGATAGCACCAATTACCTCGTACATATCGTACGGCTTGTTCGGGTTATCAGGAATGATGTCGTTCAGGGAATCTTCCAGACGGTCGATAGGGTCTGTACAGTCTACATAGGGAGCTTCTTCCAGGTTGTTCTGGGGAATGTAGCTCAACAGTTTGCGGATAAGAGCCAAACCTTCTTCTTCTGTCTGTGCAGTAAAATGAGTAACACCAGATTTGGTGGAGTGAACGCTCGCGCCACCCAGGTTTTCCTGGCTTACGTCTTCTCCGGTTACAGTCTTTACTACCTTCGGACCGGTAAGGAACATGTAGGATGTACCTTCCATCATCAAAGTAAAGTCTGTCAAGGCAGGAGAGTAAACGGCGCCACCGGCACAAGGACCGAAAATACCGGAAATCTGCGGAATGACACCCGAAGCAAGTATGTTACGTTGGAAGATTTCAGCGTAGCCAGCCAAGGCATTAATACCTTCCTGAATACGTGCACCGCCCGAGTCGTTGATACCGATACACGGAGCACCCATTTTCATGGCTTGGTCCATAATCTTACAGATTTTCAGAGACATGGTTTCGGACAGTGAACCGGCAGAAACTGTGAAGTCCTGTGCGAAGATATAAACCAGACGGCCTTCGATTGTACCGCAACCGGTTACTACACCGTCACCGGGGTAGTGTTTCTTTTCCATGCCGAAGTTGGTGCATCTATGTTCTACGAACATGTCCATTTCTTCGAAACTGCCTTCGTCGAGAAGCATGGCTATGCGCTCGCGAGCTGTATATTTACCCTTCTCGTGTTGCTTTGCAATCGCTTTTTCACCACCACCGAGACGTGCTGCAGCGCGGCGGTCTATAAGCTCTTTAATCTTTTCAAGTTGATTACTCATGAATTTATATTCTTTAAGTGTTTATACAATTTATGATTTGATGATTTTACAGTCTTGCTTATTCCGGTTTCTCGCAAAGCTCGGTCAGGACACCGAGAGTTGACTTCGGATGCAGGAATGCAATGTTCAGACCTTCTGCACCTTTGCGGGGAGCTTTGTCTATAAGGCGGATACCTTTTTCTTCGACTTCGGCAAGCGCACCGGCCACTCCGTCTTCAACGGCAAATGCCAGATGATGCATGCCACCGTTACCGTTGTTCTTTTCGATGAACTTGGCAATTGTGCTTTCGGGAGAAGTAGGTTCCAACAATTCGATCTTTACATCGCCCACTTTCAGGAAAGCGGTTCTAACTTTCTGATCTTCCACGGTTTCGATGTTGTAGCATTTCAAACCTAAAACGTTTTCGTAGTACGGAAGGGCTTCTTCAATGCTCTTAACGGCAATGCCCAGATGCTCAATGTGTGAAATCTTCATAACTATATAAATTAATGTTAGTATTGTATCCTTTTTAATAAAGGTATAAAGCAGCACAAAGAAAGAGAATTCTTCCTTAATAAAGAAATTTTTCATCAATTAATTAATGGTTAATTGAACTTTAGAAGGATTTTTTCAGACTTTAGATAGAGACCGGTTGTTTTCTTGATATCGTCCGCTAACGGACATCCCCACTGTCCGAAAATGAACACTTACCCCTCTATGAAACCTTTCCGGCCACTTGGCACACTCTTTGCTTTTCTGTTTGCGACAATTTTAAAGATTGAACATGAAAAAGAATATTTTACTTGCAGTTTGTTTTTTGATGCCGTTGGCAACCATGGCGCAGAATGATACTTTGGGACATGAACGCAATATTACGCTGTCGGAGGCCATTGTACTGGCCCGTACGCAGTCTGTGGATGCTGCTGTGGCATTGAATGAATTGAAAACCGCGTATTGGGAATACCGTACATTCCGTGCGGACTTGTTGCCGGAAGTGAATTTCACCGGTACACTACCCAACTATAACAAGTCCTACAGTACCTACCAGAATTCCGACGGCTCCTATAGCTTTGTTCGCAACAATACACTGGGGCTGTCCGGACAGCTTTCGGTAGACCAGAACATTTGGTTTACGGGGGGTAAGCTGTCACTGACTTCTTCGCTGGATTATCTCAAACAACTGGGTTCCGGAGGAGCGAAGCAGTTCATGTCAGTCCCCGTGAGTCTGGAGTTGACGCAACCGGTCTTCGGAGTGAATACCTTGAAGTGGAACCGCCGTATAGAGCCCGTACGCTATGCCGAGGCAAAGGCCGAGTTCATTTCAGCTACGGAAGAGGTGACGATGAAAACCATCACTTATTTCTTTGAGTTGCTGCTGGCCAAAGAATCGCTCGCTACCGCCATGCAGAACAAGACGAATGCCGACCGCCTTTATGAAGTGGCCATAGCCAAACGTAAAATGGGACAGATATCCGAGAATGATTTGTTGCAGCTTAAACTGAATTCATTGCAGGGCAAGGCCGACGTGACTGAGGCAGAGAGCAACCTGAATGCAAAAATGTTCCAGCTCCGTTCTTTCCTCGGGGTGTCCGAGCAGGAAAGCCTGAATCCGGTGTTGCCCGCCACTGTTCCCGATATAAAGATGGAGTATGACCGTGTGCTGAACAAGGCACTGGAACGCAACTCCTTTGCACAGAACATTCGCCGCCGCCAGCTCGAAGCTGATTATGAAGTGGCAACGGCACGCGGAAACTTGCGCAGCATCGACCTCTTTGCCAGTGTGGGCTATACGGGGCAGAACCATGAATTCTCTTCAGCCTACCGGGACTTGCTTGATAATCAGATTGTGCAGGTAGGCGTCAAGATTCCTATCCTTGACTGGGGCAAGCGCCGCGGCAAGGTAAGGGTGGCAAAGAGCAACCGTGAAGTGGTCTTGTCCAGAATCCGTCAGGAACAGATGGACTTTAACCAGGACATCTTTTTGCTGGTGGCTAACTTCAACAACCAGGCGCAACAGCTGGACATAGCCGAAGAGGCGGATGTCATTGCTGAGAAGCGTTACAAGACCAGTGTAGAGACCTTTATGATAGGTAAAATCAGCACCCTGGACCTGAACGATGCACAGAACTCTAAAGACGAAGCCCGTCAAAAGCATATTTCAGAGCTGTACTACTATTGGTATTACTTCTATCAGCTCCGCAGCTTGACCCTTTGGGATTTTGAACGCGATACGGAATTGGAAGCTGATTTTGAAGAGGTGGTAAGAGGATAAGTCGACGGGTTGCAAGTGATAAGTTATGAATTATTTGCCGGTAAAAGTACCGTATATGCGATATTATAGGTGAATAACTTATAACTTATCATTCATAACTCTGCTTTTTTACTTATTTTTGCGGGAAACAAACTACAATTTTTATGATACTGATAATAGACGACGATAGTGCTGTGCGCTCTTCCCTCAGCTTTATGCTGAAGCGTGCCGGATATGAGGTGAAAACGGCTCCAAGTCCTCGCGAAGCTATGGACATAGTTAGGGCCGAAGCTCCCGCCTTGATTTTGATGGATATGAACTTCACTCTTTCCACTACCGGAGAAGAGGGACTTACCTTATTGAAGCAGGTAAAGGTGTTCCGTCCCGATGTGCCCGTTATTTTGATGACGGCATGGGGAAGTATCCAGCTTGCCGTGCAGGGTATGCAGGCCGGCGCATTCGATTTCATAACCAAGCCTTGGAACAATGCTGCTCTTTTGCAGCGCATCGAGACGGCCCTTGAGCTTACGGCCGCCCCGAAAGAGGTGCCGGAAGAGCAGACTACCGCATTGAATCGCAGCCATATTATAGGTAAGTCCAAAGGGCTGATGGAAGTGCTGAACACAGTGGCTCGCATAGCCCGTACCAATGCTTCGGTGCTGATTACGGGCGAAAGCGGAACGGGCAAGGAGCTGATTGCCGAAGCCATCCATATCAACAGCCAACGTGTGAAGCAGCCTTTTGTCAAGGTGAATCTCGGCGGCATCTCGCAGAGCTTGTTCGAGAGCGAGATGTTCGGCCATAAGAAAGGGGCGTTTACCGATGCCAGCGCCGACCGTATAGGGCGTTTTGAAATGGCAAATAAAGGTACTATCTTCCTCGACGAGATTGGTGACCTCGACCCTTCCTGCCAGGTGAAACTGCTGCGCGTGCTTCAAGACCAGACATTCGAAGTGCTGGGCGATAGCCGTCCCCGCAAAGTCGATGTGCGCGTTGTGTCCGCCACTAATGCAGACCTCCGCAAGATGGTGTCCGAACGTACTTTCCGTGAAGACCTTTTTTACCGTATCAACCTGATTACCGTAAAACTGCCCTCCTTGCGGGAGCGCCGTGAAGATATTCCTTTGCTGGCACGTCACTTTGCCGACCGTCAGGCAGAGGTGAACGGCTTGCCGCGTACGGATTTCTCGGCCGACGCTCTGAATTTCCTTTCCCGCCTGCCTTATCTGGGCAACATTCGTGAGTTGAAGAATCTGGTGGAGCGTACCATTCTGGTCAGCGGCAAGCCGGTGCTGGATGCCGCGGATTTCGATGCCCAATATCTGCGTCACGACGAACCGGCCAAAGCTGCCGAAGGTACTTCTTTTGCAGGTATGACCTTGGATGAAATAGAGCGGCAGACTATCTTGCAGGCGTTGGAACAGCATAAAGGGAATCTCAGTCAGGTGGCAGTGTCATTAGGCATCAGCCGCGCTGCGCTTTACAGACGTTTGGAAAAATATAATATTCAAGTCCCGTGCGCATAAAATTCTTTTTCTTCATACTTGTCCTTTTTCTGCTCGGTCTGGGTGGAATGCTGGTATATCTGCTGAGTGGAAAGCCTTCTTTGTATCTGTACGTGTTGGAGGGGCTCATCGGGTTTATCCTTATCTATCTGATAGTATTCTATAATAAGATAGTGAAGCCGATGAACACCATAGGCAGCGGTATGGAGTTGCTGCGCGAGCAGGATTTCAGTAGTCGTCTCAGCCGGGTAGGGCAGTACGAAGCAGACCGCATTGTGAATATCTTTAACCGAATGATGGAGCAGCTCAAGAATGAACGGTTGCGCATGCGCGAGCAGAATCACTTCTTGGATTTGCTGATTCAGGCATCTCCAATGGGGGTTATTATCCTGACAATGGACGATGAAGTGTCGCAACTGAATCCGATGGCGGTAAAGATGCTCGGTGTCCGTATGGAGGAGGCGATGGCAAAGCGGCTGGACCAGATGGACTCCCCGTTGGCTGCCGAACTTTCGTCCATTCCCAAAGACGAGACGGCAGTGGTCCGTCTCAATGACGCGAATATTTATAAATGCACCCATTCTTCTTTTATTGACAGAGGGTTCAAACATCCTTTTTTCTTGATAGAGCGTATGACGGAAGAAGTGATGCGTGCCGAGAAACGTGCCTATGAAAAGGTAATCCGCATGATAGCTCATGAAGTGAACAATACCACTGCGGGCATCACTTCCACACTCGATACAGTGGAGCAGGCACTTTCTACAGAAGATGATATGGAGGACATCTGCGACGTGATGCGCGTTTGTACGGAGCGTTGTTTCTCGATGAGCCGTTTCATTACCCGTTTTGCAGATGTGGTAAAGATACCCGAACCTACCCTGGCACCCGTCCAGCTGAATGAGTTGGTGTCCATGTGCAAGCGTTTCATGGAAGGAATGTGCAATGACCGCAATATAGAGCTACGTCTGGAATGCGACCCGGAGGTGGGAATGGTGCGTATGGATGCTTCTCTTTTTGAGCAGGTGCTTGTGAATATCATCAAGAATGCCGCCGAAAGTATAGAGGGGGACGCCGGAGAAAACGGACAGCAAGGTGAGATAATAGTAAGGACCACTGCCCCCGCTTCTGTCGAAGTCGTTGACAATGGTCCGGGGATAAGTAAAGAGACCGAAGCTAAACTCTTCAGCCCCTTCTTTTCCACCAAGCCGAACGGGCAGGGAATTGGCCTGGTGTTTATCCGGGAAGTTTTGAGCCGTCATGGTTGCACGTTCTCCCTACGTACCTACAACGATGGATTGACCCGCTTCCGTATACTATTTAATTGAAATTTGAAAGTTTTACCTTTCACCTTTCAATTTTCAATTTTTATCTTTCGCCTTTCCATTTTTAAAGAATTCTTTTGCATACTCCTCCAGTATCTTTTTGATGCCTTGGCCGATGGTTGCATAGTCTTTCTCGTCCAGATTGGCGAGTGAGGCGCGCACGCTCCATTCGGGGCCGTCAAAACCACCGCCGTTCAGCAGCACCAGAGAGGTTTCTTTGGCAAGGCGGAAGACTACGTTCAGCGGGCTGTAGGTGCGTTTCAGATATTCTACAAAGTCGTCCCCATAGAACTTCTTTGCCCAAACCAGCATGTCGATTTCTGTATAATAACCTACGCGCAACGGGTCTTCCGTCAGCGTGAAACCGGTATTCTCCCAAAGGGCATGCAATCGGCGGCGGATAATCTCCTGCATCTTTTGCTTGTATTTGTTTTCCTTGTCCAGCAGGGCAAAGGCGGCGAAAAGGCCCATCTGCATCTGTTGTGGCAATGACAGTCCGGCGGTATGGTTCAGTGCCACCTGACGGCTGTCGGCAACCATACGGTCGATAAACTTCAGTTTTTCAGGTTCCAGAGTGAGGGTGGAGTAGCGGTGGTGCAGAATCTCCCGTTTCTCTTTCGGCAGTTTGGCTATCAGCTTGTCGAACAGGTTGAATTCGTGCAGGGTAATGACCGCATTGCGCCATCCGGTGGCACCGAAGTATTTGGAGAATGAATAGACGCAAAGCGTATTGTAGGGAATTTCTGCCATGAACGAACGGAAATGTGGACTGAATGTACCGTATACGTCGTCTGTAATAATCATCAGATTAGGGTTGTCATTCCTGACGATGCTCACGATGCGCGCCATTGTATCCGGACTGAGTGTGTAGCTGGGCGGATTACTGGGATTGGTGACAAAGAGGGCCTTGATTTTAGGGCTTTTCAAGCGGTCTATGTCTTCGTCGCTGTACTGCCAGAGGTGCATCCCTTCGTTATTCATGCGGTTGGCATGTATTTTGGTCACTCGAAACTGGTAGCGGCTGAGTTGTGGGATTTCAATATAGGGGGTAAAGGCAGGAACCATGAGGACGATGCCGTCCCCTTTGTTCAGCAGGAAGTTTTCCTGCAGGGAGTCGAAGATGTAGCACATGGCGGCTGTTCCACCTTCGGTGGCAAACAGGTCATAGGCACCCCGGGGAGGACGGTTGTCGCACATCTCTTGCGAAAGGTAATCTTGCACAAGGATTTCCGTAAAATGAAGGATGCGGTCGGGCACGGGATACTGGTCGCCTACAATGCTTTCGGCCCATTCGTGTACAAGGCTGTCGGGGTCGGCGGCATGCTGCATCAGCAGGTAGTTGTAGGTTTGTTCCAGCAATTTGGCGCCCGGTACGTTATTGTTCTTTTTCAGGAAGGCTTCGAAGCGGGAGGCAATGCCTTTTTTTTCGGGGATGCCTGCAATGCCCTCGGGCAAATCCATGATGCGGCGGCACTCTTCCAGGCCGAAGCTTCCCAACAGGAAGAAGGCTTCGCGTGGAGCGGTTGCAATCCAGTTGGGGTTGCCGCGCCCTGCGTTCAGCATGGTACGGGCGGTTTTCTTCAGACTCTCGTCTGCCATGTCTATCAGGCGGTTCTTCAGTTCGAAAGGACTGATAGATTCCATTTTCTTTTCTAAAAGTTTTGTATCCATAAGCTCAAGTTTAGGTTCGTTATTTATTGTTTTCAGTCATTCGGCGAATAATCTCTGTTCATGCGGTATACTATTTCTTTCCTTGCTTGAAATTAATCGTCCGATATATGTTTCCTTTTCGTCCGACAGTTGTTGAATCATCGTCCGACAACTGTTGAATTATCGTCCGACAGCTGTCGGACGAATAGCTATTAGTGAATGGGTATATAGTCGCTTGCATTTCCGGCAATAATTCTTTGAATGCTCCGGATTAGTAAGCATTGGTACAGAATCGTCTTATATTAGCAAAACGATGACTACACCCCATATTATTAATAAGGTATTGCCCACGGCATAGGTCACGGTGTATCCCAGAGCAGGTGTCTCACTCTCAACGGCATCCTGCACCGCGCCTAAAGCGGCCGTAGTGGTACGTGCCCCCGCGCAGACGCCCAAAGCCAGTGCCGGATGGAACTTGAAAACATACCTTGCCAGCAGCAAGCCGATAATCAGCGGCAGGGTGGTGGCGGCTGCTCCCACCAGGAACAGGCTGATACCTACGTCGTGGAAGCCCTGCACGAAACTGGGACCTGCCGAAATGCCCACTACCGCGATGAACATGTTCAGACCGACATTGTTCAACACCCATTGCGAAGGTTCGGGAATGCGCCCGAAGGTGGGGTGCTTACTGCGGAGCCAGCCGAAGAACAAGCCGGCAATCAATGCGCCGCCGCTTGTGCTCAAGCTGATGGGGATGCCGCCGATATGGACGGAAAGTGCTCCGAACAAACCTCCGACAAGGATACCCAGGCCTACGAATATCATGTCCGTCTGGTTGGTAGGGCGGTCTATATACCCCAGACGTTTGGCTGCTGCTTCCACTTCCTGCCTGGTACCTACCACTTCGATGACGTCGCCGGCATCTACTACCGTTTGTGCCAGCACGGGAATGGATATTCCGGCGCGCTTGATGCTCCGGATACTGACACCGTGCATGAACTTTTCCCTTCGGATAACTGCAACCGTCTTGCCGGCAACCGTCTTGCGTGTGATTGTAACCGGTAACTTTTCGGCAGGAAAATCCAGGAGCTGGGCATCTTGTACTTCCGGCCCTATCCAGCTTTCTTCGCCTATGATGTATTCGCGGCGTCCGCTTAGCACTACTTCGTCTCCCGGCTCTATCTGTATGTTCATGCTGACTTCCACCACAACTCCGGATTTGCGGAGGCGTTCCACAAATAGACGTTTGTCGTGCTGCCGGAAGTAGACTTCCAGGTCAATCACCCGCTTTCCATTCTTGAACCATTCGTTTTCGACCCGGTAGGCACGGAAAGTGACGGGGCGTGCCGCCGGCATGAATCCCGGTTCGTCAGCCAGAGAGCTGCCCATCTTCGCCTCCAGTTCCTTGCAGGCGGCTTTCACCTTTTCCAGCCCGCCTAGCATCTTGGGACCAATGGATGATAGGACCCATGCCGAGCCTGCCGTACCGAAAATGTAGGTGACGGCGTAGGATACGGGAATGATGTTGACGTAACTTTGTCGTTGGGCCTCGTCCAGTCCCATATTGGCCATGGTGTCTTCTGCCACTCCGATGACGGCGGAGATGGTTTGCGAACCGGCCAGCAGTCCGGCAGCTTCACCGGCATTGTAGCCCATCATCAGGGCCAGCAGCCAGGTCACTAACAGTACGGATACACACATCAGTACGGCAAAGCCTACTTGGGGTAATCCGTCCTTTTTCAGTCCGCGGAAGAACTGGGGACCCACTTTATAGCCCACGGCAAAAAGGAAAAGCAGAAAAAATACCGACTTTATCGGACCCGGTACGGCTATATTCAGTTGCCCTACCAGTACGCCTACAAGCAGTACACTGGTCACTGTGCCCAGCGTAAACTTACCGATACGCAGTTTCCCCAGCCAGAATCCCAGGAATATAGTGAGGAAAATGGCAAGTTCGGGGCGTTCCCTGAGCTGGTTGAAAATCCATTCCATAATCAAGTTGTTTAGGTTATATATTGGTTGTTCCGATGCTTTCTGGAGCGTCGTTTCGCTATACAACGGCTTTTAACGGGAAGTGTTTTGTACAAAAGGAGTTTTTTAGAACATTTATTCCGTAAAACCGAACTTTAAGAAAAAGTTTTCTTCCGTACCTTTGCCATCCAAATTAGGTAAAACAAGGTATGAAGTTGTTTTTTAGGGTATTTCTGCTTATCCAGCTGGTTACTCTTCCATTGAGAGCACAATATATGGTGCAAGGCGTTGTCACCGATTCGTTGACGAAGGAGCCGTTGCCTTATACGTCAGTTTATCTGAAAGGAACTACGGAGGGAGGGATGACGGACAATAACGGCCGTTTTTCCTTCAAGACCTATCGCCCGGAGGCCACGCTGGTCATTTCGGCCGTGGGATATAATGAATATGTCCGGCTGATTCATCCTGCAAAGTCTTCTAAGTTCAATATTGCCCTTTCGCCAGCCACTTATGCACTGGATGAGGTGGTGGTGAAGCCGAAACGTGAACGGTATAAGAAAAAGGATAATCCCGCAGTGGAGTTTGTACGCAAGATGATAGAGCATCGGGATGACTACTCGCCCGACGAACGCGACTTCTGGAAACGTGACCGCTATGAAAAGATGACTTTTGCCATCAATAACTTCGACAGCTTGAAGCAACAGAAGTGGCTTTACCGTAAGTTCAAGTTTCTGACGGATTATGTCGATACCTCTGCCGTTACCGGCAGGCCGGTACTGGCCATCTCCAACCGTGAGTTACTTGCCACAGACTATTACCGCAAGTCTCCGCATAGCCGGAAACAGTGGGTCACCGCCCGCAGGCAGGCAGGAGTGGACGAGATGCTTTCCCAGCAGGGTATGGAGCAGGCTATCAGTGTCACCATGACCGATGTAGACCTTTATGAGAACAACATCACCTTGTTCACCAATAAGTTTGTCAGTCCGCTTTCCTCCCTTGGGCCGTCTTTCTACAAATATTATCTGATGGATACGCTTACCGTTGCCGGAAAGCCTTGTGTTGACTTGACATTTGTCCCTTTCAACTCCGAGTCGTTCGGTTTTACGGGACATTTATACGTCATGCTGGACAGTACCTATTTTGTAAAGCGTGCCGTCATGAACTTTCCTCAGAAAATAAATCTGAACTTTGTGGACTACATGAAGATTGAACAGAATTTTGACCGCGCGGAGGACGGTACGAGGCAGTTGCTCAATGAGAGTATCACTACGGAATTCAAGTTGGTGGACAATAGTGACGGTATTTATGCCAAGCGGGATGTGTATTACAGAAACTATCAGTATGAACCGGATGACAAGGCTCTGCAGGCTTTCCGAAAACCGGAAAAGGTGATTGAAGAGACATCGGCTTCCGGCTATTCGGAAGCATATTGGGATGCCAACCGCCAGGTGGAAGTCAGCAAGAAAGAGACTTCGGTGGACAAGATGATGGCCCAGTTGCGCAGCTATCCCGTTTATTTCTGGACGGAGAAAGTGTTGAAGGTGCTGTTCACGGGGTATATTCCCGCTCCGAAGGAAAAAGAACCTTTGTTCTATATCGGTATGATGAATACCACTATCAGCGGAAATACACTGGAAGGGGTGCGCTTGCGTGCCGGCGGTATGACGACGGCATGGCTCAATCCGCATTTGTTCGGCAGGGGCTATATGGCATACGGTTTTCGCGACCATCGTGTAAAGGGACTCGCCGAACTGGAATATTCTTTTCATAGGAAGAAGGAATATGCCAATGAATTTCCTATACATTCGTTGAAGCTCCGTTACTTGTCAGACGTCAATCAATATGGACAACACTATCTTTATACCAGTCAGGATAATGTTTTTCTTGCCTTGAAACGTCAGAAGGATGACCGTATCGGTTATCAGCGGAAGGCGGAACTGACCTATACCAATGAGTTCCATTCCGGCTTTTCCGTACAGATGACGACGCGTCTGCGTAAAGATGAATCATCCCATCTGATTCCTTTCGTCAAGCAGGACGACCATAATACGTATGTAAAAAGTATTTCGACCAGTGAACTGGAATTGAAGCTGCGCTATGCTCCCAACGAGAAATTCTTCCAGACCCAATGGAACCGTTTCCCCGTTTCGCTGGATGCTCCGGTCTTTTCGCTTACACATACCATGGCTGCCAAAGGGGTACTGGGAGGAGACTATACCTATCACTATACGGAAGCGGGTTTTCAAAAGCGTTTCTGGTTCTCGGCATTCGGTTATACGGACGTTATCCTGAAGGCCGGGAAAGTATGGAACAAGGTTCCTTTCCCTTTGCTCGTCATTCCCAACGCGAACTTGTCCTATACCATACAGCCCGAGTCCTATTCACTGATGAATGCCATGGAATTCATGAACGATGAATACGCTTCCTGGGATGTGACCTATTACTTGAACGGCTGGCTCTTCAACCGTATTCCTTTGTTGAAAAAGTTGAAATGGCGTGAAGTGCTTTCCTGTCGCGGCTTGTATGGGAATTTGAGTGATAAGAATAATCCGGCTTTTCAGCAGGATTTGTTCCGTTTTCCTGCCGGCAGCACTACAATGGGGCATACGCCATACGTAGAGGCAGGTGTAGGTGTTGAAAATATTTTCAAAGTATTGCGTGTCGATTATGTATGGCGTTTGACTTACCGAAATTTACCAAATATCGACAAATCCGGGCTCAGAATCAGTCTACACATGACATTTTAACTTAAATCTTACTAATAGGACATTAAATCGGATAAAATGACTAATCCCAATTGAGTAAAATACCCTAAATTTGAGCAATTTTTTAAACTCTAAATAATACAATGGCAATGAAAGAAAACATTAAGCCGGCAACCGGACGCCTGGGCGTGCTGGTAGTCGGAGTAGGTGGTGCGGTTGCAACCACCATGATTACCGGTACATTAGCTGCTCGCAAGGGCTTGGCAAAAGCTATAGGCTCAATCACACAAATGGCTGCTATGCGCATGCAGGATGGCAAAGAGAAACTTATCAAAGACATAGTGCCTTTGGCTGATTTGAATGATATCATTTTCGGCGGTTGGGACATTTTCCCGGACAACGCCTACGAAGCTGCTATGCTGTCTCTTATACACATCTCCGAGCCCACGAGACCCTAAGACATCTCGT
>ENA-OYWN01000376-OYWN01000376.1-human-gut-metagenome-genome-assembly--contig:-NODE-376-length-13842-cov-4.361500_pt1 | contig 13842 bp, 10 predicted proteins | sample MGYA00244172_ERZ653401 | MGnify/ENA primary metagenome ERZ653401 (study PRJEB26926, sample SAMN06164967) | human gut metagenome | biome: ENVO:00009003; feature: ENVO:2100002; material: ENVO:00002003... | reverse complement strand
TATAAGAGACAGATGCTTTCGCCTGCGGCCTGCCGCAATGTGAAGAACAACCTCGACAATGTTTTTGCGACGGGGTGCGGCTCTTCGTCCCACCACGACATTACGCTCGACGGCCGAACCCGCAACTACGAAAACCGGATTTTCCCGCTCGACGGGGAGCATGCCCTCTGCATCTGCCGTGACATCACCGAGGCCGAAGCCGCCAAGCATGAACTGGAGATGGTCAAATATGCACTGAACAATGTCGACGAGGAGATCTACGCCTGCAGCCTGGACGGTACGATGGAATATGCCAACGAGCAGTTCAGGGTGCGGCACGATGTCGAAGGCGACCTTTCGCAACACAAGGTTTACGATTTCTGGTCGTACGAAGGTTCCCGTTTGCAGTGGGAAGCCCGGCTGGCGAAAATACGCCGCGATAACGGCTCGCACAAATACACCGTCCGCTTCAAGAACGAGCAGGGACGTATCGTGGCGTGGGACATCGTGGCCTACATCATCTACGACTATTTTCAGGAGCGCGAGATCGTCTGGTTCTTCGGCCGGGACGTGACGCAGCGCATCGAACACGAGAACAAGGTCAAGGTCAAGGAGATGAACTCCATCCTGGAGTGCATCCTCAACAACATTCCGGTCTATCTGTTTGTGAAAGACCCGGGCAACGAGTTCCGCTACCTCTACTGGAACCGGGCGTTCGAGGAATATTCGCGGATTCCGGCCTCCAGGGCGCTCGGGCATACCGATTACGAGATTTTCCCCAGCCCGAAGGATGCGGAGCATTTCCGCCAGGACGACCTGACGCTGCTGCGTACGGGTGAACGCCAGACCTTCATCGAGGAGTACGTCTCGGCCACGGGCGAGACCCGTATCGTCAATACTTCCAAGTCGCTGGTGCCGGTCGAAAACCGCCTTCCGCTCATCATCGGCGTCTCGTGGGACATCACCGACATGAAGAATGCCGAACTGGAGATCGTCGAGGCGCGTATCCGCGCCGAGGAGTCCGACCGTCTCAAATCTGCTTTCCTGGCCAACATGAGCCACGAGATTCGCACGCCGCTCAATGCCATCGTGGGTTTTGCCAAGCTCATCGGCGAGGTGGAAACCGAGGAGGAGAAACAACAGTTCATCGATATCATCGACGTCAATTCCGAGCTGCTGCTGCAACTGATAAACGATATCCTCGACATTTCGAAGATCGAAGCCGGGACGCTCGAATTCCGCTTCAGGCCGATGAACCTCAACGACCTCTGCCGCTCGGAGCTGGAAGTCCACAAACCCCGCGTCAAGCCGGGCGTGGAACTGGTCTTCGAGGAACGGGTCGCGAACGTGGAGATCGTCTGCGACCAGAACCGCCTGGCACAGGTTATTTCCAACCTGCTGAACAACGCCGGCAAGTTTACCGAAGAGGGGGAGATCCGCTTCGGGTTCGACCTGAAGGACGGGTGTGTGGAGTTCTTCGTCCAGGATACGGGCATGGGCATACCGCCCGAGAAGGCGCGCAATATCTTCGACCGGTTCGTCAAACTCAACGATTTCGTGTCCGGCACGGGACTCGGGCTGGCCATTTCGAAGATGATCGTCGAAAAACTCGACGGAACGATCGGCGTGGATTCCGAACCCGGGAAGGGCACGCGGTTCCATTTCTCGATCCCCGTCGTCCACCGGGACGGCAGCAAAAACGACGAGCAGCTTTGCGCCGCCCCGGGCCGGGACGACGGCAAGTCGTGGGTGCTGCTGGTCGCCGAGGATTCGGACACCAATTTCAGACTCATCGAAGCCGTCCTCAGCCGCCGCTTCAGCCTCGTGCGTGCCCATACGGGAGCCGAGGCCGTGGACATGTTCGGGACGGTACAGCCCGATGCCGTGCTGATGGACATCCGCATGCCCGTGATGGACGGCCTTGAGGCTACGCGGCGTATCCGCAGCGTTTCGGCGGACGTCCCCATCATTGCCATGTCGGCCTATTCATCCGGCAGCGAGATCGAGAGCGCCCGCAATGCGGGGTGCAACGAATTTCTCGTCAAACCACTCTCGCAGTATTCGCTCCACCGGGCGCTGAATGCCGCTCTGGTGGAGTTCAAGGGTAAGGGCAAATCATAACCGGGTCGCCCCCGGAAACGGAACGTCCCGCAAGCCGTGTGCTGCGGGACGTTCCGTTTTATCGTATGGCGCGCCTACCGGTACCGGTGCGAGATCAGGGTCATGAACTCTTCGCGCGTACGGTGGTCGGAGAGGAAAATCCCCGTGAAGGCCGAGGTCGTAGTCGCCGACTGTTGCTTTTCGATGCCGCGCATTTGCATGCACATGTGACTCGCTTCGATCACTACGGCCACGCCCATGGGGTTCAGCGCCTCCTGGATGCAGTCGCGGATCTGCACCGTCAGCCTTTCCTGTACCTGCAGGCGGCGGGCGAAGCACTCCACCACACGGGCTATTTTGGAAAGCCCCGTGATATGGCCGTTGGGGATGTAGGCGACATGCGCCTTGCCGTAGAACGGCAGCATATGGTGCTCGCAGAGCGAATAAAGTTCGATGTCCTTCACCAGCACCATCTGCTTGTACTCTTCGCGGAACGTCGCCGAGCGGATGATCTCCAACGGGTTTTCGTCATAGCCTTTCGTCAGGAACGACATTGCTTTGGCCACCCGTTCGGGGGTCTTCTGCAACCCTTCGCGTGCGGGATCCTCGCCCAGCAACCGCAGTATTTCGGTGTAGTGGTGCTTCAGCCCTTCGATGGCCTTGGCGTCGAAACGCTCCTCCTTGTTGTAATTTCTCTCTTCCATAGGAACGGCAAAGATAGTGCAAGCCGAGGGCAAAAGCAAGTTTACTTGCAATTTGCCGAGGCGCCGCCTGTCTAAAACAGGGTTAAAGACGATGCAAGCCGGGCGCAATGCCGAATTTATTCGGACATTGCCGGGGCGCCGCCTGTTTTTCGTAAAGACGCTTATTTCTCGACGGAATGCAAATACGCGGCGAGTTTGCGTACGGCACGGGCCCGGTGCGACACTTCGTTTTTCTCCCCGGTGGTCATCTGCGCGAAGGTTCGGTCGTATCCGTCGGGGATGAACAGCGGGTCGAACCCGAATCCCTCGTGCCCCGTTTCCCGGTCGATGATGCGCCCCTCGACGATCCCTTCGAAAAGGTGCTCTTCGCCGTCCAGGAGCAGCGATATCACCGTGCGGAACCGTGCCCGGCGGTTGGCCTGCCCTTTGAGGTTTTTCAGCAGCAGCCGGTTGTTGGCCGCGAAGTCGTGCCCGTCGGTGGCGTAGCGTGCCGAGTGTACGCCCGGGGCCCCGCCCAGCGCTTCGACTTCGAGCCCCGTGTCGTCGGCGAAGCAATCCATTCCGGTGCGTTCGTGCAGGTAATGCGCCTTCTGCGAGGCGTTGCCTTCGAGGGTATCCTGTTCCTCGGGGATCTCCTCCGTCACGCCGCAGTCGCGGGGTGTCAGCAACTTGTATCCGGGCCCCAGTACGGCCTGTACCTCGGTGAGCTTGTGTGCGTTGTTGGTTGCGAAAATAATGTCCATATTCTCTTTTTCCGATGCTTGAATCTTTCGTCGGGATGCCCGGCTTTCCTCGCTGCCCGTCTCCGGGGGCGTCCCGGGCATATCCGCTTCCCGTCCCGCTGGCCGGGTTATTTCACGACTTCGAGTTTTTCGAGCCTGTCGTCCAGGTCGATCTTGTCGATGATGGTTTTGACCAGGATGTCCATGTCCGAGCCTTCGGAGTAGTCGGCCGGGCAGACGTGGCTTACGCGGTTGTCGTGGATCAGCGAGGCCATCTCCTTGCGGGCACCCTTCTGGTCGGGGTTGTAGACCGCGATCGAATGTCCGCCGGAATTTTTCACCAGCCGCATGCAGGGGATGTCGGTCGTCCCGTCGCCCACGTAGATCATGTGCTTGAACGGCACGGGACGTTCGTTTTCGGGGATGTAACGATTCACCATCTTGCTGTCGAACACCGATTCGACGCCTTTGTTGATCTTGAAGATGAACTGCGTCTTGTTGGTGTAGTTGACCGCCACGGCGGGCCAGTAGGCGATGCCGTCGACGTCGTAGAGAAACGAGCAGGCATAGATCTTCCGGAACTCGTGTGCGATCTGAGTTCCTTCGATGATCTCCTTCATCCCTGACGAGTTGATGTAGTGCAGGATTCTTATCCCGTGTGCGGCGCCGTAGGCGTTGATCCGCGCAAACCACTCCTTCACGCCCTTGTAAAGCGTCACGCGGCGTCCCGAATCCTGAAATGCCTCGCGCCGCAGCGACAGCCCTTTCGACTTGGCTTCCTGTAACATGCGTGCCATATAGGTCAGTACCATGTCGGCATCCTGTTCTTCGGCCAGCGTGTTGGCCTCCGTCCAGAATTCCTTGTTGCTTTTGCCCACGGCGGGTATGAAGTCGTACTCCTGCATGTTGCCGGGGGCGAGCGTGCCGTCGAAATCGTAGATAAGGGCTATGGTGAATCTGAATTCCATCGTTTTCAAAGTTTTGAAGATCAAATATGTATAAATGAATAGGTCAAAAGATATCTATGGAGTTTGGATTGGTGTAGACAGCGTACTGCATTCCGAATTCATGTATCTGTCCGGTTTTGGTTACTACTTTCACCCTGTATGAGAAAAAAGGATTGTTTTCGAATGTCGTATAATCGAAAAAGTAGAGCTTATGATAAGAGTGATGGTACCGATTAATACTTCCATTGTCTACGAAATGATATAAACATTGATGGAAGTTTCTTTTGATCCCCTTCTTCCTTGCTAATTTAAGCAACAGACTTTGTATCTCTTTATTATTGCAATAATCTGCGTAATCCGACGTATTGTCGAGTGGAATCCCGTTCAACAGTATCTTTCCTTTGAAAAATTTTGCCGGAACATCGGCCGGATCCGGATCGTCATAGTCGTATTCCTTTTCTTTAGGCAGGTAATCCCAATGCAGATTGAACTCCATTACTTCTTTTTCGGGGGAGACTAAAGCTGTAAAGCCTATCGTGTCCCAGAAATAGCGGTTGTATCCTGTATTGTAATCTTTTCCGTAAAGGATTCTCTCGCAAGGTCCGAATATCTCGATAAGCGAGTCAATGGGTATGTTTATCGAGAATGTCCGGCCATTGTAAGTAGCACGCTCCTCCGTAAATACGAACAGATGCTGGGTATTGACTCCCTTTGCGTCTAATTCCTCCTTTGTATAGCCGGAACCCATGTATCCTTCGTCGGCAACTTCGCCTGCTCCGCTGCATGCGACGGTGAAAATACCTAATAGAAACGAGAGGATTATATTTTTTATTTTCATCATTTTAAGTAATAGGTATTTCTGTGCTTCCCGGTTGGGAGTGCTGTATGGAATGTATGGCTGATTTTGTTGCATTCCTTTGCCTGGATGCGGTGAACGTTTGGTTCGGTAAATAATAGTTCGGTATATCGGATTGCGAATCCTGCTGAAATATTATCAATTTAACAAAGATAGTTTTTTTTCACTATTTTTGCAAAAGAGAGGCCGAAAACACAAAATATAAAAACAGATGGAATTCAAAGAGTTGATCGAAAAACGCCGCAGCATCCGCAAATTCTCGGAGCGTGCGGTGCCGCGTGAGGTCGTAGACCGCATCCTGCACGAGACTCTGTCGGCGCCATCGGCGCGCAATACCCGTACGACGCACCTGGTGGTGGTCGACGACCCTGCCCTGGTGGCCCGCATGGCCGACATGCGCGATTACGGTTCGGCGTTCATGAAGGGTGCCCCGCTGGCGATCGTCGTGCTGGGCGATACCACGAAAAGCGACCTGTGGCGGGAGAACGCCGCGATCTCGGCGACCATCCTGCAACTGGCGTGTGTCGACGAAGGACTGGCTTCGTGCTGGGTGCACATCAACGGCCGCCCGCGCCGCAAGGACGAGCCCGGCGGGGAGACTGCCGCTGGCTACCTGCGCAGCTTCCTGCCCATCCCGGCGGACTGCCAACCCCTCTGCGCCGTTGCGGCGGGGTATTCCGACTTCACCCCCGCCCCGCTGCCCGGGTCGGACGACGATGCGCGGATCATCCGCCTGGAGTAAGAACGGATACGGGCACCGATGAAAAAGGAAGCTCCCGACGGGGCTTCCTTTTCCATTTAAATCAGCGTCATGCGCTTGCGAAGCATGTCGAGTACCTGTGTTTTGAGTTGCCGGGCGTTGATCGGCTTGGGCATGTAGCCGTCGAATCCGCTCGAGAGTACCTTCTGTTCGTCGGATGCGAAGGCGAAAGCCGTCACGGCGATGATTGGCACGTCGGCCGACTGTTTGCGGATCTGAGCCGTGGCTTCGTAGCCGTCCATCTCGGGCATGTTGATGTCCATGAGCACCAGGTGCGGGGTGTACCGGTTGAATAAATCGACCGCTTCGCGGCCGTTCCAGGCGTGCAGGAGTTTGTATTCGTGCCGCAGGATCGACTCGAAAAGACGGTAATTGCTTTCGTTGTCCTCGGCGATGAGGATTACCAGTTTGTCCTTCTCGACCGTCGGGACGGTCTGCAGCATCTGTGCCGGGATCTTCGCCGGTTCCTGTTTGCCGGGGACGTACGGAAGCGTGAACCAGAAGGTCGAACCTTTGCCCTCTTCCGATTCAACACCGATATTTCCTCCCAAATGCTCTACGATCGTCCGGCAGATGGAAAGCCCGAGCCCTGTGCCCTGCTTGAACGAGTTGAGTTTGACGAAGCGCTCGAAGACTGCGTCCTTCCGTTCGGCGGGGATACCGCAGCCGGTGTCCGCAACCCAGAAATAGAGTTGTCCGGCACGGAGTTCGTAGCCGAAGCGGATCGATCCCCGGTGCGTGAATTTCGCGGCGTTCGTCAGCAGGTTTATCATCAGCTGCGAAAGGCGGTTGCGGTCGGTGCGGACGTGGCAGGTTTCATACCGCTGTTCGAATACCAGCTCCACGTTTTGGTCGGTTTTCAGCCTCATGACGTTCTCTTTCTCGCGCATCAGCTTGTTCAGTTCGAAATCCGTATGGACGAATTCGAGCGTCCCGGCCTCGATCTTCGAAAGGTCGAGGATATCGCTGATGAGTTGCAGCAACAACGTATTGTTGCTTTCGATGATCGACATGTATTCCTGCTTTTCCTGCTCTTCGTCCGTCGAGGCAAGGATGCCCGAAAACCCGACGATGGCATTGAGCGGCGTGCGTATCTCGTGGCTCATGTTGGCCAGGAATGCCGATTTCAGGCGGTTCGACTCTTCGGCACGGTCGCGTGCGGTGAGCAGCTCCTGCTCCATCTGTTTGCGTTCGGAGATCACGAGCGATGTCCCGACCAGCGACAGCGGCCTGCCATCGCAGTCGCGGGTTTCGACCGTGGCCTGTGCCTCGACCCACTCCATGTGCCAGTGCCCGCTCTCGTTGGATACGACGCGGAACTCTTCGCAGACCTTCTCCGTATGCCCTTCGATCAGGTTCCTGTAAGCTGCGCGGACGCGTTCCCGGTCTTCCTTGTGGACTTTCGAGAAGTAGCACTCCTCGTCCACCGCAAGCGAGGCGTTGTTTGCCAGCGACATTCCGGCGGCCATCTTGGCCGCCTTGTTGAGGTCGCACAGGATAGTGTGGTTCGTAAGATCCCATTTCCAGGGGATGATGTTGGCCACGTTGAGCGCCAATGCGAGTTTCCGGTTCACCGAATCCACCTTTTTCTGGGCGTTGTGCAGGGCCGTGCTGTCGATGCAGAAAATGTCGACCGAGTCCTTTCGGTATGAGGGGCAGATGACGACTTCGTAGAAGATATCCACCGGTTTGTGGTAATACGGGAAGGTGATGCTCCGCTTTTCCTTCAGGACGATGTCGATGATCGGCATGAATTGGGACTGCGACTCGGGAAAAACCGTCGATCCGGATTTGCCGATCACATCGTCCTTGCGGTAGAAAGAATGTTCGAAATAGGCGTTTACATCGACGTAAACAGTGTCTATGGCCGTTCCCTGTGCGTCGAACACGGCCCGTTCCTGCATATACAGGATCGGCATGTTGTTGAACAGGTGCGAATATGTGGCCTGGGTTTCCCGCTCCTTCTGGTGGGCTGCGTCGACTTTGCGCAGGACGGCGATCCTCCATTGCTGGAAGATGAGGAATAACAGGAAAATACCGCCGCAGACGCCGATCCATGTTTTATACCGCTCCATGAACGAGGCCGGTTTGTCGAAAAACAGAGTGTTCGTCGGGCAGGTGTTCGGGGAGATGTTGTGCCGGAGCAGTACCGGATAGTTGAAGACGGGTTGTACTCGGACGGGGGTGTAAAAGGGAATGTCGCGCGGCTGCTTGCCCTCCAGCACTGCGTTTACGGTAGCTATCAGCCGGTCGGAATATTCGTTTTCGTCGTATACGTAACCTCCGATCATGCCGCTGCTCTTGAGTCCCGTCGGACGCAGCGAGAACAACGGTACGGACGAACTGGCGATGATCTTGAACGGGTTGGTCATGATTTCGTTGCGCCCGGACATGTTCTTCAGGTAATGCCACGAGGAGAAGAGCACGCCGGTGCGTTTTACGTCGACCGTACTCAGCGAATCGAGCAGTTGGTCTATCCCGATCTCATCGGCCGAATAAACCGTGTATTTTATGCCGCCGTACTTCGAGTCGAGCAGTTCCGCGAGGTCGTGTTCCGTTTGCCGGTTGACGTAGCGTGCGTCGTCTATGAATATGAGCCGATCCATGCCGGGCAGTATGCGCTTCATCAGGTCGATACTCTGGTCGAGATAGGCCGGCGAATAAAGCAGGGTCAGATTGTCCCGGTCTGCCAGTGTCCGCAGAGGTACCTGTTCCGAGGCCGGAATGGGAAGCCTTTTCTGGTAATATTTATCCGGCCCGACAAAATCCTGTTCTGCGCATACGATGGTCGGAATGCCTTTCCATATGCTGTTAATGAAATTGCGCAGCAGCGCCGTAGGGGTTCCGATCAGCACCAGGGCCCGGGGTGGTTTTTTGCCGTATTCTCGCAGGAGGTTCGTCTCGAAGGTCTCGATTTCCCGAGGGGAATCTACCAACAGCAGGTTTATATGCTCGGTGTAGAGTTCCAGGTTTTCGATCTGCTCGACGCGCGCCGTGATGTCGGTAATAATGCCTCTGCTCCACGGGGTCGATTCCGCATAGGTGTTGATGACCAGTATATAATCGCGCTTGTCGCCGGAAGGGCTGCTGACGGCCGGTGCGAGGGGGTATGCTAAAATGCAGCCTAAAAGTAAGACCCATATGAAGGGCCGGGGCCGGAGGCCGAGCCGGGTGGTCGGGATGTTCATGGGAAAAAGGGACGCAAGGGAGTAGTGCATGACGCAAAAATAGCGGGAGGGGGCTGCCGGAAGACAGCCCCCTCCCTTCTTATGTAAAGTTATCGGTTCATGACCGGTTTGATGTCCTTGATGCGGAGTTGGGTGGTTACCGTCCCCCGGTAGTGGTTCTCTACGATCTGGTAGCATACGTCGATCGGGCGTCCCGAGCGCACCCATTCGTAATGCGTGGGTTGCTGGAAGGCGATCGACTGGATCTTCGTGTTGGGTTTCTGCCGCTGGATCAAATCCATGCGCAGGTGCTCGCACTCCATGCCGACCAGTTTGGCGTCGCCGTGGTTGCTTACGCCGTAGGTCGCGAAGACCGGGGCGGTGTTGCCGGGGCCGAAAGGCTGGAAGCGGTTGAGGTCTTTGCGGAACGCGGGGGTGATGTCCGAGAAGAGCAGTTCGCTGTCGATATCCACCTGCGGCATGAGCATCTGCGGGTCGATGTTCTCCTCGACATAGGCGTTGAACCTGCGCGTGAATTCCTCGACGTTCTCGGGTCGCATCGTCAGCCCGGCGGCATACATATGCCCGCCGAAGTTCTCCAGCAGATCCGAGCACGACTCCACGGCCTGGTAAAGGTCGAAGCCCGGTACCGAGCGTGCCGACCCCGTCACGAAGCCGTTGCTCATCGTCAGCACCACCGTCGGCCGGTAGTAGGTCTCGATCAGGCGCGAGGCGACGATTCCCACGATGCCCTTCATCCACTTGGGATTGTAGATCACCGTGCTCTTCAGCTCTTTCATTGCGGGGTTGCGCTCGATAAAATCGTGCGCTTCCTGCGTCACCGAACGGTCGATCGACTTGCGATCCTGGTTGTAGGCGTCGATGACGTTCCCGAACTCCGCGGCGATGCTTTCGTTGCCTTCGATCAGCAGCTCGACGGCCGCGTGCCCGCCCGAGGGCGAGGCGTTTTCGTCGTTCTCGTCCATCCGCATGCGCCCGGCGGCGTTGATACGCGGCCCGATCTTGAAGACGATGTCGTCGATGGTGATGTTGTGCTTGTCCAGACCGCAGATCTTGATGATCGACAGCAGGCCCTTCGACGGCTCGCGGTTGAGGTCTTTGAGGCCGAAATGCGCCAGAATGCGGTTTTCGTCCACCAGCGGCACGATGTCCGAGGCGATGCTCACTACCAGCAGGTCCAGCAGCGGGCTGATCTGCTCGAAGGGAATCCGGTTTTTCTGGGCGTAGGCCTGCACGAGTTTGAATCCCACGCCGCAGCCCGACAGTTCGTCGAACGGGTAGGAACAATCGACCCGCTTGGGGTCCAGAACGGCTACGGCGCGGGGAATTTCCTCGGCCGGGAGGTGATGGTCGCAGATGATGAAATCCACGCCCTTGCTCTTTGCATAGACAATCTTTTCCGTGGCTTTGATACCGCAGTCCAGGGCGATGATAAGCCCCACGCCCTTGCGGGCCGCGAGGTCGATACCTTTGACCGAAATGCCGTAACCTTCGGTATAACGGTCGGGAATGTAGAACATCAGGTTTTTATGCCCGATCTGGCGCAGGAACTTGTACACCAGCGCAACGGCCGTGCAGCCGTCCACGTCGTAGTCGCCGTAAACCATGATCTTCTCATTGTTACGAACGGCCTGTTCGACCCGCTCGACCGCCTTGTCCATATCCTTCATCAGGAACGGATCGTGGAGGTCGGCGAGGCTCGGTTTAAAGAACTTGTCCGCCTTTTCTACAGTGTCTATGCCTCTCTGTACGAGCAGATTCGCCAGCACGGGGGATATCCTGAGCACGGAGGCGAGCTTCGCCACCGCCTCGGAATCGCCCTGCGGTTTCACTACCCATCGTTTTTCTATAGGCATACGATTTACTATTTATATATTCTAACATTTAATATCTCACTTAAAAATTTCACGACGAGTCTTTTGACATCGTCCATCGGGACTTTGGCGCCCGTTTCCCTTTCGATCGAGGTCGCGCCCCGGTCGGTGAATCCGCAGGGGTTGATGCGCGAAAACCACTCCAGATCGGTCGTTACGTTCAGCGCGAACCCGTGCATGGTAATATAACGCGACGAACGGACTCCTATTGCGCATATCTTGCGCGGAGCGCCCGCCGGCGTGCATTTTCCGCCGCCGTCCGCGGTCCGGTGATCGCCTTCTTGCGCGATTCCCGCTCCCACCCAGACGCCCGAAGCGCCTGCGATGCGTTCCGCCCGGATGCCGTATTCGGCCACGGTGCGGATGACGGACTCTTCCAGCGCGTCGATGTATGCCCTCAGCCCGATGCCTAACCTTTCGAGGTCCAGAATCGGATAGCAGACCAGCTGTCCGGGTCCGTGGAAGGTGATGTCGCCCCCTCGGTCTATGTGAAAGAACTGCGCGCCCATCGCTTCGAGCGCTTCGCGGCCCACGAGCAGGTTCTCGGCGTGGCCGCTTTTGCCGAGCGTGTACACCGGCGGATGCTCCACCAGCAGGATCGTGCCCGCCTCTTCCGAGGACGGCGTTGCGCTCTCCGGCGCTGCCGTCCGGTTCGTTTTTCCGGCTGTCAGGGCGTCGAACAGGGTCTGCTGCAAATCCCAGCAGGCTTTGTAGTCCATCTGTCCGAGGTCCCGGCAGTAAACGTTCATCGCTGCAAACTTTTAACGCTTTTCAGGGCCTCTTCCGCCAAATACGACGAGCGGACCAGCGGCGCGCTCGCGCAGTAGGCGAAGCCCATTTCCAGCGCTTTGAGTCTGTACCATTCGAATTTTTCAGGAGTGATATACGCCGCCACGGGGTAATGCTCCAAAGTTGGACGAAGGTACTGACCGAGCGTTACGATCCCGACGCCCGCTTCGCGCAGGTCGTGCAGGGTTTGTAATACTTCGTCATCGCTCTCGCCAAGTCCGACCATCAGTCCGCTTTTCGTTGCGACGCCCTGTGCACTGAGGTAGCGCAGGGTTTCCAGGCTCGTACGGTACTTTGCCTTGGAACGCACCACCGGGGTCAGCCGCTCGACGGTTTCGATGTTGTGCCCGATTATATCGGGCTTCGACGCGATGACCGTGTCCAAGAGGTCGGGCCGTGCGTCGAGATCGGGAATAAGGAGCTCAATTGCGGCGTCGGGATTCTGTTTGCGGATGGCGCGGACGGTTTCGGCCCAATGTGCGGCGCCGCCGTCCGGCAGGTCGTCACGCGTTACAGAAGTTACGACGACATACCTCAGTTTCATCAGCGAGACGCTTTGGGCGACCCGCTGGGGTTCCTCGGCGTCCGGGGCAAGGGGATGTCCTGTTCTGGTGGCACAGAAGCGGCAGCCCCGTGTGCAGATATCGCCCAGAATCATGAAGGTCGCGGTTCTGCGGCTCCAGCATTCGGCCTTGTTGGGACACATGCCGCTGCTGCAAATCGTGTGCAGCGCATGTTTTCGGACTATCTGCTGAACCTCGGCGTATTCCGGGGTTCGGTGGAGCCGGATCTTCAGCCATCCGGGTTTTTTCAGTACGTCTACCTTGTCATAAAACTTCGGCATTTAAGATCATTATCTTCCAATTGATGCAAAAATACGAAAAAATAATTGATATTCCCTAAGAATGGTTCATTTTCTTTGACAGCCCTGCGCCGGACGCTTCTGCGCCGGCATCCGTCCGTTTTCGGGCTTTTCGGGGCGGATCTTCGAAGGGGGAACCGCTTTCCGCCCTCCCGTCGTCGCCGCGGGGAGAAAGCATATTAAAAAATAAAAAAACGCACCTGCCGAAACTGCAATAATTCATTATCGGAGCCTTCTCTCCGCCGCTTCCGGACACGAGAAAGGGGTTCGGTACCTGGCAGTAGCGAACCCCTCTGGTTAGGTTAGTTAGGTTAATGAGAGTGGGAGAATCCCACGTTTTGTTATACAAAGATAAATGGAAAATCACAATCTTCCAAATCTTTTGTAACATTTTTTTAACCTAACCGAAAAAAATCTTTTAAATTATAATTAAAAATTTTAAAATACTAACGGTTTTGTAAGTTGCGAACTATAACGCCTCGCGGATTTCCTCGGTTTCCTTAGCGGCGGGCTGCGCCTCGGGAGCGAGCGAAGTGATGTGGCGGTTCCGGTAAGCGGCCGGCGTCATCTGGTACTCCTTTTTGAAAAGTTTAATAAAGTGCGACGTGTTGGGGAATGTACAGGCATTGCCGATTTCCGAAATCGACTTCGAAGTCGAAATCAGCAGCAGACGCGAATGCATCAGGCGTTGGCGGATGTACCATTTGTGGGGCGGCATCATGAAATGGCGCCGGAATTCCTTTTTGAACGAGGTGAGCGAACGGTTCGTCAGCTTCGAAAGTTCTTCGATCGAAATATCCTTGAAGATGTGGTCGTAGACGATCTGTTCGAAATTCTCCTTGGCCGCGTCGACGTTGCTCAGCAGTTTGCTCTTCAGGCAGCAGTCTTCGTGCGAGGCGATGAGGTAGATCAATTCGGTCATTTTGATGTTCTCGGCCGTCTCGTCGCGGTGGAAATCCTCGTCGCGCAGGTAGTTGTTGGTGTTGATGAAAAAGTTGCGGATCGAATTCCAGGCAGGCATAGAGACGTGCGAACGGTTGCGGCAGTTTTCGCACGAATGT
>ENA-OYWN01000369-OYWN01000369.1-human-gut-metagenome-genome-assembly--contig:-NODE-369-length-14007-cov-5.319381_pt1 | contig 14007 bp, 8 predicted proteins | sample MGYA00244172_ERZ653401 | MGnify/ENA primary metagenome ERZ653401 (study PRJEB26926, sample SAMN06164967) | human gut metagenome | biome: ENVO:00009003; feature: ENVO:2100002; material: ENVO:00002003... | reverse complement strand
GTGTCTGAGGAAGAAATTCCGGAGATTTTTACCAATGAAGAGCAGGAAGCGGCAGGAGAGACAGATGAGGAACTGTCTGTATTCAGTTCAGAAGAGGTTCCTGAATTTAATGATGCCCCCGATGAGGCAATGGCTGCTGCGGAAAATGAACAAGCTGGAGAAATTGATTTAGCTGATAACGATAAGGTTATGAACGGAGTTTATACTATAAGTTCGGCAGGAGATTACAAATTCACATGTAGCCGGGAAACAGGAAATAGAATTGTGGTTGATGGAAAGAAAATTTCAGCGAAAGACAGCATCAACATTTATCTTAATAAAGTAAATATCAATACATCTACTGGTCCGGCACTGCAAATAAATGTTGATGTTAAAGCTAAAGTCACTATCTATTTAACAGGCACAAATAATCTTATAGCAAAGAATACATATTATGCCGGTTTACTGAAAGCTAACAAAGCTTCGCTTATAATAACAACCAAGGTTTTAGACACTACTGCAGGAATCTTAAATGCTCATGGTAGTAGCGATGGGGATAGCGCCGGAATTGGTGGCAGTAATATTACTATTGATAGTTGTTCTGTAATTGCTAGTTCTAAGTATGGTGCTGGAATTGGTGGCAACAAGCGAGGCGCTGGCAGTAATATTACCATTATTAATGCTTCTGTAACTGCTCGTTCTACGGATGGTGCCGGAATTGGTGGCGGCCTTTACGGCGATGGCAGTGATATTATCATTAATAATAGTTCTGTAACTGCTAGTTCTACGAATGGTGCCGGAATTGGTGGCGGCAAGGGAGGCGCTAGCAGTAATAATATTACCATTAATGGCGGCTCGGTAAAAGCCTCTTCTGTATCCGGTTCCCCAACAAACGAAGGGAAAGAGGTTTACTGTTGTACTATTGAAAATCCCGAAAATGCGAACGTAACAATCAAAACTGGAACAGGTTCTAGGGTATGGAATTGGAAGCCTGTAAACCATTCCTCTCTCGACCCTGATGACACTAATCTGTATGTTTGGCTACCCAAGCTCGAAAGCAATTCTACAAACAGCTATTTGATTATACTTGCCCCAGAAAACAGTTCAGAATTTCGAACACGGAATTATTCATTCGACACCGTTACCAACACATTTAAAGCTGCTCAAGTTGTTAATGATTTTATATTTAAGTCCCCTGTAAATCTTATTTACGATGGTCAGCCTAAAGAAGCCTCATTAGAGTTTAAATTTAAACCTACACCTGAAAATGACAGAGAAATCTCATTGGTATATTATAAAGGTAACTACAATGATATCAATGAGAACACTCAACCGCTCCAAGGTGCTCCTGTAAATGCAGGCACATATACCGTAAAGGCTGAGATAGGGGCAAGTGAATCCTATTTTGAACATAAAGGATTAGAAAGTCCAAAATGGACATTTACTATTAAAAAAGCCCCTGTAGCACCAGGAGCAGATTCTAATGAAACTCCTATATTCGTTCTATGGTCCTGTAAAAAGATCAGAGACATTACCAATCCTTTTTCGGCTGACTGGAAATGGGATAACGATGTTAATCCTGATCAGGAATTACAAGTTGGAAAACCCATTACAGCTACCGCAATTTACAATGGCGACGATAAGGGGAATTACGAAAAAGAATCTATTGCTTACACAATCATCAGAAGTCAATGCACGCACGAACACACCGCCGGACGTTATTACTCCTCTCCATCCTGTACTTCCAGCGGGTATAGCGGAGATACCTACTGCACAGACTGTAATGAAACACTTTCCTATGGTTATACCATTTCCGCATACGGCCATGACTATGACAACGGCGTTATCACTACAGAACCAACTACAGAAACTGACGGAATCATAACTTACACCTGTAAACGATGCAAACATCAGGATACAAAAAATCTCGGAAAGCTTGGTGACGGGGAACCTTACATTGAGGGAAGTTTCCAGAAGAAAGGCTGGGATGCTGTCAATGATCTGATCAAGGCTTCCAAAGAAAAAGATACCATTTCCATTACCCTGAATGGTGCCAAGGTACTTCCTGCCTCTGTTTTATCCGGGATAAAAGGCAAAGATATTTCCCTGAACCTTAATATGGAGAATGGTTTCATCTGGAAGATCAATGGTATTTCCATTGCAACAGAAACACCTGCGGATACCGATCTTTCTGTTACAAACACAGCAGAATATATCCCGGCAGCATTATACAGCCTGATCTCCACAAACCAGAATGATTTCGGTTTCCATCTTGGAAGAAGCGGAGCTTTCGATTTCCCGGCTGTGCTTTCCGTAAAGGCAGATGCTTCCTGTGCAGGACTTATGGCAAATCTGTTCTGGTATGATGTTGAGAATGGGGTTCTGCAGTGCATCCAGACTGTAACTGTAGGCGGTGCATTTGAGCGCAGTATTCCATATGCTGACTTTACCCTTTCCAAGGGACAGGATTATTTCATAGCATTTGGTACAGAATCTCTCAATGGCAGAGTTATTCACACAGACGGAAGTATCACAGATGAAAACGGTGCATACCTGCGACCTGCCGACACAAAGATTTCCAGCCACTCCATTGACAGAAACAAGCTTACTGTCAAACTTGCCAAAGGATGTGCCGGTGCTCAGGGTTATGACTTCGTGATCAGCAGGAAATCGGATATGCTCCAGACAGGTAAATTCAGCAAAACAGTTTCCTCAACCGGCAAGCCGCAGGCATCCTTCAGATATCTTTCAAAAGGTACCTGGTATGTGGCAGCCCGAAGCTGGGTTCTGGATGCACAGGGCAATAAGGTCTATGGTTCCTGGACAAAGGTTAAAAAGATCAAGATCACAGTTGTCACACCACAGCAGCCAAAGATCAGGGATATCACTGTAAAAGGAAACACAGTGACTGTTACTTACACAAAATGTAAAAATGCCACAGGTTATGAGATTCTGCTCGGAACCAAATACAAGACCTCCGCAGGAGAGAAGTATCCGGTTAAGAAATATGTGAAACGTACAGAAGGCAAAAATACCGTAACTGTAACCTTTACAAACGTAAAGAAAGGTACCTGGTATGTGACAGTGCGATCCTGGAATAGAACCTCCAAGAACAAGTCCAGAGTTTACAGTCCATATTCCACAATGAAGAAATTTGCTGTATGATTTTTTCGTAACTGAATAAACTGATACTAAAGAAAACAAGAGGTGCTGCTAAACGGCAGTACCTCTTTTCGGTACAGAAATGATTACCGGAGTAAGCAGAATGATCATATTATCCAGGAGGGCATATTTATGTGGGGATTTATAGTGGCATTGATTTCGGGGGCACTGATGAGTATTCAGGGAGTTTTTAATACGGAAGTGACAAAGCAGACCAGTCTCTGGGTATCAACCGGATGGGTACAGCTGTCGGCTTTTGCAGTCTGCGTTCTTGCCTGGCTTTTTACAGGACGGGAAAGTGTGGCTGCACTCTGGCAGGTGGACAATAAATATACACTTCTTGGCGGAGTGATCGGAGCGTTTATTACCATTACAGTAATCCAGAGTATGGGAGCCCTTGGACCTGCCAGGGCAGCAATGCTGATCGTTATTTCGCAGCTGGCAGTTGCTTATGTAATTGAATTATTTGGATTGTTTGGGGTAGATAAAGAACCCTTTGAATGGCGCAAAATCCTTGGATTGCTGATCGCGATTTCCGGAATTGTTATATTTAAGTGGCAAAAATAAGAGTTTACTATTGTAAAATCATTAAGATTTCGTTACAATAAGGGTGGCATTATGGACAGGGGGACTCTTACTCTGAGAAATAAGAGGAGGACCCTTATGATAAAAATAAAAAACAGATGTTGTTATACTGTGACACTGATATTATGTGGAACTTTGTTTCTTACAGGACTGACAGGATGTAAGAGCAGAGAGGCACAGTTTCTGATAGATGGATTGCAGGAAGCAAAGGCAGAGGTGGATGCGGAGTCATTAGAAGAGAAAACATCAGGACAGAAGTCGAAGAAAGATACAGCTGAGAAGAAAGCTGATATAGAAGACCGACAGAATGATGATGGCAGTTCTGCAGAGTCCCGGACAAAACAGGCAGAATCAGATGGTTCAGATGCAGGTAATGGGACGGAGATAAATTCAGCCGGGGAAACACAGCCAGAGATGATCTATGTTGATGTCTGCGGAGCAGTTGCGAATCCGGGAGTTTTTCAGCTGGCAGCCGGGAGCCGGGTGTTTCAGGCGATTGAGGCGGCGGGAGGATATCTTCCAGAGGCAGCTTTGACCTGTGTAAACCGTGCAGGAGTTCTGACAGATGGACAGCAGCTTTATATTCTCACACAGGAAGAGATGGAGCGGCAGGGGCTGGATCCGGCAGAGATGTCCGGGGCATCAGATGGACAGATGAATGGAAGTGCCGGGACAGGACAGAACACGGGGATGACCGCTCAGGTTCAGCAGGATAACAGGATCAACATAAATACAGCAGATGAAGTTCAGCTTACTACGCTGACGGGGATCGGTGCAACACGTGCGCAGGCGATCATTGCCTACAGAGAAGAGAACGGGCCATTTGCTGCGATAGAGGATATTATGAATGTACAGGGTATCAAAGAAGGTACTTTTGCAAAGATAAAAGATGAGATAGTAGTAGGATAAGGAGAACCGAATGAGCAGGAAAGTTTTGGTAGTAGATGATGAGAAACTGATCGTAAAAGGAATCCGTTTTAGTCTGGAACAGGATGGTATGGAGGTAGACTGCGCTTATGATGGAGAAGAGGCAGTAGAGAAAGCAAAAGATAAAAAATATGATATTATCCTTCTGGATCTGATGCTGCCGAAGATGGACGGGCTGGAAGTATGCCAGCAGATCCGCGAATTTTCCAATGTGCCGATCGTGATGCTGACAGCTAAGGGCGAGGATATGGATAAGATCCTTGGTCTTGAATACGGTGCGGATGACTATATCACTAAACCGTTCAATATCCTGGAAGTTAAGGCACGTATCAAAGCGATCATGCGCCGTGCGGGAAGCGACCACGAGGAGAAAGAAAAGGCAAAGAGCATTCAGGTGGGCGATCTTCGTATGGACTGTGAAGGCAGACGTGTATTTATTGCAGGTAAAGAGATTAATCTGACAGCAAAGGAATTTGATGTACTGGAGCTTCTGGTATTTAATCCGAATAAGGTTTACAGTCGTGAGAACCTGCTGAACATTGTATGGGGATATGAGTATCCGGGTGATGTACGTACTGTGGATGTACATATCCGCCGTCTCCGTGAGAAGATTGAAACCAATCCAAGTGAACCGAAGTATGTACACACCAAATGGGGCGTTGGATATTATTTCCAGGCTCAATAAAAAGAACATGTGAAACAGACAGACCGCATTTTATGAAACAAAGATCATAAAATGCGGTCTGTTTTTTGTTAGGACTGATTGTGACGCACATCTTGCAGAAAGCCTTTTTCAGACACGCTCTAGAGAAAGAATGGCAGTTCAGTTTGATTTAGTTTAGTTTGGTTTACATCTGAGATGGTTTAGTATTGAACAAAGCTGATAAAAATTAGACAAACAAAACAAACATCTATAGAGGAAAATGATAAAAAATTAGAAAATTTCTATAAATGCGCTTGTGAAAATGACGAAAAAGGCATATAATTAACGTTACAATATGTAAAGAGTGCAATAAAAAGAGAAAAAACAGGTATAAGGAGGGTGCGAAATGCTAGATCAGTCATTTTATCAGAAAGCGGATGAGATCATTGCTTTCTATGGTAAAAAGCCGGCATCACTGATTCCGATCATGCAGGATATTCAGGGGGTGTACAGATATCTCCCGGAAGAATTGCTTACATATGTTGCGGAGCAGATCGGTGTGACAGAAGCGAAAGCGTTCAGTGTTGCCACATTCTATGAGAATTTCTCATTTGATGCGAAAGGTAAATATGTGATCAAGGTCTGTGACGGAACAGCCTGTCATGTAAGAAAATCAATACCGGTTCTGGAGGAACTTTATAAGAAACTGGGGCTGTCAAAGACAAAGAAGACGACAGACGATATGATGTTTACTGTGGAAACAGTTTCCTGTCTTGGTGCCTGCGGACTTGCACCGACTATGATGGTCAATGAAGAGGTATATCCGAGAATGACTCCGGAGAAGGCAGATGAGCTGATTGATAAACTGAGAGGGGGCGAACAGGGATGATCCAGAATAAGGAAGTATTGGAGCAGATCAGAGAAGAAGCTGTGAAAGAACTTAATTCTTATGACTGTCGTATTCTTGTCTGTTCAGGTACCGGATGTGTGGCCACCGGTTCTCAGAAAATCTATGAGAAATTCATGGAGATTGCCAAAGATGCTCCGGGAGTTACCATTGAGTTTGGACCTCATGACAAAGATGCACATGTAGGTGTAAAGAAAACAGGATGTCAGGGTGTCTGTGAGCTTGGACCACTTGTTCGTATCCAGAAAGGCGACGATGTGATCCAGTATACGAAGGTTCAGATCGAAGACTGCCAGGAGATTTTTGAGAAGAGTGTTCAGGGTAATGAGACTATCGAGAGACTGCTTTATCAGAAAGGCGGTAAAGTAAGCCGCGGACCGGAAGATATTCCGTTTATCGCGAAACAGACCCGTATTGTTTTGAAGAACTGTGGTAAGTTTGATGCAGAATCTCTGAATGAGTACATAGCAAGCGGCGGTTTCCAGGCTCTGGAGAAAGCAATGTTTGAGATGGATCCGGATCTGGTTATTGATCAGGTTGATAAATCCGGTATCCGCGGACGTGGTGGCGGCGGCTTCCCGGCAGGTAAGAAATGGATTCAGGTAGCACGCCAGGCTGATCCTGTTCATTATGTGGTTTGTAACGGTGATGAGGGTGACCCGGGAGCATTTATGGATGGTTCTGTAATGGAAGGTGATCCTTACCGTCTGATCGAGGGTATGATGCTTGCAGCTTACGCAGTAAGAGCACAGCATGGTTATATTTATGTACGTGCGGAGTATCCTCAGTCTGTAGCACGACTGAAACACGCTATCGCAGTTCTGGAAGAAGTGGGACTGTTAGGTGATGACATCCTTGGAACAGGATTCTCCTTCCATATGCATATCAACCGTGGTGCAGGTGCTTTCGTATGTGGTGAAGGTTCTGCCCTGACTGCATCTATCGAAGGAAACAGAGGTATGCCCCGTGTAAAACCGCCCCGTACAGTTGAACAGGGATTATGGGCGAAACCTACTGTTCTGAATAACGTAGAAACTTATGCAAATATTCCGGAGATCATTCTCAAAGGTGCAGACTGGTACAGAAGTATCGGTACAGAGGGATCACCTGGAACAAAAACTTTCTCACTGACAGGTTCTATTGAGAATACAGGTCTGATCGAGGTCCCGATGGGAACAACCTTAAGAGAAATCATTTTTGATATCGGCGGAGGACTGAAATCCGGTGCTGCGTTTAAGGCTGTTCAGATCGGTGGACCATCCGGTGGATGTCTGACAGAAGAACATTTGGATGTACCTCTTGATTTCGACTCTGTTAAGAAATACGGTGCGATCGTTGGTTCCGGTGGTCTGGTAGTTATGGATGAACATACCTGTATGGTAGAGGTTGCACGTTTCTTTATGGGCTTCACTCAGAGAGAATCCTGCGGTAAATGTGGTCCCTGCCGTATTGGCACTAAGCGTATGCTTGAAATCCTTGAGAGGATCGTAGACGGAAAGGGTGAAGTAGAGGATCTGGATAAACTGGAGCATCTTGGAAACTTCATCAAGGACCGTTCACTCTGCGGACTTGGAAAGAGTGCACCGCTTCCTGTACTTTCCACATTAAGGAACTTCAGAGATGAATATGTAGAGCATATTGTTGATAAAAAGTGCGCGGCTCATGTATGTAAGGCAATGCGTTCTTATGTGATCGATCCTGAGAAATGTAAAGGATGTACCAAGTGTGCGAGAAACTGTCCGGTTGGTGCGATCACAGGCAATAAGAAAGAGCCTCACAGCATTGATACCTCCAAGTGTATTAAGTGCGGAACATGTCTGGAAAATTGTGTATTCGGCGCAATTTCTGTGAATTAAGGAGGGTGAAAAGATGATTCATTTGACAATAGATGGAATTCCTGTAGAAGTGGAAAAAGGTACGACCATTCTGCAGGCTGCCAGACAGATCGGAGTGGAGATTCCTACACTCTGCTATCTGGAAGATGTATTGCCGGATGGTTCCTGTCGTTTGTGCGTGGTAGAAGTAACAAACAATGGAAGAACCAAATTTGATACGGCATGTACACTTCGCTGCTCAGAGGGTGATGAAGTACAGACAATGTCAGAGAAAGTAGTTGCATATCGTAAAGATACCCTTGACCTCCTTCTTTCTGACCATCGTGTACACTGCTTCTCCTGTGAGGCAAACGGTGATTGTAAATTACAGGACTACTGTTTTGAATATGGTGTGACTGAGACAAGCTATCCCGGTGAAATGAAGGATATGCCGATAGATGATACCAATAAATTCTTTACCTATGATCCAAGCCTGTGTATTCTCTGCCATCGCTGCGTGAATACATGTAAGGAGATTGTGGGAAGAGGTGCCATCGACACTATGGATCGTGGTTTCCAGTCAGTGATCGGTGCACATTACAAACATAAATGGAACGAAGGTATCTGTGAATCCTGCGGTAACTGTGTACAGGCCTGTCCGACAGGTGCACTGACCATGAAGCGCAGAAAGAAATACCGTCCGTACCAGATTGACAAGAAGGTTCTGACTACCTGTCCTCACTGTGCAACAGGCTGCCAGTATTATCTCCTTGTAAAAGACGGAAAGATCGTAGATACAGAAGCTGTAAACGGACCATCCAACAAAGGATTGCTCTGTGTTAAGGGCCGCAGCGGATGTTTCGATTTCGTACAGTCACCGGAGCGTATTAAATATCCGCTGATCAAGAATAAAGAGACAGGTGAATTCGAACGTGCAACATGGGATGAGGCCCTGGATCTTGTTGCTTCCAAATTTATGGAGATCAGGAAACAGTACGGCTCTGATTCCCTTGCAGGTTTTGCATGCTCCAGATCACCTAATGAAGATATTTACATGGTACAGAAGATGGTTCGCTGCTGCTTCGGCACCAACAATACAGACAACTGTGCACGTGTATGTCATTCCGCATCTGTAGCAGGTCTTGCGATGACTCTTGGCTCAGGTGCCATGACAAACCCAATTGAGGATATCACAAAGAATGCAGATCTGATCATGCTGGTTGGTTCCAACCCTGAGGAAGCACATCCTGTAGTCGGCATGCAGATCCGTCAGGCTATCAAGAGAGGCTGTAAGCTGATCGTAGTTGATCCTCGTGATATCGGTCTGGCTAAGAAAGCAGATATCCATCTGAAACTGAAACCTGGTACAAATGTTGCTTTTGCAAACGGCATCATGAATGTGATCCTTTCTGAAGGTCTTCAGGATGACAAGTTCATTGCAGAGCGTACCGAAGGTTTTGAAGAATTAAAGGAAATCGTAAAAGATTACACACCTGAGAAGGTAGCTGAAATCTGCCACATTGACGCAGACGATCTGAGAAAAGCAGCGATCATGTATGCAAAAGCTGACCGCGCTCCAATCATCTACTGTCTTGGTGTAACCGAACATTCCACAGGTACAGAGGGCGTTATGTCCATGTCCAATATGGCAATGATGGTTGGTAAGCTTGGACGTGAAGGCTGTGGTGTTAACCCGCTTCGTGGACAGAATAACGTACAGGGTGCCTGCGATATGGGTGCTCAGCCGAATGTGTATCCCGGATATCAGAAGGTTACTGATCCTGCAGTTCGTGAGAAATTCGAGAAAGCATGGGGTGTAAAACTTGATCCGAATATAGGAACTCATGCAACTGATGTATTCCCGAAAGCAATCACAGGCGAGATCAAAGGTCTGTATATCTATGGTGAGGACCCGGTAGTTACTGATCCGGATACCACACACATTATCAAAGCATTAAAGAGTCTTGATTTCTTTGTACTTCAGGAACTTTTCATGACAGAGACAGCTCAGTATGCAGATGTTATCCTTCCTGGTGTAAGCTATGCAGAGAAAGAGGGTACATTTACCAATACAGAGCGCCGCGTACAGAGAGTCCGCAAGGCTGTCACAGTACCTGGAGAGATGAGACTGGATACAGATATTATTATTGATCTGATGAACCGCATGGGATATCCGCAGCCACATCTGACTTCTGCTCAGATCATGGATGAGATCGCATCCCTGACACCGAGCTTCGCAGGTATCAGCCATGAACGTCTTGACAGTGAAGAAGTTCATGGACAGGGACTTCAGTGGCCATGTACCTCCAAGGATCATCCGGGAACACCGATCATGCATGTTGGTAAATTCTCCCGTGGTCTTGGCTGGTTCTACCCTGCAAAATATGTACCGTCAGCAGAGCTTCCGGATGAGGAATATCCGATCATCCTTATGACAGGACGTATTCTGTATCATTATACAACAAGAGCCATGACGGGAAAGACACCTGAGCTTATGGAGATCGAAGGTAAGTCATTTATCGAAATGAACATCGTAGATGCCGATAAGCTGGGTATCAAAAACGGTGATAAAGTCAGAGTTTCTTCCAGACGAGGATCCATTGAATCTACCGCACGTGTAGGTACGAAGACCTCACCGGGTGAGAGCTGGATGCCATTCCACTTCCCGGATGGAAATGCAAACTGGCTGACCAACGCCGCACTTGACAAATACGCAAGAATTCCTGAATATAAGGTATGCGCAATTAAGATTGAGAAAGCATAAAACAATATCGGAGACAAAGTTCCGGATCTGATATCGTAAATATTATATGGGGCTGTCGCACATGGATCTGCTGTCCTTGCGGCAGCTCCATATTCCTTTATGAAAAGGCAAAAATAATCATTCGGCAGTACATCATTCTGTGAAAGTACGGAACGGTTACAGATAATTTTTTGTGAAAAATATAGTGTTACATAATAAGGAGTACGAGGCATGCAGAGATTTCAGTCAATCCTTCAGTTTAAAAAAGTCAGTTGTAAAAATTGTTACAAATGTGTCCGGAACTGCCCGGTCAAGGCGATACGTGTTCATGATCATCAGGCCAGGATCATAGAAAGTCAGTGTATTTACTGTGAGAAGTGTATCCTTGTCTGCCCGCAGGATGCCAAGGAAGAGCAGAATATGATTCCTGCAATCTGCAATGCAATGGAGAATAAGACGCAGGTTATAGCCTCTCTTCATCCAGCATATCTGGCACGTTTTGGGGTAACCGGTATCAATGGAATAAGGGAAGCGATGAAGAAGCTGGGATTTGCAGATGCAGCGGATGCAGCAGAAGGTGCAAGCCTGATGATTTCGCAGTACAGAGCACTTTTTGCGGAACAGAAAGAGCCGGGAATAATGATCTCTTCTGCCTGCCCTGTAATCGTACAGCTTGTCAAGAAACACTATCCGCATCTTCTGGGAAATCTGGTACAGTCTGCCTCTATGATGCAGTTTCATGCCAGTTATCTGAAAAAAAAATATCCGAAGGCAGAGATTGTCTATGTAAGTCCCTGTATTTCAGCTATGTCAGAGTTGAGAGACTCAGGAAATGAAGTGGATTATGTGATCACATTGGAAGAGCTGGTGCAATGGATGAAAAAAGAAGGGATTTCCATAACTGAGAAAGAACCTGAGCAGATTGCCTACCGTTCCAGAGAAATCGCCATTGCGGATGGTTTAACAGACCTGCTTGGGGCTGTAAAGGGAATCCGCAGGCTTTCTGTAAGTGGGATGGAGCAGTGCAGGGAGGTTCTGGAAGAACTTCATCCGGAGGATTTTGAAAATTGCTTTCTTGAGATGTATGCATGCAGCGGCGGCTGTGTGGCAGGTCCTTCTTTCCAGATGAAGAAGGGACATTATCTGGCAGATGTTCTGGCAGTGAAGAATGCAGCCTTTGGAAAAGATTTTCACAGGGAGCAGGGAGACTATGAACTTCCGGGATTTGAATTGAGAAAGAATTTCGGTTACTGTTCTGCGCAGGAACAGGAAGAGGTCTCAGAGGAAGAAATCAGGGATGCTCTGGCGGAAATGGGAAAATTTTCTCCAAAGGATGAATTAAACTGCGGTGCCTGCGGGTACAACACATGCAGGGAAAAGGCAATTGCCATTATCCAGAATAAAGCTGAGGTTGCCATGTGCATTCCATATATGCGGGCAAAACAGGAAAGTTACTCCAATAAAGTCTTTAATGCCATGCCCGGACTTCTGGTAACTGTGGATTATAATCTGAAGATCATTCAGATGAATGAGGCGGCGTCCAAATTGTTCAATATGCCGAAAAAGCGGCGCCTGATCGGGAAACCGGTATCGGAGATCATGGATGATTACAGTCTGGCGAGTATACTGGCTTTTGAACGGAATCTGATGCAGGATGAGATTTATCTGGAGGATCAGAAATGTTATCTGGATCGCGTAATGACGAATGATAAAGAAAATAAAATGATTCTCTGCATTATGAAGGATATTACAAAGGAGCGGAAGCATAAAGATCAGATTCATAATGCCCAGATTGAAGCTGCGCGTATGGCAGATAAGCTGGTAGAAGAACAGCTGAAGATCGTGCAGCAGATCGCCGGACTTCTTGGAGAAACTGCTGCAGACACCAAAGTGGCAGTAGAAAAACTGAAAAATACCATACTTCTGGAGAGTGAAGAAGAGAATGAAAAGAAATAAGCATCATGGACTGAATGTGGAATTTGACGGCTTATGCATGGATTTTGGTCATGTGAGCCTGAATAAAAAGAAAGAATTTCTCTGTGGGGACTGCTATAAGATTGAAGAAAATGATGAAGACCATGTTCTGGTGCTTTCTGACGGACTTGGGAGCGGAGTAAAGGCGAATATCCTTTCCACGCTGACTGCAACCATGCTCAGTACCATGATCATTAATCAGGTGGAACTGGATGAGGCAGTGCGTGCAGTGGCGAAAACGCTTCCTGTGTGCAGTGTGAGAAATCTGGCATATGCCACTTTTACAGTGTTGAATTTTCAGGGGAAACAGGTAAGTCTTTATCAGTTTGATAATCCGGATGCAATTCTGATCCGGGATGGCAGACTCTTTGATTATCCGGTGGAGACAAGTATGATCGAAGAGAAGGAAATCCATAAAAGCTGTTTTGAACTGAAAGATGAGGATATGCTGATCGTTATGTCCGACGGTGTCACCAATGCAGGAATGGGAAAAACTACCAACGGCGGCTGGGGAAGAGATGATGTAATGGCTTTCTGCAGGGCAAAGTACCATAAAGGGATGAGCGCACAGGAGATGGCAGGCTATCTGGCAGAGGCCAGCCTGGATCTGAATCTGAATGAAACGGATGATGATATTACAGCCATTGTCCTGCGGATGCGGCATAAACAGGTGGTAAACCTTATGATTGGCCCGCCAAGTAAGGAGGAGCATGATGAGCGATATCTGAAGTCCTTTTTCGATTCAGAGGGATATCATGTAATCTGCGGCGGAACTACTGCACAGTGTGCTGCCAGGTATCTGGATAAAGAGCTGATCTCTCTTAGTGAAACTGCCTGCGGAGACGTTCCTGCCTATTATAAGCTGGAAGGTACAGAGCTGGTGACAGAGGGATTTCTTACGATTGAGCATTTGCTTGAATATTGTGAAGAATGGATGGAGGACAGGCTGTCCTTTAACAGGGTGAAACGAAAAAAAGATGCGGCAGCATTGCTTGGTGTGATGCTGTTTGAGCAGGCAACGGATATTAATTTCTACTTCGGCGGTGCTATCAATAAGAGTAACGTGGAACTGGGAATCACAGAGAAAAGGAAAGAGCAGGCAGCAGAAGAACTTGTGGAGCATCTGCAGAATGCAGGAAAGAATGTGAATATTGCATTCTGGGCAATCTGAGAAAGCAGGAAAAACAGCAGTACGTGGTTTTATAAAGAGACATCAGGGTTACTGTTCACTGGTAATATCCCGCGAGGTGTTTTTTGTGAGCGAAGGTCACAG
>ENA-OYWN01000344-OYWN01000344.1-human-gut-metagenome-genome-assembly--contig:-NODE-344-length-14769-cov-5.002718_pt1 | contig 14769 bp, 8 predicted proteins | sample MGYA00244172_ERZ653401 | MGnify/ENA primary metagenome ERZ653401 (study PRJEB26926, sample SAMN06164967) | human gut metagenome | biome: ENVO:00009003; feature: ENVO:2100002; material: ENVO:00002003... | reverse complement strand
TCGTCGGCAGCGTCAGATGTGTATAAGAGACAGGCTCGGGATGATACCTTCGTGAAGCAATCCACCGCGGTGTGTCCGCCAATTGGAGATGAGCGTGGTGACGGCTTTCACGGCGATACGGTCATATTCGGGCTTCATGTCCTTGCGCAGTATCTTGGTGAGGTAACCTTCCCAACGTTCGGCATTGGCTTGCAGGGCGGGGGCGGGATTGTTGAGCAGGCTCGGCAGGTTTTGCAGGTTGGCAGTCATCTCTTTTTCGGAAGTGAAGAAAGAGATGGCTACGTTGACAGGGTAGCGCGGAGAGCGGACGAGGGCTGTATAGTTATTGTCGGTCTTGGCCAGCTCTACATTGGGGGTAAAGGTCACGGTCACGGTTTCGCCACTGGGATGACGGGCGATGACGGAGTTCTGTTCTACGCTGACGGTGATGTCTTTGCCCCATTGGCTACCGGAGAGCAGCAGGTCTTCAGCCGTGTCGGCTTCGATGCGCAGCAAGGCGGTCGAGGCACTTGTGAAGTTGAGCCGTTGCGTGATGCTCCCGTGGGTGGAATGTGCCGACATATAGAGCTCGCCGGGGTAATAGCAAGTGGAATCCGGAACAAAAATCTCTTGTGTATCTTTGGCAAAGCTTACGACGGCGGCTGACTGTGCCATCCACTGGCGGCGGAACATATCGAGGCTGAAGGGGCCGCAGAAGCCGTTGACCCATTGTTGCCGTTCGGGCAGCGTGAAGCCCATCCACGAGCCGGCGTCGGTGAACCAACCATAGCAGCGGTGCAGGGTGTCGGGAGTGTAGGAGATGTCCAGTATGTCGGCGAAGGCATACCGTTTCTCCGTAGTGCTTTTCATGCCGGGGGTGCAGGCTGCGATGCCTGCGGCCAACAATGTGAAGCAGAGTATGCGTATAAATTTGTATTTCATATGAATGAGGTATTTAACGGTTATTTGTGCGCTTGTTCCGCTGCATCATCCTCCGGTGCGAGAGGGGCGAGCGTGAAGCTGTATTTCCATTCGTGCGGAGTGATGGTGTACTCGGGATGAACTTGTGCTCCCCAGGTATTGTCACCGCCTACGCCCATCTGCTTGTGGTCGATGTTGAGCCATACCATATCTTTCTTCTGGATGCTTCCACCGTGGCGGCGCTCCATCTGTGAGGGACGGTATTCAATGTCTTCCATCGGGAAGTTCCAAGCACTTACGCTCAACGGTTCTTCGCCCACTACCAGCAGGCCTTCGCCGGTTGCATTACGTAGGGCCACCCAGCGTACGTCACAATGATTGGCCGTCTCTTGGGCTCGTACATACGGATGGTACTGTTCCCAGACTGTTGCGTTGTATAGGCCTATCAAGGCTCCCGTCTTGCGGTCGGCATACGTCTCTTGCGGACCACGGCCCAGCCAGGTCATCATTTCATATTCGGCAGGGAGTATCATGCGCATGCCCAGACGAGGCATCTCGCTCAATGGCTTCTTGCCGGGGGTGAAGTGCATGGTTACCTGAACCTTGCCGTCGGGAGTGATTTTGTAGAGAGTCTGCAAATCAGCATCTTGTTCTTCCATGCGGTAGGTCGCAGTGACAGTAGCCGTTTGTCCGGCTTCTGCAACTTCGATGTTCTGCAGTTTGGCATCGCGTCCGGCGTTTCTCCAGGTGCCGCAGCGTATCAGGTGCCCATTTGGAATATCATTATCGGTCAACGGGCGCCAGAAGTTGGGTTGTAGCCCTTCTTTAATCAGATTCTTTCCGGTGTAGTTCAACTCTGTCATTTCACCGTTTCGGGTAGAGAAAGCTACCTGGAAGTTGTTGCCTTTCACGGTCAGTGTTTCGTTGTTGCGGTCTACGGTCAGCGTTCCTTCCACCGGCTGAACGGTTTTGGCTGACGGTGCAGAAGGCAATTCCCATTGTTCGATGGCAACCTCGTGTCCTTTCGGTACTAATGGCGCTTCGTGCTTGGTGAATGCACGCAGTGTGAGGAAATACTCCTTGCCGTCGGCAGGCAGCGCTTTCAGTGGCAATTCTATGTTGGCAGAGTTTTTGGGAGCAATCTTGGGGAAATCCATCTCACCGTTCTGAACGGTCTTGCCGTCGCATTCCACTGCCCAGCGGAGGGTATATCCTTCCAATCCGATGAAATCGTGCCAGTTGGTGACCTTTATCTTGTTCGGGGTGAAGGCAAGCGGTTCGAAGTGGATGTATTGCAATACCTTCTTCACTTCGTAGATGTGCGGGTGCGGGGTGCGGTCGGCAGCAACCAGGCCGTTGGCACAGAAGTTGGAGTCGTTGACGACACCTACAAATCCCATGTCGCCGCCAAAAGCCCAGATGTCGCGCTGGTTCTCGTCCTTGATGGCAAACGTCTGGTCCACCCAGTCCCAAATGAAACCGCCTTGCAGCTGGTCGTACTTGTAAATCAAGTCCCAGTAGTCCTGGAAGTTACCTACACTGTTACCCATGGCATGGGCATATTCGCAGAGAATCATGGGGCGGGCATCACGCTGGTTCACGTGTTGGCGCAACCTCCAGATGCGTGCGTACATGGGGCAATAGATGTCGCTCTTGGAGTTGTAGCCACCCCCTTCATATTGTACGGGACGGGTGGGGTCTATCTTCTTGGTATAGTCATACAGAGTTTCGAAGTGTTTGCCGTAGCCCGACTCGTTGCCCATGGACCAAGTCACGATGGCAGAGTAGTTGCGGTCGCGTGCAATCATACGGCTCATCCGCTGCATGAAAGGCACCTCCCAGTCGGGATAGTTGGCAAGGGTCTCATCCTTGTGGAACATCATGCCATGGCTCTCGATGTTGGCTTCGTCTACCATATAAAGTCCGAATTCTGTGCAAAGCTCGTACCACGCATAGTTGTTCGGGTAGTGGCAGTTGCGTACACCGTTCAGGTTGAACTGCTTCATCAGCTGGATGTCGTGTATCATGGACCCCACGGTGATGGTACGTCCCTTGTGCGGGTCGTGCTCGTGACGGTTCACCCCCTTGAAGAGGACGGCCTGGCCGTTAATCATCTGCATGCCGTTCATCATTTCCACGGTACGGAAGCCAAAAAGGTGCGTAAAGGATTCCTGCGGTTTCCCTTGTGCATCAAAGGTGCTGACTACCAGCGTGTAGGTGTTCGGTGTTTCGGCATTCCAGGCTCGTGCATTCGTGAACACTTGCTGCTGGGTAAACAAAGTGTCCGTGGCAGAGGTTATGGACTTTTTCCGGTCATAGATAACCTTGTCCTTGTCCATTACCTTGACTTCCACCGTTTCTCCGGCTTTAGGCCGATGGAGGAATATGTCCAGCTTTAGTTCGCCATCCTTGTAGTTGTTTATCAGTTCCGCTGTCATCCGGAAGTCCTTGACGCGGCTCTGGGGGCGGGCGTAGAGATAAACACTCCGTTCGATGCCGCTGTATTTCCAGTAGTCTTGGCCTTCCAGGTAGGAACCGTCGCTATAACGGAATACTTTTACAGCAAGTTTATTGTTGCCCTTCTTCAGCAGTTGAGTGATGTTGAAGTGCGACGGCAGGCGGCTGTCTTCTGCATATCCTGCCAATTCGCCGTTTACCCATACATAGTAGGCAGACTCAACCCCTTCGAAATCAAGGAAGATATCCATGCCTTCCCAGCTAGCCGGGACGGTGAACTCGCGGATATAAGCACCTACGGGATTGTAGTCAGTAGGCACGTAGGGCGGATTGGGCGGGAACGGATAACGGGTATCTGTATAGATAGGTGCATCGAAGCCTTGCAGTTCCCAGCTTCCCGGAACTTCAATTTTACTCCACTTGCGGGTACTGAATCCGGGCTTGTGAAAGTCTTTGGGGCAGAGGTCATTGTTCTTTGAAAAAAGAAATTTCCAGGTGCCGTCCAGAGTGATACGGCGTTCCGTTGCAGGATTAACGTCGAACCGTACGTCGGCGGGCAAGGCACGTTGTTTCAATGCGTTGGCTTCATTCGTAAACGGGGTGAAGTGGGCGTGCATCGGTTCTCTGTTCATTTCGTTGACTTGCGGGTTCTGCCACGGCTCGTTGTCGGCCAGGGCACCGGTGCAAAGCAGCGAAGAAAGGAGAAAGGTATAAAGTTTGGTTTTCATTATTAATAGGATTTAGTGATATAAAAATGGCTCTTGTCAGAGACCGGTGTCTGTCAAAAGAGGGTAAAAGCCCTATATCGAGCAGAACAATGTCACCAGGAACGGAACGCTGAAATCGACCACAAACCCGTGGAAGATGGAAACTACGACAAACTGCTGTCCGGCTGTCCGTGTGATGATGGGCAGTGTGGTGTCCATCGTCGTGGCTCCTCCGGCAGAGATGGGGGCAAGGTTTCCGAACCATCGTACCAGCAACGGGGCGGCCAGCAGTGTCAGAATCTCCCGGCTGATATTGGCAAGCAGGGCGATGGTGCCCAGCTCGGCTCCCTTGTATTCGGTAATGAAGATGCTGGAGAGCGAGTAATAGCCGAATCCCGAGCCTACGGCCAGACAGTCCGTTATAGAACGGTGTGTCAGAATCAGACTGACGGCTGCCGAACCTGCCAGTGTTCCCAGTATCGTCATGATGGGCAGGAATACCAGCCGCGGATTGAGTGAACGGAAGTTCTTCAGGGTCTGCGGGTCGTTGCCTACGCTCAACCCTACACTGAACATCAGCGCGCAAAGCGCGTAGTAGCTGATATTGGTTTCTGCAATATCAAAAGGCAGCAGATGGCACACACCACAAATCGTACCCAATACAAAAAAGCCCACAATGATAAGACTTCCTTTCATGCCCTGCCTCCTTTCCTTTTATACAAGGCTCTCCAGAGTGCCCAAGCAGCGATAACACTTCCCAAGGTCCCTCCCAGGGTGAGGACAACGGCTTCATATCCGATGGTATGGAGTCCTCTGATAATCTCTTCGTTACTTCCTACCTCAATACCGAGGATAAACAGTAGCAGCCAGATAAGCAGGGTGATGATTGGATGAATCTTCTTTAAGTCCCGTTTCCGTAAGAGGTAGCCCAGCAGCATTCCTGTGAGCATTAGTCCGATGATTGTAAACATTGTCTGTATGGTTTTGTGAATAGATGGAAAGCTGTCTTACCCTCAAAAGCGCCTCCTGTTTAAAGAGGGGAAGGCGCTTCTGAGGTTTGACAATTGCAAAATTACTTCATTTCCAAATATCTTTGGTTCTCTTTCACTCCTTTTTCTTGTGCAGGGCATAAGCGGAATGAGAATTCCATCTTACGGGCAGGAATCAGGTATGGTTGATGCGGGTAGGCTCCCCAACTGGTATCTCCACCCACACCCATCTGCTTGAAGTCTATGTTCCAAGTCACCATATCTTTGGGTTGGATGTCTGAGATATGGCGTTGTGACTTGCGTGTGCCGGGTTCATCCAAATCTTCTGTCGGGAAGAGGTAGGCACTGCCGCTGATTGTGGGTGCACCGATAACCATCAGGCCATTGCCTTTCAAATCGGTGAGGCTCATCCAACGTACATCGGTCTTGTTGCCGTTTTCTTGTGGACGGTCGTAGGCGAAGTACTGTTCGGCCACGCTACCTTTGTACAGACCCACGAAGGAAGAACCGTTGCGGTCGCAATAGTTCTCGTGCGGACCTCGACCTAGCCATGCCATTTGGTCGTATTGCTTGTTCAGGGTGATGCTCACACCCATGCGGGGCATCAAAGGTAAAGTGTCGTTGGCAGGAATGAAAGTACAGTTCACATCGAGGCTGCCTCTCGGTGAGAAGCGGTAGCGGACAATGAATTCCGAACCGGCAACTTCTTCGGGCAGACGGTAGTGTGACACTACTTCATAGCCATCTTTGTCGAGCGCTGTTTTCTCCAATGAGGTGAGTTTGGCGCCACGTCCGGCTTCACGCCACGGGCGCAGGGTCTTGTTCATGTCGTTGCCCATGTCATTGTCCGTCACCGGACGCCAGAAGTTGGGACGCAGTGCTTCCTTAATCATCTCTTCCTTGCCTTCCTTGAACGAGCAGAGTGCTCCGGTGGCTTTGTCGAATCCTACACTGACATTTCCGGCAGTGAGGACAAGTAGGGCTTCGCTGTCGCTTGCCGTCACGTTGCCTGAGGCAGCTTTGGGGGTAACAGCCTTATAGAAGGGAAGCTTCACTTGTTCGGCAGCCAATTGTGTACCGGCCTTCAGCAGACCCTCGTCGCGCTTCTGGCTGGCATAGAAATTCAGGTAATATTCTACTCCTTCGGTGGAATGTATGGTGGGGAACTGTGTCCGGAATACGCCTGTCTGTTGGGCGGGCAAATCTACATTATCTATGCGTCCTTGTGCCAATACTTCGCCGTTGCCTTCCAAACGCCAAGTGAAGTCAAAGTCATTCAGGTTGGTGAAGAAGAACTTGTTTCTAAGCTCTACCAATCCTTCGTGATAATCGAGCAATCTGAAAGCCATATTCTGGTACACCCGTTTCACTTCATGTATGTGGGGCTTCAATGTGCGGTCTGCGGCAATCAGGCCGTTCATGCAGAAGTTGGCCGAGCTTGGAGTGCCTTCGGGGGCAAGGTCGCCGCCGTAGGCCCAGTAGAACTTACCGTCGTCGGTCTTGTTGTAAAGACCCTGGTCCACCCAGTCCCAGATGTGACCGCCTTGTAGAGAAGGGTACTTCTCGATGATGTCCCAGTAGTCTTGCAGATTGCCCACACTATTACCCATAGCATGAGCGTATTCGCAGAGGATGAGGGGCATGGTGGGCAGATAGAGAGCATGGTTTATCAACACGTCTATCTTCTTGTACATGGGGCAGAAGATGTCGGTGAAAGGACGGTTTTTGCCAGAGTCCTCGGAGTGTACGGGGCGTTGGGAACGGTCGTGGGCATGAATCCAAGCATAGGTGGCTTGGAAGTTACAGCCTGAGCCGGTTTCGTTGCCCAATGACCAAATAATGACGCAGGGGTGGTTCTTGTCGCGTTCAAACATACGTTCTGTACGGTCGATGAAAGCCTTCTGCCATTCGGGTTGGTTGGCGAGGCATTGGTCGGGTTTGTAGCCCATGCCGTGGCTTTCGATGTTGGCCTCGTCCACTACATACATGCCGTAGATGTCGCACAGTTCATACCAGCGCGGGTCGTTGGGGTAGTGGGAGGTGCGCACGCTGTTGATGTTGTTTTGTTTCATCAGTTCCAGGTCGCGTATCATGGAGGCTTCGTCCACTACATGGCCGTGGTAAGGGTCGTGTTCGTGGCGGTTTACGCCCTTGATGTAGACGGGTTGCCCGTTGACGAGTAACTGTGCATGTTTGATTTCCGATTTGCGGAATCCGATGTTGCGGCAGATGTACTGTGTCTGGCCGTTGGCACGCAGTGTAATCATCATCTGGTATAGGTTGGGCTTTTCAGCACTCCACAGTAGGGGCGTTTCGATGTGTTTCAGGAAGTGCAGCTTGTTGTCTTTGGCGCGTTGGCGTTCAGTGTAGATGACTTTTCCCTCTTTGTCCGTCAGGCTCACTTCCACTTCGGCACCTTTTACCTTGGGCGTTTGAGTACGTTGGGAGTTTTGGGCATTGTCCAGTTCCACATAGAGGTGGAAGTCGGCGTCCTTATACTCGTTGTCGAGGTCGGTCACTACTTCAAAGTCGCGCACGTGGATGTTGGGACGGGCATAAAGGTACACATCACGTTGTATACCGGCAAAGCGCCAGTAATCCTGATCCTCTAAGTAGTAGCCGTCGCTGAACTTGAATACCTGCACGGCAATCTCGTTCTGTCCGGTTACTGCATAGGGGGTGATATCGAACTCACTGGGGGTCTTGGAATCTTGCGAGTAACCCACCTTTTCACCGTTGACCCACACATAGAAAGCTGAGGCCACGCCTCCGAAGTGGAGGACGATTTGCTTGCCTTTCCAGTTGGCAGGGACGTTGAATGTGCGTTTGTAGGAACCTACGGGACTGTTTTCCACGGCAATGAGTGGCGGGTTGCGCTTGATGCCGTAGCCGGCACCTACATAGAAAGGATGGCCATAGCCTTCCATTTCCCAGTTGGCAGGCACTTTGATGTTGCCCCATCCGCTTACATCGTGGCCTTTTTCAAAGAAGTCCATCGGGCGCTGGTCCGAACGGGGAACAAACTGAAACTTCCAGGTACCGTTCAACGACTGAAAATATTCCGATTGACTCTTGTCGTTCTTCACTGCTTTCTCTTTGGTGGTGTAGGCCATGAAGGTGGCGGCAGAAGGCAGACGGTTGATGTGCAACACATCAAAGTTTTCCCAATCGTTGTCCGAGTGAGGATATTTGTCGGTTCTTACGGCGGTTTCCGCTTTCTTGGTGTCGCCCGTCTTGTTCATGGGTGTACCGTCGTACTGTGCAAATGCGCATAACGGTAGCATCAGTGCGAGGGTGCAGATTGAATGTATCTTATTCATATTCGTATGCTTTTAATGATGTATAATCGTTTGTCTTTTCAGACTTTTGAGAGTTGTTTTGCGTGAGAGTTACTCATCGAGCAGCATCTTGATGATACATGCCGAACTCCAGCCGAAGTTAGGCGAATTGAGCGCTTCGCCGGTCAGCGGGTTGTAGTTCTCGTGGATAGGGCCGTCGGTGGTGAGTCCTTGGGCGTTGTTGATGAACTTCTCAGTCAGTATGTCGGCTTCCCGGTCGAAACCATAGTTGCGCAGGCCGGTGATACCGAAGTACACTTGGTCTACCCAGACCGGGCCGCGCCAGTAGCCGCGCACGGGACGCAGGCGAGGATGGCTGATGTCCAAGGTACCCAATGGAAGGGTGGAGTTGAACTTCTGCGGGTCCATCATCTTCTGCATCACCTGTTTGGCCTGTTCGGGAGTGGCGATGCCTGCCCAGAGTGGCAGCCAGCATTCGGCACCCATCACTTTGATGTGCTCGCCGGTATCGATACGGGTGTCGTAGAAGAATCCGGTTTCCTTGTCCCACATCTTTGTCTGTACGAACTCCTTGATGACTTTGGCTTCGGCATTAAGCTGTGCCGCCAGTTCGGGCTTGTTCAGGAGGGTTGCCATTTCGGCGAGGATGGTCTTGTCTACGTAGAGGAACGAGTTCAGGCAGATGTTCTCCTGGTTCATGGACCATGCCTTCTCGCTGTTTTTCTGCATCACGGCATCGTCAAAGCGTACGCCGTTGTCCATGCCGCTTTCCCAACAGGCAGCAATGAGAGTGCCGTCGGTGGAACCGTATTCGCAGATGCCGTTGTGATTGTGGTCGCGCTCGGCATACCACCACTGATGGAACTTATAGAGCTTGTCGAACATTGTTTCGAGGAATTTCTTGTCGCCGGTAGCTTTATACACGTTCATGGCTCCCCAGGCGGCTACGGGCGGTTTGGCATCGCGCCAGTTATTGTATTTCTTGTTGTAGCTGATGAAGTCGGGTACCATGCCGTTGTCGGCTTGATAGTCGAAGAGGGTAATCATTTCGCTTTTGGCTATCTCCTCGTTGAAATGTACGTTGCCCGAAGCAATCTTCCAGGAGTCCCACGACCAGATGCCGTTGATGAATCCGTTGTACGACGGGTTGCTGCCGCCATGCAGGATGTCACCGGCAGGGGTGCGGTAGTTGCTGTTCAGGGTCATCATTGCTTTTACGAGTACCTTGCGGTATTTGTTGTCCTTGAGGTACTTGCTGTTTCCGCTCAGCAACGAAGCGATTTGTGCGTTCCATTGCTGTTCGTTTAGTTCAAAGCAATTGTCTATATTCAGCGTTGCTATGGCAGCCAGTTCTTTGGCTGTGTCTTCACCGCGCAGCGTCAGGGTTTGAGTCATCTCCGACTGATAAGTCTTGCCGGGTTCCAGGGTCATTTCACTTTTTTCTGTGACGTGCAGGCTATCGCTCCCCACAGCCTGAATCTTGTCTGCTGTGAGGAATCGGATTACCGTGTTCGTGGAATCTTTGGGGCGGATGAAAGAGAGACCTTTATCTATGCTGCTTACGACAGAGGTAGGCTCGTATACGCCTCCGTTCCAGTCGAAGCTGACCTTTACCGGTTTTTGGCTCATATTCTTCACGATTGAACGTATGGCTACGGAACGTGAGGTGAGGTAGCACAATTCGGTAGTGAAGTTTAAGTTCTCATCGTTGTATTCCTGTATCAGTTTGCCGGGGAGGTATCGGGTGGTCTGTACATTGTACACCATCCTATACTGTTCGCCGTTCACCCACAGCGTAGGTTCGGCGAGTCCGGCAGCTATCCATCCGCGTCCGGTCATGACCATAGGTCCCATGAAAGCACCGGCATGGCGACGGTTTTCGTTGTCGGGCAGTGAGTATGCCATCCAAGCACCTTTGTCGGCAAAGACGTAGGCATCCCAGTCTACGGCTCCGGCGGGAGTGTTCTTTATGTTGATAAGATTACAGAAGTCCGCTTGCTTGGATAAAAGCGGTTCTGAAGAAGTGGGAGCTTTGACGCACGAGGCCAGTATGCAGGCAACGATGCCAGTCAAAGCGATGTTTTTATTTGGATGTCTCATGGTAAATTAAGTATATGATGAAATGAAGTCTTGAAACAGAGAGTTCTATTAAAAGCAATCTCTATCGGATGGGATCCCGTTTCCGGCATTTCGCTTCCGATAGAGACTGAGTTGTAGGGTTATCGGTTATTTTGTGTAACCTTCGTTTTGCACCCAATCAGGATTCATCAGGAATTCTTTGTGAGGGATAGCGAGTCTGATATGCTTGGTCGATATGAAATTGCTTGCGAAAGGCTTTTCATGACTCTTAAGTGCGTCTTCCACAATGCCCCAACGGATGAGATCATACCAGCGTGAGCCTTCGAGGGCCAGTTCGCAAGGACGTTCCACATCCTGCAGGTGCTTCAGCACTTGTTCTTTACTTAGGGTGTCGGACAGTGGCGTTACGTGTACACGGTCACGTACTTTGTTGATGTATTTGATGGCTTCTTTAGAGTTTCCTTCATCGTTCAGACACTCGGCATAGAGCAACAGGATGTCCGCATAGCGGATGAGGGGGATGTTGAAACCGGAATAATCCCAGTAATCACCCAATGACTTGTCGTAAGTCACATATTTGCGCCAGTAGATATTGTCTTCTTGGTGGTAATCACTGAATCCTTTGCCGTCTTCGTAATAGAACGGACGGGATTTGGGATCGTCGAAAATGATAGTCTCATACAATCGGTCGCTGTATTCCCCATCTTCGGTGAGGTCTTTCTTCAGTGTATTGAATAACCATTTGGACGGATATGCTTCCTCGTATGCGCCACAGCCACTGTCGGGACCCAAGTGCAAGGTAAAGAGATTGTATTCGTAGTGCCCGCCTTCCAGACTTCCGGTGAACTGTACTTCAAGGATGGATTCCTTATTGTTCTCGTGTAGTCCGTTGAAGTTGTCGCCATAGTTCTCCATCAGTTCATATCTGTGACTGTCAATGACTTTCCAGAATTCTGTTTTGGCTTTGGCCTTTTCGCCGATGAACATATAGTATTTGCCTAAGAGTGCTGCGGCAGTATATTTAGTGACGCGTCCGGCCATGTTTGTATTCCATTTTTCGGGAAGGTTGGCTTGACATTCACTCAGTTCTGTCTCGATGAAAGTCTTCAGTCTGCCGGCTTCTACCTGAGGAGGATAGAATTCCTCTTCGGTACCTTCGAGTTCGTGCTCGAACATTGGTAGTCTTTCACCGAAGTTGATGAAGAGACGGTAGTAGTAGAAGGCTCTCAGAAAACGTGCCTCGGCAATACTGGTCGCTTTGGTCTGCTTGATGCCTTCGTCATCGTTGTCGGGCACATTGGGAATGTTGTCCAGACACTGGTTGCAATAGTTGATACTGGTATAGAGGTTGGTCCATTCATCGTTGGGCACGTAGTTGGTCGATTCGTTGTTGTACATGGCCAGTTCCATCCAGGCGGTCACGTCGGGGCGGTAGTCCAGCTCGTCGCTGCGGTAGTTGTCTATCACAATGTAGCGTTCGAAAGGTTGCGCCCATTCGATGGTAGGCTGTAGTCCAGCGTAGGCTGCGGTAAGTCCTTTGAGGATGTCGGATTCGCTCTTCCAGAAGTTTTCGGGGTCCAGTGAGTTGGGGTTTCTGTCTTCATCCAGGAAATTTCCGGTACATGAAGAGAGTGCCAGGCCTCCTAAGACTGAGGCGCACAATAATATATTCTTTAATTTCATAATCATCTTTTTTAAAGTTTTGGTTCAATTAAAATCCGAATTTAATACCGGCCATGAAAGTGCGGCATAGAGGTGATGAAGCATAGTCGTAACCCATGCGGTCAATACCACCGTTGGTAGAGGGGTCATAGCCACTGTAACCGGTGATGGTAAAGATGCGTGTACCACCTACATAGAAACGGAGGTTGCTGATGCCCAACTTACCACAAACTGTAGCAGGCAGGTTGTAGCCCAGTTGCAAGTTGTTCAGGCGGAAGAAGTCGCCTCGTTCGATGAAACGGTCGGAAGTGCGAGCATTCTTGTTCGGGTCGCCGTATACGGCACGTGGAATGTTGGTGTTGGGGTTCTCCGGAGTCCATGCTTTCAGTGCGTTTCTGCCATAGTTGAACTTGGTATCCATACGTTCCAATTGATATTTGGTATAGTTGTAACGGTCTACACCGAGGTCACCGTAGAAGTTGGCTACCAAATCGAAGTTTTTGTAATTCAGTGTTACGTTGAAGCCGATAGAGGCCTTGGGGCAACCGTTGCCCAGAAGCTTCTTGTCATCGCTGTCCAGCATGCCGTCACCGTTTTGGTCTACGAAGCGGAGGTCACCGGGTTCTGCGTTGGGCTGCATGGGAATCCAGTTGCCTTTGCTGTCCTTGCGTCCGTGTGATTCTTTCCAAAGTTTGGCTTCTGCTTCATTTTGGATGATGCCTGCGGTTTCGTAAGCCCAGAATTCACCGAAGTAACCACCCACGTAGGTACGTGAAGCACCATATTCGTACATATAGTTGGGGTCTGCCATTGATTTCAGTTTACTCTTGAAGTGGCTCAGGTTGAAGTCAAGGTCATACTTGAAGTCCTTACCTGCATTACCGTGGTAAATCAGTTGCATTTCCATACCGGTGGTGCGCAGTTCACCGTCGTTCACCGTCAGTGCACCGTAACCGGTAGACAGACTGATGTTCTTTTCGGAAAGCATGTCCTTGGTGTCCTTGATGTAACCTTCAATCGAGAATTCCAGTTTGTTGTTCCATAGGCTCATGTCCACACCGATGTTTTTGTAGAAGGTAGTTTCCCACTTGATGTTCCTTGAGGGGAGGCTACGTACTGCATATCCCTGGTTTACGACTTTGCCGTCGAAGGGGTAGTTGATGTTGTCGGCGTTGGAGTCCAATTTGGGAATGTAGAGATAGAGAGGTACCGATTGGTTACCGAGGGCGCCGTAGCTCATACGCAATTTGAAGGAGCTGACTGTTTCTTTCATATCTTCCCAGAAAGGTTCGTTGGCAATGTTCCAGCCTACTGATACAGAGGGGAAGAACCCCCACTGGTTACCGTCGGCAAAACGTGAAGAACCGTCATAGCGGAACGAGGCCATTAACATGTAGCGCATTTTCCAACTATAGTTCACACGGCCAAATACGGAACGCAAGCCGCTACGGGTCTTTTCACCTTGCACACCATAGTCTTTGCGTGCCTGGCCCAGAATGCCCATGTCGTTGTTCTCGAATTCGGAACCCGATGCACCCAATAGGTCGTAAGTGCTTTCTTCTTGTGAAGCTCCCAGCAGGAAGGCGAAGTCGTGACTGTCTTTGATGGTGAAGTTGTAGTTGGCAGTCAGTTCCAGCAGGTCGTTGACGCTTCTGGTGCGGGTCTGTGATAGTGAGGCGCTTTCGTTCCACTTCATGGCACCCAGTTCGTAAGTAGGTTTGAATACGCGGGTTTCGCGGAAAAGGAGGCTACGGCTTGCTTGTGCCTTGATTACCAGTCCCTTGATGGGCTCATATTGCAGATAGCCCGATCCTTTGATGTAATCTGTGGCGCGGGTGTTCTCAATCAGGTTATTATAACCTACCATGTTGGCAGCATCGCTCATGTTCATGCCGGGGATGGCACCACCGTATCCGCCGTCACAATTCTCGTCATACAGACGTGCGATAGGTTCCATGTTGGTCACTTGGTATATGCCGGGAAAACCTGAGTTGGCTTCCATTTCCGATTCCCAACGGCTGTAGTTTACTGATTCGCCCACTTTGAACTTGCCGCGTTTCATGTCTGAGTTTAAGCGGAAGCCATATTTCTCGTCACCCGTGCCGGTCACGATGGCTTCGTTTTTTGAATAGAATACGGACAAAGCTACGTTGGCATTCTCACTGCCACTAGTGTACCCCACATTGTATTTCTGTGTGAAGCCGTTGCGGTAGTATTCGTCCTGCCAATCGGTGTCGCCAAACTGTGTGGGGTCTTGCTCATAAGCCGCAATGTAAGCAGGCCAGTTTTTGGGGTTTTGACCGGCGTTTGTACGGGCCATCTTTGCCATGTGGATAAATTCTTCGGCATTGCAGACATCCAGTTTCTTGGCTATCTGATCCACTCCCCAATAAGCTGAGAACGTGATTTTGGGTTTGGATTTGGTACCACGGTAAGTCTCAATCAGGATAACGCCTGCGGCGGCGCGTGCTCCGTAAATAGCGGCGGTGGCAGCGTCTTTCAATACAGACATTGACTTGATGTCTTCGGGGTTCAGAAAACTCATATCACCCGGAACGCCATCGATAATTACCAACGGAGAGTTGTCTGTTCCATAAGTGGTTACACCGCGCACCTGCAGGCTGGGAGTGGAGCCTGTCTCTTATACACATCTCCGAGCCCACGAGACCCTAAGAC
>ENA-OYWN01000334-OYWN01000334.1-human-gut-metagenome-genome-assembly--contig:-NODE-334-length-14934-cov-5.237852_pt1 | contig 14934 bp, 16 predicted proteins | sample MGYA00244172_ERZ653401 | MGnify/ENA primary metagenome ERZ653401 (study PRJEB26926, sample SAMN06164967) | human gut metagenome | biome: ENVO:00009003; feature: ENVO:2100002; material: ENVO:00002003... | reverse complement strand
AGATGTCTTAGGGTCTCGTGGGCTCGGAGATGTGTATAAGAGACAGGATCTGGTCTCCATAATTGAGAATCTTTGGGATGAACCCGTTTCTGGAAAGTCCACTGAATTTTGTCCAGTCTGACAAGTTCTTCATGTTTGCCGCCTGGGTGAACGCCATGGTTTGCAATGCCTGGGCTATCTCCTGCATTGTGGATTCTCTAGGAATATTAACAACGCTCTGATCTCCTGTTGCCATTTTAAGTTTCCTCCTTTTTTATTCAGTGTAAATAAGATCAAGGCCACCATCCTCAGAATTTATCTGAAATGTGATGTGGTTCGTCTGTTCTTTTAGTTCCTCTACTGCTCTTTGTGCTGTCTCTGCCTGGGTCTTGGCAGCTTCCGCAGCTTCAGTTGCTTTCGCCGCTTCTTTTTTTGCAGATTCTATAATCTTCCCCGTTTCGGTTTGTGAGTCATTCATGTCTGCAATTGTTTGTCTTAGTCTTGCATCTGCCTCTACTGCAGTCTTATTCGTTGCATCCAAATTTGTTTTGGCCTGGCTTGCTGTTTTGGTTGACGTATCCAGAGCTGTTTTGGCTTTTCCTGCTTCCGTGTTAGATGTGTCCAAACTCTGTTTTAAGTTTTGCGCGGCGCTAATAGAACTATCCAATGAAGTTTTTGTATCTCCTGCTGCCGTATTGGATATATCCAAACTCTTCTTGCTGTTATCTGCAGTTTTAACCGCCGCATCTAACTGAGTCTTGAGAGTTGTCCCCTGAGTGATATCCAAATCAAGTCCCTGCTTTAAGTTCTCAGCTTTCTTTATATCTGCTGCAAACGTCTGCTCAGTCTGTTTGTTTTCTGCCACTTTCTTTGCAACGTCTGCTTGTGCCGCAAGAATATCAGCTTTTACCTGATTGTATTCGTTGTTTTCATCTGATACCGCATTAATTGCATTGACAATTGAATCACGGACGTCTCTGCCTTTCTGGGCCTTTGCGATCTGATCCGTATATTTCTTTACATCTGCCACGTTTATTTCTCCTTACCGATAATGCGTTTTGAATATTCCTTTGCTTTAAGATCTCTTACTTCCGCAAGGATAGATGTGAGCATGTAATCCATTAATGAGGCAGGGATTCCACCCTGCACCATTTCTTTAAATATCACGCTCCGAAGCTCTTCTGTTTTCTTGTCCAGGATTGCTCCAAGAGGGAGTACTTCTGAAGTGTCCGATTCGGACACCTTTTTCTCTTCTGGCATATCTTCTTTCATGCTTCTTTCTGTTTCTTTGCTAACTTCGCTCATTGCTCATCCCTCCCTATTTCAAATGTGCTGTTGCGATATATTCTTTAATCGCATCTAAGTGTCCCTGCATTTCTGTATTCATTACCAGAAAGTTTCCTTTATTGTTCTGACTAATAATGTTTCCTGTTTTTTCATCAACTTCGGAATAAGTAAATGCGATTCTGCTTCCCTCTCCGGTTGATAAATTCATAAAACTCGTCAGTACTTTTTTCATGCTACCGCCTCCATCTGATTAATAATGGTTACTCTGTCATTTTCTAATTCAGTTTCGTAATCTGGCTCAGATATTTCTATTTCCTCCGCTGCATAGTCAATATCAAGTTCCTCAACCGCTCTGTCGTATGCCGTTTCGCTTGCATCTGCAAACCTCATATGTTCATAATTTGTCTGCATTGCTTTTATCTCAAAGCTAAATTCTAGCCCCGGCGTTCCTCTAACCACGAAATGAGTGGGTTCTTTTTCTTCCACCCAGCAGTCTCCGTTGCTTCCTTTCTGTAGAAATACATAATATGTAATTTCGGCATTTACGGATTCCTGGAAAATATCATCAAGATCAATCAGGCAAGTCCCATCATCTGATATTGTTGCTTTTCCGATGTCTCCAAAAATAGGCGATGCCATTTCGTAACAATAGAATGCCTGCGTACCGTAGTCTTTTGTGTCAAATATTCTTTTTTTAGTTCCTCTAACACTCAGATCTGAAAGATCGTTTCCGGATCCAGTGTTATAGAAATGTCCTGACGCTTCAATGTGTGATTTCGATACAAGTTTTCCGGATGCCGTTATGGTCGATGATGAAGTAATCGCATTAAAACTCGATGCTGTTGTTGCTTTTATGGATTGTGTTTTCACACTATCAAAAGCGCCTATCCCACAATCAATATTTCCAAACAAAGCGGTTGTGGTAGCTCCACCGATCTCTACTGTATTTCTATTAGCTCCTTTATGTGAAATATGATAAGTAGATCCATCTGATATTTTTATTTTCTTTTCTGATGAGTTAATCTCCATCTTGTATGATCCCGTTGCATACGCATACAAGCTGGTAGAATCAATCCAAAAACCTCCAATTTGTCCGCTTATACACTCCATTGAACCATCTGTTAAAATCTTAAAATAACTGTTCGCCGTTACGATTCCATTGAAATCTATTTTCGAAGCATTGATTTTTACTGACTGTGCGGTCTGATTGATTGAGGACGCAATCTCTCCGGCCGATACTTTTGATTCTATTGAACTTTCAGTCTGCGTAATTCGTGATCCAAGCGCGTTCTCTGCATTTGTCGCACGGGTTACCTCGGATGTGATCGAGCCCTCCGCAACAGTAATTCTGGATATTGCCGTCTCTGCAGTTGTTTTTGCACTGTCAGCTGTCTCTTGTGCGCTGTCTGCAGCCGCTTGTGCTGCACTAATATCTTTATCCTTAATCCTTTCCCAGGATACGCTGAAGCTTCCGTTTTTTGTTCCAGAACACTTCCAAAGCAAGTTTATATTGTTTCCGTAATTCCCGTGATTCGGGCTTTCCGGATACGTTCCGGTTGTCAGCTCTGTTACGGTGTAACTCGGCAAAGTTTCTTTCGTTCCTGTTGCTTCTCCCGCAGCTCCTGTCACCGACTCAATTCTGAATCCGTAAAAACTACAGTTAGAGCTATCAGTGTGCCAGTATACATAAAACTCTGATGTCGGTACAAATACAGTAGCTCCGGCAATTGTTGTGCCGCCTAATTTTGCAGCGCATTTCATTGTCCCATCATCATCTACGTAATAAATTTTCACATAGTCCCAGTTTACTGCCTCGGTTCTGGAATCACCCGAAAATCTTATATTTAATCCTGCAACCTTGTAAGTGTACCTGTATGCGTGTCCCGTATTAATATCATAGTAGTTATCGCCTATATGTGATTTTTTTAATGCATCCGTATCCCAAGCAGATGCCGGTTCGTTCGATGTCGTTGGTGCTCCGGCTCCATAATAATTAGCATTTTTCTGTTCAGCAATCTGTTGCACTGATTTTACCTGCAGTGTGATATTATCTGTTACAAGCTTGATTGCGCTTTCCATTTCATCTGTAGTGGAATAATCTTTTAGCTTTTCGTCTGTTGCATTTACCGCGTTTTTCTCTGCAGTATCAGCTGCATTTTGTCCAGCCTTTACCGCTTCTTCGTATTTCTTTGATACAGACAATGAAATCGAACTTTCAGTCTCTTCTATTAGGGACTTTAATTCCCCCTCTGCCCCCTTTGCCCGGCTCACCTCTGCGGTGATTCTCCCTTCCTGGACACTAATTTCTGAAAGTGCATGCTCCGCAGTATCCTGGGCAGCTTCGATATCTTGGTCTTTCATTCTTACCCATCCGTATTCATTGCTATCATTCCTTTGGTATTGATAAGCATGTCCGGTTGTTGTATTGAAAAAAAGATCTCTTTCGTGTTCTTGTCTCAGTTCATCTGTCGTCCAGGCAGATGCCGGATTGTTTTCGGATGTCGGTTCGTAATTTCCGTACCAGTTTCCGGATTTTCTCTCCAGCTGCTGCTCCAAGCTTGAAACAGAAAGGGTTATCTTTCCGTCCATAGCTTCCAGGGATGTTGTAACCTCTTTTAGAATCGCTGTTTTGTTCGCAGAATCTCCATCTGATATTTTTGTTTCAATGTAGTTCTTGCATTCAGTTGACAGAGCTTCTGTTTTAATTGAACCAGCAAGGATCCTCTCTCCCAGAATGGTCCCGTCTAAAGTCATGCCGACGGTATACGGACCGGCATATCCGTTATGCGATCCGCCGATTCCGTTTTTATTTATCTGCAGTATATTTGTTGCCTGGTTTTTATCCGGCGCATCCATGTATAAATCCCGGAGCCAGAGACCGTTTTCATCAAATTCCGTAAGTTTGTATCCGCCTTTTGCTCCCGTCATTTGTTTCGTAAGATTATCAATCGCAGACTTCATCCATGATGTTTGAACTCTTCCGGCTTCTGTTGTCTCTTGCCGGATCTGGGTGAATGTCCCGGTTGTCTGTTCTGTGAAAGATTGCTGTATGTTTTCTCCCAACGTCAATTGTGCCTGATCTGGTTGCTGCAATGGTATTTTCATTTCCATAACCGGCAACACTTTTTTCATTCCATACGGAATTGCATTGCAGAGCACGCGGTCTCCAATGTCAAAAGAATCATAATTCTGTCCAAACAACGACAGATCTACGGCAGTCAGTGATATAACAAGGCTTTCATACTGCTGTGTCGTTAAATATTCTGTTGCTTTTTTAAGCAAGTTTGCCGGTACTGATACATCGTCCCACTTTTCTGTTTTCCATACCCAGCCGAAGTTTTCTACTGCTTTTGGACTGTATATGTATTCTTTTCCATTATTTACAGATGTAATGTCTACATTCTTTTCAAGACGCTCAAATTCTGATGCGTTTTCGTCTGTTTCCTGTTCGATTGCCGCTCCTAACGGAATCAGGGCTGTGATAACATCGTCTGCTGTCATTGTCTCTGAATAATCCATCAGGTTTTCCCCGAATTGTATAGGCTGTTCGCAATATTTTCCGTATTCCTGAATAGTCAGCCAGTCGAGATACAGTTTATCGCTTTCGTGTCTGATCCGCAGGTATCCGCCCAGACGGTCAACTAATTTATCCCGGATTGCTTCCAGTGTGTTCTCTCTGTCTGTAATTCTATACAAAGAATCATTGCTGTCGTGAATCGTGACGATTCCTATGTATATTTTCTTTCTGTCTTCTACCTGGTTATTATGCAGCTGTAGCCATGCGTCCAGCAGCTCTCGCGGGGATATATCATGCCATTCCTGCTGTGGCAGGATGCTGTCAGCAAGGAAAGACAAGGCTCCGGTTGCTTTCACTGGCTGGTTCTTAAATCTGTCTTTCTCGCGTGTGCGGACTTCTCCGTAAAATATTTCTGTATTCCCTCTGTATACAGAAACCATACTTTTTCTGTTGTGAATTTCTCCGTACAGCGGATTTAACGGCGGAACCTTTAAAGTAAGTTCCCCCGCATATCCAGTCTGTAAATCCAATTCCGGATTGATAACTGCTGCCTGCCGGTCCCCTGGATAATACAGGACTTTTCCATCTAATTTAATTTTATAAATCACAATGATCCCCTCCTGTAAACAATATCCAGTGTTCCGGATCCCGAAAATTCCAGGGTTTCATCTGCTCCAAATACAACAATATCTGGAAACCTATTTCTCCCAAGTGTCAATGTGTATGTTTCTCCGCATCCTGTTACCTTTAATCCGGTTGAACCTATACTTTTCACGTTTATCACTGGTACAATTGCAATATCTCCAGCACATACCGTATATGATCCGGAACCGGATATTGTGATTCCGGCTCCCTGATCTATTACGCCAGTTTCAAAATCAAACGGATCCCAGAGCCAGTCATCTGTTGAATCTGCAAGCGAATACTTATATGGATCTGCTTTCGGAATGCTTAAATGAAATTGTCCCACCTCTCTGGATCGGTCAAAATCCGTAATATATGCTCTGCCGGTCCAGAAATACGCTGGATCATTCGAAAACGTTACTCTCACATTTTTCCCATGCAACTGCCCTCGAATATTTGAGATAAAGCTGTCCCAATCTTCCCTTGGTTTCTTTCCTCCAAGCAAAATATCTATTTCTCTCGATTTATAGATTGTTCTTCCTGCGATTGCTTCCGATCCATCCAGAAATCCGTCTGCACCTGGAACATCAATGTAATATGTTTCTACATCCGGCTCTTTGATGTAATTGTTGTTCCCAATCGCACATCCCCAGTCTTTCAGCGTATCAATGACTTTCCCTGTATTTTCAACTGTAATCGTTGCTTTTATTGTTAATACATTATTCATCTATACGCCGCCTCCTTTGCTATTCTTCCAAGCTCTGTATTTATTGCAGGTGCAAGTTTTCCAGCCCATTCTCTGTTATCAAAATAGATCTCCTGTCCTGCGCTCATTACCTGGATCAGCTGTGCCAGCATTCCGGTTATTCCGGTTATATCTGTTTTGTTCAGGTTATTAGCTGGTTTCATTGAACTTGTATCTAACTGCATATCCATCTGAACATCTTTCATTGCGTCAGCAACAAGTCCCTGACTCTTTTCGATTCCTGTTGCAAGGCCTTTCATAAAGTCTGGCATCCATTCCTCATAGTAATGCAGCGGGCCTTCGTCCGGTCTGGAGAAATGCAGCCACGATCTGATTGTATTCGCTACGCTTGACACCGCATTCGTTACGTTACCTATGCAACTCCTTATTCCGTTTGCAATACCATTCACGAAATCCTGTCCCCAGCGAACCGCCTGCCCTGGTAATCCCGTAATATAACTGATTGCGCTGGAAAATCCATTTACAACAGCAGAGTATACGCCCGACAGTGCTCCGGATATTCCTGACACCACGCTTCTGAATGTTTCGACTGCTGAGTTTTTCATATTTCTTGCGTAGTCTATAACTGTTTCCTTAACATTCTGCCAGGTTTCCGAAGTGTTTGATCTGATATTATCCCAGTATTCTGACGCGTGCTCTCTCAGAGTCTGGATTGAGTCCGACGCTCTTTCTTTTAAATTTTCTGCAGCGTTTACAACAAAATTCTTAATAGAGATCCAGGCTTTTGATGCTGCCTGAGATGCTGCGGTCCAGATTCGTGATAATGTATTCTTGAATCCCGTGAACATCGTTGTAACTGCAGTAACAAGTCCTTGCGCAAGCGTTGAAACTACCTGTTTAATTCCGGACCATATTGTTTTTGCTGCGTTCTGGATATTTGTCCAGATGTTTGACGCGTCTGTTTTTAGCTTCTCGAAGTTTCCTGTCACCAGGTCAATCAGTAAAATAACCGGCGCAAGAATCGTATTTTTCAGCAGTTCCCAGACGCCCTGTGCAATAGCGACAAGTCCCTGCCAGATTCCCTGCAATGTAGTAACTGCATTCTGCCATAGCGTTGTGATCGTTGTCACAATTCCAGATATAATCGGATTCTGCATCATTGTTGTCCAGATATTTGTAAAGAAATCTGATACCTGCTGCCAGATACCGGACCACCACGCCGGAACACTTGCAAAAAATGTAACAACGCTATTCCATACCTGTGGTATTGTTACGGTAAAAAAGTTTACGATTCCATTCCATATCTGCATGAAAAAGTCTGATACCTGTTGCCAGATTCCAGACCACCATTCCGGAATACCTGAAAGAAATTCCATCAATGTATTCCATGCCTGCGGTATTGTTTCGGTAAAAAATGACACAATTTTTTGTACAACTGCATTTACTACATCCCGGAACCATTCGCATTTTGTGTACAGCAATACCAGCGCTGCCACAATCGCGGCTATGACTGCGATCACTGGATTTGCAGCTATAACGCCAAACAGAGCTGTAAAAGCTCCTTTTACTTTTTCAAGGATGCTCGTTATCATTGTCAGTGTTTTCATCTTGGAAAACAGTCCTGCAATTGCAGATATTCCGGTCGCAACTTTCCCGATCATTATGAGCAACGGTCCGATTGCGGCTACAATCAAAGCGATTGTCGCAACTATCTTTTTCTGCCCCTCGCTCATTCCGTTTAAATTCTTTACAAAATCCTGAATCACTGAAACTGCTTTTCTGATATACGGCATTAAAATCTCACCAAACGCAATTGCCAACTCCTGCAGAGCACTCTGTAAAGCTGTAATCTGTCCGGATAGGTTGTCCTGCATGACTTCTGCCATGTTTTCAGCGGATCCTTTGCAATTATCAATGTTTTTTATAAGTTCCTGGTAATCTTCATCTGAAGAATTGATGATTGCCAGCATGCCGCTCATGGCTTCTTTTCCGAAGATTGCTGTTGCTGCCTGCGTCTGTTCTGCTTCTGTCATATCGCCCATGGTTTCTCTCAGAAAATCCATGGTCTCCCTCAATGACTTCATGCTTCCATCTTCGTTCTGCAGCGCTTTATTGTAAATTCTTACATTTTCAGTGGTTCCCTCCTGTAGCTGAGCCAGTGTTTCATTCGCAGTCGCAAGCTCTGTTTGTTTTATTTCAAGCGAAGCAGCTGCGTTTGATGCTTCTGTTGACTCTGCTCCGTATTTTGAAACTGCGTTATTGTACGACTGCTGTGCTTTATCTGCTGCAAGTGAAGCTTTTTGTACTCTGAGCATTTGCTTGTCAATTTTAGCCTGATCTATGGATGTAGCTGATTCTGTTGCATAGAATCCCCACTTTTCCATTGCGTCTCCAACATCTTTTGAGGGTTTAATCATATTTGTCAGAGATGACCTTAACTGCGTACCTGCTGAAGATGCTTTGATTCCGCTGTTAGCCATAAGGCCAATAGCGACTGCTGCATCTTCGGCGCTATATCCAAGCGCTCCTGCTACCGGTGCAATATACTTGAATGTTTCTCCCATCATTCCAACGTTCGTATTAGCACTGGATGACGCCTGTGCCAATACATCCGCAAAATGAGAACTATCTTCTGCCTCCATTCCGAACGCAGTAAGTGCGTCCGTTACGATGTCAGATGTCGTTGCAAGATCTTCTCCACTGGCCGCCGCAAGGTTCATGATTCCCGGGAGCCCATCATACATCTGCTGTGCATTCCACCCGGCCATTGCCATGTATCCCATAGCGTCTCCGGCTTCTTTTGCAGAGAATTTTGTCTGTGCTCCCATCTCTCTTGCACGTTCTCGCAACTTATCCATGTCTTCCGCAGATGATCCGGATATTGCGGCCACATTGGACATGGAGCTGTCAAAATCTGCCGCAGTCTTTACTGCTGCTGTTCCAAGTCCTGTCACTGCCGCCGTAACCGGAAGCATTTTTTCTCCGGCAGATGTCAGCGACTCCCCTATTTTCCCGGATGTTTCAGAAATCTCGGCCAGTTTTGCGGATCCTGATCCAACTTCATTCTCAAGTGATTGCAGGCTCTGTTCTGTTTCTATAATTGTCCTTTTCAGAGCGTCATACTGTTCCTGGGATACTTTTCCTTCCTGGAATTTCTGCTGTACTTCCCCTTCTTCGTTTTTCAGAAGTTCCAGCTTTTCTTTTGTATTTCCAATTTCATCAGACAGTGCTCTCTGTTTCTGCTGTAATAGTTCCGTATTCGTAGGATCCAGTTTCAGCAACTTATCAATTTCTTTGAGTTCTGTCTGTGTAGTATTTATTTTTGCATTCAGACCATCAAGCGACTGCTGCATCTGAGTAGGTGCATTCTTCGCTTCATTTTCCAGAGACTTCAAGCTCTCCTCGGTTGCAATGATTTCTCTTTTCAGAGCGTCATACTGTTCCTGGGAGATTTTTCCCTCTGCAAACTGCTGCTGTGCCTGCTGCTCTGCAGTCTTTAAGGTTTCCAGCTTTTCTTTCGTGCTTTCGATTTCGTCAGCAAGCGCTTTCTGTTTCTGCTGTAACAGTTCCGTATTCGTAGGATCCAGTTTCAGCAGATTGTTTATATCTTTCAGCTGTGCCTGTGTGGTCTTTATCTGTGAATTTACATTTTTAAGTGAATTTTGTAGTCCTGTGGTATCGCCGCCAATTTCAATCGTAAGTCCCCTTATGTCGCGGCCTTTGGACAAAAATTATCACCTCCGTTTAGAATTTATCCATATCCTCCTGAGTTGCCATCTTCGGCCATTTATAGTCGTCGTTAATTTTTTCCGTAAAAATATCCAGGACAAGACCTACTGTCAGAAGGTCTAAATCCTGGATACTTATTCCAACTTGCGCGCACCTGAGAAGGAATAGAGGTGTCGTCATTTCCCGGCTACTTGGCCGAAGTTTTTTTTTGCTTCTGCCTGTGTCTGCTGGTTCAGGTTCCAGAGTTTTACAATCTCCGGGAAAATTGTATAAATTGAAAATGTATCAAACTGATCTAACCAGTCGTATACATCTTCTGGGAAATCCTGTCCCTTTTTCTGTGCTGCGTGTTTTGCCATTACGAATGCGACGTTTTCGAACATCTCTAAATCCTCGATAGGGATGTCCGACTCGGACACCTTCGTTTCAGTCTGCTTATCCTGTGATTTTTTTACGGACTTTTCAATTTTTGCCATGTCCTGAAAAATATCTCTCCGGAACTGAATCCGATAAATTCTCGGAATTGCAGCAGAAGCGGCAAAAAGCACCTCTTTATCATCAATTTTAATTGTTTTTGTCAACATCCTTATTCTCCTGCGGCTTTTTTATCTACATTAACGCCTGCGTTGCTTCTGTGATTGTTTCTGGATAGTACACTGTCTTATACCATCCGCTGTATACAGTGTCGTCTGTGTCTACCGTTGTCTGAGCTTTTACCCGTCCGTTCGGAAGTGGAGCATTGCTGATCGTAATTGTTTCTGTGCCAGGTTCAATACTATCTTCTTTCGTCTCGGATTCGATTGACGGTCTGGTAGCTGTGCAGTTATAGAGAACTCGTCTGATTCCTTTCTGATCTCCATCAAATTCAAACAGAAGTGCAAATTTCTGTGTATCCGTAGAATCACTGATTTCATGCAGCACACCTTTTTCGTCCTTCTTTTCTTTCAGGACATCCTGTCTGAAAGAATCCGGAATTAATGCAAATTCTGCATCTCCTTCATATCCGTTGTTTGCAGCTGACACATAATACTGGATTCCGTCTGCATAGAACGGTGAAATATCTCCATTTGCGTCAAGTGATATGGATACAGATCCCGGAATCGCTTTCGGGACTTCAAAAGTAATTGTTCCATCTTCTCCTTCGTTCTGTAATGCGTAATGTGCGTTTTTAAGATTGTACTTAACTTTGTTATCTTTTTTGCCCATCTTTATACCTCCATTTCGTATAAAACTTCGTACATTTTTTCTGAGTCAAGATATTCTCCCGTCTTATCGTATGTGATTCCATACTTATCCAGGATGTCCTCTATCTTCTTTTCATTGTTCCAGTCCTTTTCGTCTGAATACAATTCGATATTCAGAACGTCGATTTTTGCGTATGTAATTCCGTCCGCATGAAAATTATCACTTTCCGGAATCCTCCATACGATAAAGGGCGGCTCTATCCAGTTATGAGTTGAAAAATGATCGTATTCATATGGCAAGCCGATTTCATTCAACATTTCTTTGATATTTTCAACTGACATCATAGCCTTGACGTGATCTCCCTTTCCAGCTCTGCTATTGCTGCCTGTTCTGCAGGTTCTACATGTTTGATTGCAGCTACCCTTCCGCCGCCTCTTTTCTGATGCCCTTTTTCAAGCAAATGCACAAGGGAATATTTTGTGTCATGGATCGCAATAACTAAACTTGTAGAATTTTCTTTCACAACAGTTTTCTTCCATCCTTTTTTATACTTTCCGGTATTTACCGGGGATGTCTGCTTCAGCTTTGATACTGTCTTTTTTGCAACATTGTTTACGCATTCCTTTGTTGTCTCAGTGCATTGTTTTCCATAATCTTCGACAAGGCGATTTATTTCTGCTGCCAGATCATCAATTCTGATACTATCCGCCATTGTCGCCCCTCCTGTCTTTATACAACTGTACGATTTTTTCCAGTGACAGATATATTACAGGCGGTGTAGCATCAAATTTCTCCTGAATCTGTACTATTTTGTATTGAGCTGGGTCATTTGATTTTTTTTGAGTATTCAGAATTACAATGTCAAGAGACTCTATATCGTCCGCATTCAATGTTGCTGCCGGAATGCTTAACAATTTTGTTATTTTATTTCCTGCTGTCTGTGCATCAAAATATCGTCTCTCTCCGATTGTGCGATTTCCGAAGCGAATGTTCTTGAGCTTCGTGTCTACGATCACCCTGTCTTCTGTTTTGCAGATACTGAGTATCCCGTCTGTAAACGTTTCAAACTGTTTACGCCTGGCTCTTGGCATATTCTTCCACCTTCTTTGCTATCTGCAGTCCAACGATCTCGCTTTTGTAGTTTTCCCAAAACTGCTGCAGTTCTCCGGAATACTCATACATTACAAGCTGAAAAAGGAGTGTTCTTTCCTGGGTATCCCTCAGGAAATCGCACTCCCCTATTTTTCCGGCCAATGATGCCATGCCCCTTTTTATCATTCCAAGGAGTTTTTCGTCTCCTTTTGGATCGTCCCAGGTGATGTCCAGATAGTTTCTGACATCCTCCAGAAGTTTTGATAAATCATTTTCTGACATAGCACTCATTTTATCACTCCTTTGTTACAGTTACGGTGTATGTCTTTGTCTGTTCTCCGTCTGTAACTTTAACAGTTACGGTATTTTCTCCTGCAGTCCATGTGATCTTTCCGCCGTTTGTTACTTTACTGGATCCTGCAGTAATTTCAATCGCTGCTGTTCCTGATTTCGGGAACGCTGTGATTGTGTTTGTTGCAGTTGTTGTTTTTGCTGTGTATGTGTTTGTGTCGCTGTCAAATTTCGGTGAGAGGGTTAATCCTCCAATTCTCAGATCAGACAGCAGTGCATTGTCTACATGCTCCTCCTGTTTGCTTACAACCTCGAAGCGAACCGGATGCAGATCTGTAATGTCAAGAACGACAAAAGCATTGTTGTCCAGTGCGAATCCGTGAGCATATAACTTGATAAGGTATACTCTTTCATCTTCCAGAAATCTGTATTCATCTGAATACTCAATCTTTCCGTTTTTGGACATTCCTACGCCAAGGAAATACTTTCCGGCCATTCCGTATACTGCAGTTCCTTCTGTAACTGCTGCCGACTGGATGATTTCCAGAGGAATCGGAAGTGTTGAAACATATACGCCGTCCGGAGACATTGCGCGTGTTGCCGAAAGGATTCGCTTCCAGTAATCCACCGGATTTACAATCATAATCAGGTTATCTACTGTCCTCGCCTGGCCTTTGCTGTTTCTTGCCATGATAGATGTAACATTTCCAAGCTGGATCATATCAAGAGCTGTCATTTTGATAGTCTCTTTTTCAGGATATTCTCCAGACACAACGTTCACTCCGTCTCCTACCTGACGCGTCATTCCGATTGGCATGTCTTTTCCGGTACCATTTACGATTCCGTACTCAAGCCCATTTGCAAGAGCTTCTGTGAGCACCTGACGCACGTAGTTATCTAACCATGCAGGGCCTAAGTCAAGCATAGCTTTTGAAACTGGCAGGAATGCGCTCAGTTTATCCTGAGTTACATCCACTTCTTTGAATCCGGATGTCAGTTCTTCAATGATCTTGCTGCTGAGTTTGCCCCATGCTGCTTTCTGCTCTCCGTTTGTGTTCAACATCATTCTTGTAAGACCAGTTACAGTTGTTGCATTTAATTTTGACAGCAGCGGATGATTTGTTGTCAGTTCTTCAAAGACAGAATCAATGATTGTCTCCGGGAAAACAGTCTCAATATTGTTGAGGGCCTGCTTTGGATCCGAAGATTTCATTGCGTCAATTACTTTCTCATAATATTCTCTTTCTGCGCTTGTGAGCTGACGCACGCCTCTCTGTGCAAGTACGTTCATGTCGCTCTGATTTACAAGCTCTTTCGCCTGTTCAAGCACGTTCTCCTCAATATCCTGACATAATTCCAGATATGCTTTTGAAAACGCTTCTGAATCATTCTCCGCAACAGCTGCGTTCATTCTGTTGAGGATTTCCGTTCTCTTTAATGCGGCAAAATCTTTATTTTTCATTTTAATCTCCTTTTTTGAATCCCTGCAGAAATCCCTGCAGTGTGTGTTTCTCTGGTTCTTCCGGTTTCTTTCCCGGTTCGGGTTTCTGCCCTTTCTGCATAAGTTCCAGCTGCTCTCTGAAAGACTTCGTATCTTTCATATGCTGCATAACTTCCTGGAGACGTTTCTGCATTCCTTCTTTTGTCATGTCTCCCTCTGGCGCGTGTCCGTAATCCTCTACCTTGTCGATCAGGCCATATTCCAGACAATCATCCGGAGTCAGGAAGGTTTCTGCTTCCATCATGTCTGCAAGCTGCTGTTCTTCCAGATTTGAACGCTCAAGGAAGATTTTCCGATTGCTTGCCGTAAGTACGTCAAGATCATCCGCTGTCTTTCTCAGCTCTCTTGCATTTCCGGATGCAGTTACCCATGGTTCGTGGATCAGTGCTGTTGTTCCTACGCCCATGATTCTTTCGTCACATGCCTGTAAAATCACAAAAGCTACGGAATACGCCACTCCATCAACGATTCCTTTTACATGGCTTCCGGACTGCTTCAAAAGGTTGTAGATAGTTACTCCCTCTTTTACAGATCCACCATTTGAATTGATATGCAATTCAATCGTATGGTCTTCCGGGATTGCCGCCAGCTGATCGCGGAAATACTTTGCAGATGTCTCACTTTCGGTATATGACCATGTTTTCCAGTCAAATTCTCCATACGCTGATACATCATCATAGATGTATAGCAAATGTACCGCCGGATCTGCTGCCTGCTTAAAACAGTAATTTGTTTTATTTTGTGTTTTTTCCATTCCCGCCATTTTCTCCACCTCCTTCCAGGCTGTTCAATAAATCCTGTACTGTGCTGTAATTCTTTGTAATAAAATGCTGGTTCGCCCATTCCTCATTAATCTGCGGCTGTCCCATTGCGCGCAGGATCATGTTGATCGTATGCGTTCCAGACTGTACCAGCTTGTCAATCTGCGTCGCATTGCTGAATATGTCAACATGCTTAACGTGTGACGTGTCTACCTGTCTCTTATACACATCTCCGAGCCCACGAGACCCTAAGACATCTCGT
>ENA-OYWN01000330-OYWN01000330.1-human-gut-metagenome-genome-assembly--contig:-NODE-330-length-15017-cov-8.785991_pt1 | contig 15017 bp, 10 predicted proteins | sample MGYA00244172_ERZ653401 | MGnify/ENA primary metagenome ERZ653401 (study PRJEB26926, sample SAMN06164967) | human gut metagenome | biome: ENVO:00009003; feature: ENVO:2100002; material: ENVO:00002003... | reverse complement strand
GGGTCTCGTGGGCTCGGAGATGTGTATAAGAGACAGTTCCTGAACGGTTTCATCATTCCGATTGTTTATCTGATGATGCACCCTAAAAAACAACCATTAACAATATCAAACAATGAAACGAATTCTCATATTTAGTTTTATCACTTTTTTCCTATATGCGGGAATGCGTGCCCAATCGGTCGGCATAGACGAAGTGCTGCACCGTATTGAAGCAAACAATAAGGAGTTGCAGGCCAATGCGCAACTCATCACTTCACAGAAATTGGAGAACAAGTCGGAGAACAATTTGCCTGATCCCACTCTCTCGTATGCCCATCTGTGGGGATCGGAAGATAAGAGTGAGACGATAGGTGAACTTGTTGTTTCTCAGAGTTTTGATTTCCCGACCTTGTATGCTACACGCGGAAAAGTAAACCGGCTCAAAACCGGTGCGCTTGATGCGCAGTCTGCCGCCTTCCGTCAACAACTGTTGTTGCAAGCTAAAGAGCTTTGTTTCGACATCATCATGTTGCAGCACCAGCAAGTGATTCTGAATGAACGTATGAAACAGGCTGAGGAACTCTCTGCATACTATAAGAAACGTCTGGAGACAGGTGATGCCAATGTATTGGAAACAAATAAGATCAATCTGGAGTTACTGAATGTACGCACAGAATTCCGTACCAATCAGACTGCGCTTGATAACGCCTGGAAATCTCTCCTTGCACTCAACGGAGACCAGTCTTTGCAAGATAATGAGCTGAGCAGTTTCCGCTCCATCAACGACTATCCATTGCCCCTTCTTCCTACCAACTATGAACAGTTACGTTCGGAAGTGTTGGCAGCCGATCAGACTTTGCTGTCATTAAGCAGTGAAAGTGCTGCCGCCCGCAAACAGATTTCTGCAAGCAAACAAGGCTGGTTACCTAAATTGGAACTTGGATATCGCCGTAATACAGAGTCCGGTACTCCATTCAATGGAGTTGTAGTAGGCTTTTCCTTCCCGCTGTTTGAGAATCGTAATAAGGTTAAAATAGCCAAAGCGCAATCTCTGAACCTCGATTATCAGAAAGAGAACGCTGCTTTCCAAGCCGAAGCAACCTTGGCAAAACTATACAGCGAAGCACAATCATTGCAGACTTCCATCCAGGAGTACAGGGAGGCATTCAGTTCACAACAAGATCTTGCATTACTGAAGCAAGCTCTCACCGGTGGACAAATCAGTGTGATAGAATATTTTGTAGAAGTTTCTGTGATTTATCAAAGTAAGCAGAATCTACTTCAATTGGAGAATCAGTATCAGAAGGTAATGGCACAGATATACAAGAGTAAGCTATAAAAATATTATTCTTGTATCATAAAAGTAAAGCGAAGAATCGACTCCCACAATTGAAGGAGTTGATTCTTCGCTTTCTTTATAAATATCAAACTATAGTTCTGTAATCTTTCCTATAAAGAGGATGGCTCCCGTACTCTTTTCCTTAACCATAAAGGCAAAAGGACGATTCACAAAGAAGGGAACAGGAGAAGGAAAACCGACAGCATTATCAAACATTCCTCCTACTGTAACCGCAGCCGCTTCGGTACCTTCCTCATCCACATTTATATAAGTAAACTGTTGCAGAAGGCCAATATATAGTTCTGCACCGGACATATTGGCAAACTTTGCTTTATAAGCATCGAAAGCATCTTTCATCCCCATAGCTATCATGTCCTCTTCCAGCTCTTTGTCATATTCTACTTTAAAACGAGGAAGTTTAATTTGTAGTTCTTTTCCTGCCATATTCTTACTCCACTGTTTCCAGTTCTCATAATTCAGGCTGGGTAAGCTTTCATCCAAGGTCTTATCTCCAGATGGCAACAGTATCACCATACTAAAAGCTTCATTGCCATAGGGTAATTCCGCAATAGAGAAATCATCAGTCTGGGTGTAATTGAACGTTGCGGTCTGGTTCATCATAGCTACTTTCTGCTGACTGCCGTCAACATTGGTAAAGTTATCCTGTCCAGTAGCCGACTTATCAAACTGGCTTTTCCAGATACCTTTAAAATAGAGTGCATTAATCAGATACATACGAGCATCCGCAGGTATTTCCTGAATAACCTCTTTTATGCAATTATTAGTCTGAGTGGCGCACCATTGGTTTATCACATCTTTGGCGGTCGGAGATGTGAAATCAAGTTCTTGCACCTGAGCATCGTACATTTTCTTATTTACATCAACAAAAGAGTCATAAACCTTAAAACCTTCCTCTATCCAGATAGAATTAGCTATTCCGAGTTGAGTTGTATTGTCCAAATCCAACAAAGCTGAAGTTAACTTTTGATTATAGTTGTTCAGATCATCAAGAGAGAAAGTATTGGCAGGGAATCCTAATACATCCTGCATCTCAGCAAGCGTATTATCAGTAGCCCCGTTCGTAATCATGGATAAACAAAGTGATGCACTCAATGGAGACACAAAAACATTCGGTTTTTCTTTTTCGGTACTGCACACCTGATCGAAGAAACGGAAAGCAAAGTCTGTACCTTTGTCCATAAACTCTTGTTCCGCACGGGTAAGATTGATGTCTTGACGTGGTTTAGGTTCCGGTTGAGAAGGATTCTCATCATTCTGACAGGCTGCAAGGATACTGAGTAGGCTTAGCGCAGCAATAGTTTTCTTTAGCATAAGCATTATAGTATTAGTTTTCTATTAAGTTACTCTGTTAGAATAAATGCATAAATTTATGAAATACTGCATCCTATAATAAATAAAACATAAATCTTTCATATCTTTGCCCTTCGGTTTTGTTGAAGTATGCCTTTCGGTATGCTTCATGAAAAGGGAATTGGGTGTAACTCCCAAACAGTCCCGCTGCTGTAAACTCATTGTCAAGGATTTACCAATCACCTATGCCACTGCCGGTATTCGCACGGTGGGAAGGCGGTAAATCCGGAGTAAGTCAGAAGACCTGCAAAACCTATCAAATTTTATGCCTTCGAGGAAAGGGCATGAGATACTTATATTTTTACAGCTATTTGTTATGATCAAGGATAATCCATGCCGATGCATCTGGCTACGGTTTTGTTTATATTGTTTCACATGCTGCCTTTGTTCCAATTTACAGGCACAGCAGGCGGGAGACTCCATTACGGGAAAGGTACATGCCATTCCGGAAGTGGGAATAAAGGGGCGACGTGTACCCCAACGTATATCTGTAGCGATGCCCATACAAGTACTTGAAAAAAACGAATTAGAAAATCTCGGACTTCAGAATATAGCTGATGCTGTTCGCCGTTTTGCCGGAGCCAATGTAAAAGATTATGGTGGTATAGGAGGATTAAAGACTGTTTCCGTTCGAAGCCTTGGCGCTACACACACAGCAGTAGCCTACGATGGAGTGGCTGTGAGCAACACCCAAGCGGGACAAATAGATATAGGACGTTTTGCATTGGATGATATAGACATGTTATCTCTGTCTGTTGGGCAAAATCATGATTTACTGCAACCTGCACGGCTTTTCGCTTCAGCAGGAATACTTTCTATATACAGTAAAAATCCTTTAGAAGGAACGGACAAAGCATATACCTTCAAAGGACAAATTAAAAGTGGTTCCTTTGGCTTAATAAATCCCTCTCTCACATGGGGACAACGTATAACACAACGAACCTGTTATACCTTGAATAGTAATTATCTACAAGCAGATGGAAATTATCCTTTTAAATTAATAAACGGCAAATATACTACGAATGAAAAAAGAAAAAATTCTGATATAAAATCATGGCACACAGAAGCAAATCTGTTTCATACATTGAAAGATAGTAGCCAACTGAACATAAAAGCATATTATTTCGATTCAGAACGTGGATTGCCAGGTTCAGTAATTCTCTACAATGATCAAGCCAATGAGCGTTTATGGGACAGAAATATCTTCATACAAGCCCGATACCTAAAAGACATTACCTCGGAATGGACCTTGCAGGGCCAAGCTAAATATAACTATTCGTGGAATAAATATGAAGATACAGACGTGAAATATGAAGGAGGTAGACAAACAGACATTAACAAGCAGCAAGAATATTATCTATCAGCTACTACACAATGGCAGCCTTGCAGTACATTTTCTACTTCATGGGCAAATGACCTTGTACTTAATACACTAGATAATAATTTGCCCAACAATCCTAATCCAACACGATATACATGGCTATCTGCATTTAATTTACGCTATCAATGGAAAGGGCTTACAGCCACAGGAACATTAGTACATACGCTGATTGCCGAGGATGTGAAATCAGGCAACCGCCCTGATAATCGTTCTCGTTTCAGTCCTACCCTTTCATTTATATATCGCCCTTGGGAGAAGTACTCCCTCTTTTTGCGATTAATGTACAAAGACACTTTCCGCGTACCAACTTTCAATGACCTTTATTATCAACGTATGGGCAATACTGACCTACGACCTGAAAAGGCACGCGAATACAATATAGGTATTACCTGGAATGGTACTCCATTCTCTTTCACTAATTACGTAATGCTAACTGTTGATGGATATTTTAATGAAGTAAATGATAAAATTGTCGCCTTACCCACAACCTATGTCTGGAAGATGATGAATTTTGGGAAAGTACATATCACCGGGGCAGATATAACTTTACGTACCTCTATCCCGATCCACCGTAATATTGATTTATCAATAACAGGCAATTATACCTATCAGAAAGCTATTGACGTAACTTCATCAAGCAGTAAGAATTATAAAGACCAGATTCCTTATACTCCTCTACATAGTGGCAATGCTTCCATACTTGCAGAAAGCTCCTGGATAAATATAGGTTATGCCTTAACTTGTGTGAGCGACCGATACAGCCTGCCACAGAACATACAAGAAAATCGCATTGATGGATATACGGAGCATACCCTGTCAGCATCCCGCGCATTCCAACTAAGAAAATGCAGACTTCGCCTCCAAGCCGAACTAATAAACCTGGTAAATAAACAATATGATATTATCAAATATTACCCAATGCCGGGACGCTCATTTCGGATGACGGGTAGCCTATTTTTCTAATTAATTACAACCTAAAAAAACAAAACATGAAAGTAAGAAGCTTATTATTCAGTACTCTTTGTATGCTCGCAATCTCTGTAACATTCACCTCTTGTAGCGATGATGACGATGCCCCATGGAACGATGAAGGTACTAAAGTAGAATTACCACAACGACGAATGTTCATCCTGAATGAAGGAAAAGCTGATAACAACAATGCAGGCATTGCCTTTTATGCCCCTAATAGAGATGCTAATGACAGCAATAATAATTTTATTGCCAACATCTATTTTAAGCAAAATGAAAAACAGTTGGGAGACACTGGCCAGGATATATTAGAATATGAGGACAATATTTATGTCATTGTGTCCGGCTCAAGCCTATTGCTGAAACTGAACGCTGCGGCAGTGGAAGAAGCACGCCTTTCATTCAGTAGTTCTGATGGTCAACCACGATACATGGCAGCTAAAGACGGCAAAATCTACGTTACACTTTGGAGCGGAAAGGTTGCACGTATTGATTCTCGCACTATGAAAATAGAAGCTTATGTCGATGTCAATGCCAACCCGGAACAGATTGTTGAAAATGAAGGCAAACTATATGTAGCGAATTCCGGATATGGGGAAGGAACAGATGTTTCTGTAATCGACCTGAATACTTTCAAAAAAGAAAAAGATATACCCGTTGTAAAAAATCCCAATCGCATACTTGAATCAAATGATGAAGTCTACCTTTTATCATGGGGTATCTGGACCAATGTATTGGGTGAAGGCTACACCTTCCAGCGCATAAAATCGGATGATACTGTGGAATCAATAGCAGTAGCATCAGCCTTTGCAGAACATGATGATACGATTTTTCTCATTTATTCTGACTGGAAAAGTGACGGATATGAGCATATTTTTTCCACTTATAATACAAAAACACATAAACTTACCGAAGGAAATTTCTTAAAGAATGCCCCTCAGGAATTATTATCATCAAGTATATATGGTTTTAATATCGACCCTGAAACGGGAGAATTCTATATCAGTACTTCTGACTATGTTTCCAATGGTGATATTTACCGTTTTAAGAAAGATGGAACTTTTGCTGAAAAGTTTGATTGTGGAGGTATCAACCCAAGCAAAATGATTTTCTTACAATGAAACAAATTTCTGTCTTTATAACCCTTTGGGTGACAGTGTTATTTCTTTCCGCCTGCGGCGGAAAGAGCAGCACTGTTTCCGGCTCTGCACAAGGAGACAGCATCCCGCTGCACTATTCTTCTAATCTCTCTCTGATAGATTACGAAGATTACATCGTTGCACAGCTACGCAATCCCTGGGATACAACAAAGATACTACACACCTATGTATTAGTAGACAAAAAGCAGCCGTTACCCCAAGAACTGCCTCAAGGTACTCTTGTCCGCACCCCACTTAGTAAAGCAGTCATCTACTCATCCGTTCATTGCAGCTTGCTAAAAGACCTCGGTGCTTTAAATAGTATTGGTGGCGTATGCGACTTGAAGTACATCAAACTACCGGAAATCGAGGAAGGATGCCGAAACGGAACCATCACCGATGTAGGTGATGGCATGAACCCCAATATCGAAAAAATCATAGACCTGCACCCCGATGCCATCCTACTTTCTCCTTTTGAAAACAGCGGCGGATACGGGCGTGTGGAAAAGTTGAATGTACCCATCATTGAATGTGCTGACTATATGGAAACCTCTTCATTGGGACGTGCCGAATGGATGCGTTTCTACGGTCTACTATTTGGTAAAAAAGCGGAAGCAGATGCTATGTTTGCTTCGGTCGAAAGAAGCTATAAGGATTTGCAGGAATTAGTAAAACCCATCTCCTTTGCTCCCTCCGTGATGTGTGATTTGAAAACAAGCTCTACCTGGTACACTCCGGGTGGCAACAGCACCATTGCCAGGCTATACGCTGATGCAGGCGCCAACTATATTTTCAGAGAAGATATACATAGCGGCTCGCTCCCCTATCCTTTCGAAGTTATCTTTGAGAAAGGTCAGCAAACGGATTTCTGGCTGATACGCTATAACCAACCTATAGATAAAACATACAAGGAACTGGAAAAAGAATTTGCCCCTTATGCAGGTTTCCGTGCTTTCAAGGAACGGAACATCTACGGATGTAATACCAACCGGGTTCCTTTTTACGAAGAAACGCCTTTCCATCCGGACTGGTTATTGAAAGATTTGATTAAAATATTTCACCCTTCACTGTTGGAAGGCTATGAGCTGAGGTATTACAAAAAACTATCAGAATAGAACTGATGATAAGAACGAAAGCAAAAGGATATATATATGGCATAGCACTGTCGGTCCTCATTCTCGTATTGATGGCTGCGAATCTCTGGTTCGGTTCAATCAATATCCCCGCCGGAGCTGTGTGGAATACTCTCATAGGAAATGAAGTAGAAAAAACCAGCTGGGCTTTTATTATCTGGGAGTCCCGTCTGCCGCAAGCCGTCACGGCATTACTATGTGGTGCCGCACTCGCAGCTTCGGGACTGATGCTACAAACGGCATTCAACAACCCACTGGCAGGTCCATCCATCCTGGGCATTAACTCAGGAGCAAGTCTTGGTGTCGCATTGGTGATGCTGGCCGGTGGAGGAAGCATTGCTACAGGAGTATTTACCTTATCTGGTTTCTTTTCCGTGATACTCGGTGCCTTCATCGGGTCGATGGTGGTAATGGGACTTATCCTTTTCTTTTCGACACTGATAAAAAGCAACATCATGCTGCTGATTACGGGTATCATGATCGGTTATATCACTTCGTCCGCTATTTCATTACTTAATTTCTTTGCTACTGCCGAAGGGGTACATTCTTATATGATATGGGGCATGGGGAACTTCGGAGGTGTCTCATTGCAACAACTCCCCTATTTCTCCATTTTCTGTCTGGCAGGTTTGTTACTTTCCATCCTGCTTATCAAACCCTTGAATGCCTTGCTGTTGGGTACACGCTATGCTGAAAACTTAGGAGTAAACATCCGTCGCACAAGAAATCTGTTACTGATTGCCACCGGACTACTGACAGCCGTCACCACCGCCTTCTGCGGACCTGTTGCTTTCATCGGCCTGGCCGTTCCACATATCTCCCGCCTGATGCTGGGTACGTCCAATCACAATTCACTGCTTCCCGTCACTTTACTGACAGGTGGTGTAATTGCCTTGCTCTGCAATCTGATCTGCATCCTTCCGGGTGAAGCAGGTATTATTCCCCTCAATGCGGTAACCCCTGTGCTGGGGGCGCCTGTTATCATTTATGTCATTGTCAACCAACGTAAAATACAATACTTCAACTGATGGAGAAAGCTGTTATCACCGCAAACGATTTATGCATCGGCTACCGCCAGGGAAAGCAAGAGAAACGGATACATGAACATCTCTCCTTCCGGCTCTATCCCGGAGAACTGACCTGCCTCCTGGGAGCTAATGGAACCGGTAAATCAACTCTGCTCCGCACTTTGGCGGCTTCGCAACCGGCCTTGTCAGGAGAATTATTTGTACAGGAAAAGCCATTGTCTGCCTATTCCGAAAAAGAACGTTCACGTACCATCGGAGTAGTACTGACAGACAAGACACAAGCAGGCGGACTGACTGTATATGAGTTGGTAGCTCTGGGACGACAACCTCATACGGGATTCTTCGGCAGATTGAACAAAACGGATCACTCCATCATTGAAGAGGCTCTGAAAGCTGTAAGCATCAGTCATAAAGCACACAGTTATACTGCAGAGCTATCAGATGGGGAACGACAGAAGGTCATGATTGCCAAAGCATTGGTACAGGAATGTCCGCTCATTCTGCTGGATGAACCGACAGCTTTCCTAGATGTAGTGAGTCGCATCGAAATTATGACTTTGCTTCATCGCCTGGCAGTGGAACAAAAGAAAGCAATCCTGCTTTCCACCCATGACATAGAGCAGGCATTGGTACTGGCAGATAAACTTTGGTTACTTTCAAAAGAAAACGGACTGCAATGTGGAGTAACGGAAGATATGATTCTAAGTCACCGGATGGACGGCTTGTTTTCCTGCAACGATATCCGGTTTGATTATGCGCACGGAGTATATTATCCCAAAGTGGATAGTAACCGCTGTATCATTGTGGAAGCCAATGATGAAGTATTGCTGCACTGGACAACAAATGCACTCAACCGGCATGGCTATGCTTGTTCTCCCATTTCTACGTCAGGGACGGTCGATTTGCCATACTTACAGGTATTGTCTGCCGAAGATTTCAGACTGCATAAAGGAAAGGAATACAAATTCCACTCTTTCGAACAACTACTTGCCAATGTCTGACAAAAGCAATGATATTTATATACAAACGCACTGATTTCAACCAACGCTTTATTTCTGATAATCAAAAGAATACAAAATATTAATTCCTTGTTTACAAGAAGTTGGGAGTTTACCGACAAGAAGTTAACTTCCTGTTGACAAACTCCCAACTTCTTGTAAGCTGAAAAGATGATGTTTTTCTATTATCTTACAAAGAAGTAAAAAGAAGTTTCAGCCGAAAGACCAATGAACGAGGAAAATCCGGTGAGGGCTGAAAGATCTGGAAGCCCCAAAAGGTATTTAAACTTGGTTCATCTGAAACTTCCAGTGCATGAGTTAAAACTTTCCCGGGAATTAGCTGTATATATCGGACGGGGAGTATCTATATATTGGATGTGCAACATCTATATGTCCAACGTGTTGTATCTATATATCCAATTGTATTGCATCTATATATCCAACACCACCGATATATAGATGCTAAAAACACAGAGTGAGGAAGGGCATTTGCTACTTCCAACTCACGCAACTGAAATTCCGGATGATTTCTTTATTTCATCACCAGTATCTCATCCGGCAGGTATCCACTCCGGATACGCCACTCCTGCGGATAAAGATTATTAGCCCGGTTACCGATATTTTTCACAAAACCTAAAGGAACATCCTTATACGTCAACAGCACATAACCGCGTGGAGCAGTATCGGGAAGCACAATCGCTTCCTTACGCAAATAGGCAATAGCCTGTTCATACAAAATTTCTTCACGAGGAAAAACATCGGAAACCTGCACAGTGCTCATAGCAAGGGCATGATTGGGAATCAGGTCCTTGCCTTTCACTTCGGCAAGGGTAACGCCTGCCTGAATGACACGAAGAGATTGTTGGAGGACGGACAATCCGGATATATATTCTTTAGGGAAAGCCACAATATTCATTCCATTTGCAGAAATCTCATAGTCGTCTGCCGAAAGGAGCCAGGCACGGGCGGCCAATAATTGTTCCTTAGATGCTCCGGCATTAGTTTTAGATGCTGAGGCACCAGCTTTCTTCTTTCCTTGGGAAAGAGTGGATTTGTAACGGATTCGTACCGTCTCTCCTTCCGGTTTACGAAGTACGGCAAGGAAAAAGCCCTCACCCTTTGTACGGTGAGGCAGAAAACGATATACAGGAAAATCTTCACCAGCAAGCAAGTTTCCGGTAATGTTCCACGCTGCCGGAGCATCTACCGGAAGTATCTCTGCACCGAATTCATCACGCATCCAGCGAATATTTTCTTCATCTTCCTGCGTATTATACGTGCAAGTGCTATAGATAAGCAATCCACCGGGTTTCAGACTGGGCCATATATCGGAGATGATACGTCGCTGACGTTGCCAGCAGATTTCCACATTCTCCGGACTCCATTCGCTGACGGCAACGGGATCTTTACGGAACATACCTTCACCGGAACAGGGAACATCGGTCAATATGACATCGAAGAAGCCTTCCAGATCAGCAAAGTCTGCCGGATCGTTATTGGTTACCACGACACCGGGATGCCCCCACTTCGTCAGATTCTCCGCCAGGATTTGCGAACGGTTACGGATCACTTCATTTGCTACCAACAGGCTGCCTGCAGGCAATACACTGCGGGCATGGGTAGATTTTCCACCGGGAGCGGCGCAAAGGTCAAGCATCACGGAAGGCGTTTCACCGATATATTGCTTTAATGCTTGCTCCACAAACATGGAAGATGCCTCCTGTACATAATAGCATCCGGCATGAAACAACGGATCGAAGGTAAACGTCAACCGACGGTCGAGATAAAATCCTGTGGAAGACCAGGGCACACGCCCGGAAGAGGTATGAAAAAGACTGAATGAAGAATCGGGTAGTTTTTCTTCATTCAGTCGTATGCTTACGGGCTGTTCGCCATTTAAGGCGTCAGCCAGTTTATTATATTCTTCATCTCCCAGGAGGAGACGGGTACGGTCTGCAAAAGATACGGGTAAATCCATGTGCCAAATTATTTTATGTCCGCAAAGGTAATGCAAATCGAATGCATAACTTTCATGCTTGCATGAAAAAGTTATGCTGAGATGCAGCTTATCTTCTTCAAAGGTAACATAAAAAGGCAATACAAGGCAAACCCGCCGGGCACTAAAAACTAAGCTTGACTCCCGCAAAGTAGGAACGAGGCGCTCCCGGACCATAAATGTAACCGGAATCGCGGGTGGCTCCTTTATCAAAATCTTTCTGATAGGAGTTGAAGATATTCTGTACTCCCACATTGAATTGCAGGCACATACCGGAAAAATCTATATCATAAGCTACCTTGGCACCCAGTTCGAAGAAATCCGGGCTCTTCACCAACAGGTCTGCCGTACCATCTACTTCGGACATCAGATGAGGCACATACATTCGCCCGGTATAATTACCGTTCAGGGCTACCGACAATGCTTTTGTAGGATTGAAAGTGGCAGTAAAGTAACCATAAACATCGGGAGTACGCAATATCCGGTCGCTATGGCGTTCTTCATCCGACAAATGTTCCTTGTCTGCACTCCACTCCTCGGGAGAATCGTACAGACTGCGTTGCACGGTCAGTCCCGCCTGCAACTGGATTTTATCACGCCAGGCGATCTTTCCTTCCAATGTACCACCATACACCTTTGCACCGGAACCGTTGACACGGGTTTGTATCAGATATCCACTACCTTTCGGATCTTCTACCGGTGCTGTCAGTACAAACGGATCGGAGAGTTTCGTGAAGAAACCTTCTATCAGCAAATTTGCCTGGAAATCACCGAAGTAATGATACCAGTCCATCGAAGCGTTCACACTGCGCGAACGTTCTTCTTTCAGATCCTTAGCACGAACGATGGAAATCAACTCGCCTCCCACATTACTAATATGTAAGTCTTCGTCGAAAGCCTGCGGAGCACGGAAACCCTCAGCATAACTGAAACGGATATTTATGTCCTGCGTAGGGTTGTAGCGGATATTGGCACGGGGACTGAAAATGGCTTTGCTCATAATGCTATTCTTGTCCAGACGTCCGCCTATCAGAAAACTCCACTGCTCGCTTTTCCATTCATTCTGCACATAGGCACTCGCAATGTTCACAATCTGTTTCAAGGGATCGGGTGTATATTTATTAATCAACTGTTGCAGACGGTCTCCTGTTGCGGTGGGATCTTCCGCCAAAGCGGCATCCCGGTATTTTTGCATATCCGTTGCTTTGTCGTCCAGATTATCATGATTAAATTCTACCCCACCCGTCAAGTCGGAAGGCATAAAAAAGAGCTTATCAAAATGATAGATATACTGAACGCCCAATACACCGGTGAAATCGGTGGTATGCCCATAGGCACTGTAATAACTGTCGCGCACGATATGCTGGGCAGAAGCGTATGCATTGAACGCATGCTTCTGATCCTTGGAGAAGGCACTGAACTTCAAGCCGCCCGTATTGATGGAATGTTCAATCTGCTCCACCAGTCCGGGTTCGCCGGAACCATTCAGATTGGCATCTTCGGCAATGTGAGGCGGCAGATCAAAGCGGTTACCGCCACGACGGAATTCTTCCATGTGATGATATTCCAGATTCAACTTGGAATAGGGGCTCAGCCTATAATAAGCGTTCACGCCTACTGTCTGGTTCTTCAATTTGGGTAATTCGGAAAAACTGTCACCGTTGGAATCCCATGCCGAACGGTGGCGGTTCTGCCCGTAGATGTAAGCTCCCATTTTGTTATCCGAAGATACCAGGGAAAGGTTAAGCGTAGTATTATTGTCAAACGAACCGGAGCCATCAAAATTGGAGATAGAGTGGGCAAACGAACCTGAGTTGCGGAGAGGTTCTTTCGTAATGATATTCACTGTTCCGGCAATGGCCGAAGAGCCGAAAAGAGCCGAACCGCCTCCACGTACCACTTCCACACGTTCTATCATATTAGCGGGAATCTGCTCCAAACCGTAAACACCCGCCAGTGCAGAAAAAATGGGACGGGAATCAATCAGTATCTGTGTATATTTCCCGTCCATACCATTGATACGTACCTGTGAGTAACCACAATTCTGGCAATCGTTTTCTACACGCACGCCCGGCTGGAAGACGAGACCTTGCGACAAGGTATGCGAATTGGTCATGTCGAATAGTTTCGGAGTAACAACTTTTACCAAGGTAGGTGCCAGTCGGCGAGCGGTTTCATTACGATTGGCTGTAACAACTACGCCGTCCAAGGCTACCATATCTTCTTCCAGTTCGAAGTTTTCTTCCAGCGTCTTGCCTCGTTTAAGGGTTACTTTTCGTTCTTGTGGTTTATAACCTACGGCACTGACGGAGAGTATGAACTCACCTTCCGGAAGGTTCTTCAGAAAATAATGTCCGGTACCATCGGTCATAGTTCCGATAGTGGTCCCTTTCAGGGCTACTGTCATATAAGGAAGGTGTTCTCCTGTTTTTTTCTCTAATACGTGGCCAATAATATTGGCGTCAGATTTATTTAAATCAATTGCATAAGCGGTGTGGGAGAGCAATGTACACATCACTCCCACCACGAAAAAGATATATTTTTTCATGTAGTTCTAATTTTTAATGGATTTTAATAAGGGGAATTCCTATTGTCAATGAACTACAGGTGGTGCACGCAGACTGATGCCGCAACGAACTCGCACGCACTTGGTATGTTCTACAGTTGGAACACTCAGTACACGCAATAAAATAAGGAAAGCCGATGCGACAAAAAGAATAGCCGGTAGAGAAGAAGCTACAAAAGAAGAAAGGAAGAATATCGTTTCAACCTGCGCTTCCGTATGGCTATGTTCACCTTTGAACGGGTGGGAATGTACAATAATTACCCCATTTACCACATGCGAGTGAGTAAACAGTGTAATACCTCCTAAATATGCGATAAATAATAAAGGAAGGAACCATTTCAATATATTCCGTAACTTCTCCAAAAGCGTTTTAATATAGATTTGCGAAAGTAGCACTAATTACAATAAGAAGCAACCGGATTTAGTTGTTTTAACCGGATATAGAGCAAAATACCTACATCTTATGAGTACAAGAAGTCTGATATTACATTATTATTAAATAAAAGTGATCCATTTTTTTTCGGTTATGAAAGAATCAATCCCACCATCCCCCTTTACATCTAAAATATCTGCAAATATTTTCAGATAATACCGATTTTCTAAAAAAAATATCGTCTCTTTGCAACTTTCTAACTGGCATGATACGTCTAATACACAAAGAAACAATAAAAGATAAAACAAAATATGATTATGAAACGGATAATTTTAGCACTCATCGCCGCCATGACATTATGTTCACTGGTACAGGCAAAAAACAGAACGGTTACAGAAAACGACAGTCTGGGGAACAAAAAGCGCGTGATCGAACTGCGCGATACTACCATCGACGGAAAGACAGTAACCGATACGCTCAGCATCATGACCTACGAAGGCAGTAGTTCAGACAGCAAAAGTGATAAAGGATGGAAACACCACAACGGCAGTGGTTGGGACTGGGACTTCGATTTAGATGGCAAAACCTCCGAAACCATCATTTCAGTTACTGCCATCGTCTTCATCTTCGGTCTGCCGCTACTCATCGTCTTTACGGTATTCTTCTTCAATTACAAAAATCGAAAAGCCAAATACCGCCTGTCTCTTATACACATCTCCGAGCCCACGAGACCCTAAGACATCTC
>ENA-OYWN01000323-OYWN01000323.1-human-gut-metagenome-genome-assembly--contig:-NODE-323-length-15269-cov-7.024385_pt1 | contig 15269 bp, 13 predicted proteins | sample MGYA00244172_ERZ653401 | MGnify/ENA primary metagenome ERZ653401 (study PRJEB26926, sample SAMN06164967) | human gut metagenome | biome: ENVO:00009003; feature: ENVO:2100002; material: ENVO:00002003... | reverse complement strand
ACGAGATGTCTTAGGGTCTCGTGGGCTCGGAGATGTGTATAAGAGACAGCAACTAAATCTACCAATTTACGTTTTATGCCATACATTAGTTCATTGCCTATGATTAATTCATAGTTCTTAGATAACATAAAATCAATAAACTTGCATTTTATATATTCTGCTGAATTTAATCCAAATAGTTTCATATTACTTTATTAGCCAACAAAGATAATACTTATTTTATGATTATATGCAGCTATAATATATTTTACTTGATGAATTTATTTCTATCATTATACAACCTTTATCATCTTCTCAATGAATTCGATTTCATCTTTGGCCAAATGATATTTTGCATAAAGCTGAAAATCAACCTCTGATACGTTTTTGCTCCATACAATATCACTTTTATTTGTAAAATCTTGAATAGGGACAAAAGCAAAGCATTCCTTAGTCACATTTACAGAAGTTATTCCTTGTCGAAGAAGAAAACGAGCAAATTTTGTCAGAAGGTACTTTTTATAATTCATAGCTTCTTCCAGTGTACTGAAAACAGCTGTATCAATGTAAGTTTCAGTATTAATTTCGGCTGGTGATAGAATTTGAGGCTCAGTTAATACCCGATACCCTTCACCCGGTTTAACACTCATTTCACCATTGCTTGGAACAAAACGACCAACAATTATCTTAAATTGGTCTATATATTCAACACCTTTAGATATGTCAGTTCGAAAAACTTTTGCCCATCCCTTGCTTGTAAGAATTTTCACATCTCCTTTATCACTTCCTCGAAAATATGTTCTAAATCCAAATGGATTTATTGAAAGAACAAGGCTATTAAGATATGATGTAGATTTTGACGTAATCTTTTCAAGGATAGAAACAGCCGCATTTGAACGAATAAGTGTTTCAAATTGATTTAAGTATCGGTTTACAGTAATATCTTTTAATGCATTATAATTTGTTATTTTGCAAGTACCGTTGTAATTTGCATCCCATAAGAATGTACAAAGTCCGCCTGCAATGTCAACTGTAGGAAACAGGTCTTTACTTAACTCGTAGTCATGTAGTTGGGAAAGGTGGGTGTCAGAAATCATATTAGAACGGAATTCATCCAAACCTCGTCCACCAGCATACCAACGTGCAGGCATAATCAGGCTTATATAATTGGGATGTATCCGTTTTGCGATATTCATGAAATATTGATATACGGGAATGGATCCTCTATCAGTACCTCCATCCATAACCTGATACGGCGGATTACCTACTATTGCGTTGAATTTCATATTGTCGTCATCATTAGCTTTCCAGAACGAGCGTCCCTTTGCCATCTTCTCGATGAAGTTCTGGGGTTTGTTCTTGATTTGGTTGATTAAATCCTCGAAATAACGAGTGTTTACTTTAGCCTTGCGGAAGCCCACCAACGTCCGCTTGGTAATGCTTTTCGCCATCGGTGTTTTGCAGACCACAAAGATGTTCTCCGCCACGACCTTATCCCACACCTCCTGCTGTTCTTCCAACGTGTCGGCAGAAATGGTGCTGTCTTTCAGCCGGGAGCGGTAAATGCCGTAAGCCATGTAAAGCGGATACAAACCCGACTTGGAATTGATTTCAAGGATACGGCTGTCTGGCGTGAACACTTCTTCCGTCACCTTGCCGTGGTCAATGAAACGCGGTTCGTCAATGGTATGCTCATATTCCTTGTCAAAGAAGCAGTAGCCACCCAGACAGTCGCCCAAGTGCATGTTCACCACGCGCCACGGGGTAAGTACTGTTTCCTTGTCGGGATTACGGAACGCGCTGAAGATGTCCGTGATGCGCCCGATACGCTCCTCCACATTCAGTTTGTCTGCCGCCTTCGCCATCGCACGGATGCGCTTGCCTGCGGCACGGAAAATGTCCGGGTCGTAGTATTTCTTGAAGGCGTTGAACTTCTGCTTGCTCACCCCTTTGGGCATGAACTCCTCCCACGAACGCGGGTCTATCTTCTCGGCGAAGTTGTCAATGGTAATTTCCTCGTCCTCGTTATCCAGCTCCGTACCATAGATGAGCAGGGGCATACGGATGGAGATGCCACGGAGGATGGAGATAGCCGCCTCGCGGTTCTTCGTCTTCTTTTTCAGTTCCTCCAGCCTGCGCTTCTCCTCCTCGGTCAGTTCCTTCTTGGGCTTTTTCTCCAGCTTCTCCTTTTCCTCGTACTCCTCTCCCGTCAACCCTTGGTTGTTGATGTCCACCTGATTGGTCTTGGGCATAGCCTTGGTCTGACCAATAATCTTTTTCAGGTCATCAAACTCCTGCAACTCCAAATCGCCCAGCTTCAATAACTCGTCATTGTACAGGCTGTTATCCTCAAATCCGTTGCGCACCACGCGCTCCACATATACCTTTTTCAACTGTTCCAACATACGCGGCACGTCAAACTTGTCCATGCGCGAGCCTTCGATGGAAATGACCGGGCAGAAGTTGAGAAAGTCGCCCATCGTCTTACGGTCGTCCTGCGAGGTCTTGCCAGCCTTGGCGGAAATCTTTGCGGTCTCGGCAAGCACTTTCAGCGTGCGGTCGGGGGCGAAGTCGAACACATAGCACTGCTCCTTTACCCGTCCGTTAATAGTAGCTGGTGTCTGTACACGGAAGATGGTTTGCATATAGCTGGATGCCGCCGTGTTGTATGAGCCGGAAAGCATGAACACGGCTGTCCATGCCGGAACGCTCACACCCGTTGTCAGACGTCCGCAAGATAAGGTGATAGTACGTGTCGCGTCCGGGTCTTTGCCGATGGCCTCGTTCACCATTTCAAGCGCACCGCGGTTTTCCTCGTCCTCGTCGCCGTCGCCCGCCACATTGACGATGTGGAAATGCTGGAACACAGGATGTCGTTGCAACAATGCGCTCAACGCCTTTGCTTCCTTCACGCCCGGCACCATCCACAGCGTATGGCGAAAAACATTACGGTATTCCTCGCTGGCGAAAGGATAACAACTTTCCTTGTCCTTATCATCCTTTGTCAGCAGATTGAGAAAAGCGGAAACATCACGTTCATGGATAAAGCTGCCGTCCTTGTCCACACGGAAGAACTCGCGGAAATTGAAAGCCACGTCCTCATCGACAAACTCCTTGAGTAAACGTCCGAGGTCATAGGTGTAGATGTTCATGGCTGGCAGTGCCGCATACGGGTTGGGGTCGCCGAAGTGGGTCTTGTCCCATTCGCACTTGGCACGCTGCTCCATCACGTAGTCCCATGTGTAGATTTCATTCTCCTTGAAATCGTCTAAGAGATTGAACGGCGTACCAGACAACCGTAAAACTTTTGTATCCTCCTTGACCAACTCAGCCATCACCGCCTTGCCGAGTTCGGTCTGCGTTCCCTCGTGCGCCTCGTCCACGATAATCAAGTCCCAAGGCGTAGCGAACACCTCATTGTTCTTGTCGAAGTTGCCGCCGACAAGTTCAGAGCCGCGCAAGTCCTGCATGGAAGCAAAATAGACATAATGCAGTCCGCCAGCCTCTGCCCTGCGCTCAAGGCTTTCATGGCTCTCCCCGTTATTCTTGGAGCCGTAGGCAAAGTCGTTGCGGTCATAGAATATCTTGCCGAAGTCCTCGAACCATCCGCTGTCCACCACGGGGCGGTGGGTCAGGATGAGCGTTCGCCTGAAATCCATGTCCTTGACCACCTGCAAGGCGGAGAGTGTCTTGCCGAAACGCATCTTGGCGTTCCAGAGCATCTGGTTGCCTTTCCTGAACTGCCTTTCCGTCTTCTCAATGGCTTCCCTCTGTTCGGGGCGGAACACAATGGGGCTGCGTCCGTTTGTTACCTCTCCCGGTGACAGGGATTCCTTGCCCTCCTTGACGGCTGCAATGGCACGTTTTACCACATCAAGCGTCGTTACAAACCATTCGTTAGCTTTGTTCTCCTTGTCAAACACCTTCCTCTTCACACCGGAACGCTCCAGCACGGCATGTACCTCCTTGTCGTTGAACGAACGCAAGCCGCCACGGTTGTACAGCGTCAGTTCGGTGTGTAACAGATCGTAGCGTATGCCTGCGGTCTGCGTGTACTGGTTGATGCGCTTCCTTGCCGCCTCGTTCAGCGGCTTGCTGTTCGGTGCCAGCCCGATGACGCTCTCATCGTCACAGGTAGCCTCGCCTATCTTCAGGCAACCTTCGTGTGCAGCATCGTTGATGCGGAACACGTATATCAGCTTCAGTTTAAGGGAAGAAAAGTATTTCATGGGCATTCATTTTAGAAGGTCAATAAAACGGACGCGCTTGCCTTTACGCCCGGTCTGCGGGTCTTTGGAGCGCCAGTCCTTTATGAGGCAGTAAGTGCCGTTGTGCCTGAAAATGTTGTCCGTGCGGCATCCCTCGCAAGTAGTCACAGTCCGTGTGGTTTCCCCGAAAAGGTCTGTGGACATTTCCACCCTGTCACGGCAACTGTCAGGCACGACACCTTTCAGCCCGTCCATCTGCCACACGTTCCACGAAATGATGTAGGCGATGTAGTTCACGGACTTCGCCAACGGGTCTTTCCCGAACTTGGCACGATAGTATTCGATAAAAGAGGCGAGCATGGACTCACGGGCGATGAGCAAACTGTCGCCCTGCCATTCGTAGGCATAGAGGCTTTTGTAGGCTTCCTGTGCGGCTTCCAGCCATTCGCCGGAAGTTTCGGTGTTCTCGCTGACAACACGCAGTTTGCGGTCGAGCAGTCCGATACGGTCGGCAAGCGGAACAACTGCGCCTGTGGTGGTGTCATAGCGGCTGACGATATAGGGTGCTTCGCCGCAGGTGATTTCAAGACGTGTGTCACGGACATAATCCTTCCATGTCTTTCCTTCGGGGAAAGAGATTCTTTCAGGATTCGTTTTCCAACCGTGCGTGCCGTCCTCTGACGTGTATTCCGTATTGAACACGTCTTTCCTGCTAAACCACGCCTCGTCAATCAGGTTGTTCTGTGCGTTGCATACCCATGCAGGGGTGAACACCTCAGCCATGTCACGGACACGCGCCGACTGGGTGTCCTTGTGCTTCAGGACACGGGGCATGATGACCTGGCCGTTGGCACCCGTGATGAGTTCGGGCAATATCGGGTCATGGTAGCCATACCCTTTGCCAAGGTGTTCATAGTCGGAAGTCGCCCAGAATATGTTGCACACGGCATCGCCCCTGCTCGTCGTATGGTCTTTGAGCAGGGTGGACAACAGTTCGGGAGAAGTCCGCAATATGTTGTTCTCCAATATGTCGGCTGTTTCAGGCACGTTGATACACTCATGTTAAAGTGTATCTCCTGTCGGGAGAACATAATACCTGATAACCAAGCCGTTTATTTGTCACTTGTAAAACAACAGCCGTTTCAATACTGCTTTAATGCTTGTCTGACGCATTTTTATGGAGTGCAAATTGCCCGTTTTTCACAAAAATGTGTAATTTTGCATCCGATAGTGTATCTCCCGACAGAAGTACCGTCATTGTTCCAAAACAACTTCCGATTACAAGTCTTTCAGAATAAGTGAGTTCGCCTTGTCTATCACCGAACCGTCCAATGATGCAAGGTAGATACGTGTGGTTTCCTCCGAATCATGTCCCATGCCCTCGCTGATGACTGAAATCGGTATGTTCTTGCTCTTGGCGATGCTTGCCCAAGAGTGCCTGCTCACGTACATGGTAAGCGGCGCGGCAATGCCGCACAGCCGGGCAATCTCTTTCAGGTACTTGTTGATGCGGAACAGCGTACTCTTGTATTGACTGCGTAGCTTTTTGGAAGGCAGTTTTAGGATGGGGAGCAGGTAATCACTGGAACATCCTGCGGCATATTTCTTCACGGTTTCCTCCATGCAGCTTTCCCACCTGATGTGGAGTTGTTGTCCGGTCTTGTGCCTCCGGTAACTCAATATGCCGTTCTTCAAGTTCGACTTCTTCAAATAAGCCATGTCAATGAACGACATTCCACGGGTGTAAAACGAAAAAAGGAACATATCCCTTGCCAGTTCCCAATGCGGCTTTCCCGTCAGGTCAAGTTCCTTGATGCGCCGGATGTCCTTCAGGGATATGGCGCGTTTCACGGTCTTGTCCATTCCTGTATAGACATGCTTAAACGGATGCTTTTGCACGGTTAATCCTTTTTCCACGGCACGGTTGTAGGTGGCACGCAGGATGCGCATATAGAAAGATATGGTGTTCATGGATGCGCCATTTGTTTTCAGCCATGCCTCGTATTCCATTATCAAGTCCTCATCCATATCGTCCAACTGTATATCCTTGTTCCACCTGAAACGCATGAAGCTGGACAACGCAGACGTATAGGTTTCCGATGTGCGTTCCCTGTTTAGGCGTTTCAGTTGCCCGATGACGGAATCCATGAAATTGAAGAACGATTGCAGGCTTGTCTGTTTTCGATAACCGTCCACGATGGCAGCTGCCGAACAGACACCTTTGAGCGTCAGGTCGCGGATGATGTTCTCCAACCGCAATACGTCACGGCTGATGTGTTTTTGGATAATATGAAGATGGTGCTTCCTGTCCACATCAGCCCAAGAGGGTATCGTTACGGACGATGTTCCGGCGTTCCACTCATTTTTATGTACATGCAGGTCTGCCGTAATCTGGCGGACCGCGCGGTTGTGTATCACCTGATAGTAGATGCTGCCCTCCCTGCCGTCTGTGGCGGAAGGACGGAATTTTACTTTTACCGATGCCATTCACGTTACTTTTTGTTATTGCCATTTATTTGTATCACTTTCAACTTCTCCTGCATCAGGCTGTCGGACAAAGTTTTTAACCCCTTGTCGTAGCCGTCAGCCTCTTGCTGTATCCATTCGATGGCTTCATCATTGCGGTGGATGTCGAACACGTCATTCAGCCAAAGGATGTTGTTTGCATTGCAACCTCCCCACGAGCGGATGACACGGAACTTCAACGCATCGTCCGCATACTGACGCTTGGATTTCCAAAGCTCGATGTTGCCCCAGATGGAAAGGCTGCACACGATGCCCATGCCGACCAAAAGAGAAAACACCTTGCTTGACCGGATGTCAAAACTGTGGTGGTGGATATGCTCCTGTGGCTCATCTTTCCCTCCTTCCGAACTTCGGACAAACGTTTCTTTCAAGTTCCGCAACAATCCCAAAATTCGGTTCGATGCGTAAACCTCCGCTTCCGCAAACTTGGTCAGCATGGCTTTGGTTTGTGCCTGATGCTCTTTTGCAGAACTGTCGAACAAGTCCCTTATGGAAGCTAAATCCATTGCAGGAACTTGTCCTCCTAATTGGCTGTTGCTTACTTGGGGAGCGTTCCCCAATCTGTCATTGATGCCCTTTAAGCCATTCTTGATGTCCTCGAAGAGCGCATATACTTCGTTATTATCCATTTTTAGAATCTTATTTTACGTTGTTTCTTTTTCTTGTTTCTGCGTTTTAATTCTTCCTCGAAACGGTTTTCCTCAGCCTGTCCGTCCGTGTTGTCCGGCATGAAAAGCCCAATCGAGCCGTTGTACAAATCATCGTTGCCCCTTGGTTCGGTTGGAAACATGAACTGTCCTTCACGATGCGACGGTGATATGATTCCCTGCCGTTCATTGCGTTTGTTATTGTCCAGTGCCGTGTTAATCTTGGAAAAGCTAAACCGCCTGTCAATCTTGGAACCGCTGAACGAATAGCCGTTCATGGTGAAAACTACACCCTGCACCTCGTCCGACGTGCCCTTGTACTTGAACCGCATATCCACGCCCTGTTTCTCCAAATTAGCGGCTAACTGCCGCCAGTTTCCGCACCTCGAAACCTCTGGTTTAAGGATGGAATAAAGCCCGTACTTGGTCTTATCCGGCTCTTTCAGGCGGTGTTGTTTCACCCGTTCCTTGCCGCTGGCGAAGTACAGGTTATGTTTCTTCGTCAGTTCCTTGCAGATGCGTGCGCTACGTATCCGCTCGTTGCGGTCACTGATTGTCCTGCCGTCATTGGCGATTCGGTTGAATGCTATATGCATATGCGGATGCTCCTTGTCGAAGTGGCGCACGATGAGAACCTGCGTGTCGGTTATTCCCATTTCTTTCAGGTATTCCAACGCTATTCCTGCCATTGCGCAGTCGGTCAGGCGGTGTTCATCTTCCTTATGAAAAGCCAACGAGATGTGTCCGACGGGCTTCGTAACCTTTGGATTCATCTTCGATTGCGCCTCGAAGCTCATGGCTATCGTGTCCTTGTCCTCGGCAAACAGACCGTCACAGACAAGGATTTTAGCGTCCTTTCCCTTGTCAAGAATGTAGTTTACCACACCCCTGAAACAGCTTCCTTTTACGATTTTAGCTATCATAGGAGGATAAGGTTAAGGAGTTCTTCAATCCGTGCTACGAGTATGCGGCACTCCATCCTCACCGTGACGAAGCCCGCGGCGTTCGCCTTGTGCGCAAGCTGGTTCAGGTTGTTCGCCATGCCGCAGAGCTTGCGGACATAATCTGTATGCTCCGGCGTGAGCCGTTCCTTCACCTGCCCGTCCCTCATGCAACGGCGCAGGAACTCCCCCGCGGATATGCCTGCACCTCGTGCCTTGCCTTTCAGCGTGTAGTAGTCCGATGTAGCCATCTTCACCGTAAGACGGTATTTCAGTTTGTCTGCCGCTCCCTTTTTGGGGCGGCCTCCCTTGTTTCTTCTTACTGTTTTTTGCTTATGCTCCATACGTTTGTTACTGTTTATAATACAGATACCCATTAGACCAACGGGATGCAGCTCTCCACGGAGTTCATGAGTGGGAGCAGGCGGTTTCGGTATGCCCGAAACACAAACTTGCTCCCCTCAAAACTCCGTTGGACAGGTTCAGGGTAACTTTGAATTGCACCCCGTCAATCCGTTTCTTAAATCTCAGAGTTTACGCCATGCCTCGATGTCCTCCCCGTAGGTGGCAAGGTGCTGCCGGGCGATATTCTCCACCAGTCCAGACACGCTCATGCGTCGCTCGCCGAACATGCGGACGATGCGGTCAAGGGCGTCGCGTGTGCTTCTGCTTAGGAAAACGGGCTTGCGGTCTTCGATAGTAGGCACACAGAGAAATTCCTCCTTGTACTCCTCCAACGATGCACGGCGTTGCTTGCCGCTGATACGGCGTACCACCTGCGGAGTTCCGTCCGCCTGTTCCGGCACGGCTTCACCTGCTTTTTCCTGCACAGCCCCACTTGCCTGTTCCTGCGTGTCGGCAGGCTGTGGTTCGGGCTTCGGGGTTTCCATACTCGGCTTGTTGCCTAAAAAGTCCTGCAATGTTGCATCCATACTTTGGTTACTTAAATTCTTCTTCATACTTGTCTGAATTAAATGTTTAACAATGTTGGTCGTTGTGCGCACATTTGACCGATTATCGGTTGCAAAGGAAATGGCTATAAAACAGACAGTCAAAGGATTGGATTGAGTGGGGCAACAATGTATGGTTTTGCACTTTACACATTGCCGGAACGGTTCGCACTGCGCCGTTTTGCCATAGTACATGAAACGGGCATTGGAAATTTTAAGGGCTTAATTGGAGCGGTCAGGACGGATTTAAGGAAATGCACTTTGAGAAACCGAAGAACGCCACAGACTACCACATCGACGCCAAATGCTGCCACGCAGGTGCAATGCGGTCGGATTATGCCGGACTTCGCTTTTCTTTGCATCACGGACGCTTGGAACAGCCGTCACGGGTTTGGCGGATAACGCCACTCCCGACCACTTGCTGCCACAAGCTGCCACTTTATTGCAAATCCATTGTTTCAAGCGGACAACGGATTTACTTTGCAGGCAAAAAGAAGAACAATCAGTAAATATAATAAGTATGGAAGTAGTAATCATTTCAAAAAGCAAGTATGAAGAAATGGTCGGCAAGCTCAACCGCCTGTCCGACCGGGTGAATGAAATCCTCCGCAAGAGAGAGGGGAAACGGCTCAGCCGTTGGATGGACAACCAAGAGGTCTGCCAACAGTTGCGCATCAGTCCGCGCACCTTGCAGACGCTCCGCGATAACGGTACGCTGGCTTACTCGCAAATCGGGCATAAGATTTTCTACAAGCCGGAGGATGTGCAGCGCATCGTCCGGCTTGTGGAGGACAGACGCAAGGATGCAGCCTATCGTGGCTGTAGCATCTAATCAGACAATCAGAAGTACAACCACTAAATCCACTGTAAATTATGAACGACTTGATTCTTGCCGACCGTGAACTGGAGGTCGGCTTCATCGGACAACTGGATGCCCTGCTTGAAGGCATCGAAAGAATGGACGCAAGCCATAAGGCTTCGCCAAGTAACGAACAGTTCCTGACGGACAAGGAAGTGTCGGCATGGCTCAAGGTGAGCCGCCGCACCTTGCAGGACTACCGCAACAACGGGATGATTGCCTATTACCAGTTGGGCGGCAAAATTCTGTACAAGGAATCGGATATCGAAAGGATGGTGAAGAGCGGTTATCGGAACGCATACCGCTTGGAAACGTAAATTTGAATGTGCAAACACAAAGACAGCCGATGGCGACAAGTGAATTGTCCGACCATCGGCTGTCTTTGTGTAATGTTATATCTTTTATACTAACACGTACACCGTGGATTGGCTACGGACAGCGAAAAGAACAAATTTACAGGCATTTCACGGCTTGCTGTGTACAGCCTTTTCATGATGAACTTTCGGAAAGCCATTGCCTCGCGGCTTCGCAACCTGAAAGCCACGGCAATCACCATTTCAAGGCTGTACACGTCATAGCAAATCCTGTCGTTCTGCCTGACATGTCGCATCGTTTCCTCTTCCGACAATTCATTGTTTTTGTAAATGGCAGCAATAGCCTTACGAATATAGCAACCGAACACATTGAACGCATCGGACATCTCCTGCTGCGTCATCCAAACGGGAGCGGTCGGCATCGTGACCGCCCCGTTTTCAGTGATTGTGATTATTCCTCTTTCCATGTCCGCATCATTTTTCATTGTCTGAATTCCGTTTACATTCCTTTTTCCAGCCGCTGTAATTGCCGCACTTGAACACACGTGAGGGCATCCCGTCATCAGGCAGGGAGAACTTGCCTTTGGTGGTTTCGGACAGCAGAGCCAAGTCACGGCTCACCTTCTGGTTGGTGATTTCCGCGTAGATTTGCGTGGTGCGTATGGAGGAATGCCCCATCATCTTGCTGATGCTCTCTATCGGCACGCCGTTGTTCAGGCAAATCAGGGTTGCGAAGGAGTGACGGGCGGTGTAGTAGGTAAGGTGGCAGTCCAAGCCACATTGTTCGGCAATCATTTTCAGGCTGCGGTTGAGGTTTCCGGTGATTGGCACATAAAACAGCTTGCCGTCCTTGCCTTCCCCGCGATACTTCTCAATGATACGCAAGGGTATGTCCAACAATTTGATATGGCACTCCGCCTTGGTCTTCTGACGTGCGATGTGAATCCACTTGCTACCATCTTCCTTCGTGATGATGTTGTCCTCCGTCAGATTCGCCAAGTCTGCCCTCCCGATGCCTGTGAAAGTCGAAAATACGAACAGGTCCCTTGTATGGCAAAGCCTGTATGTGGGCAGTTTGGCTTTCAACAGCTTCTCAAACTGTTCGCCTGTCAGGTAGCGGTGGTTTACCGGAACTTTCTCTATCTTGTGCCCCGCAAACGGGTCGCGTTTGAGGATATGTTTCTTCAATGCGAGCCGCGTCATCTTGTGCAGCAGGATGAGGTAGTCGTTGTATGCCGATACCTTCAATCTTAGCACGGTGGAAAGGTAGAACGTAAAGTCGGTCATGAAGCGCATGGTCAGCGAGCGCAACGGCATGTCCTCCATGCCGTACTTGTACTTCATGAAATTGTGGATGTGCTTGCGTGTGGTCAGATAGCGGACATAACTGTGCCTTGTCCTGTCAATGCCCACACGTTTGGCATATTCTTCGTTATGCTCGTCCATTAATGCGAGCAGGGTCTCTTTGACCTGCGACTTGCCCGTCACGGCGTTCTTGATGATTTCAGCCGACACAAAGCCGTAACTGTCCACATTCTCCTTGTAGGCGGCACGGGCTTTGGCTTCCAGTGCGGACAAGACTTCGTTCAGCCTGACCAGTTCCTTTTTCTTCTCGCCTGCAAGGTTTTCCTTGCGTCCGTCAGTGGAAGCCCTGCCCGTATCGGCATCCCAAAAGTCCGGTTCGATTTCCAGTCCGGTGGAATACTGGCTGACCTTGCCGTCAAGGGTAATACGTCCCATGACAGGGCATTTGCCGTTCTTCTTCACCTTCTGTCGGTTGATGTAAAATAATAGCTTGAACGTGCTGCGCATGGCTTATCCCTCCATCATTTGTTTGACAATAGCCCTTTGTTCCCAACTCGGATTGACCCTGCGCCGGGTGTTGTCCTTGCGTATTGTGGAAGGGGATGCATCAATCCCGAACAGGGAGAACTTGCCGCCGATGGCTTCATTCAGCCTGTCCACGTCACGGTCAATCTTGTCCTGCGTGACTTTCGCGTACCGCTGTGTGGTCTTTATATGCTTGTGCCCCATGATTTTGCTTACCGTTTCGATGGGTATTCCTTGCGATAAACAAATTATACTGCCGAATGTATGACGTGCCTGATGGAATGAAATCGGACGGTTGATGCCGCACATCACCGACATCTTTTTGAGGTGGCGGTTCATGCTCTCCTTCGTAAGCATGGGCAGCAATTTCCCGTCGGCATCCATGCCCTTATATTTCTCCAATATGGCGAGCGGTATCTCCATCAGCCTTACACATTCGGGTGTTCCGGTCTTCTGTCGTTCGGTATGAATCCACAGGCTTCCGTCCTCGGCTTTTACAAGGTTCTTCTCCGTCAATGCCCTCATGTCGCAGTAACAGATGCCAGTCCAACACGAGAACAGGAACATGTCCCTCGTGAAATTGCGGTTGGGCGTATCGTAGGTCATGTTGGCGAACTTGCCCAGTTCCTCTTCCGTAAGGTACATCTGCTTGAACTCCGGCTTTTGTGGTCTGTAGCCTTTGAATGGGCTGAACGGGATAATGCCACGGAACACGGCGAGCATCATCACGCTTTTCAGGCGGTTTACATGTCCGAGTATGGTCTTGGGCATAAAACGCTTGACGGTGCGCATGTACATGTCGAAGTCCTCAATGAAATTCTCATCCATCTGTTTGACGGGCATGTCTGAAAGGCGGTACTTGTCTTTCAGGAAGGTGGCGAGGTGGAGGTAAGTGTTCGTGTAATGGTAATAGCTGGTCGCGGAACGGTTCACACCCACGCGCAAGGCATATTCTTCATTATGCTCCTCAAACAGCTTCATGATGGTGTCCTGCGATTCAGCCTGACCTTGGTAGGCGTTCTTCACATCCTCAGCCGAAACGACTTCCTTGATGTCTTTCAGTTCGTTGAAACGCTGGCGCAACAACAATAGCGTGCGTTCAATCTCGCGGTTTGCCATGACCGCAATCCTGCTCTTGCCCGTACACCGTTGAGCCGTGGCGTTCCACAGCCTCACGTCCACCTTGAACTTGCAGGAGAATTGCGCGATGGAGTTGTTCTTTCCCCTGACGGCTATCCTGCCCATGAGGGGCGACAGTCCGTCCTTGTCCTGTCCGCTGCGCTTGATGTAGAGCAGCACTTTCATTTCTGTCTTCATTGCCATAACTTTTTTGGTTGCAATATTAGTGATACATTACCGACCGACAGAATTGGAAACAGTGCAGAACGGTGCAAACGGAACGGACGCTGCTAAATCTGCGGATTTGAAGCCCTTGCCGCACGTATAATGCTTGTTTACAAGCATTAGGAACGCTGTTTTTCAGGCTTCAGGCAGGTAGCGGGACAGGTAATGACTTGGTAGCGGAAACCTTGCATTATCCTGCCTTTCCCTGCTGTTTGGCTGTAATGGCAAACAACTGCAAAACCGTTGCTTTACAACAAGTTGCGTTTAATTCTCTTTATTCCTATCTCCTTTGCTTTGATGCTTCTTTCTTCGTTCACCGGCTTGCCGTCTTGGTAGGCCTTGATGTTCTCGAGCATAATCTGCATGAGGCGTTCGCGCGCGGCGGTGCTTGCCCAGGCAATGTGCGGAGTGATGTAGCAGTTGCGGGCGGAGAGCAACGGATTGTCGGCACGGGGAGGTTCTTGCGAGAGTACGTCTACGCCGGCGGCATAGATGGTACCGTTGTTAAGTGCGTCGGCAAGGTCTTGTTCGTTGATGAGCGGGCCGCGTCCGGTATTGATGAGGATGGCGGTGGGCTTCATCAGTCGGAGCCGTTCTGCATTTACCATCTCGCGGGTGGAGTCGGTGAGGGGACAGTGCAGGCTGATGATGTCACATTCGCGGAACAGCTCGTCCAGCTCCATCTTGCGGATTTCGGGAGGAAGCTGGAAGTTGGTCTTGGAGGTGTAGGCACATACCTTCATACCGAAGCCGATGGCGATGCGGGCGGTGGTGAAACCGGTGTGGCCCAGGCCTACGATTCCGAGCTTCTTTTCGCGCAGTTCGATGAGCGGCGTGTCCCAGAAACAGAAGTCCTTGCTTGCTGTCCAGCGGCCCCGGTGCACCTCTTCGGAGTGGTGTTGCACTTGCTGGGTGATGTTTAGGATGTGGGCAAAGACCATTTGGGCTACGGAGTCGGTGCTGTAGGCGGGAATATTGGTGACGATGATTCCGCGTTCTTTGGCGGCAGTGGTGTCTACGATGTTATATCCGGTGGCCAGCACACCGATATACTTCAGTTCGGGCAGTGCCGCCATGTGTTCAGCGGTGAGTACAGTTTTGTTGGTCAGCAGGATTTCTGCACCAGCAGCGCGTTCCAATACTTCCGCAGGGGCGGTGCGGTCGTAGATGGTGCACTCGCCCAAGGCTTGCAATTCGTCCCAGCAGAGGTCGCCGGGGTTGGCGGCATAGCCGTCTAATACTACTATATTCATGGAGTTATGAGTTATGAGTTATTTGTTGTGGGGATTTTCTGTATCCGACTTTTAATCTCTAATTTTTAATTTTTAATTTGAATTGATAGTTTACCATTTCTTTTCCTCTCCCCAGAGTTGCTGCATCCGTTCCTTATGCTTTTGCTCGGCAGGGTTGAGTTGTGGTTCCCAGATGCGGCGGTCTTTCAGTTCGTCGGGCAGGAATTGCTGCTTGACGAAGTTGCCGGGGTAGTCGTGGGCGTACTTATACTTCTCGCCGTAGCCCAACTGCTTCATCAGCTTGGTGGGCGCATTGCGTAGGTGCAGGGGGACGGGGAGGTTGCCCGTTTCGCGTACCAGTTCCAGGGCATTGTTGATGGCCATATAGGCTGAATTGCTCTTAGGACTGGTGGCGAGGTATATGGTGGCTTCTGCCAGG
>ENA-OYWN01000298-OYWN01000298.1-human-gut-metagenome-genome-assembly--contig:-NODE-298-length-15928-cov-9.477729_pt1 | contig 15928 bp, 6 predicted proteins | sample MGYA00244172_ERZ653401 | MGnify/ENA primary metagenome ERZ653401 (study PRJEB26926, sample SAMN06164967) | human gut metagenome | biome: ENVO:00009003; feature: ENVO:2100002; material: ENVO:00002003... | reverse complement strand
AGAGGACGTTTAGACGCAAGAAGGACGCTGAAGAGCTTAGTTGCGGATTTGAGGAGAAAAACCTTATCTTTCTGTTGACGCGATTGCCGAAGAGGCTAATTTCAATAGCCGTAGCACATTCTATCGAGCTTTTGTAAAGATTTCAGGAATGACTCCTGCACAATACATGCGCACTAAAATAGAGTAATCATATCTGTTCCTTGATGTTATAACGAATGCCTTAAGCATTAATTGTTGCAATACATTTTTCTTTTCTAGAAAAAAGTATACTTTCAGTCCGTAATTTGCAAAGCTGTTATGGCAGGTAAGACATCTTAGGCGATTGATATTGGAACTGTTCATCAGTTTGCACTGCTTGGTGGTGTTAAGTAACGCTAAAGATCTAACAAGACTGGAAACGTACTATAATGTCACAAATCTATAACTAATTATTCATGTCACACGCTACCTTTGCAAATAGGAAATCAAAGACTATTATCATGAAAAAACTATCATTTTTATTACTAAGTTTTTGCACAATCCTGTGCATGTACGGACAAAAAGCACACGAACTTCAATCACCGGATGGTAACCTCCGGATAGTCATTAACCTTTCAGATAAGATTCAGTACGACGTGATGTACAGGAACGACATATTGCTGCAACAATGTGCTCTTCGATTGGAAGTAGGTAACCAACAATTGGGAAGCAATCCTAAACTCACAAAAGTAAGCAGAAAAAGCATAAACGAATCACTTACACCGGTAATTCCACTAAAATATTCCATCGTATCCAACACATACAATCAACTACTACTGAAATTCAAAGGAGATTATTCTATTGAATTCCGTGCATTCAATGACGGAGTCGCCTATCGTTTCATTACAGACAAGAAAGGAATAATCGATGTGAACAGCGAAACTCTTCAGATAAACTTCCCGGAGAATTATCTGCTTCATGTGCAGCAACCGGGCGGTTTTAAAACAGCTTATGAAGAAGAGTACCGCCACATACAAAGTAATGAATGGAAAACGTCAGATCCAATGATACTCCTACCTGTACTTATAGATACACGGAAAGAATATAAAATCCTGATCAGTGAATCAGATTTGACAGACTATCCGGCTTTGTTTTTTAAAAGTAATGGCGATAACAGCATGTCTTCCATATTTCCCAAAGTTCCTCTGGAATTCGGTGAAGACGGAGATCGTAGCCTCAAAATAGAGAAAGAAGCAAGCTACATTGCCCGAACCAATGGAAAACGCAGTTTCCCCTGGCGCTACTTTGTCATCAGCACAAATGACGAACAATTAATAGAGAATACCATGACCTATCAGCTCGCACAAAAAAATGTATTGAAGGATACTTCTTGGATTAAACCGGGATTGGCAAGCTGGGAATGGTGGAATGGTGCCACCCCTTACGGAGCGGATGTAGACTTTGTAGCAGGCTGTAATCTGGATACTTATAAATACTTCATTGACTTTGCCGCCCACTATGGAATACCTTATATCATCATGGATGAAGGCTGGGCCATGTCCACAAGAGATCCTTATACTCCCAATCCAACAGTGGATGTTCATGAACTTATCCGCTACGGTAAAGAAAAGAATGTAGGAATTGTACTTTGGCTGACATGGTTAACGGTAGAAAAGAACTTCGGTTTGTTCGAGACATTTGAAAAATGGGGTGTGAAAGGTGTCAAAATTGATTTTATGGACAGAAGCGACCAATGGATGGTAAACTATTATGAAAGAGTTGCCAAAGAAGCTGCCGAACATCATCTGTTCGTCGATTTCCACGGATCATTTAAACCGGCAGGTCTGGAATACAAATACCCCAATGTCCTTTCTTATGAAGGAGTAAGAGGTATGGAGCAAATGGGTGGATGCCAACCGGACAATAGCGTTTATCTGCCTTTCATGAGAAATGCAGTAGGCCCGATGGATTATACTCCGGGCGCTATGCTGAGTATGCAACCGGAGATCTATCGTTCCGAGCGTCCCAATTCAGCCAGTATCGGTACACGCGCTTATCAGATGGGATTATTCATTATATTCGAAAGCGGAATTCAAATGATGGCAGACAATCCAACTCTCTACTACCGTAATGACGAATGTACACGCTTCATCACCCAAGTGCCACAAACTTGGGATGAAACCATTGCTCTGAAAGCTAAAGTTGGTGAATACGCTATCGTAGCCAAACGCAAAGGAGATAAGTGGTATATCGGTGGCATGACCAATAATAGAGAGCAACAACGAGACTTTGAACTAAACCTGAACTTCCTGAAAGAAGGACAAACCTACCGTATGACCTCTTTTGAAGACGGAATAAACGCTAACCGCCAAGCTATGGATTATCGTATGAAAGAGCGTACACTTAGAAAGGGAGATAAGTTAACTATAAGTCTGGCACGCAATGGTGGTTTTGCAGCTGTAATTGAATAATCTAACAGTTAATCCGGAGAAGTTTTTTGAATCTCCTCCCCCTGAGAATTACTTTAACACAAAATTATTAACAGAAATACTCAAATAAAAAATGAAACGTATTGTTTTTTTAGATTATGTACGCGTATTCGCATGTTTCCTTGTCATTTTGGTCCACGCCAGTGAAAACTTTTATGGCGCTGCCGGATCTACAGATATGGTAGGACCTCAGTCTTATTTGGCCAGTGAAACAGACCGGCTATGGGTAGCAGTTTACGACGGTTTCTCACGCATGGCAGTACCACTATTCATGATTGTTTCCGCCTTCCTCCTTGCACCGATGAAAAAAGAACAGACCACATGGCAATTTTACCGCCAGCGCTGCTTACGCATCCTGCCACCATTTTTTATTTTCATGATACTCTATAGTACCTTACCAATGTTGTGGGGAGCGATCAATGGAGAGACATCATTGAACGATATGTCGCGAATATTACTGAACTTCCCATCACAGGCCGGACACTTATGGTTTATGTATCCTTTAATCAGTCTTTATTTGTTCATACCCATCATATCACCGTGGTTGAGTAAAGCCACAAAGAAAGAAGAGCGTTTCTTCATTGGGCTATTCCTGTTATCAACATGTATGCCGTATCTCAACCGCTGGTTTGGTGAAGTATGGGGGCAATGTTTCTGGAATGAGTACCACATGCTATGGTATTTCTCAGGCTATCTGGGATACCTCGTATTGGCACATTACATACGTGTTCACCTTACATGGAACCGTTCCAAACGTCTCACCGTAGGAGGTATTCTAATGATCATCGGAGCTGTATGGACCATTTATTCATTCTATATCCAGGCTGTGCCCGGAGAAATTCTTTCCACACCTGTAATAGAAATAGGATGGGCTTTCTGTACAATCAATTGTGTGCTTCTTACAACGGGTACATTCCTTATTTTCACATGCATCAATCGTCCAAATCCCCCACTAATTCTAACAGAAGCATCAAAACTCAGCTATGGCATGTATCTCATGCATATATTCTGGCTCGGGTTGTGGGTAACAGTATTCAAGCACACTCTGGCACTGCCTACCGTTGCGGCTATACCTTGTATTGCAGTGAGTACATTCATTTGCTGTTTCGTAACAGCAAAGATCATCTCATTTATACCGGGCAGTAAATGGATAATAGGATAAATATCAAATACACTTTCGCTCAGTTGGCCTCGCTTCTCAGCATGAGGGTGACCATTTATAATGGCCTATTCTGCCATTACAAATTCTATGATTGTCCGGCCTTGAGTAGCGACAATGGGTTTCTTTAAGTTATACTTAACACCATTTACCAGCATGGTGGATAGCTTACTGCCTGTTCCTACCATCTTGACATCCAATGTCCCCATCTGATAACGCAAGTCTTTAAGTTCTTTAAAACCCAAATCTTTCATCAACTTAAAGTTGGGTGCAAAAGTTACCCCCGAAGTTGAAAATGACATACCAAGCAAACCACTGAAAACCATGTTTATATACCCCGTAGCCGACCAAGTCTGATCATATACAGAATTCCATTGGCCACCCTGCTGCCAGCCTCCATCGACCTTGCCCGTATCCTCATTATATATTTCATAAAAGCAGTTATTACCCTTATTGATGGCTAAATCAGCAAGATTCATCATCTCCTTCATGAAGATGTCATCTCGTCCACTCTTGCTACAGGCATCCGCCCAAAAGCCATTGACAAATGGCCACACAATCTGATTATGGCGACCGGGATGCTCCTTTGAGAAACGTTTAAATGCCGGATAAATGGAAGGCAAACCGTATTTTCCCATATAAACTCCGTTGATGATTTTTTTTGCTTCCTGAGGAGTCACAACCTGGAACAAAATAGCTAAAGAAATACCCAATCCTTCTTGATAAGCATGCACTTTGCCATTTCCATCAATCAGATAGTTCAAACGGTTCTGTTTCTTATCATAGAGATATTTACGTATATTTTCCTTTTGGATAGAGGCCTTTTGCTTATATTCCTTAATATTCTTCTTATCTCCTAACACTCGTGCCATATCAGCCAACAACTCATATGCTCGAAAATAAATACAATTTGTGCTCAAACACTTGATAGTCTTTGATCCTGGATGGTCCAACACATAAGAAGATTTATTGGTAGGTTCGTAGATGGGCTCTTCATATCCGGCAATACCGTCGTTGAAAACCGAAGGGCCTGTGAATAGACCGTATTTCTCATCATAGGCTTCCTTCTCCAATTTCTTCATTGTATTAGCAGAAGCTATATAAGCTTGTTTCAGAAAGTTAAGATCGTTGTTTTTCAGATAGAAATCATAGGCAGCCATAACCCAGATAATCTGATCCCAGTATTGATGTCCTATCAACTTCCGGTCATCGATTGTAACACTCCAGAGAGAATAAGCGGTTTTCTCCGGTATAAGTAGACTGGCAGCATTCCAAGCATTGATGGAAACATCACGTGTCCACTCACCGCCATATTGCCCTCCGGCTTTAATCAAACTGTCAGGGGCATTTTTATATAATGTCTTAGTAGCAAGTGTAAAGGCTTTATCGACTAACGGAGTTTCCGTTGTCAGTTGCTGAGCATTTACTTCTGCCGCTATGAAAAAAACTGAAGCTAGAACAAAAAGACTTTTCATAATATTCTTGTTATTGATATAATGTTATATACTTATTAAAAAACTGCAAACTCATAAATACGTGTGTCCTTGCCATTAGCGGCCTGTACCGGTTGAGTAACCAACAGACGCAGATAGCGTACCTTCTCAGTCTTACCCAAAGAACGGTTGATAACATTCTGCTTGTTTCCGGTTACAAAGTCCAATGTGCGCCATGCTTCATTCGGGTTATTCCGACCTTGCAAGAAGCAGCTGCCAGTGATATAAGAATAGCTTTCCTGAGCAGCATTCACCATCTTCCAACCGCTTATTTCCTTTTTCATTCCCAAATCAAAATCAATATAGTTAGGAAGCATAGAGGTATCGCACCATTTAGTATTCTCGTTTCCATCAATGAGAAATGCAGGTTTCTCATTGTCGTTGGTATATCCCGACCAAGCAACGATATGTTCCGGTTTCAACAGATTGATCTTCAGTTCTGCTGTCTTCTGCAAGCTGGTATCATCTTCATTGGCAGTCTGGAATAAAGTAGATAGTGCTTTAACAGGTGCATATGGTTCTTCAACCAATGTAGCAGCAAAAATAACAATATCTTTATTATCGGGCAGGATAACCTCAGTTGCTTTAGCAGGGATGTCAATGGCAAACTTGAACATATAAGTAAACTCATAAGCATGATCTCCCTCAGCGGAATGGCGGTGTGTACCGACATAGGCCACTTCTGCATCTTTCAAATAGCCTTGTGTATGGCCTGTATGTCCCCATTGTCCGATGAAACCGGTATAAGAAGGAACAACAATCTCCTGCAAATTCTTCCCTGCCTGGAATACGCCTCTAACATCTTCTTCAGCAGTTGCCGCAACAGCCAGTATATACAAACGGTTATAGGAATGTCCGGCAGGCAGTTGCAAGGTATTTCCGCTACATAACATACCATTCATTTCTTCTTTTGTTTCCAGATGGAAAGGAACACGATTAACAGTTATATCGGCAGGTATTAATTCAGCGGCATAAGAATAACCGGCTTCGAAATTAGCCTCCCAACGAAATTCGTTCCAGCTGAAACATTTACGGTCATAATTGAGAGGCAGTTGTTCGCATCGCAATTCTTCCTTCTTATTATCATTGAAACGGACTTTATAGGTCCTGATGCTGTTGGGCTGTATGGAGACTTCCAGCTGATTATCGCTGAAGTCCGCACTTCCTATACTCTTCTCCGTACCATCCGCTTCAACGGCACTTGTAATAGTTCCTGCAAATGTCAGCACTGCATTTTGTGGAGCTTTGCCACCCGTTTCGTACACACGCACCACATATTCGTCCGAACTTTCCGCTTTCTTCAAAGCTTTGATGACAACGTTACTATTGTCCGAAGATGCGAAAGAGAAGGCTTTGCCCAATGTTCCGGAATGTTTCTCGGCAGCAAAAGCCTTCAGACGCTGATTCAATACTTCAGACTCCTTAACGACCTGCGCCTTATCCAAACCGCCGGCATGCCCTACCAAACTATAAGTGAAAGTATGATATCCCAGGTCCTGACGGTCCTGATACGGATAGTTGTTCTTAGTCTCGGGTGTATGAAGCAATGTCAGGCGGAGTGTATGATTATCAGGTTTGTCCCAGCCATATTTACTGTCATTCATAATAGAAACACCATAACTGCCGTCACTATCGGTTAAATCCGCCCAATATTGGGCATATACTTCATAAGCGGTCAATATATTATTACCTCTCTGAACGCTGCCTATACCCAGATCGTAGGTCGCCTTTTCATTATCAACATTCAAGGGAAATTCTGCTTTCAGCAGTGCATTCGTTGACTGCCAGTCTATCTCATTGTAAAAGTCTATACGGTCAGCCAATTCTCCCTCGTAAAGCCGGATATACTGACGGAACAACGATTTGCCATGGCGCTTTTCTATACACAAAGTCTTGCGCAGGGCACCATTCTCACACAGATTCATTTTCACGTCTTCAGTAATAGAAACAGGTGCACGGTCAATAGTCTTTTTCAGAATCTCCCAAGCTGGCCAATTATATGATTCATTCTCAGTAAAAAGAGCCAGACGAATAGATTTGCCGTCCTTAACAAGTTCTTTATTATTTTTCTTATCGTAAAGCGAGATTATATCTCCCTGCTTATCCAATGAGATTTTATAGACAGAGTTCTCCACTGTTGTTTCTGAAACAAAAGAATCTGCCAGCTTCTGGCTTCCGGAAAGTCGGACATCATACACGGCATATCCTGTAGCAGGTACAGTTGCTTCTATCAATAAATACACAGTTCCATTCCGGTAAGAAAGTAATTGGGAAGCAACTTGCTTGCCTTCCGCATTATAAACACTGACACCTTTAGGGAATTTGGGAGCTTCAATCGCTACCTCCGCTACATCCGTAACCGGAAATCCGAGTGCATTGTAGAACACAACCGGAATCCCCTTGACGCGAGTATCCATTTTCTCAGAAACAGCCCCTACCGAAGCTGTCAGAACACCTGAAAATTGCTTTAATGAAAGCAATTCATCATTCCACGAAAACTCATAAGCACGTGGGATACTGGTACCGGTAAGGTCATCATGGAATTGGTGGAAAATGAAACGCTTCCATGCTTCTGTCAGACTTTCACCCGGATAACCGGCTATACCCAACCAATCCGCTGCTACAGCCGCTCTTTCGGCAGCATCTCCCAAAAGTTCATTCTGACGGTTATAAAGCTTCATGGCAGCTTGCGAAGTATAACATCCGGTTCCATGTACATCCATCAGCAATTCACCGTTGAAAACGGGCAATTCCGAATGTTTTTCATAAGGAAGATAATCCTTGAATAACTGATCGCTCGTTGCGCTGATTATTTCTAACGGACCGTTCCCCTTGATACCTTTCTCTACAGAACTGACAGAGCCTATTGAGGGAGAACCACCCGTATCACCCGTACCATAATAGCGATAAACCGTATTCAATGGAGTGCGCTTAGTCAGTCCCAACAATTCTTTATCTTCCGACAGGTCAATGTTATTCCAGCGCTTACCATAATCATAGCCATGAGCAAGCATAATAGAAGAACCGTCAATCCCCTTCCACAATCCAAGCATAAAAGGATGTTTGCTCTCTCCATAAAAAGGATGGTTACGCCAGTCGAGTTTCTGCGAAGAAAAGCCGATGAGACCGCAATGTTTGGCAATAGTAGGCAACGTCCAGCCAAAGCCAAAACAGTCGGGCAAGAAAATATCCGTACTTTCTGTCCCGAACTCTTTTCTGTAATATTCCTGTCCAAGCAGAATGTTACGAATGGAAGACTCAACAGAGGGTACCAGCACATCCGATGCTTCCCAACTACTGCCACTGATATGCCAGCGACCTGAACGCACAAATGCTTTGAGTTGCTCATATTCACTGGGAAAGTATTCTTTCATCCAAGCATATTTGACACCTCCTTCAAAATTGAAGATATAATCGGGATACTTCTTCAACAAAAACAGATTACGGGACAAGGTATTCCAAACATACTCTTTGATGGTGGTTTGGACATCCCAATTCCATTGAGTATCCAGGTGGGCATCTGCCACCATATAAGCTTTCGCTTTTTTCTCCGGTTTTGCACTCTGTGCATGCATACTACCTGAACAAAGCAGCGCAGATGCTAATAGGATAACTGGTAATTTCATAGTAAAATATTCTATTGTGAATAATACAGATATTTATCAATCGCAAAAATAGCGGCACTTGCCTAAAAGCATACCTATATTTATGCCATAAAAGTGTAATTACATGGCTATGGCTGTAAAACGCACAAAAAAGTCAGAAAAGTATTACTCTTTTTTCTATGCTTCCCAACCATATCCTACCATAATTCTCTATCTTTGCAATACCTAATTAGTCCGATATACAGATATGAAAAACAAACACTACTTCCCTCAAGTTTCACTACTTATCTGCATCTTATGCTGCTTTCCGCATTTGATTCATGCATACAGTCTACGGCAATTTTCAAACAAAAACGGCTTATCCAACAGTGCTATCTTATCCCTTTACCAGGATCATCAGGGAGTCATCTGGATCGGTTCATGTGATGGTCTGAATATTTTCGACGGCACCAATATCCATGTATATAATCCTGTCAACCCGACGAAAGCCCCATTATCCGGAAACCTGATTAACGACATTATGGAGACTGAAAAGGATGTATTATGGATACAGACCAACTATGGACTGGACCGTCTGGATACCAAACTCCAGATATCCAAAAGCTTTACGGAGTTCAAAGACAAGAACTATATGGCAAAAAGCAGGGATAATGACCTTTTCATTGTAAAAGACGACGGATATATCTATTACTATCAACCGGAAAAACAACTCTTCCAAAAGTTGGAAGTACCTCAAATAGCATTCGGACACGTATTATCCACTATCATCGACAAAAACAATATTCTATGGGTATTCACTTCGAATAATGACACCCGCAGCTATCAGATAATCAAGAATAAAGAAGAGATAGCCCTCACCCCAAACAATCTTTTCAAACATTCCGAACAGTTATTATGGGCATTCGCAGAAGAAGACCTGGTCTATTTCATCGATAAGACCTACTCACTCTATGAATATGACTTCGGAAATCAACAGCAATACTTTATTGCAGATCTCAAAGCAGAAGTCGAAACACGCGGAGAAGTTTCTTCCATCATCAAACAACAAAACGACTATTACATTGGCTTCAAAAGCAGCGGATTGATCGTATTGAAATATATGTCCGATCAGAAAATAAAATACCAGATGCAAGATACAGAAATCCATTCCGGCATCTTCTGTCTGATGAAGGACAAATATCAGGATATTGTTTGGATAGGAACAGACGGACAAGGGGTATACATGTATTTCAATGATACTTTCTCCATTACCAATACACTGCTGGATACTCCTGTATACCAGATAAACAACCCCGTACGTACCGTTTACTACGACGAGGAACAAACCTTATGGATAGGAACCAAAGGAGGAGGTATATTGCGTATCAGGAATTATTCTCCGGAAACCAATGCAGCAGTTTCTTTCGACCGGATCTCCATCAGCAACAGTACCTTAACCGACAACACCGTCTATTGCTTTGCCCCCGGTTCTGCGAACAGGCTATGGATTGGAACGGAAAACGGGCTTAACTACTATTCATACCAGAATAAACAGCTGAAAGCGTTTACAGTGATAGCCGATGGAAAGAAGGTGAAATATGTACACTCTATCAACGAACTAAATGATACCACTTTATGGGTATCCACTGTAGGTGAAGGTATCGTAAAAGTTATTTTGGATAAAGCCGGTAGTTCTCCTTCCGTTAAATCGGCTACCAGAATTGTTCTGGATGACGGGCGTATGGCTTCCAATTATTTCTTTACCTCCTTCCAGGAGAATGATTCTATCCTTTGGTTCGGTAATCGTGGCTATGGAGCCTACCGGCTCAATGTCGAAACCGAACAGCTAACTCCATACAGGTTTGATAATGTAGTGAACAGTCAGACGGCCAATGATATTTTCGCCATTTATAAAAATGAGAAAGGATATTGGCTGGGAACCAGTTCCGGACTACTTCACTTCAATGAAGATTACTCACATTATCATGACAGGGCTGACCTTTTCTCAAACAACACAGTACATGGCATTTTGGAAGACCAGCAAAATAACCTTTGGATCAGCACGAATCAAGGACTGGTAAGGTTCAACCCTAAAACCAATACCGGGCAGACTTACGACCGGGAAAACGGACTGGAAGTCACTGAATTCAGTGATGGAGCTTTCTATAAAGACTCGCGGACCGAAACTTTATTCTTCGGAGGGACAAACGGATTTGTTACCGTCAAGCCTAATGCTTATATTATGGCAGACTATATGCCTCAAATAAACCTGAAGGGATTATCTATCTTCGGAAAAGAATACAATATTCATGATTTTCTCCACGACAAAAAAGGAAAGAAGATACTTCAGCTGGATTATAGCCGGAACTTCTTCTGCATCGACTTTATGGCAATAGATTATATAAATGGTAACAATTACTCTTATTCTTACAAATTGGACGAAGTAAGCAGCCAATGGATAGAAAGTGGAACATCGGCCAGCGCCATCTTCTCCAATCTTGCACCCGGACAATATACTTTGTTAGTGAAATACAAGAATAACATGAATGGAAAAGAGTGCGAACCGCAGAAACTTCTGATTCAGATTACTCCTCCCTGGTATTTAAGTAATTGGGCATATATTCTCTATTTCATATTAATCGCTTTGTTCTGCATTCTTGCTGTTTACAGGATAGTTCATCAATACCGCCGGAAGCAGCACCGCATGATTGAGAAATTGAACCGGGAAAAGAAAGAAGAAGTCTATGAGTCCAAGCTGCGCTTCTTTACCAACATCACTCATGAATTCTGTACACCACTGACGTTGATTTATGGTCCGTGCGAAAAGATACTTGCCTACCCGCAATCTGATTCGTACATCCGCAAATACGGGAAGATGATACAGCAGAATACAGAAAAACTGAATGGCTTGATTCTGGAACTGCTGGAATTCCGCAGGCTGGAAACCGGTCATAAGGTGCTTTCTATCCAAAGATTATCCGTATCGGACAAACTCCAGAACATAGCGGAATCCTTCTGTGAATTGGCTGAAAATAAGAATCTGAACTATCGGTTGGATATTGAACCGGACATTGAATGGAATACGGATATCAGTTGTTTCAGTAAGATCGTCAATAACCTGATCTCAAATGCCTTCAAATATACTCCGGAAGAAGGGAATATCACCATCGGTCTGAAAGTAGAAAACCAGCTTCTAACCCTTAATATATCCAACTCAGGAAAGGGGATAGCGAAAGAGAATCTTGCAAAGATATTCGATCGCTATAAGATATTGGATTCTTTTGAAATGAATGGCAAGAATTCACGGAATGGGCTGGGATTGGCTATTTGTAAGAATATGGTTACTCTGTTGAACGGTGAAATCAATGTCAGCAGTATTCAGAATGAGATAACTACATTTACAGTCACTTTACCGGAACTATCGCCCACTGCACAGGAAGCAGAAACACCCCAAAAAGTGTATGCAACAGGACCTCTGAATACAAATACGGAGCCCATGGAACTGGAACAGACCACTGTTAATTTCGACACTTCCAAGCACACGGTTATGATCATTGACGACGATCCTTCTATGTTATGGTTCGTCTCGGAAATATTTGTAGATAAATACAATGTATTATCTTTCAATAACGCTGCAGAAGCTTTGGCCAGCCTGGAACTGAAGCAGCCGGATCTGATTATTTCAGATGTGATGATGCCTGAAATAGACGGGCTTTCCTTTGCCCAGAAAATCAAGCAAAACAAGTTATGGAGCCATATTCCACTCATTCTACTGTCTGCCCTTCATCACGAAGACGATCAGGTGAAAGGCATTGAAGCTGGTGCAGAAGTGTATGTGACGAAACCTTTCAATGTAAAATACTTAGAGAAAGTAGTCTACCGATTGATTAAAAGAGAATCGGACCTGAAAGAATATTATAGTTCCATATTCAGTTCATTCAAAGTGGAAAACGGGAACTGTATCCACAAAGAAGATCAGGAATTCCTGGATAAGGTGATAGAAACCATAGAAAAGAATATCACAAACCCTGACTTATCCGTTGAACTATTGAGCAGTGACCTGGGCTATAGCACCCGTCAGTTCTACCGTAAATTAAAACCTATAACAGACAAATCTCCTGCTGATATCATCAAAGAATATCGCCTCACAATGGCCGAGCGACTGCTGCTGACAAAGAACTATACCATTGAGGAAATTATGGACAAGACAGGTTTCAATAACCGCGGAACGTTCTATAAGTTATTTTCCCAGCGTTTCGGTATGCCACCACGCCAATATAGGGAACAGCAGAAGGATAGTGTGAAGAAAGAATTGACAGATATGGATTCTATCAACGAATAGCGTCACCGGATAAGAATAAAAAAGGGAAGCTTTACTTCCCTTTTACAATCCTCTTAATATCATTCAATTTATTCAATGCCTCCAGCGGGGTCAGATTATTCACATCCAAATTCAAAATCTCGTCACGTATCTGGCAGAGCACAGGATCTTCCAACTGGAAAAAGCTAAGCTGCATGCCGCCACGCGTCTCTCCTACTTCCGCCATCGGCTTACTTGCAATACCTTGCTGACGATTGTCTGCCTCAAGCTGTTTCAGAATGTCATTCGCACGTTTTACGATACTTTTCGGCATACCTGCCATCTTTGCCACATGGATACCAAAGGAGTGTTCACTACCGCCACGTTCCAGTTTACGCAGGAAAATGACCTTATTATCCACCTCCTTAACGGAAACATTGTAGTTCTTGATACGCTTGAAGCTTTTCTCCATCTCGTTCAACTCGTGATAGTGCGTAGCAAACAACGTACGTGCCTTTGCTTTAGGGTGTTCATGGATATGCTCTACAATTGCCCAGGCAATAGAAATACCGTCGTACGTAGATGTACCTCGTCCCAACTCGTCAAAAAGCACCAGACTGCGCGAAGAAAGGTTATTCAAAATATCAGCCGCCTCGTTCATTTCCACCATGAAAGTAGACTCTCCGACAGAGATATTATCACTGGCACCTACACGGGTAAATATCTTATCTACCAAACCGATATGTGCACTCTCGGCAGGTACGAAGCTGCCAATCTGCGCCAGTAGCGTTATCAACGCCGTCTGTCTCAGCAATGCAGACTTACCCGCCATGTTCGGACCGGTAATGATGATGATCTGTTGCGAGCTACTATCCAGCACCACATCATTGGCAATGTACTTCTCTCCTATGGGAAGTTGCTTCTCGATAACCGGATGTCGTCCCTGGCGGATATCCAGAACATCGTTATCTTCGATGACAGGACGTATATAGTTATTCTCACGTGCCACATTGGCAAAAGACAGCAAACAGTCCAGACGCGCGATCTGGTTTGCATTCACCTGAATGGCAGGAATAAACTCACTTAGAGCCTGCACCAATTCCATGTAGAGCTGGGTTTCCAGTATCAATATCTTATCTTCGGCGCCGAGAATTTTCTCTTCGTACTCTTTCAGCTCTTGTGTAATGTAACGTTCGGCATTGGCCAAGGTCTGCTTACGTATCCACTCCTGTGGTACCTTATCCTTATGTGTATTGCGCACTTCAATATAGTAACCGAATACATTGTTGTAACCAATTTTCAGACTGGGAATTTCAGTCAGTTCACTTTCCCGTTGCTGTATCTGTAGCAGATAATCTTTACCGGAATAAGCTATCTGGCGTAATTCATCCAATTCGGCATTGACGCCTGACTTCATAACACCACCTTTGTTTATCAGCAACGGAGGATCATTATTAATCTCTTTTTCAATGCGGTCACGAATGGACTTACAGATATTCAGTTGTTCACCGATACGGTTCAGACTAGCATTATCCGCCTCCAGACAAGCTTCCTTAATAGGCTCAATAGCCTGCAAAGCTACCTTTAATGCAACTACTTCACGAGGAGAAACACGCCCTACAGCCACTTTAGAGATGATACGTTCCAGATCGCCTATCAAATGCAACTGTTCTTCGATCAGTTCTTTGAAATCCGGCTGACGGAAAAAATATTCCACTACATTCAAGCGTTCATTGATAGGCAGTACATCTTTCAACGGAAACACCAACCAGCGCTTCAGCAAACGGGCACCCATCGGACTGATAGTCTTATCAATCACGTTCAGCAAGCTGCTGCCTCCATCATTCATGCTGCCTATCAGCTCAAGGCTACGGACCGTGAATTTATCCAGACGGACGTATTTATCTTCTTCAATACGTGCCAAAGAAGTGATATGCCCGATTTGGGTATGCTGCGTCATAATGAGATATTGCAGGATGGCTCCCGAAGCGATGATACCATTCTTGAGATGCTCTACACCAAAACCTTTCAGATTCTTCGTTTCAAAATGCTTCAGAAGTTTCTCCCGGGCGGTGGTCTCTGTAAATACCCAGTCGTCCAGTTCGAAAGTAAAGAACTTACTTCCGAAATTTCCCTCGAACATCCCCCGCTTACCACGTTCAAAAAGTACTTCTTTGGGCGCAAAGTTATTCAATAGCTTGTCTACATAGTCAAAAGGCCCTTCTGCTGTAAGAAACTCACCCGTAGATATATCGAGAAATGCCACACCGCACGTTCCCTTACCAAAATGTACGGCAGCCAGAAAGTTATTCTCCCGGTAATTCAGTATATTATCATTGATGGAAACACCAGGAGTTACCAGTTCCGTAATACCCCGCTTCACCAGTTTCTTGGTCATTTTCGGGTCTTCCAACTGGTCACAGATGGCTACACGCTTTCCGGCACGTACCAGTTTAGGCAGATACGTATCCAGTGCATGATGAGGGAATCCCGCCATTTCAACAGTCTTTCCTTTACCATTGGCACGCTTAGTCAGGGTAATTCCCAGGATTTCGGCTGCAACAACAGCATCAGTAGAATAAGTTTCATAGAAGTCGCCGCAACGAAACAGCATAACGGCATCAGGATGCTTGGCTTTCAGGTCCAAGAACTGTTTCATCATCGGGGTAAGGACAATATCTTCTTCGCTCACAGTAGTTGTTCTTTATAAATTTATTAATATGCAAAAGTGCAGCTATTTTCGCAGCCATGCAAAGATAATTCTTTTTTAGAAAACAAGTACTGGGGGGACTCAAATCCTTAGTAAGCCTTAACAAAAACAACACTTTTACTAAAACATGTTATAAAACACTCTTTTTTATTTGTTTTATTTGCAGATATCCCAGAAGTCCGTATCTTTGCACTGTGTTTTTCATAGTATTAGATTTAAGGTTAACAAAGGTTGG
>ENA-OYWN01000289-OYWN01000289.1-human-gut-metagenome-genome-assembly--contig:-NODE-289-length-16169-cov-6.596003_pt1 | contig 16169 bp, 15 predicted proteins | sample MGYA00244172_ERZ653401 | MGnify/ENA primary metagenome ERZ653401 (study PRJEB26926, sample SAMN06164967) | human gut metagenome | biome: ENVO:00009003; feature: ENVO:2100002; material: ENVO:00002003... | reverse complement strand
GAGATGTCTTAGGGTCTCGTGGGCTCGGAGATGTGTATAAGAGACAGCCCGTAATCGGGGCAGGAGTGTTCCACTTCTTCGGGCAGGACCCGCGCATAATCCCGATACCCGGTTCCGCCTTTCACGACTTCGCAGGGGAAAACGTGGGGATAGTCGGGAGTGAACGTAAACACCTTTGCCATATACACCCGGTCATACTGCCCGAACATGGGGTCGGCGAACTCCACGCTGTCGCCGTGGACTTTGTGTCATGCGGACAACTTCATCAGCGCGAGGTTCGGGAAGTGGTGGCCGTCTACGTCTATCAGTCCTATTTTCATGGTTTATTGTTTTAAAAGTTCGGTTATTTCGGGATCGAGATTCCCGCGGTACTGCATCCGCTCGTCCATACCGCAGGCGGTCAGGAAATGTTCGCGGCCCTCTGCCTTGCGACCCAGCCGAGAACAAGCGACGGCTTTCAGGTATTCGGTCGTCGCGGACTTCTCCAGCCCAGCGAGGATTTCCAACGCCTGTGCATCATGGCCGAGCGAAAGGAGGGTTACGACGGTGTTCCGATCCCGGTATTCAAGCAGGTTGTAAAGGGCTTTCGCGTACCTGCGCTTTTGCAGCAGGTCTACACCCCGCATGTAAGCTGTATCGACCTCGCGGGTGTGAATAGTGTCGCGGATCATCCCCCTGCGTCGCAGGTCGTATCGCATTGTCACGGCCCGAAGCCACGGATATACGTTTTCTTTGATGTTCTGATACTCCGCCGGGTATCGTTCGCGGATCACCTGCTCCCGTCGGTCAGGGTCTTTTTCGGCGGCGATTAACTCCAATATTTCGGCGCGTTGCGGCAGGCTTTCGTCACCACGGATGCGGGCGGCCAGTTCGGGCCAGTCCTCCGCCACCCACCGCACGCGGACGAGGGTATCTACTTGGGGACCGATGCGCTCCTGCAGGTAACCTTTGAGTGCGTGGGCGCGACCTTGTGCCAATGTGCGGTTACGATTAAAACGGCCCTCCGGGGATGCCGAAGCCGTAAGTACGACGCTATCGACGTAAAATTCCTGCTGGGCGATCAGTTCGGCCATGCGCGCCTGAATCTTACCGAGCTGTGCGGCGTTTTTGCCGAGGGTGTCGAGTACGCGGGTGTCGTTCACCAAAAACTGAATGTAGTTGCGGTCCTGCACGGTGGCGTACTTGTTTATGACCTTTATTTTGTAGCGCGTCGTGGTATCGACGAACGAGAGCATCGACGAAACGTGATAGGTCAGCGTATCGGACGGGGGGCAGCGTGTAGCTGCTGTCGTCGAGGGCCACGACACGGCCCTGTAAGGTTACAAGCATCGTTTTCGACGTTTCGTCTGTCGGGACCTCCTGCGAATAGTAGTACGAGATATGGCCGGGATGGGCCGCCACGCTGTCGAGCCGCACGCCCTCCGGATAGGGATATTTCACGAAGCGGGCGAAAGCGCGGGCTTCGGCGCTGCTGTCGGGTGCGAAAGCCCGGACATACTTGCCGAACTGCCAGTAGTCGCGCTGCTGCACCCGTGAAAACAGCCCGCCCCGAATGGTGATGTCCTGCAAAGCATGCGCTTCGCCGTACTTGTGCAGATAGGGGGTTACGATGACGCTCCGGCATGCGCCCTGCAACTGCCGGGGCATGTCGATCACGAAGTCGATTATGACCTTTCCCAGCCGTTCGGGAAGCGTTCGGGCTTTGGCGCGTATGGTTACCTGCTGAATCTGCATTGCCATTATACGTTCGCCGTTCTCCTGTACTTCGGTCGGCACGAGGTAGAAACGGTTGCTGTCCCATTCGATCTTCAAGGCGGGCGGCTGGTAGGTCTGCTGCTCGCGTTCGCGCTGTTCGCGGCTGACATGCAGCACGTCGGCGCGGTATTGCCGCCGCTCCAGATGCCCCGTTATGGAACAGCCGCAAAAAAGAACCATGCAGCAGACCCCGGTTGCTATTCTGTTTTTGTTCATTCTATTGTAGTTTGTATTCGACCATACCGTTCAATGAAACCGGAGTGTCGGATTCCATAGTGTACGAAACAATGGAAATGTCATATCGGCCTTGCAGGTCGAGATATACATAGCCTGTTCCCCGTGAGCGCTCGGCTTCGAAAAACACGTCGAACGTATAATCCTGCATTCTTGTATATCCGCCCGAATAGACGATCTTTACGGAGGCCGTAACCGTGATCTTCAAATCTTCGCTGACGGGATAAGACGATTCCATGACAATATCGAGCGCTCCGGTCATCAGCCTGAAATCGAGCGAAAAATTCGCTGTCGTTTTCACGCCTTTCACGGAAGATTCGAAAAAAGTACTGTTTCCCTGCTCGTCGGTGATGGTTACGGTAAAGGGGATTTCGCCTACGGCTTCTGGTTTTATGCGCAGTTCATAAGTTCCGTTTCCCTCGTATAAGGTCAGTTCTGTTTTCGGAATATCTGCACTGTAATGTCCCTGAAAGAATGTCGCACCCTCACCGTTCAAGCGGGCTTTATACCTGCCCGTATAACCGGGTTGGGACACGGTAAACGTAACATAGGCCCTGTCCATTGCGGCCAACTCATACCCTTCTTGGGTATAGGTCGCGGTTATTGGCGGGTTCTTGTAGGTGGTAGTCAGGATGCGCTCCATGCTGATCCCGTGTTTATCCGTGACGGTCAGGCGCAGGCGCACGTCGCCGGAGACCTCTTGTGTATAGGCGATGCCAGCCGTCGCCGTGCCGTTTCCGGAGAGCAGCGGATAAGGTGTGCCTGCCGTACGGCGCTCCCCGTCGATGGTGACGATGCCCTGTCCCGCGTCGAGGTGGTACGAGAGGTAATAATCATTCTCCGCATCGTTCGTGGACACGAGTTCCAACCTCGCAGCGGCGGATGCGCCGGGCCTGTAACTTTCGGCCAAAGGCGTAACGGCTACTTCGGCTGTCGATACGCGCCAGTCCACGGTGTTCATACCGAGAATACGTGCATTGATGTTGTAAACCCGGTTGCGAACGACGTTAAAATCCGTGGTGTTATTCTCGCCGAGGTATATGCGGTACACGACCTTAACATTTGCGGCTTTGCCCTCTATGGCTATGTAAGTCGCATATTCCGGGGCATGGGCTTCGTCTTTCTGCTGTTGGGAACCGATTCCCGCGACCTGTCCCTGACGGTTTTCCAGCAGGTAGTAGGTTGCGTTGTATTCAGTTCCCGTCGCTGATACCTTTTCCATGTCTGCCACTTCCCCGGCGGCATCGGCCCGGCTGGAGCCTAAAAGGGCTGCGGTGAGCGGGACGCTGCGAAGCTGCACGGACTTCACACGAAAAGACTTTGCGAAATCGGCGGCTACCGTGTAGCTGAAATTGACCTTTGCCACGGCGCGAACCAAGGACACGGCGATCTGCGTGTCGCCGCGCACGGTAACAGCCTGCTGTGCGGACATGGGAAAGGGTGCATCCGCGAGGGCCAAAGGATCCCGTTCGACGCGCAGCGTGCGAACGAAATCCTCCGCCCGGTCGCCTGTATCGCGGGCGAGGTTTGCGATGGCATAAAGCGTATAGTCCCCTTTGGGCAGTTCGAGTACGACCGACTGCACGGGGGCGATGTATATGTGCCGGGCCGGGCCGCCATTCACAGGGAACAGGTACAGGTTGATGTCGTCGATGCGGGTGTCGCTCGATGCACTGCGTGTCGGGGACATTTCGCCGCATCGGAACGTCATGGTGATCTGCTGTGCCTGCGTCGTCGGATTAGGATTTATGTCCGCATCCGAGCAGGCGCAGCAAAAAAGCATCATGCAGATCGGAATATAAAATATCTTTTTCATAGGGTTAGAATAAGTAGTTAAAACTTACCTCTGCGCGTGAGGGGCCGACCACCCATCGCTTATAGTGGTGAATGATGATGGATTCGTATTCGGGCAATGTGCGGTCGCGGCGGGTATCTTTCATGTAAAAGACTCCGACGCCGATTTCGGCCGTGACGTTCCATCGCTTTGAGAGCAGCCAAGCATAACCATAGCTGAATCCCAGCCCGGCCATGCCGCCTTTGTAGTAGCGTCGGGAACCGCCGTACAGGTAATTTCCATAGGTTAGCTGGCTGCCGATGAAATGGCCCACGAACGCTTCGTAAAGCCAGCGTTTCGTGCCGATCTGCGCGGCATATAGCCGACAACTGAACGAATCGGAGTTTATGGGATTCCAGTAGGCGGAAACGTCGAGCGTCCACTTGTCCGCGACGGCGGCATCCACTCCTACGTTCACCGTTGCGGTGAGTGCGGCCAACGCGTTTACTTTGGCGCTGAAAAACTGCGCTGCGACCCGATGGGGCTTGCCCCACAAAGCCAGTAGGCAGAGCATTAAGGTGATGATGTGTCTTTTTTTCATGGTTGTAATTCTTTGGAAGCCTACTCCCGAATACAGCGGATAGGATTTGCGGCATAGCGGTAATAATCTGTTGTGCCGATAAATGATGGTACGGAACCCGTCGAGAAAAAAATCGAGGTGCAGGAAATATCGCCATATCGACAAGCCCACGTTCCCCAGTGCATATTGTAGGGCGCATTGGTATAAAGCCGTCCGAGCTGTCCGTTATTCATAAAGCGTGTTTCAACGAAAGTCCCTCCAGTCGGGATATTCGTGGTGCGATTACCGTTGTAATGAATCGTTACATAATAGGGCGACGACTGACTTACCCGCTCGATTCCGGCAAAATCTTCGGGGCTGGGGACTTTCCAACCAACGGGGCACGGGTCATAAATTGATTTGAGGCTTACCTTGCTAATATTGTTGTTGCTTGTCGTGACGTTCCCCCAAAGATTCGGATGATGATTATAAAGCCAATCGGCTACTGATGTCCACTCTTCCCAATCTTCGTACATGGCATCGCTCATAAAGGTTGTCGGGTGAGCAATCGACCACTCCACGGTCATATTGTCATAAGGGCTTTCAGTCCCGGCGTTTCGGGGATAGCTGACAGCGTATTCGAATCCCTCGGCATATACGGCGTCGGCGCGTTTGTTTATATCCTGACAAGTCGCCGGATGCGGAAAGGGGTCTTTGCGGCCCCACTGGTAGTAAAGCCCGCGCGATGAGGGCTGCGTGCAGTCGGTGGTGAGTGCTCCGATATTGCGGTCCATAAAGACGGCCCCGGATGAATAGGTCTGCGCCGTGGTTGCCGGGTCGTAATCGACCGACCAGATATGCCACGACCAGATGCAGTTTCCCGCAGCGTCGAACAACCCGATCACGGCGTTGCCCCGCACGGCTCCCGTCGAAAAGGATATACGGCCGTTTGAGTACGCCGCATCTTTGACAACCGTTTCGCTCAATGTCCCCGATTCCCAAAGCACGCGGGCGGAAACTCCGTGAAGCTGCTGCGGCCAGATATTCGTCGTATTCTTGCCGTTGCCCTGCACCGTCGCATCGAACGAATAGCGGGTGTCGAGGGCCGGGGCTATGTAGCAGTTCGCCGTTCCCTTACTGTCGAGGGGTGTTTCCATGACCCGAAAACGGGCATATATGTCGGCATGCGAATCGCGGGGGACATAATTGTAGCTCTCCGACGATGAAAGGAGCCGGGAATATGCGGCGTCGGCGTACCAGCCCACGAAAGCATAGGACCCCGTCGCTGCGGCGGTCAGTCGGCATCCGTCCTCGTGGCATAACGCTGCGGTGCGCTTGCCGCCGCCCTCGTTCGCAGTTTGGGTATATAGGCATCTGTCTGCCGTGACGCTCCCGCCTGCGGAAGTATGGGCGTAAACTATATTTGCCATCGTATGTTTGAAATCGTAAGACTGTGCGAATCCGTATTCGTCGGTCAGCGTTACGCGGTAGGCCAGCGTTGAATTGTCTTTGGTGAAAACGGACGGGCCGTAATCGAGGTAAAAGTAATTACCTCCTTTGGGGTTATAGATTTCAAAGTCGAAGCTGTTATTGCAGTCGGTACGGTCAAATTCGAAATAGTCGCTGTCGCCTTGTGTCACCTCCAGCCGCCCGCTGATAGCGAGCGAGCTGTTTTCGTTCACCATATCGACATGCAGGCTGTAATCCGGGTCGTACACGCAGTAGCCGCCGATATTGCCGTCGTCGAAATCGTCGTACACGGCAGCCGTATATGCCGCGATTCGGGTGTCTGCGGTGTTGTCGTTCAGCAGGGTTATATTGAGCCTGTAATGGCAGTTGGCCCGGACGTTGAAATCGGACGTATTGTTTTCGCCCAGATAGACCGAGTAGGCCAGCACCTTACTGCCCCGCGTGGCGCGGATAAGCAGCCACGATGCACAAGGGGGCGCATTGTCGGCATTCTTCTGCTTCTGGTCGGTGATCGAGGTCCTCACGCCTTGAAGATTGGGCAGCATGTAATAGCTGCCTGCGGCCTGCCGTCCCGTCAGGAGCATTTCCGGGCCGTGGGTGTAGTCGTCGGGATTGCCGGATGCCGGGCCGTTCCCTGCAAAGAGCGCCGCGGTGCTGGGAACGGTGAGCAGTTGCACGGATTTGAGTTCCATGTCGGCAGGTTTTGCGGTGAGGTTGTAGGAGATTTTCGACACGAAGCGTTTAACGTTTATCGGCGGTAACTGCACTACGCTGCCGGACGAACATGAGATCGTCGTTTCCTGTTCGTAAAACATCGGTAGTGTGTCATAATCCTGCTGGTATGTTACCATGTATCGGGAAAGGTCGGCACTTTCACCCAGACTGCGGCCGACGTTGGCGGCAATGCGCATCAGGTAGACGCCCGGAGGGCATTCGAAGCGCAGCGTCGTCGTGGTGAGATAGCGGAATACCACTACGCGGCCCGCTTTGTCCATAAGGTAGAAATTCAGGTCGCGGATCGTCGTTTCGTCGGTCGCGCGGGTCGTCGTTGTCATGGGGGCGGACCTGACGGTCAGTTCTACGGCCACTTTCGACCGTGCGGTCGGCTCGCGGTCGGTAATGCAGCCCCAGCAAAGAGCGAGGGCGAGCAAAATGAATATGGTTTGTTTCATCGGGATTTATGATAACCGCCCGCGCCCCGAAAGGTGCGGGCGGCGGTTAATGAATAGGTTGTTTATGCGCCCAGATCGACCGACTGCGTTACGGGTGTTTCCCACTCGGCGACCGACACGCTGACTTGGCAATCCTGCCCCACGAGACCCGTGATGTTGGCGGCCACACGGTAGTAGCCGTTGCGGGCGATTTCACCCCCGGCCTTGCCCGTGAGGGGAACGGTGTAGACGACTTCCATGCAGTCGGCCGTTGTCGAAGCGTTCCCGTCGGCGTCATAGGTCGCGGTGATCTCCAGCGCGACGCGGCTTGCTTCTGCCAAAGCTCCGTTTTCGAAGATGTAGAAAAGGTTGTTATACTTGCCGGATGCCGCTGCCGGGGCCTGCGTATGGGTGTAGGTCATGGCTCCGGGCGTCGGTGTGGCCGGGGCGATGATCGGCGTCTGGCTGGCGGCACGCACCACCTTCGTTCCCGTTACGGTCAGCGTTCCGGAATACTTGCTATTGAACGACGCATCGACGGAGGTCTGCACGGCGACTTTGGCGACGGTGCGTTTGAGTGTCAGGGCTACGGATGTCGTGCCGCCCTCGGCGATGGCCTTGCTCACTCCGGCCGTCATTACGAAGCCGCCGCTGCGCTTGGCTTTGGTCGAAACCTCGGCGAATGTCCCGTTATAGTCGGCGGCGGATGTTTCCAGCTTTGCCAGCAGCGCGGATTTCGTGGTGACGCCCGTCAGGGACATGTTGGCTACGGCATAGAAGTCGCAGGTCGTTCCGGCTGTGGCGTGCGGCAGGGCGAAGGTCGCGGTGCGGGCCGTGAGTTCCGATGCGGTGAAGTCGCGCAGGGTGATAAGGTCACCTTTGGCGTTGAACACGTACACGGAGAGCGAGGAGAGGGATTTTTCCCACGCTTCGGCGGCCGCGGCTTCGGCGAAGAACGCACGGGTCGGGGTTTCGTCGGTGAACCTCATGGCGACGATTGCGCCGTTGAGGGTGTTGTCGATGTCGGGAATGACAGTCGTTGCATCGTCTTTGTTGCAGGCGATCATCGAAAGTGCGGCAAAGGCCGCGAAAAGAATCTTTTTCATGTTAAATCGTTGTGTTTTGAGTGTAATTTGCTGTGAATTAAAGTTTTGATGTTGTGTTTGTTGTCTGCGGCAGGGCTGCTCCGTCCTGTCCCGGTCCGCACCCTCGGTGCTCTCCGGGCGAAAATCGTCACTTTCGCATATTTTAGGATTTAGGAGGTTATTCTTCCCAGCCGTAACCGAGGACTTCGAAACGCACGTTTTTGTCGCAGTCCTCGGTCAGTCGAAGCGTGCCGTCCAGTTTTATAGTCACGTCCGCGAGGGTTAGCGTCAAGGGAATTACGGGTGTCGTGCCGCCCTCCAGCAGCAATTCCAGAAAACCGTATTCTTTGAGCATCCGGCGACTTATGCCGCGCTTGGCGGCGGCTACCCAGTCGATAGCCGATTCATCGAATCTTTCCATAGCGCTAAACGTGTTGACCTGTTTTCCGCTGTGCTTTGGGAGCGGGCGTCGCTACCTCCGGACGCGGTGATTTCTGCCCGGCTCCCGGCTGTTTCTGACCTTGCGGGGATGTCTGGCCCTGCACCGGGGTTTTGCCTTGCGTGGTTTTGCCTGCTCCGAAAAGGTCAGGTGCGGGAGTTTGTCCCTGTCCGGCCGTTTCGGCGGCCTGCCCCTGCTGGTTCTGCTCCGGCACGGCTGCGGGTGCTTGTCCCTGTCCGGCGGTCTCGGCGGTCTGTTCTGCCGACTGCTTGGGGGCCTGCGGGTATTGGGTCCGCCCGTCGGCGGTTTCGGGCATCGAGGAAATGATACGCTCCATGTCGCGTTGCTCGCGCAGTTTGGTTGCCAGCGCATTCCGCTGCTCAATGGTCAATACCTCCATAGGTTTGCGGAAAACCGCGTTGTACTGGTAGGGCACGATGTTCACGCTGCCGTCCCTGTTTACTATCGCTATTTCGCGCACTTCACCGTGGCGGAAGCTGTTGATGTCCTCCTGTGTGAGTTCCGTGCCGCGGATGTATCGGGGAACAAAAGCATTTTCAGTATTCGTGTAATCCAACTGCCGCGTATCGAAGTCCCGCGACACGAGCAGAGGACCCTCGGACGTTTCCAGCACGCGGCCGAGGTTGCCGTACATTTCGAGGTTCTTCATATCCGTTTCGGTGAATTTCTGATCGAAAAGTCCCTCGTCGAGAATCCGGGCATAGCTTTTCACATCGACTTTGTAGCCGTTGCCGCTCTTTTTGAGCCGGATTTTACCCTCGCCGATATAGTTGATTATATCGTCATGGTATTTGAGCTTGTGCATCCCCGTTTGTTCGTAATTCTGCAACTTTTGGAGATAGTTCATCTTTTCCAGCCCGCCGAAGCTGTACCCCATGCGGTTGAGCGTGTCCCACGGCATTTCGGCAACGGGGATGCCGCGGGTTTTCATCTTGCACTCGAATTTTCCGTCCGGGTGTATCTTGTAGTTGTAATAGAGTTTCACGTCGTCGCGGGTGGTATTTTTCCAATACCGTTTCAGCGCATCTTTCATGCGTCCGAGCGCACGCCGCGGGAGAACGTAAATGTTGATGGTGGGGTTGTTGTGATACTTCTGCAAATTCTTGTAGAAGTTCAGCGGAATGTTCTTGTCCATGACAAAAAACAGGCTTTCATTTTCCGGGGTCGGGTCCACCGTGCCGATACTCCCGTCGGGGTTCTGGGAAAAGACCTTTGCCTGGTCTTTCTCCTTGTCGTACATCATGCCGATACTCGGCTCGTTGAGTGAATTGTCGTTGGGCTGCTGCGCAGCACCGGGCGACTGTTGTTGTTCTTCTGCCATAATTTGAATTTTAAGTTATTATGTGAAACTGTTTGCTCTGCGAATGTATATCCGCCATCATCAAAAAGATACTCTTTACGCCCTCGTTCGCCCTCGTTCGCCCTAATTGGCTACGGTTTCGTTGCCTTTAAACAGGTGTTTTAGCTTCGGGTCGTCGGCTATGCGTCGCAGTTCGTCCTCTACGATCTGGGCCGCTTCCTGCTTTATGCGGTAGTAGTTGGCTTCGACAACTTCGGCCATTCGATCTTTACCGTTTTCGTCGGTGAAGTCGGAAAGCACGGGAATCGGGCGATACTGTTTTTCTTCGGCTTTGATCTTTTCGGTATCGACGATGATTCGGGCGTGAAACATTTTTTGCGACATATTATCCCCGAAGTTATCGGCTACGGCCCCGACGAACTCGCCCTGTGAAAGATTGCTGATCTTGGACGCGGGGATCACGTTGTCGAGCTGGGTATTTATACCCGTGGATTTATCTTCTCGGTTGATGTTGAGCGACTGCCGCTGCTGCACGATCTTCCCGAATCGCTCGGAGAGGATGCGGGCTGTGTCGCCCACGACCTGCCCTGAAATGATGTTGCCGACGATATTTTGTATGACCTTGCTTTCCTGTTCGCCATAGTCGCGCGTAAGCTGGGAAAAGTCCTGCATGCCCAGGCACACGGCGACGCGGTTGCTTCGGGCCGTGGCGACCAACTGGTCCAGACCTTTGAAAAAAATGGTCGGCAATTCATCGACTATGACCCCGCATTTCTGCTGCCCTTTGCGGTTTATCATCTTCACGATGCGGGAATTATAGAGGGATAGGGCTGCGCCGTATATCGCCACGCGCTCCGGGTTGTTGCCGACGCATAGGATTTTCGGGGCTTTCGGGTTGTTGATGTCGAGCGAAAAATCGTCCCCGGACATAACCCAGTAGAGCGACGGCGAGATAATCCGCGAAAGTGCGATCTTTGTACTTGCGACCTGCCCGGCAAGCTGCTCCACGGCCCCGGACTTCCAAGCATCCACAAAGGCGCTGACATATCCCTCCAGTTCCGGCCGGGCCATGAGGATAGTAAATACTTCTTCGTACTTCTGCATCAGCAGTTCGACGGCGTGCGGAAAGGTGCAGTATTTCCCGTTTTCGTAGATTTTCAGAAACCAGATGATCGCGGCAAACAGAATGACCGAACTTTCGATAAAAAAATCGCCCTGCTTTTGCGACCATGAACGGTTCAGGCCCAGCATGGTTACATTGGCCGCTTCGTAAGAATCGGCGATGTCGGTCAGAAATTCCGCTTTGAGGGGGTTGCAGCGGTGCGAGTGGCGGGGATCGTCGAAGTTTATCACGCAGAACTGCGGCTTTACTTCGTACTTGTGCGTGAAACGCAGCAGGTGGTTGTAAGCCAGCATACTCAAATCCGGATATTTGAAATCATAGAGATACAGACTATATCCTTTCTCGATGAGTTGTTTGATGTAATTATTGATTACGGTGAATGATTTTCCGCTGCCCGGTGAGCCGACCACCATGCAGCTACGAAAAACCGCGATATTCACCCAGCCGCGAAAATTTTGTCCCCGATAACGGAACAGCGTCGGCAGGTTCACCGAATATTCGTCCGAAAGCAGGCGTGTTTCCTGCATAAAGGATTCGTTTTCGTCGTTGAAAACGTCGTCCAAGAGGTCGTGCCGCAGAAGCCGCCATATCCATATTCCGGCCGTAAGCATGAGCAGATAACCCGCGAACAGAGTTCCGGTGTACCATGCCACGCGCACGCCGGGCATTGCGTGTATATGCAAAAGCCAATCGTTGAAAAAGTAGAGGAAGAAGCCAGCGAAGCCCGCCGTGATGATATGCGGCCAGCCGATTTTCTGCGATTTAACGCCCCGTGAACCCAGACAGGCGATCAGGAGCAGCAGAAAGGCGAACAGTTTTGAGTAGAGGGGTGAGGAATAGAATCCCGTCGTCTGCTGGAATCCATGCAGAATACGGTCGATAATCCCGAATGTTCAGCCGTTGTCGGCCAGTCATTCGTAACAGAACCAATAAATGTTGGTAACATTGCAGATAATGCCTACGGCCAAAATGAACGCGACAATCTTTGCCAGCGCCCTCAAATCATCTTCTTGTTGCATAAATATAGTTTTTGGTTTCGGCGGCAAAAGTAAGTCGGACGCGACAATTCCCGACGTTGTAGGCTGCCGTTCGCCCTCGTTCGCCCTAATTGGCTACGGGATATGTCTGGAATCGGAAAAAATCTATACCTTTGTAGGCGAATATTCGAAAGGTGCATGCCTGAATATTCATCATAGCCTGTTCCCGGCAGTCAAACGTGGAAATTTGAATGGGAAGCAGGCGGGACGGCTGAACTTCGTACATCGTTTGTGCGGGGTTCGGTCTGACTGTTTCCGGGTTTTCCACGACCTGACTGCCGCAGATTGTTCCCCGTACATTTTTAAGATATTTTGCTACCTTTGTCATTGCAACAAGGGTACGCCCACATACTCGCGGCCTGTTCAGTAAGGAATCGAAACGGCAAAAATTTGATTGAGAAACAGGCGGGACAGGTCGAACTTCGTGCTTTTACGGCGCGGGGTTCGGCTGTCTGTTTCGTGGCTCTTTGCCGTGCCTGATTCCTTTCGCCGTTCCCCGCGTTTTTCTTTTCTTGCCCTAATACGAAGAATGACCGTTAAATTATTATGAATTATATCGTTATCGGTGCAAATTAAACGTTATTCGCATGGGTGATCCGGGTGTTGCTTCCGATAAATAATAATTATGGCTAATTGTTTGATTTATAGAACTGAAAAGCTATATTTGCAATGATTCAAGTTATATAAAGGTTTGTTCAATTCGTTAGAAGAATAACGCAAGTGCAAAAGCAAAGATGTAGGCATCATATCTTTGTGAGGTGATTGTTTTTGGAGTTTTTTCTTTGAAGATTTTAAGTGTAAGAGAGAGTGAAAAGGGCCTGCGCGCAATGCGCAGACCCTTTTGAATTGTATGATCCTCCCGAATTAGTCCTCATAGCAAATGTAACGAATTATGTCATGTCAGCTTTACCAAATGCAGGTTGAATCGCTATTTTTTCGTATATTGGGTAATATTATTGTGGGCTGATTATGAAAATATTTATTTATGTTTGTGTCTTTCTATGCTTGTATTCGTGTTCCGAAAGCAAACACATATCCGAAGAACTGAATCGAACGGAGGAAATAATTAACGATTATCCGGACAGCGTGTTACGCTCCTTGCAAGCTATTGCTCCCGGCAGTATTTGCAAAAAATCGACAAAAGCGCATTACGGGCTTCTTTATTCGCTGGCGTTGGATAAAACAGGGCAAACCATAGATTCCGATTCGATGCTTCGTCCTGCCGTAAACTATTTTCTGCGGAAAGGCACGAATCGGCAAAAGTTCCTTTCTTGGTATTGTCTGGGACGCATGGAATACAGCGCAAATAATTATCAGAAAGCAACCGAATCGTATCTTAAAGCGCTGGAGTATCAGGACCTAATAGATGATCCTTACCTGATCGGAGTGTGTAACTTCGTGTTAGGAGAACTGAATTTGAAGCAGAATAATTATCAAAGGGCTTTGTTTTATTACCAAGAAGCCTACGAAAACTATCAGGCCGCAAATAAGACCAAACACCAAGTCAGCGCTAAAACTGCCATTGCCGCTGTTTACTACATGGAGAACGATAACGATAACGCGCTCCGGGATTATCGGGAAGCATTGAATCTATCCGAACAATTCGGGTATGAGGATTTTCAGGTGTACTGCCTGCGTTGCCTAATCGGGATTCTTTCGAACAAAGGCGTAACCAACGAAACCTACAATTATGTAGGTCGTTTTCTCCAGTTGTCGGATGATTTATCGCCGAATGATTACTGTGTTTTGGGAGAATATTATTTGCGTATCAATAAACCGGACAGCGCCGAATATTATTTGAACGCAGCGATTTCAGCCAATATTGGTGGGCCGCGCGAAAACGATGCGGCAGCTAAAATTCTCCTTGCCGAAACCTATACGATGAATGCAGATTACCGAGCGGCCTACTCGATGCAAAAGGAGTGTCTTGCTTTATGTGATTCGATACATTTAAGCTATATGAATAATTCTGCGGCAGAAACCGAACTGCGATATAAAAACGAGCGTTTGGAATTTGAACGCTACCGCTCCAGCGTAAGACAAAATGTAATTTATATTATCGCTTTGGTATCAGTCATAGCGATCTGCGGCATTATTTATATCTTCCGCCGCAGAAATAAGATGCAGAAACAAAGAATTGAGGAATATCTGACGCTGATTGAAGAACTGAATAAGACCAAATTGCAAATACCCGATGCCGCAAAAATTAGTGAACTGCTTAATATGCGCTTTCAAGTCCTGAAAGAACTTGCAAAGACCTATTATGAGTTTGAAAATTCCCCGGCTCTTACCAAGAAAGTCAAAGGCATTTTATCCGAAAAGATTTTGGATAAAACGATAATGTCGGATTTAGAGAATACCCTGAATCAACAATACGATAATGTGATTTCTAATTTCAAGTCCGAATATCCGAAAATCAAGCCATGTTTCGTGGAATTGCTTTGCCTGCTCTATGCCGGATTTTCACCGCAACAAATAAGCGTCATTACCAATGAAACGCTAAAAACAATATACATGCGGAAGTTCCATTTGAAAAATAAAATAAAGACCTCGAGTATCACAACAAAAAATGCGATTCTCAATATTATTTCGTAAATACCAGAGAACTAATACTTTAGCAATCAGACTTGTTTAAATCAAAGATTTACCGCTAATGTGCTGATTTAAAATGCGTTAAAGCAAAGCCCGAAAACTGAAAAATTTTCGGGCTTTTTTGTGTGCGTAACTGTTTGTTTTTCAGTCGAAATCACTTTGCGGTTGAAAAATTTTAGAGGCTCTGATTTCTTGGTTTTCGGAAACAATCGCTCTACTTTTGAAATGTACGAATATCTCATACTCACTTTCAAATTTAAGCCTATGAAAAAGTTCTCTCCCGCAATGTCTGTAATTGTCGGTTTGTTTATGCTATTCGCAGGTATTTATTCGGTCTATGGCGGCGGCAAGACGGCAGTTATTGTCAAACAGGTAAAAGTCGGCGGCGGCCCCGTCTGCCTATCGGAAAATATCCCGCTCGTATTCTATGATAGTTCTATGAGTATAGTAGAGGTCATTGCATCGGGCGCAGAGAGCAAGACGGGGCAGTTGATAATTTCCGGCAACTTTGGCACGGTTGCATGTGAACGTTTCGACCTTTTCAATGGAAAAAGTATCATTCCAATCCCCGAACTGGAACCGGGATTTTACACGATTGAACTGTCAATAGACAAAAATGTTTTCGCAGGCGATTTTTTTATCGAATGACATAGAATGTAGGACAAAGAAAGGGGAAACGAATAGATGACAGAAGCAGCAACTAACTTTTTGTCTGACAGCTAATCCACTAAACCAAAACTCTCTGTGAGTAACGTCTTTGTTTGCTCACACAAAAATCACTACCAACTTAAATTTCAAGGCCATGAAAAAAGTATTAGCATTAATCGTATTGTGTTTCATCGCATTTAATAGCCATGCGCAATTAAAGTATCAGAACGGCTATTTGGTTTATAACGCTATGGAGCGTTACAACGGATATATGACCAACTGGGAGGGCTGGGCGCATTGCTGGAAATTCGGGAATCGAATGATTAAATTCGACCTCGGCCCCGCAGATTCGCGCGTTTCCAGCAACTCCGACAAACTCGTACTCTACGATACGGAGAACGGCGGTTTCATCGACCTGTACGCCCGCAACGTCTATACGAACTCCGACGCTGCGTCGAAAACAAATATCCAGTCGTTAGGCAGCGCAACGGCAACCCTCACGCAACTGCGTCCCGTGTCGTTCGAATGGGCCGATAAGGCGCATTATTTCAAGACCAGCCGACGTTCGACGGGCGTTTCCAATCCCAAAGAAATGGGATTCATTGCCCAGGAGATCGAGCAGGTACTTCCCGACATCGTGGCCGTGGATTGCGAGGGCCACCGTGTCGTAAATTACAGCGCATTGATTCCGCTGCTTACGAAGTCTATTCAGGAGCTTAACGGCCAGATCGAAACCCTGAAAGCAGAAATCGAAGCGCTCAAATCTGGAAAATAATTAAACGATTATTATTATGAAAAGAATACTGAATATAATCGGTATTTTCTTTCTGTCGATAATAGTTTTCACTGGATGCCAGAATTTTACGGAGGACGAAATGGAAATGTCCCCGCAAACAAGGGCACAATTAAGTTCCGGTACGCACTATTATTGGTCTGTCTCTTATACACATCTCCGAGCCCACGAGACCCTAAGACATCTCG
>ENA-OYWN01000287-OYWN01000287.1-human-gut-metagenome-genome-assembly--contig:-NODE-287-length-16185-cov-8.031742_pt1 | contig 16185 bp, 10 predicted proteins | sample MGYA00244172_ERZ653401 | MGnify/ENA primary metagenome ERZ653401 (study PRJEB26926, sample SAMN06164967) | human gut metagenome | biome: ENVO:00009003; feature: ENVO:2100002; material: ENVO:00002003... | reverse complement strand
CCAGTACCTGAACTTCGATGTCTGCACCGATCTGAGTGAATTCAGAAGGATGTTTTACTTTCTTAGTCCAAGACAGGTCAGAGATGTGGATCAATCCGTCTACACCTTCTTCGATTTCTACGAATACACCGAAGTTAGTGAAGTTACGAACTTTTGCAGTGTGCTTGGAACCTACAGGATACTTTTCTTCGATAGTTTCCCATGGATCTTGTTTCAGCTGTTTGATACCCAAAGACATCTTACGTTCGTCACGGTCAAGTGTCAGGATAACAGCTTCTACTTCGTCACCTACCTTCATGAAGTCCTGAGCAGAACGCAAGTGCTGTGACCAAGACATTTCAGATACGTGGATCAAACCTTCTACGCCCGGAGCGATTTCGATGAATGCACCGTAGTCAGCCATAACGACTACTTTACCTTTCACCTTGTCACCTACCTGCAAGTTAGCATCCAAAGCATCCCATGGGTGCGGAGTCAGTTGTTTCAAACCAAGAGCGATACGTTTCTTTTCGTCATCGAAGTCAAGGATAACAACGTTGAGCTTCTGATCCAGTTCAACCACTTCTTTCGGATCGCTAACACGGCCCCAAGAAAGGTCTGTAATGTGAATCAAACCATCTACGCCACCCAAGTCGATAAATACACCATAGGAAGTGATATTCTTAACGGTACCTTCGAGAACTTGTCCTTTTTCGAGTTTACCGATGATTTCCTTCTTCTGTTGTTCCAGTTCGGCTTCGATAAGAGCCTTGTGAGAAACAACCACGTTCTTGAATTCCTGGTTGATCTTAACAACCTTGAATTCCATAGTTTTGCCAACGAATACATCGTAGTCGCGGATAGGTTTCACGTCGATCTGAGAACCCGGCAAGAAAGCTTCGATACCGAATACGTCTACGATCATACCACCCTTTGTGCGGCACTTGATGTAACCCTTGATAATTTCTTCGTTTTCCAAAGCAGCGTTCACACGATCCCAAGAGCGAGTAGCGCGAGCTTTACGGTGAGACAGAACCAACTGTCCTTTTTTGTCTTCCTGGTTTTCGATGTATACTTCTACAGTATCACCGATCTTCAAGTCAGGATTGTAGCGGAATTCATTCAGAGGAATGATACCGTCTGATTTGTAACCGATGTTCACAACAACTTCACGTTTGTTCATCGCGATTACAGTTCCGTCAACTACCTCACGGTCGTTAACTTTGTTAAGCGTACTGTCGTAAGCCTTTTCCAACTCTTCGTGGCTGGCACCACCGAAGGTTTCGCCATTTTCATAAGCATCCCAGTTGAAGTCTTCAACAGGCGCTACATTTTTTAAGTTTTCCATTAAATAAAATAAGTTGTTTAATAATTAATTGAGTGAGACATTATATTAGCTCATAAATTCGGGCGCAAAGATAGGAGTATTTTCTTGAAGAGCAAAAAGTTCCATCTGAAATTTCTTGGTATTTTTACATCCGAACGGTATAGAACAATCGGTAGTATAGCCTAAGGTGTTTTGTATAGGAAACAAAAAAGCATAAAATTCGCTCTGTATACAAAACAAAAGTATTATATTTGCCATCAATTCTTACATAATTCATGTTCTTATGGTAGAAAGAGAAGTAATCCGCAGAATCATCATAGAGGGTCAGGAGTTCGTGAATGAAATTTCTCTGACAGAACGTCCGTTCTTTTTTGAGCAGAAGGGGAACTACGTATTCGTAGGTATCCGACAAGCCGGAAAATCCTATTTACTTTATCAGCGCATCCAGCAACTACTACGCGAAGAGCATAACATCAATGAAATTGTTTATATCAATTTTGACGATGAGCGCCTCCGACAAATGACAGCGGATGATTTAGACCTAATCCTGCAAGCATATCATAGCCTGTTTGATTTGCGTCCTTTACTTTTCTTTGATGAGATACAGAATATCGAAGGTTGGGAACACTTTGCCCGACGCCTGGCAAACCAGAAGTATAACATTTACATCACCGGTAGCAATGCCAAAATGCTGAGCCGGGAAATTGCCACTACATTGGGGGGACGTTTCTGGAATAAAGATATCTATCCTTATTCCTTTGCTGAATATCTGAATGCCCGGGATATCATTTTATCCAAGAACTGGATGTATGGCAAACAAGCTGCCGAAGTAAGCAAGGCCTTCAATGACTACTTCCTGTATGGGGGCTTTCCTGAATTAACCGATGTCATAGCTAAAAGAGTCTGGCTGAATGACATTTACAGTAAAATATTCTTCAGCGATTTAATTGTGCGAAACAAAGTTCGAAACGAAGAAGCTTTGGGATTACTGGTGCGAAGGTTGGCCGAGAATGTCAAGCAACCTATTTCATATACACGATTGGCTAACTTAATCAGTTCTATTGGCATAAAAATAAGCAAAGCAACCGTCATCGAGTTCATCCGTTATTTAAAAGAATCCTGCCTCATATTCCCTATAGAGAATTATGCCGCCAAATTTGCCGAGCGCAATTCAAACATGAAGCATTATTTTATAGACAATGGCTTACTGAGTATCTTTTTGCTTGATGGCAATACTTCTCTTTTAGAAAACATCGTCGCTATTCATTTATATAAGAGATACGGTGCCCAGCTCTACTTCTACAACCAAAACATAGAAGTGGATTTCGTCATACCGGAAGCAAAAACGGCTATTCAGGTCAGCTACTCTCTGATGGATGAAACAACCTGTCGGCGAGAAGTGGAAGGCCTCATCAAGCTAAACCGTGTTTTTCCAATGGATAATATGTGTATTATTACACGGGATGAAGAACGGATTATTACTCACGAAAGCGGTGTCTCTATTCATGTGATTCCTGTTTGGAAATGGCTGTTGGAAGAGGAACCGTTGCGAACTTGAAAACCGAATTGTTGTCAAGAGCAGATTTACATATTATTAACTCCTCTAAGCGAATTTAGATAGCCGACTGCATTGCTGGCACACTTACGGAACAGATGATGCGCTTGCCACAAACAGACGATGCATTTGCCACATGTTAACAAGACAAATGCCACACTTTAATCCTCCAAATGCCACATGTTAGCAGGTGAAACCTGTGGCATTTCACCTGCCGAGGTGTGGCATTCGGGAAACTGAGGTGTGGCATCGGGAGTATTGGAGTGTGGTATTCAGGAAGCATGAAAAGGGAGGATACAGAAATGAGGAGAAGCAATGCTCCTCCTCTTATGCTAATTTAAAATTGAATATGAGTTAAGATTACGGATACAAATATACTACATACAAAAGCCGAAGTCAAGCTTTTCACCGTATTTTTCTGAAACATAAGCATAAACTTTAGACTGCTTTATTGCTTCCTAAAAGGATTTTAAGTATCTTTGTCCAAACGATTGGATAAAAACACCACCGTTTCATCCAACAGATTGGATAAACCACCTTGCTTTTTATCCAGCAGATTAAACAGTATGGATAAGCAACTATTAAAATCAGTCATGCTGGACAATCAGAAAGAGGTTCAGCGTTACGAGGTCTTCAAGAGAGACTTTCATTTTGAAGATTTCGGTAATTATGTACTTATAGGCATCAGGCGCGCCGGAAAATCTTTCTTGATCTATCAACGCATCCAGCAATTACTCACTGAAGGCGTTGGATGGGACAGTATGCTATATATCAACTTCGAAGATGAACGTTTAGATGGATTACAAGTTTCCGAGCTCAACCTCATCATTGAAGCTCACCTCGAAATGTATGGAAAGAGGCCTATACTTTTCCTCGACGAAATACAAAATATAGAAGGCTGGGAAAAGTTTGCCCGACGCTTAGCGGATGAAAAATATAAGGTATACATCACCGGAAGCAATGCCAAAATGCTTAGTAGTGACATACAAACGACATTAGGAGGCAGGTATATTACAATCAATGTATATCCTTACAGTTTCCCGGAATTTCTGGAAGTCCACCACACGGCTTATGACGAGCTGTCTCTATTGGGTACAGAATCCAGAGCTGCCGTAATGAACCGTTTTATTGACTACTTCCATAATGGCGGTTTCCCCGAAGGTGCACTTCTTGCAGCAAAAAGGAACTATCTCACCAGCGTATATCAAAAGATATATTTAGGAGATATCGCTGCCAGAAATGCCATAACGAACACTTTCGGGCTGAAGATTATGATTAAAAAACTGGCGGAAAGCATAAAACAACCTATATCTTTCAACCGTATAGCCAATATAGTATCCACTACGGGCAGCAAACTCAGCACAACTTCTGCCATAAAATACGTTGAATATGCAGAGTCGGCCTGGCTTCTTCAACGCATCAATAATATTGCCGCTAAACTGGCTGAGAAAGAAAGCAACAGCAAATATTATTTCACAGATAACGGAATACTCAATTTATTCCTGATAGACGGAAATACATCTTTGCTTGAAAATCTGGTAGCAATCAGCCTGATTCGCCAATTCGGGAAAGAAGATGCCGTATTCTTTTATAATAAAGGGATAGAAGTCGATTTCTATATTCCGGAAAAAGAATGGGCCATACAGGTATCATATAGTATAAAAGACTTGGAAACCAGGGAACGGGAAACGGATGCATTAATAAAACTGTCCAAGGTATTGCCTTGCAAACGGTTTCTCGTTATCACTTTCGATGAGGAAAGTGTGCTACAAATGGATAATCATATAGGAATAGAGGTTATCCCAGTATGGAAGTGGTTACTGAAAGGGGAATAATAAGATGCTCCTAAAAGTTTTTTGCAAACTTTTAGGAGCATTATCGAGTAGACCGCCTCTTTTACCAGAACTATTAATGTTTAGCGCATCCTACTTTTGAAGTTACTTCATTACTTTATGGCAACCTTCTTGCCTTCGAGGAAATAAAATCCACTTGATAAACCGGTGACTGTATTGCTTCCTTCGTGCACCTCTACTATGCGAACGATACGTCCGGTTACATCATAAATGGAGATGCTTCGGTCACGGTCACTGTCTATATAAAGCACATTGCCAGCGGTATATATTTTCAGAGATTCGTCTTCTTTCTTTAAAATTTCTTCCAAACCGGTAATTTCACCACCTTCGCCACCAATACTATAATATAACGGAGCATTAGTAGCCGATTCTTTGGTAACTACATAGGCTTCAAAAGGATCTATATCTCTCAAACAACTCACAAAGAGACTACCCGCAGGAAAATCGCCATGTTCCTCTTGGCTCAAGGCATATACTCTATTAGTTTTCGAAACAGAACGCAATGTTGGCACCAACTCGTACAGAGCATTTTCTCCTGTCGGCATCACAGAAGGAGTTGCAGGTATCATAACACCCGCTTCATCCGCCGCTTCAAACTGTACACAGCCTGATATATTATATTGCTCTTCGTATTCATCACTATTATTGGGCATAGCTATAATATAAGGTTTGTTAGCTTCCAACGCCGCCACATTCTTAAATCCATCCGAGGCCAGTTCTCTCAGCCAAAACGGCTTACTTCCTATTTCGGTAGCACCAAAAGGGGATAACTTGCCTTTACTTTCATGGGTAAACTCCTGCACGGTAAAAGGAAGAACTACAGAGGTCCACCCAGCAGCGGTTCCTTTCTTCGTCGGTAAAGTAAATTCGCGTGTATAAGTAATATGTTTAGCCTTTAATTCACGGGCTACGTAGCATGAATAGCCAGCATTGAATACTACTTGCTCCGCCACATTCTCTCTGACAATATTATCGTTCCACGTTTCAGGCAACACCGTCCCTTGTGAGACATAAAGCAAACAATTACACGGTTGCACATCTGCAAAGAAACTGCTCTTTATCTCCAGCTCACTGTTCCAAACGATACTGCCCATGTTTGCGCATCCATCGAACACATAATCCTCCATTTGAGTCACAGTGGACGGAACCGACACATAAACCAGATTGGCACAACCCGAAAAAGCATTATCCAAGATAGCTACACAACCTTCAGGAATTTCGATAGCTTCTAACTGACTACACATATAGAAAGTAAGAGATTTAATCCTCTTCAGATTCTTAGGTAATAGCACCTCTTTTAATTTCGAACAATCTCTAAAAGCCCAGTATCCTATCTCTATCACAGAATCCGGTATTTTTATCTCCTGCAAATTACGACATCCTTTAAAACAGGAACTTTCAATAGATACTAATCTATCAGGCAACTTTATGTTCAACAGACCGGAACATCCCTCAAAACTAAGTGTGCCGATTTCAGTCACTCCATCAGGAATCGTAACAGACTTCAATTTCTCACACTCCCCCAAAGCATATGTTCCTATTTTATAAGCCTTATCAGGCAAAATGATATTTTCTAATGTACTCAACTGATAAAACATATAATCGCCTATTTCATCATCAGTCTTAATGACATGTTCTCCATTTGCAGTATACGGCTCTACATAATAAACAATGTCACTTTTCAGAATTTCCGTCCCGTTCATATCCAATGTCCTCAACTTTTTCATTTCCCGAATACACTTTATATCCGTTCCATTCAACTTCCCCGTCAATGTCAATTCTTCTACTGTTTCTTTTTTATCTCCAATCAAAACAGGAAGAGTCCCAGCCACTTCAACATGGATAACTTCCTGTGCCCATACGTCCGTAGATATCCAAAGGCAAATGAGCATTACTATGCATGATATTTTTATTCTATCCATAACTTTCTTTATTTTTTATCTGGTGATTCAATATCGTCAATACCAGGTTCTTTTACCTCTGTCGCCGTTACAAACTCCTCCACAGGACTATAACCTATATCTATTCCATTATTTGCATAAGCACGAATATAATACCTTGTCTCGGCAGCTAAACCAATCAAATCAGCAGCAACATTCATCGCTTCGTCAGATGACGTTATCTTATTATCTGAGAGAGCAGGTATCTTATTCACAGAACTATAACAAAACCCTTTTTCTATAACAGCAGCTCCACCATCAGAAGAAATAACGACTAAAGCAGATGCTGCGTGCTCACCAATATTACTAATAGTGATTTTACCCACAGTAGGAGCAACCACTACTTGTTCCGGCGGATCAGTTGAAAACATTTGTACTATGCCATAGCCAACACCTTTCTCATTCGCTGCATAAGCACAAACATAATACTTCGTACCGGCAGCCAAGTTCGTCACATCATATACAAAAGTAGTGCCGTCAGCCGTCACTTCCCGCTTTGTTCCATCATTCACTGGATTGGCGCTCGTGCCATAATAAAAACCTTTGGAAGTCACAGCACTCTTTCCGTCCGAAGTGATATTGCCGGAGAAGCGGGCAGAAGTCTCACCAATATTAGTCACATCAGAAGTTACCACCGTAGGGATTGTACGGTCATCGGCAGTCATAAATTCTTCCACCGCACCCAAAGCAGTGCCTTTGCTGTTTATCGCATACGCACGAATATAATATTTTGTATTCGCCGACAAACCGCTGAGAGAAGAAGAAATCATATTGCCTGATACAGCAGAAACGGCTTTAGCATCAACTGCCGTGGGAACCGCATTCGTACTACTGTAATAAAATCCCTTTTCAGAGATAGTCAAGCCATCGGTAGAAGTGATTTCGGCAGAAGCAGTAGCAGTAGTTTCGGTAATGTTACTCATGGTAGTAACTCCCACAGCCGGTGCAGTAGTTGCTACATCCGTAGCAAAGGATTTCACTTCACCATAACTCGTACCTTTCACATTAATAGCATAAGCACAGATATAATATTTGGTACCGGCAGCCAAATTCGTTACATCATACGTAAAATTAGTTCCGCTTGCCGTCACTTCATGCTTCGTATCGTTCACCGTAGGAGTTGTATTCGTACTGCTCCAACAAAAGCCTTTGGAACTAATTTCACTATTACCGTCCGAAACGATTGTTCCGGCAAACCGGGCAGCGGTTTCACTGACATTTACCACTTCCGAAGTTGTCACTGTAGGCAGTTTCACCTCTTTCAAAGTAGTAAACAGATTGGCCTCACCATATCCAACGCCTTTCTCATTCACCGCATACGAACGAATATAATAAGTAGCCTCAGGTTCCAGTTGCGTAAGTACAATGACAAAAGACTCTTCCGTACCGTCCACCTTTATCTTGATATTATTTATATCCGGTTGCATCTTCTCCTTACTCAAACAAAAACCACGTTCCGTCACCGTATTACCGTTATCCGTAATAACAGAAGAAGCCGCTTTAGCGGTAGTCGCCGCTATCTCCGTCATTGTCGTAGCAGCCAATTCAGGAATAACACTTGCCGGAGTGGTAAATACAAACACATCTCCATATCCCGTACCTTGTTCGTTTATGGCATACGCACGAATATAATAAGTTGTTGCAGGTTTCAATTCATCAATAACTCCATTGTATGTGTCAGCATCTCCCTCAACTACTTTCTTTAAATTCGCAGTGGTAGGTGTCTGACTTTCCGAACTCCAACAGAAACCTTTTTCTGTCAATAGCGCTTCTCCCCGACTCAGAATACGCGCTTCAACCGTTATACTGACATCCGTGGAATCTTTCGGATTGATGCTGGATACCACCGGTACGGTAGAAGTATGAGTAGTAACCAGCAAACTCTTTCCATAGCCTACCCCCTTAGCATTGATAGCATAGGCACATACCAGATATTCTTTACCAGGTGTCAAATCATTAATCTTAGCGGTAAAGGCAGAAGCCTCCAAAGAAACATTGCTGACATTATCAGACACTGTAGGTTCTCCACCGCCCGACAATTTCCAGCAGAAGCCGCGGAGTATAAGATCGCTTCCACCTTCATCAATGATTGTGGTAGAAACCGTAAAGCTCTTCTCATCCTTATTACTGACCTGCAATTCGCCAAATACAGGCACATTACTATCTGTGGTTCTGAAAGATTTTATCTCACCCTTCGCTATGCTATAGCCACTGCTGGCATAAGAGCAATAGTAATAGTCTTTTCCGGGCTCTAAGCCTTGTACAGATACGCTGAAAGACACCGGATCGGCTGTCGTTGCTTTTACTTCCGTGTATTCAACCATACTTTGTAATTCAGAATAAAGAATACCGAAATCCTTTACTACTGTTCCCTCGGACTTCCGCACACCACCCGAAAGCGTAGCACCCATACGATAAACTTCCGATACCGCACCCGTACTCAAGCCGGGGGCAAAATTTGACGGTTCCGTATCTTTCTCACACGCTGTCATCAACAGCAACAGAGTGCATAATAATAAATATTGTAGTTTTTTCATACCTTTAACAATGAATGGTAAATAATCAATTTAGAAGAAGAAACCAACACCGGCACTTAACTCCATATATTTAAAGTTCACAGTCTGGCAACCCACTGAAACGGCAAATTTGCCGAAACGCCCGATAGCACCGATTTCTGCGGCTATGCCGGTGACTGAATGATCGGTATTCTTTACCAATTCATCCTCAACTGTTTCCCAAGCCAGAGTACGGCTTCCATAACCTGCACCGATATAAGCATAAAGCGTTTTGGCTATCCTGCGCATGTATCCTGCGGTAACAGACATACGCGCTTTCTGCGTCACACCTTCTTTATAATAAGGAGTACCATTTCCTCCACCGGTCAGTGCTCCCGTATCGTCACATTCCAAATCGGCAGAAACGGAACCAAAGTCACTGCGGAAACGAACGTAGGCACCATTTTTAGCCACAAAACCCACCATAGCTCCGAAAGAGGTCTGCGAAGGATGCCAACCGGCTTCAAGCATCACTAATGTACGGCGAGGTTCTTTGGGTTTAATGGTGGATTTCATCTTAAAGGTAAGACTACTTGTTTCTCCGGCAGTGATAACGATGGTGCTATCCATAGGGAAAAAGAACTCTTTCTCCACACGAACCTGATAATCTTTCAATGGCATACGGTCGCTCTTATAAGGCGTTTCTCCTGCAAGTTCGTTGTCAATATAAACTTTCGCATCCTGTTCCGGCAAAGAAAAAACTTCCAGATAACCAAAACGAGGTTTAAGAGCAACACTCATAATCTTTTGTTCACTTCCCAAATCAATAATTCCAGCTTCAGGAGCATACATAGGGGCTTCTACCCGATAAGTATGCGTCCCTTTCTTCATCGTAGCAGTAAACAATCCTTTCTCCGTCGGCATCTTTTCATCATCAACATAAATATCCGCAATGGCAGGTTCGGGACGCATAACGACAAGTTGCATATTTGTATCAACAGCCATCTCCTTAGCCTCATCCCCCGCACTAAGTTCCATCTCATAAACTGTCGCCTTTTCAATCAGGTCAGGATAGAAATAATTACGGAGTACGCCATACTTCTCGTGCATGATAGAAATGCGCCGTGCCCCACGGGGAACATAGAGCCAGATTTCTCCCGGCTTATTCTCTCGCGCCACAATACCAAGGGCATCCGGTTCAAACATAAAGTCTTTTTCAGTAGTAACAATACGGATAAGAGCGCAGATTTCACCGTTCTGATCCCTCTGCGGAGCAGTGATGCGTGCTGTAATGTCTGTCTCCATACGCTGAAAAGAAGTCACTTGAATTTTGTTTTGTGCCGTAGCGGAGTGCGGAACAACAAGCAGGAATAGCAATAGTAATCCCACCGGCAACAAACGTGCAATAGTACTGTTTGTCATACGTGTTTTTTCTTTATTTCTTCCGCCTATCCTCTATCAACGGGGTTATTATATAAAGAAAGCGTGAGGACCGTTATTGTCTATCTTCTCTTCAAGGCTCTGGAAAATGCCCTTACCACAGATAGACAACAGCCCTCACGCCTATATTATATAACATAGACATGAAGAAACTGTTGCTATTACCCCGTGGTATACGAATTTTCCAGATTCTGAAGAGGGGATAATAACTTTTCGCTTCTTGCGTTTTTCTTAAAAACAGAAAGTCATATATGTCACTTATCACTATAACTGACCTGACTTCAACTGCAAATGTAGAACAAATTCTTTTATAAAAAGTACTTTCTATGAATAAAAAAACATTTCAAGCTCTTTTCTTTTTATAGTAAAGAATATTCGTCACTGAAATCCGTGACATTTTCTGGTATATGCCAGTGCCGCCCCTATCGCCGTCCTATACTCCGCATAGGGTGGAATATGGAAGCGCACCCCATATATCTTTTCCATATTCGGAAAAACCTCCTGGCACTGCGGAAATTTAGTAAGATTACCAATCAAGACAAAATCTTTGATAGGACCATTCAGCGCAGACAACACAGCTGCACCACCTATCGTTTGCAGCACCATATAAATAATCCCTTTTGCAATATCTTCCTGCGAAGCGTTACTATCCGCTTTTCCGAACAGCGAAGCAGTAGCATGCACCGGAAGATCCGGCAAAGGACGATTGCAAATATCTCCAATCTGCAAGTTTACACGGGTAATGTCGCCTTTCTCGGCAATTGCTGCAATCTGCCTGAAATCATGCGTCTTCAGCAACAAGCGGGAAAGTCCCTGCAAAGTACCTCCGCCAATTGCCATACCACCAATATGCTCTATCTTTTCTCCGTTGATTCTTACGAAAGAAGTGCCCGTTCCCATGCTTACCACGATCAGCTGGTCAATATCCGTGGCATGACGTGCACCCAACCCATTGGCTATAAACTCATCGACCTTATCCGTGGGTAAACCATACAACGGACTATCTACAAATGCACTACCCACACCTGTCAGCATCACTTGCTCTATATCCGAAAGCTGAATACCATTATCATAAATATACTTCCCGAAAGCCCCGAACAAAGAAGTAACCGGATCAGTCGCAGTGATAAACATCGGTGACTGTATCTGTTCTCCGTTGATTCCAACAATTTTTGTAGTACTTCCGCCAACGTCTATTCCTATTACAATTCCCATAGTTTCAATATTGTATTCGGCTACAAAGGTACAAATTGTTTTATTGTAGATGTGTATTCAAATCTTTTTTGTTGCATACATAAAGCCCCGTTACAAAAAGTTTATTCACACCTTTCCCTACACGCTTGCACTCATGTCTTGTATCTCCTTGTTCATCGGGGTTAGAGCGGTGGTGGCAGCAAATAGAAATAAAGTGTAGGCAAATTTGCTTGCACCAAGTAAAATGAATATATATCGCTTATAATCTGTCAAATACATCATGTAAGATGCTTAAAATGGCTGTTTGGTAACCAGCTATTTTCATGCTGTTTTATGAGGAAAAGTATGGAGGGTATGCCATTTTTTTGCTTGGTATACGCCTTTATCCGTTCAGTACATCACAATCTTGCGCCAACCGGCCTACATTTCTTTCACTAACCGCCTATGTTTCTTCTGTTTACAACCTATATTTCTTCCATTGACAAACGATGTTTCGGCATGTCCACATATGTGGTTCAGGAGCTTCACATTAGTAAAGCAGCATACCCACAATTGTGAAGCACATAAACCACAGCTGTAGGCACACAAAAGTAAAGCATCCGAAGCTAAAGAAAGTACTATGTAAGAGCTAGTTAAAGAGTATGTAAAGCAGAAAGAAGCGTAAAGTAAAAAGACATGCAAAGTGGAAGGGGCATGCAAAATACATGGGCAACTATAATTACAAAACGGCACTTCAAAGTCGATGCTTAATTATTGATTATCAGAAAAGTACAAGAATTCCGTTTTCTGTCAGCAAGAAGTTAAGAGTTTGTCGACAAGGAGTTAACTTCTTGTTCACAAACTCTTAACTTCCTGTAAGCAGAGAATATAAGATTTTTCCATTACTTTACAAAAAGAGAGACGGATTCTATTTTTTTCCATTTTGAGGGAAAGTTGACTGGTTTCCGTCCTTTCTGGTGTAATAATGAAATAGGTCCGCTTTATCTGCGTAGTCCGCGTACCTATTTCATACCACGGTGAACTAAAGTTATCAGCATCAATGACTGCAAACCTTCGTTATATCCACCGTAAATCCATCGTCAGCAGGCATAAACTTACCTTTCGCTTTCAGAAACTCTATCAATTTATCCGCATCCATATCTTCTGCCGAGCAAGTATAGAAATGTTGATGCTCACCGAATTTCTGGATGATTGCCTCTTTTAATGATGATTCCGAATAACTGTTGCCTTCCATCATGTGAAGGACTTCATGAGCATGTAATTGTTCCATAATCTATTTTTTCTGCAAAGATAGCACGAAACACGGATTGGAGTTGTAACATATGTGACACGAACCTATAAAAAATAAAGAAGCAAAGTTAAAAGCTCTTTTTTACCTCCTGATATACGTTTCGGGAAGTTTCTCCGTTATAGAAAAGGTATGAGACATTTTTGGTTACTGACAGCTCTTATAATACTATTCTCCACTCCCGCCCTTGCCCAAAAAACAGTCAAGATAGGCGGAACGGTTACGGATGAAAATGGTAATCCGATTGAATTGGCAACAATACGATTGGAAGGGACGGCTATAGGCACAGTCAGCAACCTGAAAGGGAGATATTCACTGAAATTCGAAAGCCGGGACAGTGTAACGGTCATCTTCTCCATGCTGGGGTACCAAACCCGCAAACGAAAATTAGTACGCCCGCAGGGAAATATCAGTCTGAACATAACCTTACCCCCGATGAACTTTGAACTGGGCGAAGTGAGCGTAACAGAGCGTCGCCGGCAAACCGGAACCATCCAACAGATAGAAACCAAACAAAACCGCCTGGCCCCCGACGCTTCGGGCGGAAGCATAGAAGCCGTGATAGCCACGCAAGCCGGAGTGAGTAGCAACAATGAGCTCAGCTCGCAATACAACGTACGCGGCGGTAGTTTCGACGAGAACATGGTGTACGTCAACGGCATTGAAATATACCGTCCCTTGCTGATCCGTTCCGGGCAACAGGAAGGATTGAGTTTCATCAATCCCGATATGGTGCAATCCGTCGGCTTCTCCACGGGAGGCTATGAAGCCAAGTACGGGGACAAAATGTCATCCGTGCTGGACATCACTTACAAGAAACCCGAACGGTTGGAAGGAAGTGCCTCCGTCAGCCTGTTAGGAGCCTCGGCATACGTAGGAATTGCCACCAAGAAGCTAACCTGGACAAACGGCATCCGTTATAAAACCAACCAATATCTGCTCGGCACGCTGGATACAAAAGGAGAATACGACCCGCGTTATATCGACTATCAGACTTATCTGAACTGGACACCTTCGAAGCGTTGGGAAGTAGGTGTCATCGGCAATATTTCAGAAAACCGCTATAACTTCCAGCCGGAAGACCGCTACACCCGCTTCGGCACTCTCAGCAATGTACGTGAGTTTAAAGTCTATTTTGAAGGACAGGAGAAAGATTTGTTCCGCACCCTGTTCGGAACCGCCTACGCCACCTACCGACTGAACGAACAGAACAGCCTGACCCTGCAAGCCTCCGCCTTCCACACGAAAGAACAGGAAACGTACGACATCACCGGGCAATACTGGCTAAACTCCCTGGACAGCGGAACGCAAGTAGACGGCACTACCAACGAAGAGGAAACTTCCGAAACCATCGGCGTGGGAACTTACATGGAACATGCCCGCAATTACCTTACCGCAGAAGTGCAAAGTTATTCCATCACAGGCCGCCACCGACTGAAAAGCCACTCCCTGCAATGGGGTGCGGAGTTCAAACGGGAGCGCATCAAAGACCGGATGCGCGAATGGGAAATGCGCGACTCTGCCGGATACTCCATGCCACAAACTTCCGAAGGACCAGAACTCTTCTACACCCTCCGTTCGCGCAACGAAACGGACAGCAAACGATACGGATTTTACCTGCAAGATACATACCGCTTCCGCTCCACCGCCGGACTATTCACCCTGACCGCCGGCATACGAGGCAGTTACTGGGACTGGAACAAAGAATTCATTTTCAGCCCGCGTACCTCCCTGGCTCTGATTCCGGCATTCAATGAGAAGTTCACCCTGAGAGTAGCTGCCGGAGTCTATTATCAGGCACCGTTCTATAAAGAATTCCGGGATACCACCCAGGTGGACGGGATAGCTACCGTATCTCTGAACCGTGACATCCGTTCGCAGCGCTCCCTGCACTTCGTGGCAGGTGGCGACTATAATTTCCGTGCCATGGACCGCCCGTTCCGCTTCTCCATGGAAGTGTATTACAAAGCATTGAGCAATCTCATACCTTATAATATAGATAATGTACGGATTAGTTATTACGGACGCAACCTTTCCAAAGGTTACGCCACCGGTATTGACATGAAACTGTTCGGTGAATTTGTTCCCGGAACAGACTCTTGGCTGAGCTTCTCTCTGATGAAAACCGAAGAGAAAATAAACGGACAATGGCTCCCCCGTCCCACCGATCAGCGCTACCGTCTTTCACTCTATTTTACAGACTATTTTCCCGGTAGCCGCAAGTGGAAAATGAACCTGAAAGGTACACTTGCCGGAGGTCTTCCCTTCGGCCCTCCACATAGCGGACGCGAGGCTGCCGTGTTCCGTACATCCCCTTACCGACGTGTGGATATAGGTATGTCCCGCTGTATTATCGACCGCAGTGAACGCGAAAATCAGCGCGGCATCCGCAGCCTTTGGTTGGGGGTGGATATTTTCAATTTGCTAAATATCAGCAACGTCAACTCCTATTATTGGGTAACAGACACCCGAAATAATCAGTTTGCAGTACCCAATTACCTGACATCTCGTCAGATTAACGTCCGCCTGTTGCTCGACTTCTGAACAGAAGTCTAAAAAAACCTTTCTAAACTTCAAATATCCAATAATTAATTGACGAAAAATTTCTCTATTAAGGAAGAAATCTCTTTCTTTGTGCTGTTTTATGCCTTTGATTAAGACATTATACCAACATTAATAAATATAGTTATGAAGATTTCACACATTGAGCATCTGGGCATTGCTGTTAAGAGCATTGAAGAAGCCCTGCCGTATTACGAGAACGTATTAGGTCTGAAGTGCTACAACATCGAAACTGTAGAAGACCAGAAAGTAAAAACCGCTTTCCTGAAAGTTGGTGACACTAAAATCGAACTTCTCGAACCGACCTCTCCCGAAAGTACTATTGCTAAGTTCATCGAAAACAAAGGTGCAGGCGTTCATCACGTGGCATTTGCTATCGAAGATGGTGTAGCAAACGCATTAGCTGAAGTAGAAGCTGCAGGCGTTCGCTTAATCGACAAGGCTCCGCGCAAAGGTGCTGAAGGTCTGAACATTGCTTTCTTACACCCGAAATCAACACTGGGCGTATTGACAGAACCTGTCTCTTATACACATCTGACGCTGCCGACGATC
>ENA-OYWN01000245-OYWN01000245.1-human-gut-metagenome-genome-assembly--contig:-NODE-245-length-17903-cov-9.285242_pt1 | contig 17903 bp, 6 predicted proteins | sample MGYA00244172_ERZ653401 | MGnify/ENA primary metagenome ERZ653401 (study PRJEB26926, sample SAMN06164967) | human gut metagenome | biome: ENVO:00009003; feature: ENVO:2100002; material: ENVO:00002003... | reverse complement strand
AGATGTCTTAGGGTCTCGTGGGCTCGGAGATGTGTATAAGAGACAGCATTTAATGCCGTGAACTTGACTAAATTTTTGAAAGGAAGTGCAATTCTTTTATTGTTTTCCTCTTTTGTTATTTCCTGTCATGATAATGATGTGATTGAAAAAGAAGAAGATAATCAGGACCCTGATACGGAAGAATCTATCAATTTGGCTTTAGGAAAGACCGTCGAAACCAGAATTAATAGCATAACTGGCTCAGGCTCTAATACTGAAAAAGCTAATTTAATGACTGATGGTGATTTAACAACATATTGGGAATCTGCGGACTCATATAAACATTCTATTCTAATTGATTTAGGGAGCGTACAAGAAGTATCAAAAATAGTAGTGCATTGGATTGATGAACGTGGATGTAATGCGTATAGCCTCAATTTTGGAAAAGAAAAAGATAAAATAGTAAGTGTTATATCCAGGAATGATGTAGAAGAAAAAGCAGTTAGTACATTTGAGGGTTTTAAGGAAGAAGCTCGCTACGTGGAATTGGTCTTACGTGGGAGATTAGGCTATACTGGCGGGTATAGAATATCCGAGATCGAAATTTACAATGAGGATAATATAGAGTATACCAATACACCTGAGGAACAAAAAGCTCTTGATACAATTACAGAGCGATTGATTGCTAGTTACTTGAGTGATATACCAGATGATAAGAATATTGAAAGCTTCTCAAAGTCAATGCAGGCAGATGGTTCATGGACGGATATTGACTATAATGATCAAATATCTGCTGATGGCTGGAAACCGAATGGTCATCTTAACAGATTAAAAGCTATGGCACTAAACTACAAGCATCCTGAAAGCAAATTTTTCAATGATGCTACATTGTTACAACAAATAGAAAAGGGGTTGTTATGTTTTAAGAAAAAGGCACCTTCCTGTTCGGATAATTGGTGGTATAATGATATCGGTGCCCCTCAAGCTTATATGATACCACTTCTGTTGTTGAAGGGACATATTTCACATGAAAATATGCTTGTGGCAGCAGCATATTTGAAAGATAAGATTGAAAGTTATATAGGAGGTGGTAAGAATTTATCGTGGATTGCTGAAATCGCAATGCACAAAGGGTGTGCTGAGGATAATTATTCAACAGTACAACACGCTTTTAAGGCGATTGCTTCCACATTGTCAATTGTTTCAGAACAAGGGAAAGAGGGGATTAAAATAGATGGCAGTTTCCATCAACATCATGCCCAGATTTATTCGGGAGGATATGGAATGTCGCTGACCGATGACGTTTCAAAATTTATGGAAATGTCTGTTGATACTCAGTTTGCAAATGAATTTACTCTTGAAAAGAAAGAAATATTTCAGAAACTACTTTTAGAGGGACATCTTTTACTTAGTTTCCGAAACTCTATCGATTTTGGAACTAGAGGGCGAAATATATCACGTCCTACGTCTGAGTATACTACAGTTCCTGTGGATGTCTTGGAAAGGGCGGTCGTTGGCGATCCTGCCAATGCCGGGATTTATAGAGCATGGATAAATCATATAAATAGTGGAACCGCTTTTCCTAAAGCAAATGTGAACAAACATTTCTGGAAATCAGATATGATGACACAACATGGTGAGAATTTCTATATGTCCGCAAAAATAATATCAAAGCGTACTTATGGAACAGAATCCTTGAATAATGAAAACATAAAGGGGTATAATCTTCCTTTAGGAGCTACGAATATAATGACAACAGGTAAGGAGTATGATAATATATATCCGGTCTGGGATTGGACTCGTATTCCTGGTACAACTGCTATTGGTAATCAGGATAAGACGTCTTTAGAAGGTTATCAGATTGGTAATAACGAGTTTGGTGGAGGCGTTAGTGATGGTGTAAATGGAATTATTGCTTATAAGGGTAAATACAATGAATTGCAAGCTAATAAAGCATATTTTTTCTTTGATAATATGATGTTCTGTATAGGCAGTGATATTTCCTATGTTCAGAATGATAATGTTCTGACTTCTGTAGAACAGAATTTATTGAATGGTGAGGTTATTTATAATGATGGGCAAGAAAAGCAACTGCCATCAAACAGTAATATGCAATTGAAGCAATTGAAATGGGTATATCATAATAACACAGGGTATATTTTTAGAGGAACAGATAATGTTACTATACAAAATATGTCTCAAGCAGGTTCTTGGAAAGATATCAATGCTACAGGAGAATCGGGGCTTATAGATAAGAATGTTTTTAGTGTCTGGATAAATCACGGACTTAATCCGGAGAATGCCAGTTATCAATATATTGTTGTACCGGATAAGTCTATAAATGCATTTCGGGATTTAGCTGAGCAAATAGATCTTTATATTGCACAAAATGATGGTTCGGTTCAGGCTATACGTGAAGGCAATAAGTATGGATTTGTTTTTTATAAAAGCGCCAGTACAAAGATGGACGATGGTTTAGTGATATCATCTGATAAGCCTTCTATTGTCTTTATTGAAAAAAAAGGTAACACTTATACTATTGCTGTGTCAGATCCTACATATACACAAGCAAATGTAACGTTAACTCTAAATAAAAAGATGATAGAGAAGAGCGGGGTTACTATAACAGAACAAGGTAGCAATATTATTTTTACTTTGCCTGTGGGCGATTACGTAGGAAGTAGTGTTGTAGATGTTTTTACCGAAAAATAATAAAATTATAGATATATGAAGAAGTTGCACTTCATTATAGTTGTACTACTTTTTATCCGAACACCTGTTGTATTGGGGCTGGATATAAAAGGTGAAAAAGAAGTACCTGTTACTGTTACTGTACTTTCCGATTATCGGTTACATACCATCATACCTTCTGACTTTTTGGGATTTAGCTATGAAATGTCTCAGTTGACCGATAACTCCCGTTATCTGCATCCTGATAATCTTGTATTGATTCAAATGATGAAGAATTTAGGAAATGGCGTTTTACGATTAGGAGGAAATAGCAGTGATAAGATTTCATGGACAGGTATGCCACGCATTGATTATATGAGGAAGGATTCTTTAACTACTACAGATGTAGATACTTTTTCAAAATTTGTAGATTTAACTGGATGGAAGGTTATCTGGGGACTGAATCTGGGAGAGAATAATCCTGAGAAAAACTCGGATGAAGCTGTATATGTAGCAAAACGATTAAAGAATGCTCTTTATGCTCTTCAGATAGGTAATGAACCTGATTTATATTACAAACATCTGCGTCCTGTAAATTATGCAATAAGCGATTATGAAAAAGAATGGTTTCTACATTATACGAAGATAAAAGAGAGGTTACCTGACATTACTATAGCAGGGCCAGCAGTTGCTGGGGATATCCGTTGGTTTGAGTCTTTCTTGAACAGTTACTCTTCCAGAATAAGTTTGATGACCGGACATCATTACAATTCACCAGGTAAGAATGCTACAGTAAATTGGAAAACTATATTGGAACCGGATAATCATTTATCAGGTTATTTGCAAGTATTGAACTTTTTATGTCAAAAACACGGAATTACTTATCGTATGGCAGAATGTAATACAGTCTCTCAAGGTGGAAAAATAGGAGTGAGCAATGTTTTTGCTTCTGCTTTATGGGCGTTAGACTATATGTGGAGTGTGGCTTTGAATAATGGGGTGGGAGTAAATTTTCATGGTGGTAGTGTTAGTAAGTATGCACCTATTGTAGTGGATGAGAAAGGAATTCCTACTCCTCGTCCTATCTATTATGCAATGCTTGCTTTTAAATATGGAAGTGAAGGTGGTAATATTGTTCCTTCTGTGATTTCACCTTCTGTTCCTAACAGCAGCGTATATGCTTGTGTCAATGGCAAAACATTGAAAGTTACACTTTTAAATAAAAGTGAAGATGATATTTCCTTCACAGTTCGGCTGAATGACACCCCTGCTTCGGTTCAGTTGCTTAGACTTACAGCACCGTCTCCGATTTCTTCATCTGGAATACGTTTTGCCGATGCCGAAGTAGAAGCTGATGGAAGTTTTCAACTAAATATGAGAGAGAAATATCAACCACAAAATGAATATGTTAAAGTCTCCGTTCCGGCAATGAGCGCAGCGGTGATGATTATAGATAAAGAATGATTATGAAAAGGTTACTACTTATATGTCTGGTGCTATGCTTTTGGGGAGAATACGGCTATGCTGTAGAGAAACAGAAAGATATAGAGATTTTATATAATAGATTGTTGGAAGAATATTTGTCGGATTCGGTAGACGTTTCTCAAGCAGAAAAGGATTTGGCTGTTATGCAAACTGATGGTAGCTGGAAAGATATTGATTATAAGACAGTGACTTTCTATTTCGATGCAGAGCGTCATCTCAAGAGATTAAAGAACATGGCATTGGCTTATAGTAAACCCGGAAATAAATTATTTCATGAGCAGGAATTGCGAAAGAAAATAATTCTTGGGTTAGATTATTTCCGGATAGCTAATCCAGATTCTGGAAATTGGTGGTACCGGGACATCGGTGCTCCTTCCCAATATATGATTCCTCTTCTTTTGCTGAAGAAAGAGTTGAAAAGAGAAGATGTGACGAGACTTTCTTCTTATCTGGTTGATAAGACAGATAATATGGCCCATAAAGGAAAGAATAGAACATGGGTATCTGCAGTCTTGATACATAAAGGCTGTATAGAAGATGATTATGAGTTAATTGCCAAAGGATTTTCTTCCATTGCTTCTACCATATATGTAGAAGAGAAAGATGATGAAGGAATGAAAAGAGATAATAGTATTCATCAGCACCGTCCTCAGCTTTATTCGGGTGGATATGGAATGTCACTACTGTCCGACTTGGCAGAGTATATTACTTTAGCTAATAAAACATCTTTTATGAAGTTCTTCACTTCGGATAAGATTAAGTTGGTATCAGATGTTTTTCTGAAAGGGACACAGATGTTCGGATATAGAATGGCATATGATTTTGGAACGATTGGGCGGGGGATATGTCGCCCGAATTGCTTGAGCAATATGTCCACGCATACATTAGATTTAATGAAAGAAGTTGATCCCGTTCATGCGGAAAATTATGAGGCATGGAAGCGGCATATTGGTGGCGAAGCCTTTCCGGTACCAGGAAATACACATTTTTGGAAATCAAACATTATGACCCATCATGGTTCTGATTATTATATGTCTGCCAAAGTCATATCCGTACGAACAAATGGTACGGAAATGCTGAACGGGCAGAATTTGAAAGGCTATTATCTACCATTAGGAGCAACTAACATAATGACTACCGGTCATGAATATGATGATGCCTTTGTTGTTTGGGATTGGACACGGGTACCGGGAACAACGGCGGTTGCTAATCAGTCGACTGCCGATCTCCGTTGGTATTTGTTTGGTTCGAATCAATTTGGTGGAGGTGTTAGCAATGCTCATAATGGTGTAATGGCTTATGAACATGCTTATCAAGGTGTGGAAGCTCGGAAAGCTTACTTTTTTATGGGAGATGCTATGGTATGCATGGGAAGTGGCATTAAGGCGGCTCGTACTCAGGAAGTTCGTACTTCAGTAAATCAATGTTTGGCAAATGGTGAAGTTACATATGGCTTATCAGGACATACATACCGGTTAACGAATAACTTGTCCGACAAAAATATTGATTGGGCTTACCATGATAATGTAGGGTATATTTTCCCGCAAAATGAGAGTGTAACGTTGAGAAAAGCCAAGCAAACCGGTGCTTGGAGAGAACTTGAAGTAACAGCAAGTGATAAACCAGTAACAAAAGAGATTTTTAGCTTATGGGTTTCGCATGGTACTACTCCGCAGCATGAGGATTACTGTTATATTATAATGCCTGATAAACCTCTTTCTTATTTTACAGATAAGAAGTTTGAGAATGAAATTAAGATTATAGTTAACTCTGAACAGATACAAGCGATTTCCAATGAGAATAAGAGACAGTATGCTGCCGTCTTTTATGAGCCGGGTGAAATACGGTTTGCAGAGGATTTAGTGGTAGCAGTCAATAAGAAAGTTATAATATACATTGAGAAGAAAGACAAACAATATGAAATAGCTGTAGCCGATCCTCTATATAAAGAGCAGTCTCTCCAATTAAGTATGAATGGAGAACAAATAAATATAGTATTCCCTTCTGGTGATTATTCCGGTAGTTCAGTAATAAAACATATTACAGAAAAACATTAATAAGGACGTTCATGAATAAGTTATCCATTTTTTTGCTTCTATTTTTATCTGTCGCATATTCCGTACAGAGCAGTAATACAAACTATGCAAGAACAACCGATAGAATTTGGTTGGACTCGAATGAAATGCATCAGGGAGAATATAGCTGGAAGATGATGAAAGTAAGTGACGTGAAAGCATCTGCTGAGGAAGTTTCGTCGCTTGGATATAATACGAGTGACTGGTTGTCAGCTATTGTTCCGGGAACCGTGCTTAATTCTCTTGTATATAATAAGAAGTATCCTGAACCCTATTATGGACTGAACAATAAAATAGAGTCCAATAAAATACCGGATATATCAAAAGTAGGTCGTGAGTTTTATACTTATTGGTTCCGTACGGAATTTGAGGTTCCGGCTTCTTTCTCAGGAAAAAATATATGGTTGCAGCCTGATGGCATCAACTATCGGGCTGAAGTATGGGTGAATGGTAATTTATTGAGTACGATCAATGGAATGTTTGTTAATGACTACATTAATATAACAGATTTTGTAAAAGTAGGCAATAAGAATGTTCTTGCTGTCAAAGTCTATCCGGTAGATGTGCCGGGGACTACTATGCCAAAGTCTTGGGGAGCTGTAGGTGAATATCATAATGGGGGTAATGGAAACATCGGTTTGAATACTACTATGCTTATGAGTATTGGATGGGATTTTACCTTTATGGATGGTATTCGTGACCGCAATACGGGTATTTGGAAAAGTATATCTATATATAGCACAGGGATATTGGCATTGCGTCATCCATTTGTGAAGTCAGAACTACAGAAGCCGGGGTATGATGTCGCTCGTGAAACCATATCCGTTGAAATTATTGATCCGTTTCATTCGATGGATACGATTAGCGGAGTGGTCAGAGGAGAAATAGTGGGAGAAAATATTGTTGTAGAAAAGCCTTTCAGCATATTACGTGGTGAGGAAAAAAATGTGACTTTCACTCCGGAAGAATTCCCTCAACTTACTATCCGTAACCCACGCTTGTGGTGGCCGGTCAATAAAGGTCCTCAGAACTTGTATGAACTGAAACTGACAGTAAGCGTAAAAGGCGCTGTCTGTGACTCTGTTAAAACCCGGTTTGGTATTCGTGATATAACTTCTGATACAAATACTCCCGATAAATCACGTGTATTCTATGTGAACGGTAAACGTATTTTTATCCGTGGTACAAACTGGATTCCTGAGGGAATGTTACGAACTTCGGATGAACGTACCTATGCTGAGTTGAGATACACCCGGCAGGCAGGTATCAACTTGATCCGCCTTTGGGGAGGCGGTATAGCTGAATCTGATTACTTTTACCAGCTTTGTGACGAACTGGGGTTATTGATTTGGCAAGAATTCTGGATGACGGGAGATACACGCCATCCACAGGATAAGAGTGTGTACCTAAACAACGTGGCTTCTACTGTGAAACGTATCCGCAATCATCCGGCTCTGGCTTATTATGTAGCGTCGAATGAGAGTTCTGAAGTTAGCGGTACGCCTGAACTGCTGAAACTACTTGATGGGACACGTGGCTATCAGATGCAATCGGAATGTGCAGGTGTACATGATGGAAGTCCATATAAACAGGTGAATCCGATGCAACATTATGAAAACACGGCTTCTGCGAGAGGTAGCCGTGTGGATGGTTTTAATCCCGAATATGGTGCTCCGACACTTCCTACGGTAGAAATTCTCCGGGAAATGATGGACGAAAAAGATTTGTGGCCTATTAATAAAGAGGTTTGGGATTATCTGGATGGGAATGGATTCCATCTGATGTCTACCATGTATGCTGACTTGGTTAATAATTATGGGCAATCTTCTTCTATTGATGAGTTTGCACAGAAGGGGCAGTTTGTGGGTGCCATGAACTCAAAAAGTATTTGGGAAGTATGGAATTATAATAAACTTGATTATGGTGACCGTTTCTGTTCCGGTTTACTTTTCTGGTATCATAATTGCCCGGTTCGTCAGGTCTGTGCCCGTATGTGGGATTGGTCGTTGGAACCAACGGCTTCACTTTATCATACAGCTAATGCTTTGGAACCTTTGCATGTACAATTTGATTATCTGAAGAATACGGTATCGGTGGTGAATGATTATTATCAGGAATTTGAAGGTTATACGGTTGTGGCTCAGGTTTATGATATCAATAGTAAAAAGGTATTCGAAAAGTCAGTAAAGGTTGACCTTCCCTTGGATGGTGTGGCAAATGATGTATTGACTATTCGCTTTCCAGAAGATATTTCACAGGTACATTTTATTAAGTTGAGATTGAAAGATGAGAAAGGCAAGGAAGTCTCATCCAATTTTTACTGGCGTTCCAATGATAAGTATGAAGGTAAGGAAACGCTGACCGGACCTACTTCTTCAGGTTTTGAAACATTGTCTCAATTGAAAAAAGCCAAATTGAAGACTACTTATAAGATAAGAAAGAGCGAAGGTAAGTATTTCGTGGATGTTACAGTGAAAAATGTGTCCGGTTCTATCGCCTTTTTCAACCAGTTGCAATTCCTCAATCAGGATTTGAAACCTATTCGCCCTTCTTTTTATACAGATAATTTCTTTTCTTTGATGCCGGGTGAGAGTAAATTTGTAGTTATCGAAACGAATGCAGAAAAGATAATTGAAAAACCGGTGATAGTGGTGAAAGGATGGAATGTAGACCGTAAACAAATGAATACAAAAGTAAAGACAAGAACTTGGATAGCCTTATTGAATCTGCTCTTTCTGTTTACAGCAATCAATGCGCAGCCTGTTCGTCAGCACTTGCATGAAGGATGGAATTTCCGGCAGGCGAGGGGTACTAACTGGTATGAAGCCACTGTTCCTGGAACAGTTCATACAGACTTGATGGATAACAAACTGATAGATGATCCTTTTTACAGGCTCAATGAGCGCGGTGTGCAGTGGGTGGATAAAGAAGACTGGATTTACCGGACGACGTTTGATGTAACCCCTGAGTTGCTGGCAAAGAAGAATATTGTGCTGCATTTTGAGGGATTGGATACTTATGCTGATGTAACATTGAACGGAAAGAAGATTCTTTCTGCTGATAATATGTTTTGTGAATGGCAGGTGGATGTCCGTTCTCTCTTAAAAGAGCATGGTAATGAATTGCAGGTTTATTTGCATTCTCCTATTAAGATAGCTATGCCGAAATGGGAAGCTGTTCCTTTCCAGTATCGCAGTTCGAATGACCAGTCTGAGAATGGAGGTTTGCTCAACCGCAAGATCGGAGTGTTTGTTCGTAAAGCGGGTTATCATTTTGGTTGGGACTGGGGACCTCGTTTGGTTACTTCGGGTATCTGGAGGACCGTTAGTCTGGAAGCATGGGATGAGGCTCGTATAAATGATGTTTTTTATAACCAGCAGTCGGTGACAGCCCAACGGGCCATAGTGAATGTCACGGTGGAAGTATTGGCAGATAAGGAGACAGAAGCAAAGGTAGCTGTGATTAATCGTACGGATAAGCGTACCGAGTGCCGGAAATTGATTCGTTTGAATAAAGGTTTGAATAAAATTCCGGTATCTTTTACCATGAAGAAGCCACGGTTATGGTGGACTAATGGTTTGGGCGAACCTTTTTTATACGACTTTGTAGCAACACTGGAACTGAATGGTAAGCAAGTAGATGTAACAGAGAAAAAACTGGGTATCCGTTCATTGAAAGTGGTAACGGCTCCTGACGAATATGGTGAAAGCTTTTATTTTGAACTAAATGGAAAACCCTTGTTTGCCAAAGGTGCGAATTATATTCCTTGTGATAACTTTCTGACTCGTGTTACCGACTCCATTTATGAAAAAACGATCCGGGATGCAGTCAGTGCAAATATGAATATGCTACGAGTGTGGGGTGGTGGAGTTTATGAGAAAGATATCTTTTATGATTTGTGTGATAAATACGGCATTTTAATCTGGCAGGACTTTATGTTTGCGTGCAGCGTATTTCCTGCTGAAGGCGAATTGCTGGAAAACATTCGCAGGGAAGCCATTGATAATGTACGACGCTTGCGTAACCATAGTTGTATAGCTCTTTGGTGTGGGAATAATGAATGTTTGGATGCTTGGTTCAACTGGAATTGGAAAAAGACATATGACAAACAGAATCCTGCTTATTCGGATATTATATGGAAACAGTTCAAGAATCAGTATTTTGTGACGTTGCCGGCTGTGGTAGAGGAATTCCATCCGGGTGCTTGTTACCGTAAATCATCTCCTTATTCTGATGACAAAGGGACGCGTAATCATACGGTGGGCGATATGCACTATTGGGCAGTTTGGCAAGGGCTGAAACCCCTTTCCGAATTTAATCATGAGCGAAGCCGTTTTTTCAGTGAGTATGGTTTTCAGTCATTCCCGGAATTCGAGTCGATCAAACGGTATGCACCTTTATCAGAGGATTGGAATCTGACTTCGGAGGTAATGATGTCGCATCAGCGAGGGGGAACAGCGGCTAATAAGCATATCAATGATTTCCTTTTGTCGGAATATCGTCAGCCTAAAGATTTCCGTTCGTTTACCTATATGAGCCAGCTTTTGCAGGCTGATGCTATGAAAATGGCTATGGAGGCACATCGGAGGGATATGCCCTATTGTATGGGATCGTTGGTATGGCAGCATAATGACTGCTGGCCGGTGGCATCCTGGTCTAGTCGCGACTATTACGGACGTTGGAAGGCGCAGCATTATTTAACGGTAAAGTCTTTCGCTGATTTACTGGTATCGCCAATAGAAAAGGAAAACACGTTGCAGATATATATGGTATCAGACAGGCTAAAGAGTACTTCTGGTAAATTAACAGTCTGTGTGCTCAGATTGGATGGTAACGGAGTGGTGAAAGAATTCAAGAAACAGATAACTGTTCCGGCTAATACAAGTACAGTTATATGGAAGGAAGCTGTGGATGGGTTATTGAATGGAGAGAAAAAAGAAGACGTCGTCGTACACGTTCTTTATGAGGATAAGACAGGAAAAAAGTATACTAATAATTACTTTTTGGCGAAGCAAAAAGATATGCGTTATGCGGCAGCTCGGATTAATAAAGACTTTGTACCGACTGAAGGAGGGTATGAGGTAACTCTGTCTTGTGATGTGTTTGCAAGAGGCGTTTTCTTGTCACTCCAAGGGGATATTGACAATTTCATATCCGACAATTATATGGATATTTTGCCTGGTGAAACGGTTACGGTTAAAGTGACTACTGAACTACCTTCGTTGCAGTTTGCCGAAAGGCTACAGGTCGTTTCTTTCTCGGATGCAGTGAAACAATAGAATATAAATTTAAGATATAACCATGAAAAAGAGTACATTATTGTTTGTTACTATTCTAATTAGTTTTTTTCCCTTCGGTGACTTATTCGCCAAGGGTAAGGTAAAAGTTGATAAAGCGTTAGAGCATGCTGCTCGTCAGTATATCTATATGAGGAGCGAGTTGCAAGGAAGTAACCAGTTTCCTAAAACGTATGACAAACATATGCAACGCCTGAAAACCAGCAACTCGGAATGGTGGTGCAGCGGCTTTTATCCCGGAACTTTATTCTATCTGTACGAGGATACAGGAGACAAGGAGCTATATGCTGAAGGAGTGCGTATGTTGAAGCTGCTGGAACCGGAACAATACAACGTGAATACGCATGATGTCGGTTTTATGATGTATTGCAGTTATGGCAATGCAAACCGCATTGCTCCGAAACCTGAGTATAAAGATATTATGGTGAACAGCGCCCGTTCGTTGATTTCCCGTTTCAGTCCGGTGGTAGGCTGCATTAAATCCCATAATCGCAAACCGGATGATTATGTTGTTATCATTGATAATATGATGAATCTGGAATTGCTTTTCTGGGCTACTCAGGCCACAGGAGACAGCACATTCTATGATATTGCAGTGAAACATGCCGATACAACTTTGAAGAATCATTTCCGGGCAGACAATAGTCTTTATCATGGACTGAATTATAACCCGGAAACCGGTGAAATAAAGCACTACCAAGGTGGACAGGGCTTTTCCGAAAAGTCAGCTTGGGCTCGTGGACAAGCCTGGGGATTATATGGCTATACACTGATGTACCGTTTTACGAAAGAGCGGAAATACCTTGAGCAAGCCATAAAGATAGCAGAATTTACGCTGAGTCATCCTAATATGCCGAAAGACCTGATTCCTTACTGGGACTATAATGCTCCCGGTATACCGGATGCTTTGCGTGATGCTTCTGCAGCAGCTATCAACTGTTCGGGATTATTGGAACTATCTCAGTATGTATCCGAAGAACGGGCTAAGAAATATTATAAGGCAGCCGAGAAAATGCTCCAGACATTATCCTCACCGGCATATACGGCAGAGGAAGGAACTAACGGAGGATTTATTCTGAAACATTCGGTAGGTAATATTCCTTCCGGTACAGAAGTAGATATGCCTTTGACCTATGCTGATTATTACTATGTAGAGGCGTTGTGCCGATACAAATCCTTAAATGATAAACCCTAAAATTAATGATGCCATGATGAATAGATGTAATATAGTTTTGTTTGCAATATCTTTGCTATTTTCCTCTTCCCTTATAGCCGGAACAATTGATGTGACTAAGCGTGGAGCTAAAGGAGATGGGGTAACGGATAATACAATCATTATACAGAAAGCCGTAGATGAATGTTCGAAGAAAGGAGGCGGAACCGTTTTGATACCATCCGGATCTTATTTGATACGTCCCATTGAACTGAAATCAAATGTGAACCTTCATCTGGATTTTGGCACTTTATTATTGGGAAGTACACGTTTGTCGGATTATGATAATGCCTTTCCCTTCAAGGATGGTAGTATGAATCAGTCTTCCGGACTTTTGTTTGCACGTGGACAAAAGAATATTTCGATTACCGGATTCGGAACGATTGACGGACAAGGTGGAAATAAAACTTTTCAATTTGGCAATGATGCGGACGGCGGACCGAAACGTCCTAAGATAATTTATTTTGTAGAGTGCAAGGGCATTGTTGTGACCGATGTCACTCTCCGTAATTCTGCCTATTGGGTGCAGCATTATGAAAAATGTGAAGATGTCACTATCCGTGGTTTAAAGGTATTCAGCCATTGTAATTATAATAATGACGGGCTCGATATTGATGCCAAGAATGCGACTATATCTGATTGCTACATTGATGTGGAAGATGACGCCATTTGTTTCAAGAGTGACCATCCGGAATTTTGCGAGAACATAACGGTTACGAATTGTGTCACAGCAAGCAATTGTAATGCAATCAAATTCGGTACAGCTTCTCATGGAGGATACCGGAATATTGCGGTTTCCAATTGTGTCGTTCGTCGGGCAGCGGAAGATAATATTCGTCATTGGAGTAAACAGCTTGAACATATTTCGGCCGATGTTACCGTTATTTCGGGTGTTGCCATAGAAATGGTTGATGGAGGCATTATTGATGGCATCACCGTTTCCAATATTTCTATGCGCGATGTCCAGACTCCCATATTCATCCGTTTGGGAGACAGACACCGCACTTACCGGAAAGAGGGTGGTGTATTGAAGAATATAAATATCAGCAACATTGTAGCAACCGCAGAAAGCCTGATAGCCTGTTCAATAACTGGTGTGGAGACAAGCTATGTAGAAAATGTTTCGATCAATAACGTGCAAATCAGCTATCCGGGGGGCGGAACCTCGGACATGGTTAGTAAACCTGTTCCGGAAATGACTAAAAGCTATCCTGAGAATCGAATGTTTGGTAATACATTACCGGCCGCCGGTTTCTATGTACGTCATGCCAGAAATGTGAGATTTAATAATGTACGTTTTGATGCGATGAAGCCTGATGTACGTCCGTTATTCTTTTTGGATGATGTTGTCGGGGCAGAACTGAATCAATGTAAAGGTGCCGCTCCTGCTGATGCGAAATTTATTCGTACAGTGCATAGCTCAGGGATAGTAGCTGATGGTAAGTACCTGGATAAATAGGAGTATGTTTATGAAATGCTTGAAACTAATATTCTGTTTGCTTTATCTTTGTTGCTCTTTGGCTGAGGCTAAAGAGGTGCAAGTAGATGCGCAAAAGGAAGTGGACGAAATGACCGGACGACTGGTCGCTTCCTATTTGGAAGCGAAAGTAGATGAGGACATAATAGCGGGTTATGCGAGTGCGTTACGTTCGGATGGAAGTTTTCCGGACCTGGATTATGTAACTGTGCATGAAGGTTCGTCTTATCCGGCCGGCTCTCATTTGAAACGCTTGAAATTAATGGCTATTGCATATCGGAAACCTGGAAATAAGTATTATAATTCAGGAAGACTGTTGAAACAAATAGTTGCAGGTATCGATTATTGGTATAGAGTACGTCCTAAATCCGGAAACTGGTGGTTCGGTGATATTGGTGCTCCCCAAGACTACATGGTTCCGTTGATTCTGCTGAAAGGCAAAATTAGTGATAAGAAGTTATTGCATTATTCTTCTTATCTACAAGATTTGACTGGGAATAAAGGTCATAAAGGCAAAAACCGTACATGGGTATCTGCCGTTACCATTCATAAAGGATGTATTGAAAATAATATTGAGCTGATACGAATCGGAATCAAGTCCATAGCCTCTACTATTAAGATTGTTCCGGAACAAGGTGACGAAGGTATTAAGGTGGATGGCAGTTTCCATCAGCATCGTCCGCAATTATATTCCGGCGGGTATGGTTTATCGTATGTAGATGATATTGCATATTATTTGCAATTGGTGAAAGGAACTGCCTTTGAGCCTTATTTTACACAAGAGAAAAAAGATATATTTATCAATCTTCTGATGGGTGGTCATCGGTTGTTGGGCTATCGGGAAACGTTTGATTTTGGTGCAATCGGTCGTAATATATCACGTCCCGAAGGACTTAGCAATATTTCTCCTGTCACACTGGAATACATGGAGCAGAATGATTCTGATCGTGCTGCTGATTACTCGGCTTGGAAGAAACATCTTTCCGGTGCTCCCTTTCCTGCTCCCGGTAATAAGTATTTCTGGAAATCGGACATTATGGTCCAGCATGGTACCGGCTATTATCTCTCTGCTAAGGTGATTTCTACAAGGACTAATGGAACCGAAATGCTTAATAATGAGAACCTCAAAGGTTATAACCTGCCGCTTGGTGCTACGAATATCCTTACTTCCGGGAAAGAATATGAAGGTATCTTCCCTGTATGGAATTGGAATAAAATACCGGGGACTACGGCTGTTCAACATCAGGACTCTACTCGTCTTGAAGGATATCTGTTCGGAAAAAATCGGTTTGGAGGTGGGGTAAGTAACGGCAAGAATGGAGTCATTGCTTATGAGCATTGCTATAAGGGAGTAAAGGCCAGGAAGTCTTACTTTTTTATGAATGATGTACTTTTGTGTTTAGGGACAGATATTACATCAGATGCTCCCGAGGAAGTAGTTACAACTGTTAATCAGTGCCTTTTTAAAGGCGAAATGGTAGTTGGCCAAGAGGAAGGAACTACATCTGTTTACAGAGAAAATGTATCTGTAAAGAATCCGGCTTGGGTATATCATGATAAAGTTGGTTATTTATTTCCTTCAGGAGGAGACGTAATTGTTAGCAATCCGAAACAAACCGGAGCTTGGAAGGATATTAATATCAGTGGGAGTGGGAAAAAGATTTCTGCTGACATCTTTAATCTCTGGATTAGTCATGGTGTAAAGGCTAAGGAAGGGAAATATGCATATATGGTTGTTCCTGACAAATCTTTAGAGGAGTTCCGGACATTTACGGCTACCCAGAATTATAAGATTATTCAAAATAGTTCTGTGGTGCAGGCAGTTAAGTTAAATCAGCAGTATGCTATTGTTTTTTATCATCCGGGAACAATTGATTTAGGGGAGGGACTTACACTGGCTACTGATAAACAAGTGATTGTCTATCTTGAGCAGAAGGGAACAGGTTACGATATCTGGGTTGCAGATCCGCTTTATAGTCAGAGGGAGGTTTGTCTGACTCTTAATGGTAGAGAAGTGCAGATCGCTTTTCCGGAGGGTGAACTGACTGGCAGTACGACTTTCACGAATATTGCCACTCTCCAACCTTTTGATTTGCAATGTGAATATCTTAGTAATCCTTTAGGTGTTGACATACTGCAACCTCGTTTGAGTTGGAAAATGGGAGCTACTACCTCGGCACGCGGACGGAAGCAGACTGCTTATCAGATTCTTGTAGCAAGCTCCCGAGATTTACTTGATGCAGACCGTGGAGATCTTTGGGATAGCGGGCGTGTTAACTCTGCAGAGTCGGTGAATATTGTTTATGGAGGAGTACCTTTGTCTGCCGGACAAAGATGTTTCTGGAAAGTCCGTTTCTCCGATGAGCATAATCGTTGGTCAGCATGGAGTAATCCTGCAAATTGGCGTATGGGGCTGTTTGCTGCTGATTGGGCGGCACAATGGATAGGCAGTGCAGAAATGGAATCTCAGAGTGTGGGAGGTAAGAAGGTTAATAATGTAATGGCAGATCCCTGGTTCCGTAAAACATTTAATATGTCGGATATTCCACAGGATGCTGTTATTTATGTAGCTTCCATAGGTTATCATGAACTGTATGTCAATGGGCGGAAAGTGGGGGATGCTGTTCTTTCGCCTTCGGTTACGGATCATAAATCACGTGCCCGTTACATGACATATGATATCAAGGGCTACCTGAAAACAGGTACTAATGTTATAGCTTTGTGGCTGGGTACTTCCTGGGCTGTTTTTCCGGCCTATCAGCAGAAGAATAGACCGGCTATTCCGATGGCATTGGTTCAGGCTGAGATCGCATTATCTTCCGGAAAGAAATTACGAATTGTTTCGGATAATACCTGGAAGACCCATGCAAGTCCCAATACCTTGTTAGGTTACTGGGAGGCACATCACTTTGAAGGAGAATATTATGATGCAGCTTTGGAAAAAGATGGGTGGAATACTCCGGATTTTGATGATTCCGGTTGGGCTATGGCAAAGGTTTATTCTACTGACGTTATAGTATCATCTGACCGTACAGAACCTAATCGGTTACTTGGTGAAATTAAACCACTTTCTGTTCAGGAAGTTAGTCCTGGAGTCTATAGAGTTGATATGGGAATCAATTATGCCGGTTGGTTTGAGATGCAGCTCCAAGGCCAACCCGGTGATTCAATTGTATTCCAATTTTCTGAAAGAGAAAAGGATGCTTGCAGCTATGGTATACATAGCATTTATAAAGTTGGCTCCAAACGGAAAGGAGTCTTTTGTAATCGTTTTAATTATATGACCGGACGTTGGGTACAAATTACCGGCCTTCGGTATAAACCGGAATTAGACCAGATACGTGGTTGGATGATTCGTCCGGATTATCGCCGGAGCGGTGGATTTGAATGTGATCTTCCTTTGTTGAATGACATTTATCGTACTACCTTGTGGACGTTTGAAAATCTCAGTCTGGGTAACTATGTGGTCGATTGTCCTCATCGTGAACGTTGTGGATACGGGGGAGATGCATTGGCTACTACGCGCACAGCTTTGGGAAACTATCAATTGGGGGCTTTCTATAGCAAATGGATGGAAGATTGGCGTGATGTGCAAGATCCCGAAGGGAATGTTCCCTATACCGCTCCTACCCGCATTGGCGGGGGTGGACCATCCTGGAGCTGTCTCTTATACACATCTCCGAGCCCACGAGACCCTAAGACATCTC
>ENA-OYWN01000228-OYWN01000228.1-human-gut-metagenome-genome-assembly--contig:-NODE-228-length-18768-cov-9.113985_pt1 | contig 18768 bp, 10 predicted proteins | sample MGYA00244172_ERZ653401 | MGnify/ENA primary metagenome ERZ653401 (study PRJEB26926, sample SAMN06164967) | human gut metagenome | biome: ENVO:00009003; feature: ENVO:2100002; material: ENVO:00002003... | reverse complement strand
GAGATGTCTTAGGGTCTCGTGGGCTCGGAGATGTGTATAAGAGACAGGTATTCGGTAAAGTCAATCATAAAAAATCAGAATTCGGTCTTTCTTACCACATGGGCCCCCGCGATTTCTACGGTATGCATCGGGATAATGAAGAAACATTCCGCTTAGCAGATGGAAATACCACTCAGCGCGTAGAAAAGGGAGAACCCAGCCATGCCATGTTGTTTATGCAAAATCTGAATGTCAGTTACAGCCTTCAGGCATCCAAGAATTCTCTCTTCAGTGCCACATTCCGCCTGCGTGGAAACAATCAACCCAATTGGGATTACCAAGGAGTGCTCTATAATGTGAATGATGAAACAGATATGGTAAATATGATAGACCGCACCAAGAATAGCTGGACTCGCCCCTCTTTAGACCTCTACTATCAGCAAAACCTAAAAAAGAAGCAGACGTTGGTATTCAATCTGGTAGGAACTTACAACCGGGAGAAGTCGCACCGTATCTATCAGGAAAGCCTACACAACGAAATGTTGACTGACATTAATAACAATGTATTGGGTGACAAATACTCCTTAATTGGAGAAGCCATTTACGAAAAGCAGTTCTCAAAAGGAAACGCATTGAGTTTTGGCTTAAAGCACACCCAGTCCTATTCTAACAACGAATACAGAAACGGCCATAATTATGATACCCGGATGAACCAGGGAAACAGTTACATATTCAGTGAATACCGTGGTAAGATAAACAAATTGGATTATAGATTAGGAATCAGTCTAACCCGTTTCTATTACAACCAAAGCGGGAATGATGATTCTTCTAAAAAGTACAATGTAAACCCGAAAGCTACATTGCATTACACTTTTTCCGAGAACTCGTACCTCCGTTGGAAAGCCGAAGTATTCAATGCAACTCCTTCATTGAGTAACCTGAGTGCTATAGAACAAACTATAGACTCTTTCCAGATACGCCGTGGTAATCCAAACCTGAAATCGTATATGTGCTATCGCACGGAACTGACTTATGAATGGAAGAAAGGCATTTTCTACAGTAATCTATGGGGTGCATATGATTATCGTCCCAATGCCATTATGGATGAGAAGTTACAGGAAGACAATAAAATAGTACAAACGTGGGATAACCAGAAAGACTGGCAAAAGTTATCTGGACGTCTGATGCTCCGTGTAGGTCCACTATGGGATATGCTACAACTTTCATTTACAGGAGGAGTGAACCATTATATGAGTCATGGAAACAATTATTCTCATACTTATACCAACTGGTATTACGAAGGACAAGCTTCATTCAATTACAAACGATTCTCCCTGTTCTGGCAGATCAATACCAATTGGAACAACTTTTGGGGAGAAACCCTCTCAGGAGGAGAAAACATCCAGATATTAGGTCTATATTATAAATATAAAGATCTCCGTTTGGGCGTAGGTGCTTTCAACCCATTCACTGATAATTATAAAGTAGAGAATGAGAATTGGAATCAATTTGCCTCGTACAAGACTAAAAGCTATATTAAGGAAAGCTCACGTATGTTTCTAGTCAGCTTATCCTACAATTTTTCTTTTGGGCGTAAGTTCAAAGCAACACAAAGAAAAGTAAACAATAGCGATAATGAATCAGGAGTAATGAGTACGGGAAAATAAAATCAAACTATTTCCCCGTCAACCATGTGCACCGTACGGTCCGTAATCCGTGCCAGTCCTTCATCGTGAGTGACAATAACAAATGTTTGTCCGAAACGATTGCGAAGATCGAAGAAAAGCTGATGCAATTCTTCCTTATTATGAGTATCCAGGCTACCCGAAGGTTCGTCAGCCAGTATCACAGCCGGATGATTAATAAGAGCACGGGCTACGGCCACACGTTGTTTTTCCCCACCTGAAAGTTCATTGGGCTTATGTCCGGCACGATCAGTCAGGCCCATAAAATCCAATAATTCCAGCGCAGATGCAGTAGCCTCTTTCTGCCCCACACCTGCAATAAATGCAGGTATCATCACGTTTTCCAATGCCGTGAATTCTGGTAAAAGCTGGTGAAACTGAAAGACAAACCCGATATGTTTGTTACGGAAAGCCGACAGTTCCTTCTCCTTCATACGGCCAACCAATGTACCGTCGATCGTTATCATTCCGCTATCAGGGGCATCCAAAGTTCCCATAATCTGAAGTAAAGTAGTCTTTCCCGCTCCACTCGGACCAACAATACTAACGATCTCGCCCTTATCTATGTTCAAATCGATTCCCCGCAGAACTTGCAGGCTACCGAAACTCTTGGTTATTCCTTGTAATTGTATCATACATACTTCATTTTTATCTAATGAATAATTACTTAAGTACTGATTCTTTGCCAATAAGATGGCAAAAGATGTGCTTGCTGATCATAATCTCTTCAACACATACTCCGCCAGATAACATCCGAATACCGCCGGCATATAGCTAACAGTTCCACATGTCGATTTCTTATTCATTTCATCCTCAGTCAGCAGTACCGCTTTCGGATCTGCCTGCTCCGTACTGAACACTACCGGCAGTTTACGCTTAATTCCCATTTTTTGGAGTCGTTTTCTGACTGCTTTGCTCAGCCCGCAATGATAAGTATCCCATATATCGGCAAAACGGACCTGAGTTATATCACTCTTTGCACCGGCTCCCATGCTGGAGACTATCTTAATATGTCGCTTCATGGCCTCTGCAATCAAATGACATTTTGGGGACAATGTATCAATAGCATCCACTACAAAATCATAGGAGGCCGCGTCCAGCAGTTCAGGAATATTTTCATCTTTCAGAAATACGGGCAATACGGTCAGTCCAATTTCCGGATTAATGTCCCGGAAGCGTTTCTCAAGAATTTCCGCCTTACTCATCCCCAGCGTAGAATGCAAAGCCGGAAGCTGACGGTTCAAATTCGTTGGTTGCACCATATCTGCATCCACAATCGTCATACGCCCTACTCCCGCGCGACAAATCATTTCCGCCGCATACGCTCCTACTCCACCCAGGCCTACTACAAGCACATGCGCCTGCCGTAGCCGTTCCATCTTTTCATCACCCAACAAGAGTTGTGTCCTTTGCCGCCAATCTTCCATCCTTACTAATCACTTATCACTTTTCCTAAACCATTTATAGAACCATTTACCCACCTTTTCATAATGCTGATCCTCATTATTGCCACGCGGGTTAGAAAATGACAACATATCTTGAGGCTCACCCAATTGATCCGGATACAGCACTATCAAACTATTATTGGCAAAATACTTTCCTAATTGCGCGGGAAGTCTCTCAAATGCAGGATCATAAGAGATAGAACCACGACGGGCACTGATAATCACGAGTAAATGATCATAATTCACCTGCCCGGTCAGCAACAACAAATCTCCCCAATCGTCCAAACGAGAAAAATCAGTCATGGTGGAACTAAATCTTTTCTTCACCAGAATTTGCAAAAGCGTGGTTGTTTCTTCGTTAGCGAAGAAATGCACCCGGCACCCCAATGTATTTCCCATACGGCAGAAATGTTCCACCCACTTCTGGAAACCAGCTTCATATTCCGCTTTGGGCGGAACGGCAATATTAATTCTCCGTAAAGTATTAATCGGCATCAGGAACTTAGCAATCATTACTTCCCGATGCAAGCCTTTCAGCAAATTCTCAGCCAGCATACCAAAGAAAGAATCCACGATATTCACCTTACGGTGCAGGCCAATCACTACATCCGTCACTCCATGTTCTTTAGCAGTATGGATAATACCCGAAGCAATATTCAGATCATAACGACTAATTTGTTTTAGTAGCACATCCGCTGAAGCCGTTATCATCGCCGCTTTCTCCAGATAACGTTTTCCACGGAGTTCCAGAGCTTCCGATGCATTATTATCATTTATTACGTTCAACGCCAACAGATTATCCCTCTGTTTAGGGTCACGTATCACCAATGACAGATTTACCAAGTCTTCAATTGTATCCGGATTTGCAACCGGTATCAAAATCTTCTCTAGTTCTGCCGGACGCTTTTCATCCTCCAAATGCGCCTCATCAATAGCTATTTTACGGGCAGCGCGCTCAGTAATAAACGAACTCACCACGCAAGTCACAAGGATAAGCAACACAGTACCGTTCAGCACATCATCATTCAGCAACCTTTCACCATTGGGCAAGATGATGTTATATCCGACCAAGACGGCAGCCAGTGTAGCAGCAGCCTGGGCATTACTTAAACCGTACATCAACTCCCGCTCAATGGCTCCCATCTTATAGATTTTCTGTGTCAACCAGCAAGCAATCCATTTACCGGTCAAAGCAACCGCTATCATTACTCCTGCCACCTTCAGAGCATCACCATGCCCAAAAATCACATGTATATCAATCATCATTCCCACACCAATCAGGAAGTAAGGAATGAAAAGCGCATTACCTACAAATTCCAAATGATTCATCAACGGAGAAACATGGGGTATCAACCGGTTCAACACCAGCCCCGCAAGGAATGCACCAAGGATACCCTCCATTCCTACAAATTCCATCAATCCTGCCCCTAAGAATACCATAGCAAGCACAAAGATGAATTGCATTACATTATCATCGTACCTACGGAAGAACCAACGACCGATACGAGGGAAAAAATACATGATCAATCCACCAAGGAAAACGACTTTAACCACCAGCCATACCCAAAACAGTCCACCGGATTCTCCCTTAAACATACCACCCACTACAGCCAGGACCAGCAACGTAAGTGTATCAGTCACCGCTGTACCTCCTACAGCAATACTGACACTTCGATGTCGGGATACACCATACCGGATAACAATGGGATATGCTACCAGAGTATGTGAAGCATACATACTTGCCAACAGGACTGAAGTGATCAAACTATACTTCAAGAAGGTCATATTCACCACCAAACCGATCATGATTGGAATAATAAAAGCTAATAATCCCAGCATTACGGCCTTCCCCCGATTCTGCTTGAAATCCGCCATATTCATTTCCAGACCAGCCAAAAACATTATATAGTATAAACCAACTTTACCAAACAGTTCAAAACTACTATCCCGCGCCAAAATATTAAATCCATGCTCACCAATTACCAATCCCGCCAATATCATACCGATGATATGTGGAATACGCAATCTATTCAACAAAATGGGAGCAAACAATATGATAAGCAATACAAGGAGGAATATCCATGTAGGATCAGTAATCGGAAGTTTCAGACTGAAGTCAAATAAGTCCATGGGCTTCAAGTTTTAGGTTTTACGTTGCAAAATAACAAAAAAGTTTTCATTTTATACGTTGTCATACAGCAAATTGTTATAAATTTGCAGCCAATTCTATCGTTTTTAAGCATAGAAGAACATTTTTATAAACTTAATAAAAAACAAAAGAAAATGAAAGTAGCTATTGTTGGAGCAAGCGGAGCCGTGGGACAGGAGTTCCTGCGTGTGCTCGATGAAAGAAATTTCCCGTTGGATGAGTTAGTGTTGTTCGGTTCTAAACGCAGTGCCGGAACAAAATACACATTCCGCGGTAAACAGATCGAGGTAAAACTCTTGCAACACAACGATGACTTTAAAGGGGTTGATATCGCTTTCACTTCCGCAGGCGCTGGTACCTCTAAAGAGTATGCCGAGACCATCACCAAACATGGTGCCGTGATGATCGATAACTCCAGTGCTTTCCGTATGGATAATGACATACCTTTGGTAGTTCCCGAGGTAAATGCTGCCGACGCAAAAGACCGTCCACGCGGCATCATCGCCAACCCTAACTGTACCACTATACAGATGGTAGTGGCACTGAAAGCCATCGAACAGCTTTCTCACATAAAGACTGTACACGTTTCTACGTATCAGGCCGCTAGCGGTGCAGGTGCTGCCGCTATGGATGAATTGTACACACAATACCGCCAGGTGTTAGCAGGTGAATCTGTTACTGTTGAAAAGTTTGCATACCAGTTGGCATTCAACCTCATTCCTCAGATTGATGTATTCACTGATAATGGATACACCAAAGAAGAAATGAAGATGTTCCACGAAACCCGCAAGATTATGCATTCTGACATAAAAGTAAGCGCAACTTGCGTACGCGTTCCCGCTCTTCGTTCTCACTCTGAAAGTATTTGGGTAGAAACAGAACGTCCTATTTCAGTGGAAGAAGCTCGTGAAGCTTTTGCAAAAGGCGACGGTTTGGTATTGCAGGATAACCCTGCCGAAAAGGAATATCCAATGCCTTTGTTCCTTGCAGGCAAAGACCCCGTTTATGTAGGTCGTATCCGTAAGGATCTGGCTAATGAAAACGGCCTGACTTTCTGGATTGTGGGTGACCAGATCAAGAAAGGTGCTGCACTGAACGCAGTACAGATTGCAGAATATTTGGTAAAAGAGAATGCTCTCTAAGCATTACTGATAAAAATAGAACCATTGGAGAAATGGTTGTAAACAAAAAAGAGGTTATCCAGAAAATGAGGATAACCTCTTCTTTTATGATAGAGGAAGATTACACCAAAGGATTCACTCCCACAATTTCTTTACCGAACTTATCGTCCACAATAATCAGAAGAACATATGGTTTATTGTTGTCTATAAGAGAAAAGTTTAATTCAAGGAGTTCAGTTTCCCGAAAATCTACGCTTTGCGAATTAAAGCCAACTTTCGCATTAAACGCTTTCACTTCTATCTTGTGGCATCCAACTCCTTTCATCGTCAACACTGTTCTATATCCATCAACTCCTGAATATCGCTTCTCCACATTAATCTGAATATTATTTATAACATCAGGCTTAAGTTGATTCATTCTTAAATAAGCGGCCATTCCTCCCATGAATCTATTGACTGGTTCAATCCAAAGTTCTTTGTAAGTGGCATAATTAGATGAAGACCAATACGGATCATCCCCTGTCATACAATCCATACCTACAGGTAGCGCTCCTACAATATTCTTGGTACAATAGGCATAAAGAGGAGCATAATCGTACCCAACTCCATACATCAGACTTTGTCCGAAAGGATTATTGCCAAATATCCATTGCAATTGTTTAGTTACCAACTGCATCCCCAAAGTATCGTTCCTAAGCAAAGAAGCTTCTGCTAACGCCCATGTAGCAGACAGGTGGGCATTGGTACTACCATGAAATAGTTCATTTTCCCAGATAGGAAATGTCCGCAAAGCATATTCTTCATTCAGGACCGTACCTTCATTATATTGCTTTAAAAGTTGCCTGCGTTGGCAAGAATCTTTTTCTGCAAGTATAGAAGATTTTGAATATACAGAATTTGGTAATAAATCATAAGGGGCGGCAACCCTGCTACCCCATTTCATGAAATAGTCACTATACAATACAGCCGAAGCATACCAGTTCATCCAATTTTCATCCTCTTTGAATTCGTCGCACAGTTCCCTGAAAGCTATCATTGCGGCTTCTTCAAATGCTGCATGTGTATTATGAATTATATTCCTGCGGGATGTGTCGTAATAAAAGAATCCGGTGACAGGCATGTCATTGATAAAACTTTGTTCCTGACATTGCACCAATAATTTCCCGAAATGAAGTGCTTGTGCTTTATAACGTTCTTCACCGGTTGCCCGATACAATAATACAGAAGCAATCGCACCCCATGAAGCTTCCTGATATCCGGTACGACCCCAATCATCTTGGGATGCAAAAGCAAACTCCCAATCTTCTGTAGCGCACGCCAACAGCTTCTTTGATAATTCAGGGTCCGAATCAACCAGTATTCCGGCCGCCTTACATTCAACCGCAGCTCCCAGGAAGTTCTCCCAAGGTACTTTTTGTGCCTGGCTCACATTGTCATCCAGAGTGCCTGCCAGATTATCTGTATAAATCCTCATAACACTCCAACTCATGTGATAACCATCTTCGAAGCGAGTATTCAGTAACCAATCTATACCCCACTTAATTTCAGAATGCATTCTTTCTGACAATTCAGCTAAAGCTTTATCTTTTCGAATCAGTTCTAAATTACTAAGCAGAGCATACACTCCCATGGCTGTACGCCAATACCCTTGCGATAAGTCAGCTGCATCGTGCCAACCTCCATTAATAACCTTCCGTTCATTACCATGAAAGCCGAACCAATCCTTATGACATGCCTGATGAATACCCGGTACATCATAGCCACAACGCTGGCAAAAATAGAAATTCAAGCCACTAAACAATGGGGACAGCCAGATATTCTCTTCAATTGGAAAAGGAAGAGACTCATTCGTACCACATTGTAAACGGTAGGTTCCCTCTTCTCTGAAATTGGAAAAGTCCAACAAATGAAATATTCCGTTCTTAGTAGTATCTGCAACAACCGAACCCTGAAAAGCTATTTTTCCATCAACATCCAGCAACTGGAAATCCTGACAATCCGGATGTCCAATCATAGCAATCTTTTTATCTTCCGGTCTATATCCGATATGTGAAAAAGAGAATTTGCCTGAAGGAAGATCCCACCCTTCAAAATTATCCGTCTCTACTTTCTGGAGCTGGAACCTATCAAAATCATAAGTAATGACCGATTCTCCCTCAGGAGTATGTCCGATTAATGTCTGGATAATATTGAACTTCTTTACTTTATCCCTCTCAAGATGTGGTATCTCCCATAATACATGATTCCATTGTCCCGGAACAAGGTCTTGGACAAAATGGTGCTTACGCGATGTAGTAGAATTATAATCAGTACCTTCGTTCTCCAGTTCCAGAAAAAAACAATAAATAGGATTGGAAGTGGGATGTATATACACCCAGAAAGACAAACGATTGAATTGGGACCAATCCTGAGTTTTTTCAAATGTCCGCCCTACACTGGCATATCCGCCTTGCTCCCCTTTGAAAGAATTCCAAGGAGTACGATTCATAGGAAGCCGATAGTAAGCAGTATCTACCAGAGAAGTACGGAAACGAAGAGAGCGGCGCCCGTCTACAGCATGTTCTTCGGTGTAATAGCACTCGGCAATACCGGTTGCCTGCCATTCGCTGTCTTGCTCCATATCTTCAATCAAGAGTGAATCCAAGACTGGCTTCCGTTCCCATTGCGATAGTAATGAATATTCTGTCCGAACAGGTAATGGGAAACGTTGTCCAAATTCCAGTCTGATACCTCTACCGTTCGCATTGAATATAAAGACAAACGACAGTAATGCCAGTTGCACTAATTTTCGGGTATTATTCATGAAAAACTTTCAACTTTAATATTTTATTCTATATTTATATTCTATTCAAGCTCCTCAGCGCTACACATCGCTCAATTTATTAACGGAACCGAATAGCCTTCTCCGTATTAAGTACGGATTTGGTACATCTTTATATAAATTTTACAAACCAATCTACTTTATTTTCAAAAGTACCAATTCAGCCCCCAACTGCAAGCTTATTTTGTCACCGGTTTTAAGGCTTTGTATTATCTGGTCTGACTGATTAGGAATATACATATCGATAGAGGAAGGTATTTCAGCAAACTCCACATTCACATTTACCGGAGCTACTTCAATATCCTTATGAGTTTTCACATCATACACATTCACTTTGCGGAACAATGCCAACCAATGACTGCCATCTTGCTTTTGAAGCAATGTATATTCAATATCCTTAACCGTTGGATCAATTCCAAACTTTAGTGGAGACAATTCGTAAGATACTTCTTCCTCCTTGACTATCGACAGCAGATTCTTCAGTGCCCGGAAAGATGGCTTAGCACTACCATCTGCACGTATCAAGCCATAATGCATATTCATATCATCCACTACACCGGCCTTATTCCAATCCAGAAGTTCATAAATATAAGTCCGGGAAACCCCTGCATTATAATATACAAACGGCAGATGAACATGATAAATAGCAGCGGCCTTTTCCGAACATCCTCTAAACTGATTGCTATTCTCATAATTATGATAACCAGCTTCTGTTATAATCAACGGTTTCTCACCGCAAATAAGTCTTGCCTTACTGATTGCCACTTCCATACGTGTCCCCCAGTAATTACCAAAATCCTGATTCGTAGGATGTAACCCCGAAGCATACAAATGTAGATTACCAAAATCCAACTGCGAAGAAAGATTGCCTAATCGCGAAGGGTTGTCAACGTTCTCCGCTAAAGCAATCCCCAATACAGGAACCTGTTTTCCCGGAATAGAGCGTGCGGCAGTGAACACTCGTTGTTGTTCATTGCGGGCATGCTGCTCCCACTCACCAGGTTTCTTATTGAGGTCCGGTTCGTTGACCGGTTCTATCCCCCAAAGCATCTGTCCAAAAGCCCCGGCACGTTCCACTGGATCATCCACTACCGGATCACCACCAAAACAGATCAGTAATAGATTAATTCCATACTGTTCCAACTCTTTACATCTGGTTAACGGAGTATCACCTGAGTTTCCACCCCAGATATTACCATCACGAATATGTTTGACGCCCAGTTCCAATAAACGTGGTTTGAGCATGCCTTGGAAATCTGCATAATTTGTATCATAGAAACCAATGTGAGTATTCACTCCTATCGAGTTAAAGAAAGCAGATGCACGGGTGGGCATCACTTCATTCATGGAAGGAGAACTACCATCTACCAAACTACCATCTTCACATCGACAGAAAAGGAAACCTAAAGCCAAGCAACCTGTCAATAATAAGTGTTTATTCATATATTCCTGCTTTAATCATGTTTATTTAATCTTTTTCAACCCACGTAACCCTTCTTCACCAGTGGCCTCAACAATACTGATAGCTGCTCCGCCACTTCGTGCCAGTTTCTGTTTGAGTACACTCTTATTGGTAACTACTGCTTTGAAAATATGATAACTCTGTGGATTCTTTTCCCAATCAGCATCTTTTCCATCTTCATATATAGTTGCAATGTACTTTTTTCCATCAGGCAAGAAATCGAAAGGAATAGTTGCTGTACGTGCATTTTCATCAGTAATAGCACCAACAAACCATTCATTCTTCCCTTTTGCTTTACGGGCAATCGTGATATAGTCTCCCGGTTCAGCTTCCAGAATATCCGTTTTATCCCAGTCTACTGCAACATCCTTAATGAATTGGAACGGTTCAGGATAACGTTTATAATTCTCTATCAAGTCAGCAGCCATCTGTATGGGGCTGTATATGGTAACATACAGTGCTAACTGTTTCACCAATGTTGAACTACGCTTACGCTTATTCGAACCGTAAGTCGAAAGATCACCCTCAAAGATTCCGGGGGTATAATCCATAGGTCCTCCCATCAGACGGGTAAATGGCAGGATAGTCGTGTGGTCCGGACGAATACCATCGTTGAAAGACTCAAATTCAGTGCCTCGTGCAGATTCCTGAGCTATCCAGTTAGGATAAGTTCTGTACACTCCTGTAGGCCGCACCGCTTCATGAGAATTCACCATGATTTTATAATCGGCAGCAGTCTTTACCACATACAGGTAGTGATTCACCATCCACTGGCTATCGTGATACTCGCTACGTGGAATAAGCCGTCCTACATATCCTGTTTTCACAGCATCATAACCATTATCTACCATAAAATGGAAAGCATCATGTAATTGCCTTTCATAATCGGAAGCTGTGGAATAGGTTTCGTGATGCATTATTATCTTTACTCCTTTGCTTGAGGCATAACGGTGCAAACCCTCTACATCAAAATCAGGATATGCCTTGGTAAAACTGAACACACGTTCTTTCAAGTACCCTCCTCCATTCTCCCAACCTTCATTCCAGCCCTCCACTAATACAGCATCAAAACCATTTTCAGCAGCAAAGTCGATATATTCCTTCACATGGGTTGTATTGGCACCATGATGCCCGTGTGGTGTCAGCTTCGTATAATCCGTTTCACCGATTACAACATCTTGAGCATCTGTGTAAGTCCAGGTAGAACCTCCTCCCGTGAAATACTCCCACCATACCCCCACATACTTGCAAGGTTTAATCCATGAAGTATCCGTCAGTTTGCACGGTTCATTCAGATTCAGTATCAAGTTAGATGCCAATATATCACGGGCATCATCACTGACCACAATGGTTCGCCATGGAGTCGCACTACCGGTTTGAATATATCCTTTTACTCCCGCTTTATCTGGTGTCAAATGCGAAGTGAGTGTGAAGGTTTTATCATCCACATTCAAACACATGGCAGCATAATTCACCAACGCCGCTTCATGAATATTAATATAAAGTCCGTCAGTCGATTTCAGCATCAACGGAGTCTGGATGACCAGTCCCGGTGCGGGAGCTTTTGCTGCTAAACCCTCCTTCCTTACATCATCCATCAAAGTAGATATCTGAGAGAGTGAAGAGGTGGAAATCGGATACTCGTTCGAATCATAGTCAGCCGGAATCCAGAAAGCCGTATGGTCTCCCGCCAGACGGAACTCTGTCTTTTCATCCTGAATCACAAAGCACCTCAAACCCGGCTGCACAGGGAACTCATACCTAAATCCCAGTCCATCATTGAACAAACGAAAACGGATATTCAATTTTAACCTGCTCTCTTTCTGTATGAGTTGCACCAGCATTTCCTTATAATGACTTTGGATCCGGTTGTTTTCTCCCCAAACGGGTGTCCAATACTCTTCTTTTGTATCATACTGAATATTATTAACCTTGAAACCAGCATCCATCGCTTGAGAATCGTTGATAACGAATCCCATCCCACCCTTTTTCAAAACCGTCTTATTCTTATAGTCAAGACTATAAATTGGTGTACCATTATTATTGACATCGAATGACAATTTCAAGTTTCCATCCGGTGAGTCAATAACCTGCCCCCAAAGTGAGGGCAGGGTTAAACTTAAAATGAATAACGCTATAATCTTTTTACCTATTCCCATAATCATATCATTTAAAAAGCGACTTGTATGGCAGGAGCATAGTTCAGTTTTGCTTCAGAAGCATCGACCTGTGCACCTACTCGGAAATAAAATTTAGTTCCCGGCTTCAGAAGATGTTTGTTTGTAGAAATGGGAATTGACAATCTGCATTCATTGCCTGCCACATATCCACCGTCTTCCGGATTGGGCCACTCAGCATACAATTGGCGCATCTGCTCTCCCACCTGTTGGTTTTGATGTGCGTACAAACCAATTCTGGTAATTTTATGCCCTGTGGTTTTCTCTACTTTTGCGGTAGCCACCACTTCATCCCCTTCTATCTTAATCTGTACATCTTTAATCCTCAAGTAAGGGATTACTTCGAAATCATAAGTAGTATTTCCTTTAATGGTAATTTCCACAGGTTCTGTCGCAGGGAAGTTAGCACTCCTAATCTGTATCGTGTAGTCATTTGCAAACATCATTTTGTTAGCATACGTACCATCATTCTTTATCACCATATATTGCGTCAACGGATTGTCATATCCGTGCTCGATGAATTCAATTTGCGTACCACGGATAATATCCTGTTCCACCAACTCACCGGTTTCTTTATCGATGATTCTCCCCGAAAGGGTAGCGTCCGGTCCGTCGTAATTATCCAGTTCACATGAGTGCAATATCAAAGCACTCATTGCTATAAACAAAGTTTTTACAAATATCTTTTTCATAATTTCTGCTTAATAATTTTAGATCTTAATAGAGGGGATTCTGGGTGATACCTGTAGTTTCAGTACCAGGAATCCATACATAATAAGCTTTCGGTTCGAAGAACTTCATCCCATCCCGGGAAATCAATTTACGAACAAATATATACTGAGGTTTCTCCCCACGGAGGTCAATCACCGGCATCAGAGCAAGCCTTTCCCTACCATTAAACTCCTTCTGATATTCACGACGGCGCATCAAATCCCAGTGTCTACGGTTCTCAAAGGCAAGTTCTACCCTCCGCTCACGCAGCACATTGTCCAGTGTCAACGGTATATCCTTCGTATGTCCGGCACGTTTTCTCAGTGCATTGATAGCTTCTGCTGCTCTGGTTTGCGCTCCATTTGCCGAATAATTACTTTCTACTACAGCTTCGGCATAGTTTAGCAGGATTTCAGCATAGCGTATATCAATGTAACTGGTAGTCGACTCAAAAAATCGGGGAGCAACATCCGATTTTTCATTCAGGAACTTCTTTCTCAGGAAACCGGTACGCGTCATATTCGGATGATTCTCAAAACCTGAATATTCGCTACGAACCGATGCTCCGAAGGTATAGTACTTCTTTCCGTTGGGCATGGTGTATGAATCTTCAGTCTCTGTAACATAACTTCCATCTGGTTTTATCATACCACCTTGAATAATGATGGTGGTATTCTTCCACTGACTTGAAGGTACAATCAATGTTCCGAACAAGCGGGCATCCTTTCCTTTGAATATATCCATCGGATTGTCGAAGTGCAAATATTTTCTAGCAGGATTATAGCCTGAAACATCACTAAGGTCTCCATCTTCAGTTGTTACTATCGGTGCACTATGCCCCGGATTATCATAGTTTTCATAAAGATCTGCCAAATCGAGAGTGGGGTTCGTACGTCCCGGATAAGAAGCACCGTTAGCTGTTTGGTTCGGATTATTCCAAAAGTCTGTACTGTGCCCTCTCTCAGCACCGGGTTGTGCATACCCTTTTGCAAAGATCACCTCTTCAGGAGCTGTAGACGGATCTTCAAATATTTCCTGATAGTTACGAGCAGCCTCTTCCGGGTTGGCTGGATTAGGTTTGTGCAGTGAATAGGGACTATCATTCATCAGAGCTTCGGATGCCTTGATACAGGCTTCGTAATACCGATTGGCATCATCCGCTGTCATACCGCCTACATACCCTTTGTCTACTGCCTCTCCCGAAAATGGATATTCATTCCAATATTTAGCTATGGATGCAGCATGCAGAGCTGCTCTTGATTTATAGGCATAAGCCGCCCATACTGTTGCCCGACGCTGATTATCAGACCATGATTGAGGAAGATTTTCGATAGCTTTATCAAATAGTTCGAGCACATAATCCCAACTCTCTTTCTCTGTAGAGCGAGGCACTTTCAGTATTTCCACATCACCTTCATACTCCTGCAACTCTTTCACCAAAGGTACTCCACCATATCTTCTCACCAATGCAAAGTAATTATAAGCTTTGATAAAAGCACACTCACCAATCAGTGACTTCTTCTCCACATCCGTAATATCCAAAGTCGGAATAGCAGCTTCCAGTACATTCACATCGCGGTTCAGCTTATAGCCACCGGTCCACCACTGATACATATTGATATCCCAGCCAATAAACATCCAGTACTCGGAGCTTACGGCCTCATCCGTGTAGACAGAAGGGTTGATTCCAAAATTCTGGGCACCATTGTAATTGTAATTAAAGCCTTTATCCTGGTCGAACGTAAAGTCCTCAATCGGTAGCTGATAATAGAGATTTGCCATATAAGCCTGAACACCTTTCGGGTCACTAAACAGGCGGTCGGCTGTTACCTTATTTTTGGGCTCCAAATCCAGGAAGTCCGAACAACTACAATTCAGGAGAACCGTCAGAGCCAGTAATATCGTTATTTTTAGTTTCATAAATTCTATTCTTTAAAATGACACATTCACTCCAATGTTATAACTCTTCATTACCGGATAACTGAAGCCACAACCATAGGCACCTTCTATTTTTTCCGGGTCGAAAGGCTTCACAAATGAATCGGCAAAAGTAAACAGGTTATATGCATCTACATAAACGCGTACATCAGCCAATCCGGTCTTTGCCAACAGACGCTTTGGTATAGTATATCCGATTTCTATATTCTTCAGGCGTAAATAAGAAGCATCTCTTCTCCATATCTTACTTTCTTTGTACATACTACCCACCTGCCCCGAACTGCTGGCTTTGCTTGCGGGCCATTTGCCCGGAATCCACTCACTGTTCGGATCATAAGGGTCAGCACGATGCCATCTGTCGTAGAAATAGGTCGGCATATTGGCTCCGTTCAAAGCCATGATTTCACTATAAATTTCCGTAAAGCGCACTGAATATTTACCTGAACCTTGTAACAAGGCATTGAAGTCAAACCCTTTATAGGAAGCATTCAATGTAATACCATAGTGCATCTTAGGTTGTCCGGTCCAGAATAAAGGTTGCAAATCGTTATCATCGAGCAAACCGTCTCCATTGACATCCTCATATTTGAAGCTACCCGGCAATTCCTGAATATTTCCCTGGTCTCCATTCTGCAGAATATAACTGTTGACATCATCCATATCCTGGAATTGTCCTACCGGTACAAAGCCCCAACTCATATCATTCCAACGATTGGAACTTCCATTTCTCCACTTCTCCATACTGCTTCTGAAAGGGGCACGTTCTACATAGCGATTCATTGTACGGGCAAAGTTCATATTAAACGTTACACCATAATGAAAACTACCGATACTGTTATTATGAGAGACAGAAAGGTCTATACCTCTCACCCGGTCACTGTTGATATTCTCATCAGGCAATGAACCTCCAAATGTATTGGGAAGTGAAAGATTACGTTTGGCCAATAATCCTTTACGGTCGCGTTGATATAAGTCCATCTCAAAATTGAGCAAGCCTTTGAACAAGCCTACATCAATACCTATATTCAGTGTTTTCGATTTCAACCACGTCAGATTCGGATTAATAATGCCGGGCGAAGCTGCTCCACCGGTATAAACGCCATCTACAAATGAATATCCGCCTCCACCAGTAGTAGAAAATCCTTGTACATACTGGAACGGCTCACCCGTATTTTCACCCACCGTACCATAAGATGCTCTCAATTTCAAGTTATCGATAAACGTCAGATTATCCTTAATGAACTTTTCTTCTGAAATACGATAACCCACTGACACTACCGGAAAGAATCCCCATCTTGCACCTGGAGCATAGCGGTAAGAACCATCTTCCCTGAAGGCAAACTCCACCAAATAGCGGCTCATATAATCGTAAGTAAAACGCCCTATATAGGACATACTGGCTTCTTCTGTTTCGTAACCGCCATTCTTCATGTTGTTGACACTTCCCTGATCTACCTGATCATTAGTGTAGAAATCATAATCACGATGCAAACTGGAATTACGATACCAATACTTACTCTGCTCATAAACCAATGTAACCCCTACATTATGACGTTTGTTGAACAATCGTTGGTAGGACACTTGCGCCTGCAATACCAATTTATTATGATCGTCATAGCTATTGTTAATATAAGCCGGAGCACCAATTGTCTGTTTCAGATATGTATCTGTTTCGCTGGCATAGGTAAATACATCATACGAACGATGTGCATTCTTTCCCATATACATATTACTGTCATAAGCACCGGTAGCCTTGATTTGCAGTCCTTGCACGAAAGGTACGTCATACTTTACAGAAGCGGTTGTCTGAAGTGCCTTGTTATTGGTCTGACTATACCCTACGATATCCGGGTCGGACATGGCTACCGGATTATTGTCCAGAAATACTTTGGAAGGATAATCCGGATTGTTGTTGGCAAAAGGGCGTTCAGTGGGCCAAGCTGCACGCGTAGCTTTAAAGATATCAAAGAAAGTAAATCTTGGTGTTTTCTTTGTATCGTAACGTCCGCCAATCAACACTTCGGCTGTCAGGTGTTTACTCAATTTAGCACTCAAGTTACTTCGGAATGTATACTTTTCATAATCGAAACCATCGTTCTTCACAATACCATTATCGGTCAGATAGCCCAGACTAAAGAAAAAGTCCACGTTTTCGCTCCCACCGGTCACCGAGAAATTGTGTTGCTGTTGAAAAGCGCTGCCTTTCATAGCTTCGTCATACCAATCGGTGCTTTCGTATCCGGGTGCTCCCTCTTTCCATTTCATCAACTCTTCTTTCGTAAGGATAGGTTCGCCACCTGCATTGATACTTGCCTCATTCTTAATATCCATAAATTGTCCGGCATTCATCATTTCGGGTACATCCGTAGGTTTCTGCCAACCGAACACACCACTATAGTTGAAACGTGGCTTTCCTTTCTGTCCTTTTTTAGTTGTCACAAGAATAACACCGTTTGCAGCATTCAGACCATAAATGGCTGCCGAGGCATCTTTCAGGATGGAGATACTTTCAATATCTGTCGGATTCAATCGTTGAAATTCACCTGAACCGTCACGGGGAATACCATCGATAACATACAAAGGTGTACCAAATCCACGGATACTAATCATATTATCAAAAGATCCAGGCTCACCGGACTGTTGCCTGATTTGCAATCCTGCAACTTTACCTTGCAGATTCTGTGCCAGACTGGAATGTGTCGTCGTGAGAATCTCATCTGATTTAATACTGGCAATAGCACCGGTCAGATTTCCTTTTTTTTGTGTGCCGTAACCCACCACCACTACTTCATTCAATAATTGTGCATCTTCCTGAAGCACAATATCGAAGTCCGTTTGATTTTTGATTGGAAACTCCTGAGTAGCATAGCCTACATAACTGACAACCAACGTTGCCTTAGGGCTTACCTCCAAAGAGAATCCACCGTTAACATCAGTAATAATACCGTTCGATGTTCCCTTTTCCTGGATAGAGACACCAATCAGGAGTTCCTGATTCACGTCAGAAACGTGTCCCTTCACTCTTACTTTTCCTCCTCCTTGCGCATATAGTACTGCCGAAGAAGAAAAGACGATCATAAAAAGAAAGCATAGTAGCTTTCGAGAAAAAACCTGCTCTTTCCGCATAATACTAAATTTAAAATTTAACAGCAAAATTTACTGATGGCAAAATTAGTATGTTACAGAACAGCAAAGAAGCAATCAATGCATGATACAAATAGTTAAAAACGATATATCTCTATATATCAACAATATACCTGTCTCTTATACACATCTCCGA
>ENA-OYWN01000223-OYWN01000223.1-human-gut-metagenome-genome-assembly--contig:-NODE-223-length-18986-cov-6.826686_pt1 | contig 18986 bp, 18 predicted proteins | sample MGYA00244172_ERZ653401 | MGnify/ENA primary metagenome ERZ653401 (study PRJEB26926, sample SAMN06164967) | human gut metagenome | biome: ENVO:00009003; feature: ENVO:2100002; material: ENVO:00002003... | reverse complement strand
GGTAACAATGATGCAGTTTAAAAGAAAAGCCTTAAGGCTTTTCTTACACAGAGGCGAGAGGTTCGTGAGAGCTTGCTCGTTTTTTTTATGTCCCATTACGAAAAATGGGATATTTTCTTTTTTTAAGAACTGATGATTATTTCAGTCATTTTTTGTATATTTGTGCCATTATCTACATAAAATTTTAATTTTGGAACAGGTACTGCTTATACTCGATTGGATTTTATACGTATTGTTTGCGATAAACATATTGTATTTATTAGTTTATAGCTTGGCATCGCTCCGGCGCAATTTGCCGGTACCCCCATCTGCTATAAAACATAAGCGTTTCGCTATACTTATTCCTGCCTATCGTGAGGATTCGGTGATCCATGAATGTGTATATTCCTGTCTGGATCAGGATTATCCTACTGACCATTTTGACGTTGTGGTTATTTCAGATCATATGCAACCTGAGACTAATGCATCTCTTTCTGCGCTTCCCATTCGTTTGGTGGAAGTACATTTTGAGCACAGCACCAAGTCTAAGGCTTTGAATGCGGCTATGGCGGCTATTGGCAATGATTATGATGTGGCTTTGATACTTGACGCAGATAATGTCATTCCATATAACTATTTGAAAGACGTTAATGATCTTTATGCCTGTCCGGGTGTGGAAATAGTACAGACCCATCGCATAGCCAAGAATCTTAATAGTGATATGGCTTTACTTGATGCTATGAGTGAAGAAATCAATAATACTATTTTTCGTTTAGGTCATGTGAAATTGGGTATGTCAGCAGCTCTTATAGGTTCCGGTATGGCTTTCCAATATGATTTATTTCGTGATACTATGGCGAATATTAAGGCAGTAGGTGGTTTTGACCGGGAACTGGAATTGACTTTGCTTTATCAGGGGAAGCATTTCCATTATTTACCTGAGACATTTGTGTTTGATGAAAAAGTGCAAAATACAAATGATTTTTCCCGTCAACGTCGGCGCTGGCTTTCGGCACAGTGGCATTATTGTACAGTGTTTGCACGTTTTGTTTTTAGAGCAATTGCATCCCGTAATTGGGATTTTTGCGATAAAATGTTTCAGCAACTGTCCATACCCCGCCTGTTATTATTAGGTTTCACATTCCTTCTTGCTTTCTTTTTTTCATTTTACAATTTATTCTGGAGTCTAAAGTGGTGGGGAATTTTTATATTGCTTGTCACTGCGTTACTAATTGCTGTGCCTCGCCGTTTCTGTACAAGTCGTTTAGCAGCTGCACTACAAGGTTTACCTTATACTTTCCTATTGATGGCTGCGAATATATTTAAATTACGTGGGGCAAACAAAAAGTTTATCCATACATCACATGGAGTAGTAAATTCTAGTAATAAATAGTTATGATATACGGAAAATTGTCATTGGAAGACTGGCGTAATATAAGTGTAGAAGGAGAAGTTCCCGAGTCCTCTTTTGAAAATCACAATTTGCGACTATTCTTTTATGGTACATTATATAATCGTGATGTACTTCAAGCAAACTTTGATGACACTAATGCGAAACTGGTTGCTAGTATTTATTTGCAAAATGGGGAATCTGGTTTTTCTCACTTGGACGGTTCTTTTACTATTGTCTTTTATTCTAAAGAACAATGTGGCATAGTACGTGATCATCACGGGACACATTTTCCTATTTATTATGCAAAAAGTGGAGAATTTGCAACTTCACTAACTTTCTTTTCAGAACATTTTGGGATTCCGTGCCAACTTGATAAATCTTCACTAAGTTGTTTTTTGCAAAGTGGACTTATGAGAAAATCTCACTCTGCTTTTCATGATATTTTTCGTTTAGAGGCTGGGCAGATTGCTATTACTAACAATAAACATATTAGTTGTATTTCCCCATTTCTATATGAGATAAATCCTGGTTTAGAGAAAAGAAGTGATGTGGAGTTATATTCCCAGCAATATGGAGAATTGCATGTCAAAGCTATACGTCGCCGTATTGGAGATAGTCAGCGTGTCGGTATTCTTTTGAGTGGAGGGTATGATTCAGGTGCAAATCTTGCAGCTCTTCGTAGTATCTATGATGGAGAAATTAACTCCTATTCTGTTGGTTTTAAAGGTGATAATTGGACTGAATTACCATTGGCACGTATTATGTCAAAAGCCTTTGGTACTCGACATCATGAATATGAGATTGATGGTACTGAGATTAATGCGTTGCCTAAGATTGTTGACTATCTTGGCGAGCCTTTCGTAGAAGGTGGCTTAATGGTGAATTACTGCGCCATGCGAATGATTGGTGAGGATAAACCGGAAGTTATTCTTGGTGGGGATGGTAGTGATCAATATTTTGGAACATCCGGACGTGAGGTAGCATTGCATTATTTGGCTGCTCGAACAGGTATGCGCCCTATAATGAAGGGGGTGTATGGTTTGTTGGATCGTGATGCTTTCGATAAAGATGGAAAACTTTTTCGGATTCATTTTCATTTGGACAAAATACTTAATATCTTAGATGGAGATCGTTTTGGTTTTCCGAATTTTCGTATGCGCGAGCTTTTGAAATATCCTAAAGATTTTCAGCTTACTTCTAGGATAAAACCGGATATCGGCAGTTTTGAACGTTTGTATGCACAACATGGTTTGTTCTCTGATATAGAGACGGTCATTAATCATGTCATTTTATATAAAGCTTCTCGTATGGCACAAATGTTTGGCAACAATCTTACCTTTCCATATATGGATTTGACACTTTATCATTTTTTACAAGAACTTCCTGTCCAACTAAAATGTAAAGGAGAGAGTGTGTTGGATATAGCTCGTGGGCGTGGTACTGCTAAATATCTGTTAAAGCATCATTATAAGTCATTGTTGCCCGAAGCTATAACTTCTAAAAAGAAGCAGGGTGGCTTTGCACCTATGCCTTTGTTTTTTCGTGATTCGGTGCAGCGTGCCCGTCTCAAGGAATTCATTCTCTCTTCTGCTATTGTAGACGAATTCCTTAATAAAGATGCTGTTGAGCGATTCCTTACGAAATATGATCGTGAAGCTTTGCAAGAGGGAAGTTGGTTTTGGTATCGTCAAAACTGTGCTCTCCAGTATTTTAATATGCTTACGCTTGCAGTATGGTGGGAGCAGTTTGTAGAGAAGAAAGAAGTAAAATTTTAAACTGAAATGTCTATAAAAGAGCAAGCCACAAAAAGTGTATTTTGGAGCGCTGTAGAGCGTTTTTCTGTGCAGGGAATACAATTTCTTCTTACTATTGTTATAGCGCGTATTCTTTCTCCGGATGATTACGGCTTGGTTGCTATGTTAGGCATTTTTATGGCATTGTCGCAAGTGCTGATTGATAGTGGTTTTGCTAATGCTCTTATTCAAAAAAAAAATCGTTCGGAGACGGATTATAGTACAGTATTTTATTTTAATACTGTAGGTTCTGTGTTAGTATATGGATTTTTGTTCTTATGTGCACCTTCTATTGCAAATTTCTTTGATGAGCCACAACTAAAATTGATAACTCGTGTTGTTGGGCTGAATTTAATCATTAATTCTTTAGGAATTGTACAACAAGCTCGTTTGACGATTGATTTGAATTTTAAACGTCAGGCTCAAGCATCTCTTATAGCAGTTGTCATTAGTGGTGGAATTGGACTGTGGATGGCTTATAATGGCTGGGGTGTGTGGACATTAGTTTGGCAAGGACTTTTGAATAACCTTTTTCGTGTGTTATTTTTATGGATTTTTTCTCGTTGGTTGCCTTGCGGATTATTTTCTTTTCAATCTTTTCGCATTCTGTTTTCTTTTGGGGCAAAGCTGATGTTGTCCAGTATGTTGCATACGGTTTATACCAATTGTTATTCACTTATTATTGGAAAAGTTTTTTCCGCTTCAGAGCTAGGCTTTTTTAATCGCTCATATACTTTAGCACAGTTCCCTTCTACTAATTTTACGAATATAATGGTGCGTGCGGTCTATCCAATTCAGTGTCGTTATCAGGATGATATGTTGCAACTTCGCTCTATATTTATGAAATATATGCGTATATCCTGTTATCTTATATTTCCTGTAATGATAAGCGTGACTGCATTAGCCGAACCTTTAGTTAGTCTAATACTTACAGATAAGTGGTTGCCAGCCGTACCTTTTTTAAGAATACTTTGTATTGCTTTTATGTGGGATCCTGTGATGAAAATCAACCATAATATTTTAAATGTAAAAGGACGTACGGATTATTTTTTATATGCAGAGATTATTAAGAAGTTAGTAGCATTTACTATCTTATTTGTTACTATACCGTTTGGTGTAATGATAATGTGCTGGGGATTGGTTGCATATGCTCTTGCGGATCTGATTATTATTATCTACTTTTCAAGGAAGATAACCGGTATTGGATATATGCGGCAACTAAAAGAATTGTCTCCCGTTATCATGCTTAATACTGTGTTGGGATTATGTATGTATTGGGTTTCACTGTTCTCGGTTCCTCTTTATATGCAGATTATTTTACCTTTGATTATTGGTGGAGGTAGTTACATAATTATATCCTGTTTATTTCAGATGCAGGAGTGGAAGATGCTACTTTCTGTAATAAAAAGAAAGTAGTAAAGAGATTATCTCTTTACTACTGCTATTTTACCATCTTTCATTCTTTGCCTCGAAGCATGGACACGCCTTTGTCCACTCCATCGGTTCCACCTCACCATTCCCATTGACATCCGGACTCAGATCCCGATGCCCCACGATCCTAGCTTTCGGATAATCCATTTTCAAAGCCCGTACCAGCACCCGTAGTGAATGTTTTTGCCATTCCGTCCGCGTATCCTTCGCCAATCCGTGGCAATCCAGGCCACCCTCATAGCAAATTCCTATTGAATTTGCATTGTGCCCACGCACGTGGGCACCGACCCTCTCGACCAATCGGGTGGACTTGATATTACCGTTACGGCGGACGTAGAAATGATAGCCTATGCCATCAAATCCGCGAAGGCGGTGAGCGGTTTCCAAATCCTGTTCGGTAAAGGGGCGGTCCTCGCGCGTGGCGCTGCAATGGATCACGATTAAATCGATCCTTCTCACAGGTTCATCGCATTTGCGCTAAAAGCGCCGATTACGGCCGAAGCTACTGCGATGATAACTTTCAAAATCTTGTCCAAAGTCGTTTTTTTCATAAAGATTAGAAGATTAATGATGAATATTTAGTGATTATCCCAGCGGATTCTCATCCAGACCTCCGCCGTCGCCTTCTCCGCTGCCACCAGAAGAAGAGCCGCCACCGGCGGACGGCTTGCTGTCTTCAGTCACCAGTTCGAAGACGATGTTGTTCGGTCCTCCCTTGGTGGTGGCAATGCTGTCGTTTGCCAGTCGCAAGGTATTTGCCACCTTGAAGCGGATATTGACACGTTCGATATTCTTCACCGTACAGTCCTTTGCCACTTCGGTGGCACGGCATTTAAAGGTGGTGTGAAAAATCCCGAAACCATCCAGACGGACACTGTTGCCGTCGGTCAGGGTCTGGCGCATCTGGCGGACAATGGCCTTGCCTACATGTTCCACATCTTCGGCCGACATTCCTCCCAGGGCTTCGATATCTTGTGCAATACGTGCAAGGTTGAAGATTTTAGCATCTTTTGCCATGCGTTTCAGAGTGAAGACCATCGGAGAAGCTGCGTCTCCGATTTTTTTGTGGCGCTGTGTGCGCACTACTAAAGCATTTGACATAATCTTGTGAAAATTAGATGAATAATAAGTTGTTTATCTTTCCGGAACGAGGGTAGGAGATACTCTCTTCTTCCGCTCCGGTGAAACAAAGATACGGCAGGTGGATGGCGCGGCGAGAGGTTCCGTGAGGTTTCGTGAGGTTCCGTGAGAATAAATGAGGTTAACGGAGGTTCCGTTCCACCCATGAAGAAACCATCGAAGCACTGCAAAACGAGATACAGACCATGCAGACTGACCACACCCATCAATTATTGGATATGCAACAGAAGCATATCAACGAATTGGCACAGACGGAAACGAATTTCAAACGTGAGATTTCAAAGCTCACGGTATTGTTGAACAAGACTTTGAAATAGTTCCCGCAAATCAAGGATATGATTAACCTTGAAAGGCTGTGTCTTGCTGTCGGCTTCAACAAAGAGCAGACGGCTACTTTGCTGACAGGTAAACCTATTGAATATAACGGTGAGTTGTATTCGGAAGAACATAAACGGAAATTTATGGCAAAAGATGTCAAAGCCAAAGTTTTCTCTGACAACGGTAAGTTTATTCTTACGATTGACTTGCGACCTATCGGAGAATGGTTCAAGGAGCAATTTGAGAAGTTACAGCAAATGATGTACAAACCTGTTCAACCACAAAGAAAAGACAGAGGTATGCAACTGTAAATCAAAATAAAGTCCGTAATAGTTGAATGACATATCACGGACTTTTTGTACTTTTGTACTGCATAAGAAACAATCAATGGAAAGAACCGATTTCGTAGAAAATAGAATTGATGTTGTTAAAAACATATATACTCTATATTCTTACACCAGAAGCACTGTAACAGAGGATAGAGAATGGGCTTTGCAACGATTCAAAAAGGGTAAGTGGTATGTAGTAGAACCGTTTGGTGATACATTGCTGTTTGCTCCAAGTCGATTTGTGGGCTATAAGAACAACACAAGAGAAAAGCACACATCAAATCATGGAGATGGAACGCAAACCAACGACAAATTCAAAGAGTTGAAATTATACCGAGAAATCGTAGATGATTATCTTTCGGAACAATTTGAATATTTTATGAGTAGTTTGGGCATAGAAAAAGATTCAGCCAAATTTTTAATTCCCTATAATCTGGATGTCTCCGATTTGCAAAGACAATGCAAATGCTATTTTATTTGTCCCACTCATTGTAAAGGACAAAAAGAAAGCGCATGGAGTAGTTTTCTCTCCCAAAGTATTATGGCCATTGGATGGAATCACACTGACTATGCAAATTTTACTATTCGCGAAATTGAGCAAGAATATAAAGATGATGCCACAGCAATAAAGGCTTTTTCTGTTTTTAAACAAATAAAAGATGGGGATGTAATCTGCTGTACAAATAATAATTTTGGCTTGTGGGGGATTGGTGTTGCTCTGTCACAATATAAATTCAAAAAAAATATTCACTATGCAGGTATAGATGAAGATGGTTATGAATCTTATTATTCGCATTATATTGATGTTGGGTGGTTATGTTTTAAAGAGCAAGGATACATTAGTACCGACGAATTTAATATCCTCCCATCAGAAAGGCAATGGCCTCCCTATGGTACATTGAACCAAAGAGGGAATATACCGCAATACATATCGCAATACTTATTACAGAACAACAATATGGGAAATAATAATAAATACGAAAGGTATATCAAACTATTAGAAGCAAATAAGAACCTTATTTTAACAGGAGCACCAGGAACAGGGAAAACATATTTGGCCAAGGCTATAGCAGAAGCAATGGATGCAGAATACAATTTTGTACAATTTCATCCCTCCTATGATTATACTGATTTTGTGGAGGGATTGCGTCCGACACCTCCAGATAACAGGGGTAATATTGGATTTGAAAGAAAGGATGGAGCGTTCAAGAAATTTTGTATAAAGGCAATAAAAGTTAAACAATCTTCAACTGCGTACAAATCAGTTTCAGATGCATTACAGTCTTTTAAGGTGGATTTAAAACAAAAAGGCAATATAGATATTCCAAGTTTTAGGAGTAACGTTATTATTAAAACATCATTATCATCTACTAATTGTATATCTGTTCCTGAAAAATCAGGGTGGCGTGTATCAGACGAGAAGATGCTGACTTATATAGAAACAGGCATTTGTCATGAAAATGATACTTATACAAAGTCGATAGGTGATTACATTAAAGAACATTATTTGAATAATGTTCTTGCTGATGCTAATGTTGACTCTATAAAGAAATTTGTCTTCATTATTGATGAAATAAACCGTGGTGAAATATCTAAAATATTTGGTGAACTGTTCTTTAGTATAGATTCAGGTTATAGAGGTAAAAAGGGAATTGTTCAAACTCAATATCAAAATATGATAACAGATGAAACAGATCTTTTTTACGATGGATTTTATGTGCCCGACAATGTGTATATAATAGGCACAATGAATGATATTGACCGTAGTGTGGAAAGTATGGATTTCGCTATGCGCCGCCGTTTTGCTTGGGAAGAAATAAAAGCTAACGAAAATTTAGGAATGCTGGATGACCTTCATGACATGAAAGATGAGGTTGTCGAAGTAATGAACCGGCTAAACAATGCTATTTGGAACGAAGAATCAAACACAGGAATAGAAGGACTAAATGCAGCATATCACATTGGTGGTGCTTATTTCAGCAAATTGCAACTTTATCTTGATGAAGAATTTACAAACAAAAAATTTGCATACAAATATCTTTGGGAAAATCATCTAAAGGGGGTGCTGTTTGAATACCTAAGAGGAACAGCAAACGTTACTGAGAACCTAAGAATGCTCGAATCGGTTTATTATGACGAAGGCGACAACAATGATATTGACGGATAATACAAGGCACGTTTCTTCGGTAGACAATGTTAAAGAATATTTGTCATTAAACAATATAGCTAATAGAACAATATCGGAGCTGTTAGATGATAGCGATAATGACATACTTATTTATCCGCATTCATTTAGTCTGTGCGAAGATAAAATTGGTAGCGAATATTTATTTTCACTACAAACAAATTGGAAAGAGAAAAAATGTACAAAAGCTATATTGGAAACTGGAAATATTGCAGGCTTTATTGGTGCGAACGGGCAATCAGTTTCCATTCATTCTCGTTTTTCAAAAAATGAGAAAGATTTCTTTTTACATTATATGCTCCAGAAGGTTCTGTGTCTCAATATTGTAAACTTATCACATGGAACGATTAACGAACATATATTCGATTTCCTTTTATATCTATTTCCGAAGCTTCTCAAAGAGGCATTATCGCAGGGAATCTATAAAGAATATCGACGAAATGAATATAATGATGCTAATGTACGGGGCACAATAGATATAAATAGCCATCTGAAAACTAATTTACCCTTTAACGGACGTATTGCTTATCGTACACGAGAGTTTAGTTATGACAATCATGTAACTGAACTGATACGACATACTATTGACTACATCAGTCGAAACTCCCTTGGGAAGATGTTGTTGAAAAATGATGCAGAAACACAAGCATGTGTAGCGCAAATAATATCAGCAACTCCAAGCTATAATAAGCAAGAAAGAGAAAAGGTAGTGAAAAGCAATTCGAAAATCATTAACCATCCATATTACTTTCGTTATGCTGCTCTTCAAAAACTTTGTTTACGCATATTGAGACACGAAAAGATTAAATATGGAGCAAAAGATGATAAAATACATGGTGTTTTGTTCGATGTGTCATATTTATGGGAAGAATACCTTGCTACTATCCTTCTAAAGCAAGGTTTTAAGCACCCTAATAATAAGAAAAGAAATGGTCGAATATATTTAGCAAAGCATAATAGGCTACCACGTTACCCCGATTTTTACAGAGAAAAGGACTGTCTTATTATCGATGCAAAATATAAGAGAGAAATCACTCGAGATGACATCCATCAAATGATAACATACGTATATAGATTGAAGGGACAGAACGGAACATTTATACAACCTAGTAATGTTGTCTGTCCAAATGACCGTTATGAACTATTGGGGTATGGAACTGATGATAAGGCCGAGATACAAACGTATTTCTGTCACATACCACAAACAACAAATGATTATAAACAGTTTGTTGCTGATATGATAGTGTCAGAAAATCTGCTTAAATTTCAATTTCAACACAACAGATAGATACAATTATCTCCAATCACGCCAAGACATAGGAAAATTTGTCGTCGTATTTGCATACGAATAGAGTTGCCAAGAATGTAAATCAAGGCAAAACGTGGAAATAGGCACAGTTGCCAAGTCGTTACCTCAAAAGCGGGTAATCCTCCCAAAGTCCTTTGTATAAGGCATTAAGAAAAGTCTTCCAGAATTAGGGAAATTTCTTGGGCCGGCAACAACTTTGTGATTATTATACCCTACTTTCGGCATACGAACAAGGGGACAAACTCGTCCCCTTGTTCCTCATCCCTTTTCTAAGGCTCCCCGAAAACATTGACTATGGCTTGCACCTGGGCGGGAGTGTAGTTTCTGCCCGTGCGGCTCATTCCCATTTCCAGCAGGCGTTGCTCCAGTCCAGGCGCTTTGCGTATCCAGGTGTTGAAGCGGTTGACGGCTGCCTGTTGGGTCACTCCGTGAATGTAGCACATGGCCAGTTCACCTTTCCCGTAGCTGCGTATCAGGAAGCAGACTTCTAAGATAGAATCATCAGTTTTCATCATACTTGAATTTGAATAATTTGTTCTTTTTTGTGAGTATATTACTTTTTACAAATATACTGAATATTAATCAAATAGGCAATTTTCTACTGTAATGTTTTTCAACCAGTTTTCGTTGTCGAACACTGTGTTCACCGGTCCCGGTTTGTCACCGTCGGGACGGTGCACAATATCTTCCTCGCAGGGCCAGTAACGCCCGTTGATGCGATTGTAGACAAACTTGGCGCAGGTGTTGGCGCTTCCCAGATGCTTAAATCTTACTTTGTCGATGTAGATGGTGACGATTTCTTTCCCGTCATTCCGGTCTACGGTAAAGCAGAAGTCGGCCATATTGCCGAAGTTGGCGGAGCCGTTGATGTCGTTCATCTCCACTCGCCGCAGTTCGCCGTTAGTGGTGTTGCGGTTCACCTTGCGCGGATGCGCCACGAGGATAACGAGGCACTTGTGCTGCAAGGCGAAGCGGCTCAGCTTGTTCAGCAGCGAGGTGATGTATTGCAGTTCCGTTTGTCCCGGTTCCAGCTGTTGGTCGATGCGGTTCAGCGGGTCGACGACAAGGATGCGCACTCCGCGGCGGCGTACCAGTTGGCGGGCCTTTTCAAGAATGCAGTCCACGGTATAGCTTCCCGAGTCCGGTAAGATGTGAGTCACGTTGTCCGTCAGCCAGCGCGTCGTCCGGTTGTAGAGGGCTTCCGTCATGCCTGGTCCGGGGCGGAAGGGGTGTCCGGTCAGCTTTTCGGCGAGCTTGGCCAGATGGTATTCCATCGGCATATTTTCGGGACTGAAGAAGCCGATTTTCCATTCGTGGCGCAGGCAGAGGCGCAGGACGAGTTCGTCGATGAATTCCGATTTGCCCTCGCCGGCGCGTCCCGTCCACACTGCGAGGCGCCCCGTCTCAAAGGTGCAGTTTTCGTCTAGGTTGTCCCAACCCGTTTCAGCGCCCCGTTGCAGGCCGTTTTCGAAGAGTGTGTGGAGGGTATCCTGACGGTCTTCGGCGGTAAAGACACCCTCCAGCGGGATTTCTTCGGCCTGTTCAAGCGTAATGAGCAGACTTTCCGCACCATACTTTATCAGGTGCTCGTTGGCATCTTTACATTCGGGGCCGAAGTGTACCAGGCGGCAACGGTCCGATCCGAGGCGCCGTACCAGTTCCTGGCTCAGCAACCGTCCGGAGCTGTCCTCGTCGACAGCGATGTAGATGAGCTTCTTGGGCTCGAAGTGGCTTTCTACGAAGCGATCCATCCAGTTGAGGTTGCTTTGTGCGCCGGCGGGCACGGAAATGACATCCTTCCGGCCGACGGTCATGAAGGCGGCGGCATCGAATTCGCCTTCGGTGATGATGCATTCCGGGGTATCCAGTACGGCGTCGATGTTGTAGGGGATAAGCTCGGCACCCTTCACCATCATGAAGTGCTTCCGGCCGCTGCGATACTTGGTGTTGATGAGCGTGCCGCCTTCGAAGTAGTTGAAGCCGAGACAGTTCTCCTCTTCGCTGCTTTCGGGTAGCCTCACCCGTTCTTCGGTGATGTGCAGGTCGGCCAGCAGGCGTTGTGCTAGGCAGCGTTCCTGCGTCCAGTATTGCTCCAGCTTCTCGCTGAGGGTCGTACGCTTGGGGTCGAAGACGGGTCGGCGGAAGTGGGAGGGGAGCTTGCGGGCACGATTGTAATTCTCTTTTCGCTGCTGGCGTTCTCGTTCTTCGGCATCATCGGGCACGTAGAGTTTGTAGCCGCAGTGGTGGCAGTAGCACACGCCCCTGTCCAGGTCGATGGAGAGGGATTTGTTGCCTTTGTGTCCGCGGGTGTCGTTGCACTGGGGGCAGATGGTCTTGACTTTTCCGCTGGTGCGGCCACGGGTGTCGATGCCGTGTTGATGGAAATTTCTCATTTTTGTTGAATTATTTGAATTTATTTTTGGAAAATTGTTAGCGGACTTCATTTGTGAAGCCATCTGCGAAATCGTTTGGAAATGCCACACTTCAGCGTCTCGAATGTCACACTTCGTGGGGCGAATGCCACACTTGGATGGGTGTGAAGTGTGGCATTTGCCTTGCTCAGGTGTGGCGTTTGCCCTGCCCGGGTGTGGCGTTTGCTTTGCCCGGATGTGGCGTTTGCTTTGCCCGGTGTGAATTTACGATCTCCATGAGTTCGTGGTTTCATTCCAGAAAGCGGTGTTGTCCGGTCGGGGCGGGGCATTGTCGGGGATGAGACAACCCAGGTAGGTGCGTCGGCCGTCGAGGCGCTGTTCGTAGCGGTAAGGGTCGGGTGGTGCGGCGGACTGTTGCTTGGCATCGAGTGCCAGGAGGGTTGCGTACAGGGCTTGCGAAGTGCGCTGTCCGGGATTTGTGAAATTCACGAAATAGCGGCGTGCATCGCTTTCGCTCAGCAGGTTGCGCCATTTGTCGTAGACTTCGATATGTTTCTTGAAGCAGGCCACGGCCGCCTTGATGTGTCGCATCAGCAGCTCTCCGTAGCCGCTGTGTATGCAGGCTGCTTCCAGCCAGGGTGTTCTCACGGCCAGTCCGTCCACCACTTCCTGCCAGGGACGTATGGGGTGCAGTGGTGTTTCCGGTCGGCCGAAGTCATCGCAAACGGTGAGTGGAGTCCGACTTCCGGCTGAATCCTCCTGTTTTTTTGCCGGAAGATTAAAATCGTCATCAGCGGCAGCAGTTTCTTTTTCTTTTGTTGCTGATGTTGTTATATCTTTTATATTCTCTTTAAATACTTCACGGCCTATTTCTTTATCGGTACTGGTATTTAGCGCGTTAGCTTGTTTTTCGTTCGAAATTTCCATTTTTTCCTCTGTGGTTTTTTGCCGATTTTCGTCATTTTTTGTATCAGCAACGGCATTTGCTCTATCACTTCTTGCTGTTTTTTTCTCCTTCTTTTTCAGCGGATTCAGTTCTTCGGGACTGAAGGATCCGTCCTCTTCAAGAGCGAAAAGTTGGAAGTTGCGGATGATTTTCTCTATGTAGGTAATCGACAACTTTTTGTTCGTGGAAGAGCGCAGATATTTCAGTTGTGCTTTGGCGTCGGGCAGTAAGGATAGTTTTTCGATGATGATCCAGTAGGTTCCTATTCCTCTGGGGCCTTCCTCGTCGAACAGGTTTTGCATTCGGGGGTCGTGCATGGCCATGAGCTGATGCTGTAGATAAAAGTTTCTTTTCATTCTGAATTGTTTTTATTCGTTTATTGTTCGTGGGAAAAGGTTGCGCAAAGCGGAGTTACTTGTTGTGGCGACAGCGTTTTTTCGTAGCGTTTTCTCTTGTCGGGAGCAAAGATAATCACTGTGTAATCGGGAAACAACCGGATTTGGTACGCTTGAAATCTTATTGTACACTGATATACAGTGAAATAACATTTTTGGACAGGCGGAGAGCGTACTTTGGTTAATAAAACGTAAAATAGCGCGTTTTTTTGCTTTAATGGATTTGTTGGGAAACGTTTATACTCTACTGCCACGCAAGGCATCGTCCTTGCGGGGCAGGGAACACGCATAGAAGATACATGCTTCTTTCTTTTTACAAAGGATGCTTCTTTCTTAACTCTTTTTCCATTCTTTCGATTTTGTTTTTGATAGGCAATAGCTCTTTGATTTCCCGGAAACTGGCATCATTGTCTCTCTTGAAAAGCTTTTTGAGATATTGTTTCATGATTTGGCAGGTTGCCAGTCTTTCGGTTGTGTACTTGATGGTTCCGGTGAATGTCCAGGTTGAACCATCCTCTACTTCAATTGTAACAGTAATTTTTTTTCCATAATAGTAATTTTTCAGTGCGAAAATAGAAAAAAGATTTTCTTCATTCTGTTTGAAACTCACATCCTTCCGTAAAGTTCCGTCTTGTGTGGAGTGTCAACGCACCCACGGCCTGTTTCTGGTGTACAGCAGCGGAGAGCGGACCTTTCTGCATAGAATAAGAATCATTTGCAGTGTTTCATCAAAGTGAAACTTCTCAAAAAAACACCTTGATAAAGTTGTATTTCAATACAATCCCGTTCTGGCAGATAGCAAATCCGCTTGAGCGGGGCTTGTGATTTTTTTTTATTTTATTGAAACATCCGGTTATATTGTGTTTTTTTATGAGAAATCATTATATTTGTTATCGGTTTGCAAAAAAAACGATAAATAGTTATATGATAAAAGTACTTGAAGTGATCAGGCAAGGGCATGTGGGAGGAGGAGAATCCCATTTGCTGGATTTGGTTATGGGATTTGATACTGATTTGATATCTCCTGTTGTGCTTTCGTTTACTTCCGGAAAAATGATTGACGCTTTGAGGGCTTGTGGCGTAAAATGCTATGTTATCCCGACAGAGAAGCCTTTTGATATGAAAGTGCTGAATGCTTTGAAGAAATTGATATGCGATGAAAATATACGACTTATCCATGCGCATGGCAGCCGCGCCGCGTCTAACGTTTTGCTGCTTGCTGGTATGTTGCATATACCTTTGGTGTATACGGTGCATGGTTGGAGTTTTCATCAGGATCAGCCATGGCTGATAAGAAAGCTGCGTGCAGTGAGTGAAAAGATTATTTGCAATAGAAGTAAAAAGGTGATTTGCGTATCAGCCAATAATAAGGTAAGTGGAGAAAAGGAGTTTGGGCTAAAACATGCGGTTGTAATTGAAAATGGCATAAATGTGCGGCGTTTTAATCCATTATTGCCGTTTAGGGATGTGCGTCCTGAGCTTGGAATACCTCCTGATGACTTTATCATAGGCTTTATCGGCAGAGTGACCTTGCAGAAATCACCCCTTGTTTTTGTGGAAAGTATAGCTTTGGCTCATGCTTTGGATAGTCGTATAAAAGGCCTGATGGTAGGAGAAGGAGAGATGGATGGCGAAGTGGCTTGGTATATCAATGACCGCCATTGGGGAGATATCATTTATAAAGTGCCATTTCGTTCGGACATTCCGGAGGTATTGGCTTCCATAAACGTGTTCTGTTTGCCAAGTTTGTGGGAAGGCTTCTCTATCTCTTTGCTGGAAGCCATGTCAATGGGCAAGCCGCTGGTTGTGACACCTACGGATGGAACACGTGAAGTGATAAAAGACAGATATAATGGATTGATTGTAGATTACAATAATCCCAATGACTTGGCAAACAGGTATTACGAACTGCTGCATGATGAACCGCAGAGAAAGAAGTTGGGTGCCGCCGCGCGTTTGTTTGTAGAGAGCAGGTTTGACAGTTGCAGGGTCTCTAAAAAAGTGACGGATATATACACGGGGTTATTCAGCCATTGATTTTTTCTTCATGATCATGTAGAAACCGCTTGTCCAGCGTATAGGCAGTCTGTCTGCCATCCAACAATCAAATTGTTGTAGTTTTCGTACTCTACGATATATGATTGAAAAGGGGAATACTTTCTCGATGAAGCTAGACGGAGCTATTTTGCAGATGGAAAAAGAACTTTTATCAGCCAATTCATGCACATCTTTATAAGTGAAGAATTGTATATGAGAAAGGGACGTGGATGAAGATTGGGGAGTATCCCCATTGTATCCCAGGCATTTTTTCATGCCAATGAAGATTTTAGAGAAACAATTATCCTTTTGATAGATATACTGTGTCGGCCTTGTCATGAAAAGTTCTCTGGGGCCGGTACCATTGGGGACGGTTATTACCGCTATTCCGTTGTCTTTTAGCAATCGGTTGACGTTGCGCATGATGGTTAACGGATTAGTTAAGTGTTCCAATACTTCGCTGCACACGATTACGTCATATTTATCTTCCTCTTTTACGATGTACTCGCATACATCCATAACCTTAAACTGTAATTTTTCATGTTGAAATTTTCTGTTTGCGCTTTGGACGGACTTTTCATCTATATCTATTCCGGACACATAATGACCGCTGTGAGCCAACTGGTATGAGATATTACCGTTCCCACATCCGATTTCTAATATTTGCAGGTGGGATCTTTCAAGTGAATTTACGGCAGTTTCTATGAATTTCAATCTTTTTATGTCAAAAATTTGGTCATACGAACTGTAATTGGTGAAGTGTTGCGTTTCCATTTTGATTATAATAATAAGAGATGTTTTTAGAAAAGCAATAGAATAATATTTAAATCATTATTCTTGATACTTCTCTAATTTGACAAAGTTAATGAAACATCCGGAATGTCCGGTTGTTTCATTAACTTATTTTAGATTTATACTGAAAATAGGCAGATTGCTCCTTTCTCTGCTTCCAAGCAAGTTTGGTTTCTTTCATGTCTTTTGTAAATAGTGATAATTTCCTTATCTTTGCCATAAATATGAGCAGCAAGAAGAACTTATCTATAGAGACTTTGCGAGGTATTGCTATCTTATTGGTAGTGATAGGTCATGTTATCGGTTCTACGCCTGATGGGGGAATGAAAATTGATTTTCCTCATCCTTTGCGTTATTTATATGTGTGGATAGACTATATTCAGATGCCGTTGTTTACGGCTATTGCCGGATGGGTTTATGCATTGAAGCCGTTTTCGCATACAGTTGGTTTTGCGGAGTTTGCGCGGAAGAAGGCTTTGCGCTTGCTGGTACCAATGGCTGTGGTGGGTACAATTTATTTCTTAGTGCAATATTTCATGCCGGGCACTAATAATAAAGGTGAGCTTGGCCAGATATGGCGTATTTATGTTTATCCTTATACTATATATTGGTATCTACCATCGCTTTTCTTGATTTTTATGATACAGTGGGTGATAGACAGGTATAAGCGGATGGAGACTTTCAAAGAATGGTGCCTGTGGTGTTTTGTTGCAGTTATGTTGAGTCTGGTAAATGATGAAGGTCTTATGCATAGTCTGCCTAATTTGTTTAGTTTCAAAGGTGCCTTGGGGCAGTTGCCTTATTTCTTTGTTGGTGTGGCATCGTATCGTTTTGCATTGGTGGTGTACCGTTCACAAGTTATTAAGTGCGGGATGTGGATAATAACTTTGTTGGGGATTTTTTTGATACAGATTGTTTACTTTTCGTCTGCTGAGTATGCTTCTTTGAGCCGTTTGCTCTATCCTGTTACATTGATTCCTTGTCTTTTCTTGCTATTAGCGCTAAAATGGCATAATCACTTTTTTACATGGATTGGGGGGTACGCATATAGTATCTACCTTTTTCATGGTTTCGGAACCTCCGGAGGGCGAATTGTGCTGAAAATGCTGGGTGTGAAAGCCGTTGCATTGATATTTTTGTTTGCTTCATTTATAGCGACGATTTGCCCGATAGCAATAGATATGCTGGTAAGGCGGTTTAAATGGGGGAGGAAATTACTACTTGGGAAGAATTGACCGTGTTTTGATCATTGCTTTTTGGATATTAAACCGCTAAAAGTACCGCGAAAGACGGCAGCGGCCAATGGCTGTTTTTTATTTAACAGATAGGTAACCGCTTTTTTGGGTGCAGCGATACTGAGAATATACATACATGACAAAAATCTTTCTATACCAAGCAGGTTCCTGCGTGCATATATCATGCGCGCGCGCGAAAGGTAGAATTCTCTTTGAGGCATTCCTCTTTTGGCTGTCATACTTTCCTTGTGATAAACTGCGGCCGCCGGCTCATACCATAATTTATAACCCAGATGGTGCATCCGTGCTGACCAGTCAAATTCTTCATAAAAGAGAAAATAGACTTCGGTCATAGGACCGACTTGCTGTAATACATCGCGACGTACCATCATAGCAGCGCCGTGTAGTGAAGCGGTTTCTTGTGGTTGGGAGTGTTGACCATTATCTTTCTCATGTTCTCCTAACATTTTATTTCTTAAAGTGATGGGAGAGAATGCGGTATATCCTGCATATTGTATCGTGTCCGGTGCGTATGCATACTTTAACATGGGAGAGACTCCACCGTTCTTTTCCTCTGCTTCTAACCGATGTGTTAATATGGCCAATATAGGCTCATGTATAAGCGTGTCATTGTTAATGAAAAATAGATATTTACCTTCAGCGACCTTTAGGCCTGCATTGTTACCCCCGGCAAATCCGGTATTTGTATTTTGCACAACTTTTACTTCTGGATAGCGTTTTTGAATTTCTTTTCCTTCAGGTAAGAAAGATCCATTATCTACCACGATAAATTCGTATGGATAAGTTTCGTGTATACGAAATGATTCTATCAATTCGCATGTATCAGCAAGTCCGTTGTAGTTGACTGTAATGATGGAGACCATTGATTATTTTATTTTAGTCCATTCCTGTTTTTCGAAATCGTATTGTCTTAAAATTCTGGCTGGATTGCCTCCAACAACAGAATAAGGAGGGACATTTTTGGTTACAACACTACCAGATGCTATAATAGAATGTGTTCCTATGGTTATGCCTTGATTTATACATGAGTTACCTCCAATCCAAACATCATCCTCAACAACTGTCCGGTTGGGGGTTACTCCTTGTTTGGCTATGGGGCGAGTGACATCTAAATAATTATGTGTAAGTCCGGTTATTTGAGCACCACTACCAATTGTAACGTAATTTCCTAAAGTTACGGGGCCTACTAATTTTACTCGGGAAGTAACATGTGTGTAATCTCCAATAAAGATATCTCCCATGCCATTATTGATGATTGTATAATCTGTCTCTTATACACATCTCCGAGCCCACGAGACCCTAAGACATCTC
>ENA-OYWN01000218-OYWN01000218.1-human-gut-metagenome-genome-assembly--contig:-NODE-218-length-19125-cov-9.444782_pt1 | contig 19125 bp, 10 predicted proteins | sample MGYA00244172_ERZ653401 | MGnify/ENA primary metagenome ERZ653401 (study PRJEB26926, sample SAMN06164967) | human gut metagenome | biome: ENVO:00009003; feature: ENVO:2100002; material: ENVO:00002003... | reverse complement strand
TCTACACGCGTAAGATCGTCGGCAGCGTCAGATGTGTATAAGAGACAGCTCTACAATGAAGAAAAAATATCATTTCAATGCTATCCAACCATCGGATATAAAATCAAGATACGCAAGCTTTGTATAAGACTTATAAATGATACTTCCGCGTAACAATTCTCTCGCCGCTAAATTATCATTGATATAGCGCAGCACATCCAACACTCATCAGCAGCGCTCAAATGTAACTTTTTATACGCAAGACCATTTCTCCGGAGAATAAATCAAAGAACAAGAAAAACGGCCTCAAAACATCATCTGAGAGGGGATATAAAAAGGTAACGACTGAATAGGGATGAAGTAACGACTGAATGGCAATGAGGTAACGACCGAACCATAATGAAGTAACGACTGAATCAGACGCACTCTATAAGACTATTTACAGAATCCGGAACGCCTCTACTTTTGTCTGCATTTTTTAAAACCACAAATACACGCATCCACCGTTTCGCCACCCTCGAACAGTTTTTCGTCCGCCGGCATAAGTCGCTTTTTCAAACCAACGTAGAATTATCACCATCATTCTATATTTGCCGGCTATGAAGTACAAAGATAATACTTTCTGCGGAAGAGACTTCCCTCAACCAGCACAAAAAATAACTGACTAACTAAGTTATATTATAGAAAAAGTTTCTACTTTTGCAAAGAATTGAAACAACATGAAAAGCAACAACATGAAAAGGAGCGCATTTATCATCGTTACATTCTTATTTATTGCCCTTGCCGCAAAAGGACAATCCATTGAGGAAATACAAACCAGCAAAGACTACATCTGGGGTACAGGAAACGCCGCTACCCTGAAGAAAGCCGATAATGAAGCACTTGCAGCACTCATCAGCCAGATCTCCACAAACGTATCTTCCAAGTTCGAGCAACTGACCGAAGGCGGAATGAAGGATGACCAGGCAACCGTGGACGAGACATTCAAATCCGTCATCAACACCTACTCGCGTGCCACGCTGAACAATACCCGCCGCATCGTGATACAAAACGAACCGGAAGCCGTCGTCATGCGCTACATCAAAGTAGCCGAAATACAACGCATCTTCGACGGACGAAAAACAAAGATACTGGACTTTGCCCAGGAAGCCGTCCGCGCCGAAAAGAAAGCCCAGGTGGCCGATGCCCTGCGTTATTACTACTGGGCGCTCGTCCTGCTCCAGAGCTATCCCGACGGCAACTTCCTCACCATGAAGGATGAAGACGGCAAAGACCTCCTACTCACCACCTGGATTCCCAAACAGATGAACGACATTTTCTCCAATCTGAAAATAAGCATGGAAAGCACCCATCTGGACGGTGATCTGAAGACGATCAACCTCAAAGTACTCTACAAAGGACAGCCCGCCCGCAACTACGATTACACGTATTTCGACGGTCGCGACTGGTCCAATATATTCTCAGCCAAAGACGGTACAGGCATCGTGGAACTTCCTGTGCTTGCCAATGCCCGCAATCTGCAACTACGCACCGAGTATATGTTTGAAGGTGAAGCCAATATCGACAACGAACTGTCAGAAGTGATGGGAACCGTCAACCCCATAGCCATGCGCAACTGCGCCTTGAAACTGGAAGGGGAGGAGCCGAAACCTGGTGAAGAAAAGACCGAAGAAGCCTTAATGGCAGAATCAGACAGTGCCACCACCACAAACAGCGGTATGCATTATTTGTCCACCATGGAATCCGCTGCCTACGACGATACCATGAAGAAAGTAGAAAAAGCTATTCGTACGCGCAATTTCACCGATATCCAATCCTTATGTACCGAAAGCGGATATGAAATGTTCAACCGCCTCATCAAATACGGACAAGGCAAGATCATCAACGAACCGGAATTCAGATTCTTAGAGTGCAATGGGGAAGTAACTTGCCGCAGTCTTCCCATGAGTTTCAAATTCAGCAACCAACGCACGTTTGTAGAAGATGTAGTGTTCACCCTGAACAAAGAAGGTAAGATAGATTGCCTCTCCTTCGGCCTCAACAAACCTGCCGTAGACGATATCATGAACCAGACATCCTGGAATGATACCGTACGCAACGTACTTATCAACTTCCTTGAAAGTTATAAGACGGCTTATGCTTTGAAGCGCTACGATTATATCAACAGCATTTTCTCTGATGATGCCCTGATTATCACCGGTTCAGTACTGAAACACACTGCCAGCAACGAAGGACAGGCCATGAGCAAGCAAGCTGTAAAATACACCCGTCAGACAAAGTCGGAATACATGAAGAAATTACAGCACATCTTCCGTAGCTCGGAATTCATCAACCTCCGCTTTGCCGACAACCAAGTTCGCAAGTCGGGTGTAGGAGGTGAAATTTACGGTATCCAGATCAAGCAGGATTATTTCTCGTCCAGCTACGGTGATACAGGGTATTTGTTCCTGATGGTAGACCTGAACAACCCTAAAGAACCAGTGATCCACGTCCGCACATGGCAACCGGAAAAAGACCCGAACTTCGGACTGATAGATTTGAGCCACTTCTGATTCTCTAATTTTTCACCACAGAGTAGCACAGAGTCCCACAGAGTTTTAGATTAATTTGAAATCAAAACTCTGTGGGACTCTGTGCTACTCTGTGGTGAACATGCAATAAAATAGCAGGACAGCAATTCTTTTGTCACGGTTTTCCGTTACAAACAAAATATTTTACTAACATCTTTTAATTATTGGAATAAAAAAAGAATAACGGGACAGAAATTATATATATATTTGTAACGAAGATTATTAAACAACATTTTACACACTTAATTTATGGGTCAACAATACGCATTTAAGCATGCGCACGTCATTAGACATGTATGTATGCTATTGTTCTTGTTGCCGTTCATAATGGGCTGTGAAGAAGACAAAGAGCCTTCAGTTTATTCACCGACACTGACTACCAACAGTGTTACGGGCTTGAGCCGTTTTGGAGCTACTTTCCAAGGAACGGTGATGAAGCATCCCGGCAGTACCGGAGAACTGAAAATAGGCTTCCTTTATTCCACATCAGCCAGCTTGAGCAACGCACAAGAAGTCAACGCTACCCCGGGAGACGGCAACAACTATACTGCCACGGTCCAAGGACTGAAGCCCGGAGAAAAGTATTATTACTGCATCTTTGCTCGTAGCGGTAAGTCCGTCATCAAGGGAAAGAGCAGCAGTTTCAGTACTGAAGACGCTATTCCGCCTTCACTAAGCATCGCCGAGGCCACTAACGTTACCGAGTACAGTGCCACCCTCTCTGCCAGTATTACAGACAATGGTGGTTACGAGCCTACAGTACGAGGCTTCGCTTATGCCATTTATATTGAAAATGCCGCCGAACCTACCCTTGACGACAACATCAAACTGCCATTCGGTGATGATTTCACCGTAGAACTGACAGATCTGGTGGCAAACACCACCTATATTGTACGCCCTTACGCCACCAATGATGCAGGAACAGGCTACGGTGAATCGGTAAAGTTCACCACCACTCAACAAAAGATTCCGATGGTCATAGCGAATGGAACCGGTAGCCTTGCCAATAAACCGGTAGAAGCGGTTGCTTACGAAGCAGTTTGCCTGGGTGCCGTAACTCAGGATCACGGCTTCACAGTGGAAGAATACGGTTTTTGCTATAGTACCGAAAGCCGTCAGCCCACCGTCGAAAGCAGCCAGAAGGTACAGGCTATGGATGGAGCACAACGTTTCTCCGCTACGCTAACAGGGCTGACAGCCAGTACCAAATATTACATGCGTGCATATGCCAAGAATGAAAAAGGCATAGGCTACAGTTCGACCGTAGAATTTACCACAGATAAAGAGCAGGTAGTATCGCTGACACAAGCCACTGTTACTGCTCTGACATCTTCTACCGCTACTATCACAGCCCTAATGGCCTACGAAACGGAAAGCGTTATTAAGGAGAAGGGTATCTGCTACGGCAAAGATCCCAACCCCACCGTAGAGGGAGGTAAAGTTACGGACAACAGCACCGAGCAGAAAGTAACAGCCACCATCACCGGACTGACAGAAGGAGATACTTACCATGCCCGTGCCTATGCGATCACCCGTGACGGTACATTCTACAGCGGTGACATTCAGTTCAATACAGAAACTACATTCGCACCTACCGTAGCACAACCCAGAGTCTACGACCTGACGGAGAATGGGGCCAAAGTGAAAGCTACCATTTCAACTAATGGCGGACTGGAAGTAACGGAAAAAGGGGTCTGCTACAGCAGCACAAATTCCAAGCCGACTTTGGAGGACACCAAAGCGATATCTACGGAAGCTGACAATAATATTCTCGTCAACCTTGGCGATTTGCAGGGTGGTGTCACCTACTACGTCCGCGCATTTGCTACTAACGCCAAAGGCACAGGGTATAGCACCGTAGAGCAGTTTACCACAACAAAACATACGGAACCTACACTGAATGGTCTGAATGTGATTAATATCAAAGATGATAATGCACAGGCCAGTGCCAACATTGCCAACTTAGGCGGTGACGGAGAAACGATTAAAGAACGTGGATTCGTGGTTTCTACCGGCAGCAATCCAAGTGTAGATGACGGTTACTCGCTGAAGTTTGTATCGAAAGACACTAAAGAGGCTTTCACTGCGCAACTAACGGGATTAAGCTATAAGACTTTATATAATATACGCGCGTACGCTACTAATAATGTGGGAACAGGCTACAGCCAGGCACTCTCCTTTGAGACGGGCAGCAGCAGTAGAGCCACATTGGGAGAGTTAATATGTACTAAGAGTGAGGCGCACAGCCTTAGTTTCTCCTTTGAGGTCACTAATACCGGAGGTGCAGAGTTGACGGCACAAGGTTTCAAATGGAGAAAATCCGGTGAAAGCGAATATACCAACGCACCGGGTACCCTTACAGGAAATACGGTAACAGGAACAATTACCGGATTGACGGAAAACAGCGGATATTATGTATATGGGTATGTGACCAATAAGAACGGAGAAACTACCGTTGGTCATAACAACTTCAATACAGCAAAGTTGCCTCCGGGAGAAGATGATAATCCCACTCCGGGAGATGATGACAATACCCGCAAGCCTAAACTCAGCTACCTCAATTACTCTGAGGTATACGCTACGACGGCATGGCTCAATTGCAGCATCAACGATGAAGGTAACCTAAAGATTACCGAAAAAGGGTTCATCTACAAAGTGGATGATGGCACGGAAGTAACTGTAGACAACGGTACCAAGATCGTGATTACCACCAGCGGCACCGGCATGAAGACCAAGCTGACCGGACTGACAGGTAAAACCACCTACCGCGTACGTGCATACGCCATCAACGCCAAAGGTACAGGCTACAGCGGCGAACGATACTTCACCACTGAAGATGCCGACAAACCCGGTCCCGGAGGCGATGACAACCCGACACCGGAACCCAAAAGCAGGAGCATAAACAAATAACATTATTCAGAATAATATAAAAAAGATATATCATGAGACTAAAGAAACATTTCTACGCATGTATATGCATGCTGCTTATAGGCATTGGTAGCCTGCAAGCCAAAGAAGTCACATTGACAGAAGCCGGAACACTGTCCGGCATGATCAGCAACGAAGAATTGAATTCGCTGACAGAACTCACCGTGAACGGACCTGTTAACGGTAGCGACATCAAGATAATACGCGCCATGGGAGGTACGCTGAAAACACTGAATATGAAAAACGCTCGAATAGTGGAAGGCGGAGACAGTTATTACCTGACCGATAAATTCACCCAAAATGACGTAATAGGCGACTATATGTTTTACGCCATGACGGCAATGGAAAAAATTGTAATGCCAAAAGATGTGTGGACTATTGGTTCCTGGAATAATAATAATCCTTGGAATGCGGACAAGACAAAGCTTTCGGGACATCCCGCAAGCTACAATTCATCGTATAATGATAATGACAATTTCGGTTGCGCGTCTTTTTACCAGTGCGTCAATCTCCGAGAGATAGAATTCCCGACCACATTGGTTTATATCTGTTCAAAGGCATTTGGAAACTGCGTGAAACTGACATCCGTCACTATTCCCGAAGGAGTGGAATTATTAGGAAACAGTATATTCTATGATTGCGACACGCTGAAAACCGTGAAACTGCCTACAGGTATTACAAAAATAGCTAAACAAGCATTCTACCACTGCGGTTTCCTGCAGAGCATCACGATTCCTCAAAGTGTGACAGAAATAGGAGCTGAGGCATTTGCCGCTTGTTCTAAACTGACTGCTATATCCCTGCCTTCAGCATTGACTACCATAGGGATTGCCAGTTTCCACAGCACTGGTCTCACAAGTATCACGCTGCCCGAAGGAATGACAACTATTGAACCGGGTACGTTTGGTAAAAGCAAGCTGAAAAGCATCAAGTTATCCAAATCTTTAAAGCAAATTACCAGCAATAATGAAAGCTATAATTTAGGAAGTCTACCTAATGAATACTATGATTTCCGAAAATATATCAATATGTACAGAGATGATAGCGGCGCATTTCAAAACTGTAAAGAGTTGGAATCCATTGATCTCAATGGTGCAGTATTGACAATATTAGGTAGCTATACATTTAATGAGTGTGATAAACTGCGCAGTATTGACCTTTCCTCCACCAAATTGGAAGAGATACCAACTTCTGCTTTTTACTCTTGCGATAGCTTACGCGCGATAACTTTCCCGAGCACCGTAAAAACAATAGGACAGCAAGCTTTCTATTACAACTTGTCTTTGGAATCTTTGAAGATGCCGGCTGCTTTAACCAGCATATACAACAATGCTTTCAACGAGTGTAAGAAGATCAGAAGTATCGATCTATCGGCTACTTCACTCACTAAAATCGAAAGTTGGTTCAGCAATGTAGATAGCCTACGCACTGTAAAACTACCCAGTACCGTTACCGAAATTGGAGAGAGTGCTTTCGCCGGTTCTCCTATTGAGGAGATCAACTTCCCCGCCAGTCTGACAACAATCGGCAACTACGCATTCTCCGGCAATCGCCTGAAAACCGTAGATCTTTCTGCTACCCAATTCACTACTATCAATAACTGGTTTGCAAACAATAACAAACTAAGAACTGTGAAACTTCCGGAAACAGTAACAACTTTAGGGGAAAATGCTTTTTATATGTGTTATATTACAGGAATTAACTTCCCCTCAAGTCTGACCACCATTAGTAATAATGCTCTCAACTACTGCCAAATCGATACTCTGCGCCTACCTGCTACTGTTACCGAAATTGGAAATAGTGCTTTCCGCTATGCCAAATTCGACTGTGTTGAAATACCAAGTACTGTAACAAAAATTAATTCCAACGCATTCTATGACGCAGAAATCAGAGGCTCATTGAACATTACTCCTAATGCCGCTCTTGCATGGGCAGATGGTACTCCTTTCCGATGCTATGGCAGTGAATATATCACAAATGAAGATGGCACTTCTTACAACAGATACTGGCACCTGCCCGATGTATACTGGAACTCCGCAGCTGAATTCCCCAGAGACAAATTCGGACAGATAGACAACCTATACCTGCCTGCCAACGGTTCTGTAAGCAACAACAACGACATCGGCTACATCTTCTACAACGGTCTGACCAAACGTATCGACATAGCCTATACCAATGAGAACAGAAAATATAGTTTCTCAGTAAACAAAGAAATGAAGACTCAGATGATCAACTACCGGAAGTACTTCAGCACAACTAGTGGTTATGGTGAAGCAGCTGGATGGAAAACAATAGTGTTACCTTTCGACGTGAAGGAGATTTCTTATGAACGAGATGGATATAATGAAAAAGACACTGTTGCCTTGGCTCCCTTCGGAAGTAAAGCTTTGGAAACTGCCGGAACATTACCTTTCTGGCTCTATGAACTGGGAACTGATGGCAATTACAAGGCCGCAACAGAGATCAAGGCACACAAAGCCTACTTAATCTGTATGCCTAATAACGACAAGTATCCTAGTGAAAACAACATCTCAGGATACGTCAACTTCACCACTTCCGACGCCACCAACGGTGTCACGCTGAAACCTACTGCCGGTGCTTTGAAGCGCAGCAAAGGAACCAAGTTTGACTTTGTGCCCACATACGAGGGAGTGATGCAGCACGATACGGTATATGTGCTGAATGAAAACAACTATTACAATACCGACGAAAAGAATTATCCCGCTGGTAGTGTATTCATAAAGAACTATAGTGAACACTATTCAAGCGATCCTGCTGTCTACCCCTTTGAAGCCTACCTTGTGACTAACGAAGGCAAGACCTCAGTAGCCAGCGCCCCCATGCTCTACAGTATCGGTGGCGGTGATGGCACTATCACCGGCATCGAAGACATTCCATTCGCCACTCCGGAAAAAGCAACAAAAGCTTATAGCCGTGACGGCGTCCTCTACATCAACACAAACGCTGACCGTACCATCAACATCTATGACGTTACCGGACGTACCGTACGCATCATTGAAGCCCGCGAAGGCATGAACGAGGTGCACGGACTGGACAGTGGCATCTACTTGCTGGAAGGTCAGAAAGTCGTTATCGGACGATAACCAAGAGAATTGAGAACGAAATAGAAACGTGAATAAACGAACAATAGAATGAAATCAAACAAACTAAAATGCTGGCTGGCAGCGGTAGTGGTAGCAGTGATCTGCTGCCCCGCCGCACTGGCGCAACAAAGCAAAATAGCCGTAGCATCGTTTAACCGAATGGAAACGGACATCACGGCACGCGTAACCGCCCCAAAGAAAGACCAGAACGGTGAGGTCTGCGCCTTGATCCGCATCGTGACCAACGTGAAGGACCTGATGTTTGAACCGGACGCACTCGGCATCACGGCACGTGAGAACAAAATCGGAGAAATCTGGCTTTACGTTCCCCGTGGCGCACGTCGTATCTCTATCCTGCATGACCAGCTGGGTATCCTGAGAAACTACTTCTACCCGGACATCATTGAAAAAGGCACCGTATACGAAATGGTGCTGAACACCGGAGACAGCGAAGACAAGCCCGTTGTAGAAAATAACATGCAGTTCTTCGTACTGCGTCCCGAACCTGCCAACGCCAACGTGTATGTAGATGATGAACAAGTGCCTATCGAAAACGGACTCTTCTCTGCAACCATGCCCAAAGGCGAACATACTTACCGTGTAGAAGCTCCCATGTATCAACCGGATGCCGGAATCGTTACATTGGGCAGCGAACAGGTAATCAAAAGTGTCACCCTGAAACCCAAGTTCGGCTACGTAGAAATCTTCTCACTGCCCGAACAGGATGCCGACGTTTATATCGACAGCGTTCTGGTAGGTAAAACCCCTTACCGCAGCGACCGTATGGCCATCAAGGAATACAAAGTACGCATCGAGAAGCAAACTTACTTCCCCATCGACACGCTACTGAACGTGACCGCCGGTGAAACAGTCCGCCCCACCTTCCACATGGAATCTACTATCAAGCCTAAAGTACCGATGAATACTCTCGTCATGCTTCAGGCCGGATACAATCCTAATGGAACCACCTTTGGTGCCATGCTGGGATTCGGACGCAAGAACGGTTTCTATGTAGGTTTCCGTAGCGACTTCGGTTCGGCAAGCGGTGAACTGGAATGCGATGAGAACGGCATCATAACAGGTAGTGAAGAAACTACCGCTCCTTTCTATAAAGAAGGAACGAAAAACAAATCACGCATGTCTATCACAGGCGGTTACTTCCGTCAACTGGGCAAGAAGTTCTATCTCTATGCCGGTGCCGGATACGGTACTCGCACACTGACCTACGAACTGGCAGCTCCAATGACAATAGGTGACAAAGAATATGCTGAAGGCACACAGGTGAAAGATATGGATAACTCAACCACAGGTGTAGCCGGTGAACTGGGTGGTATCCTGCGTTTCGGCAAGTTCTGTATTTCGGCAGGTTTCCACACTGTAAATTTCAAGTATCACGAAGCAACCGCCGGTCTGGGATTTGTATTCTAACCTACTAAACAAGCGAATTACAATGAAAATAAATCAGATAAAGAACGTGGTTCTCCCTTTATTGCTTCTATTCTGCCTGATAGGTTGCAGTGAGGACAAAGAGCCGCAGACATATCCGCCCACGCTGGTGACCAACAGCGCCGCAGAGCTGACCCGTTTCGAGGCCCTTCTCTCCGGTAGCGTTGTGCCACATGCAAACAGCGTTGTGAAAGCAGAGGTATTCTTCCTTTTTGCCAAAGGAAATACTTTAGTCGATGCGGAAGAATTTACAGCCACCCCGGACAATACGACGGAAGGCAGATACGTCTGTACCATTGACGGATTAACTCCGGGAAATGAATACTGTTACAGCATTTGTGCCCGTAGTGGGGGCAGCATAGCTAAAGGCGAAGTGATTAAGTTTGAGACCCTCTCAAGTACTGCCCCCGTACCGGCAGCAACCATCGCCACCAACATCAATGAAAATGGAGCATTACTAAGCAGCGACATCACCGATAATGGAGGACAAAACGTTACACAACGCGGGTTTGCTTACAAAGTTTATCAGGAAGGTATGCCGGAGCCAACCACGTCTGACAAAACCCGGTCCGTCAGCCTGGAAGCCGAAACTTTCAGTGTCCAGATTTCCGACCTGCAAGCCAAAACCAAGTACATCGTCAGAGCTTTCGCCATCAACAAGGCGGGAACCGGATATGGAGAGGCCGTCACTTTCACAACCGAAGAGTTGAAGATTCCTCAACTGACATGCAGCATGGGCACCGTTACGGCTTTTGCCGCCACGCCTTCTGCCACCGTCAGCACCAACGGAGGCTTCAAGCTGACCGAATATGGTTTTTGTTGGAGTACTGAAAGCCAAGTACCTACCATCGAAAACCTGAAGACAGTGACCGGCAATAGTGAAACAGCCAACTTCAGTGAAGTCATAGAGGATCTGAACCCCGAAACAACTTACTATCTGCGCGCTTATGCCACCAATGAGAAGGGTACGGGATATAGCAACATCCTCACCTTCAAGACTGAACAAAAACAAGTGGCTACCCTGACCAAGCCCGAAGCAAGCAAGATCGAAGTAACCTCTGCCACTTTAAGCAGTACCATCACAGTGCCTTCGGGTGTAGAAGTTACGGAGAAAGGTATCTGTTACAGTATTTTCTCTACCAAACCGGCAACAGATGGACAACACACCGTTGATAGCAGTCAAGGAAACGCTATCAGTGTAAACCTGAAAGATCTGAACGAGGGCGCTACTTACTATGCCACCGCTTATGCCACAACACGCGACGGTACATTCTACAGCGAAGCTACCCAATTCACTCTGGGACGCACGTATGAACCTACTGTTGCCATCTCCGAAGTCACCGGAGTAGGTGAAACGGAAGCAACCGTAAATGCCACTATTAAGACTGATGGCGGACGTGATATCACAGAAAAAGGAATCTGTTGGAGTAGTACCTCCTCGACCCCTACCCTCGAAAACGATGCGTTTATGAAAGCCGAAGGTACAGGAAACAACTTCAGCTTGAAACTGACTTCGCTGACCAAAGGACAGAAATATTATGTACGTGCCTACGCCAAAAACGTAAACGGCACCGGCTACAGTCCTGCCTTCGAGTTTACCACTGCCTTGACAAAAGCTCCTGAAGTAGTGAACATGGCAATGACTGCCGTCCACGACGATCATTCCACTGCCCAAGCTGTTATTTCTGATAAAGGTGGCCTTGAAATCACTGAAAAAGGATTTGTATATTCCACCACAGTAGTCAGCCCTACTATAGGTGCAGCGGGAGTCCTCAAAATAGTATCCCAATCCACCGATGACACCTTCACCGCCGAATTGACAGGATTAACCTATCAGAAACGCTACTATATCTGTGCTTATGCCACCAATGCCAAAGGTACATCCTATAGTTCGGCCACCAACTTCTTTACTTCCACCTCTTCTACCCCGAATACCAACGCATCGGTAAAAGAGGGGTCGATAGGCAGCACTACTGCCACCATGGAAGGCAAGATTGCCAGTGATGGCGGCGACGGAAGCGAAGAACTTGAAATCAGTGAGGTAGGCTTCTGTTGGAGTGAAAACACTTCAGAACCAACCATAGATAAGGACAGTCATGTGAAAGCCACTTTGGATAAGGAGAGTAAGACTTTCACCGTCAACCTTACCGGTTTGAAAGCATATACTTACTATTATGTACGTGCTTATGCCAAAAATAAGAATGGAGTGGGATATAGTTATTACACTACTTTCCGTACCGAACGCACTACACCGGGAGGAGACGATAATGTTCCACCGGGAACAACTACAAAAAGTGTGAAATAAAACGATACGGACCTTAGTATTGTTTCCTCAGCCCTTGCTTTGTCAGCACAAACAAAGCAAGGGCTGACTGTTTATTAGAACAAACATACTCGGTCACAGAAGGACTCGTATTAAATAAGAAACCCGTCATTGATATAAATTTATCAAGGACGGGCAACCTACACTATTTTAATTATATCGAGTTCACACTATTATAAGAATAATCTTACATATTATCTATATCCGGTTTATTGCCGACGGTATGAGTGCTTCTTGTCTTAGTACCACTGTCCATGCTATACATACTGTTCTTTTAGCATCTATATATCGGTGGCGTAGGATATATAGATGCTGCACGTCCGTCATATAGATGGGATGCGTAGGATATATAGATGCTACCTTACTTAAACATCGGTTGTGCAAACCATCTCTTGAACATCCACGTCACCATCACATACAGTCCGAAAGCAGAAACAAATCCTACAATCGAATCAATCAAATAGTGCGCCTGAATGTACACCGTGGCACAACAAAGCAGTACATAGAAAGGAAACAGACAGGCAAATAACCTGCGGCTACCACGCCACGCCATAATCATCAGGATAGTGGAAATTCCCACATGCGAACTGGGGAAAGCAGCTGTAGGGCGTTCACCGATTTGCTGAGAACCCTCTACCAGGTTGTAAAAGAATCCATGATCGTATCCCGGTCCGGGCAGTAACTCCTGATTATGATTGAAGTAATCTCCGATGGAAGGAAACACACCCTGCGCCACATTATCATCGCCGATAGCCGGGAAATAGAACTGCGGACCTGCCACCGGAACAAAAATATAAATCAGATAATAGATAAAGAAAGAGGTAACCAGCACGAACGACAACTTCTCGAAAAGTTCAAAACGATAAATAAAATACCACACTACCACAATCAAAATCATCGGATAGTAGAAGAAATATCCCATATTGAACGGCTCACTTACCCACATATGCGGGAAACGGAGGCAGAACCATACCGCCGGCTGCCCGTTGAACATCCACTGCTCTACTGAAGCAAACACATGGTCCAGATTCGGAAATATCCGGTTAAACTCAAACGTATCGGGATACCAATAGGAAAGCAAGGACATCTGGATAGCAATACGCACAAAGGCGGAAAACTTACAGGGTGCCAGCCGGTAAAGATACATCAATAAAAACGTCATGCCCGCAATCATTGCGCGGTCAATCAACATCTGCACCGGATGATCCATTTCCTGAAAAAGAAACAAGATCAAAATCGAAGTCAACAAATTATATATAAGTGTTATCTTCTCAACTGCAAATAACCCCTTCCGGGTTTCTACCTTTTTAAATAAATCTAAAGCCATCCCTCGTTCTTATACCAGGCAATAGTCTCCCTTACACCTTGTTCCAGATTGTACTGAGGTGCAAATCCCAACTCTCTTACAGCCGGGCTGATGTCACATTGCCAATTGCGTTGTTTCATTATGTTATACTTATCAGAATTGAGAGTGCTGGGCTTCTTGCTACGCACCGCCCAGAATTCAGCGAGCAAAGATACAACTTTCAATATAATTAATGGGCATATCACCCGAATTACAAACGGATTACCCAATTCTTTTCGGATCAGGTCGGAAAAAGCGCGACTACGATACACCTGTCCGTCTGCCAGAAAATAGGCGCGTCGGCATGCCTGTTTTTCAATACCAAGGAATACAGCTTGCACAATATCTTTCACATAAACAAATGTCAGATCCTGCCGGCGAAAGCCAACAGCAAAGTCCGTGTGCTGCTTGATGGACTTAGCCATCAGGTAATAATCTTTTTCACGCGGACCGTACACTCCCGTGGGGCGATAGATGACATAAGGAAAAGCGGGAATACTTTGCAAATAAAGCTCCGCTTTAAGTTTACTCAGCCCGTAAGCAGTATTGGGCATAGGGGAGTCTTCTTCCGTAATCGGCTGATAAGTTTTCTCATGAACAGGGCCAAACACGCTCAGCGTACTGATATAGATAAATTGCTTCGGTATCATATTCAGTTCACGAAGAGTATCGACAAAGTATTTCGTCTGCAAATAATTCACCCGGTCAAACTCCCGTTTGTCGGTACATTTGGTGACACCGGCACAATGGATGATATAATCGAACTTATTATATGTTCCCTTATGGCCGGAAAGCTGCGCACGCAATTCATTGGGGTGTGCAAAATCCAGTTCCAGAATGTGTATCTTACGGTTTCGCAGATATTCCCGGCTGCTGCTCGAACGGATGCCCGCCCACACGCCGAACTTCCGCTTCAACGCCTCTTCCACGATGAAACTTCCGATAAATCCACTGGCTCCTGTTATTAATATACTTTCCATTACTTCTTGGGTTCTACATGAATATTAATCAGCGTACCTTCGCCAAGCATTGTTTTTAATTTATGTTCAATAGCCGTAGCCGTAGTATGAGCTTCTTCCAACGTAATCCCCCCGTCCATGCGCACGTGTACCTCAATCGCACAATAACTACCGATACGCCTCGTACGGAGATGGTGCGGCTCACTAACTCCGGGAAAAGAGAGCAATGCTTGCTCAATATCTTTCTCCACTTCATCCGGCAAAGACTTTTCAAGCAACTCGTCAACACAAGGAATCAACAGTTGAATAGCTACCTTCATTATAAAGAAACTGACAATCACAGCAGCTATCGGATCGAGTACCCGCCAATGTTCGCCCAACAAGATTGCACCTCCAATACCTATAGCCGTTCCTATAGACGAAAAAGCGTCGCTCCGATGGTGCCAGGCATTGGCTACTACTGCCTGTGAATTCAAATTCTTCCCCTTAATAACTGTATATTGATATAATATCTCCTTCAGCAAAATAGAAATAAGAGCAGCTATCAGTGCCACCATTCCAGGTGCCTCCAGTTGTTCTCCTTTCATAAAAGCCCAAATAGAAAAAGCACCATTCCACAAAATGCCGAATCCCACCAGTAATAATAGAATTCCAATAATAGCGGTGGCTAACGTTTCATACTTCCCATGTCCATAATCATGATCTTTATCCTGAGGTTTATTGGAAATACGGACAAACACGAGAACAATGACATCCGTCACAAAATCAGATAAAGAATGAACCGCATCTGCCAACATAGCAGCACTATGGCCTAGAATACCTGCCACAAACTTAAAGGCAAGTAGCACAAAATTAACAATACTACCAACAATCGTTACTTTGTATATTTCCTTCTCCCGAGACAGAGAAGCAACTTCTACGCTCATTCTATACTGATTATTAAAATAATAATGGCGCAAAGATATAAAATAAAAGCCATTTTGTATTTCTTCATCATTATTTGTTTATTTGCATGGTTATTAATTGACTCCTCTAACTCCTTTACATCTTCTAACTCCTATGAATTATTCAGGCTAATTACATCTTTTTTGCCTACATCCCCATTCTTTTCAAGGCAGAAACAAAGCAAATTCGCAAAAAAATTGTTTTCTTTGTATCTATCATATGCAATCCATTCAATAATCAATATATTATGGCCAAAAACAAAGAAAAAAAAGCCGGCAAGCGAATGAAAAAGAAAGAACTCATTTCTGCCCTTATGGATTTCTTCCATTCGAAACCTGATGAGGTACTGTCCCTGAAATACATATTCGAACAACTCCACCTTACCACGCATCCTCTGAAGATGCTGTGTAAGGATATCCTAAGCGATATGCTACTGGATGATTACATCACCGAAGTGGAGAAAAGCAAATATAAACTGAACAATCATGGAGTGGAAATGACAGGTACTTTCCAGCGTAAAAGCAATGGAAAGAATTCTTTCATTCCCGAAGGTGGAGGTGACCCGATATTCGTGGCCGAGCGTAATTCGGCACACGCCATGAACAATGATAAAGTACGCATTTCCTTCTACGCCAAACGCCGTGGCTGCGAAGCCGAAGGAGAAGTGATAGAAGTATTGGAACGTGCCAACGACACCTTTGTAGGCACACTGGAAGTAGGCAGTTCCTACGCCTTCCTGGTGACGGAAAACCGTACGCTTGCCAATGACATTTTCATCCCCAAAGAAAAGCTGAAAGGCGGAAAGACGGGAGACAAAGCCATCGTGAAAGTAATAGAATGGCCCGACAAGGCGAAAAACCCCATCGGGCAAGTTATCGACATCCTGGGCAAAGCGGGTGACAACACCACAGAGATGCACGCCATCCTTGCCGAATTCGGACTACCTTATGTCTACCCCTCTTCTGTAGAAAAAGCTGCGGACAAAATCCCCGCTGAAATATCCGATGAAGAAATTGCCAAACGCGAGGACTTCCGAAATGTGACTACCTTCACCATCGACCCGAAGGATGCCAAAGACTTTGATGATGCTCTCTCCATCCGCAAACTGAAAGATGGCTTGTGGGAAGTAGGCGTGCACATTGCAGACGTTACCCATTATGTAACCGAAGGCAGCATCATCGACAAGGAAGCCGAAAAACGCGCTACATCCGTGTATCTTGTAGACCGTACCATCCCGATGCTTCCCGAACGTCTTTGCAACTTCATCTGCTCCCTGCGTCCCGACGAAGAAAAGCTGGCGTACTCCGTTATCTTCAACATCAACGAAAAGGGAGATGTGAAAGACTCACGCGTAGTACATACAGTAATCAAGTCCGACCGCCGCTTTACTTACGAGGAAGCACAGCAAATAATTGAAACGAAAGAAGGAGACTTCAAAGAAGAAATCCTTATGCTGGATACCATTGCCAAGGCATTGCGTCAAAAGCGTTTCGTAGCCGGAGCCATCAACTTCGACCGTTACGAAGTGAAGTTTGAGATAGACGAAAAAGGGAAACCTATCAGCGTCTACTTCAAAGTTTCCAAAGATGCCAACAAGTTGGTGGAAGAATTCATGTTGCTTGCCAACCGCACCGTAGCAGAAAAAATCGGTCGCGTACCGAAAAACAAGAAGGCCAAGGTATTCCCTTACCGTATCCACGACCTTCCAGACCCGGAGAAACTGGATAACCTGGCACAATTCATCGCCCGCTTCGGCTACAAGATACGTACCGGTGGGACCAAGACAGATGTTTCCAAATCCATCAATCATCTGTTGGACGATATTCAGGGCAAGAAGGAAGAGAATCTTATTGAAACCGTATCCATCCGTGCCATGCAGAAAGCACGTTATTCCACGCACAACATTGGACATTATGGATTGGCATTCGAATACTATACACATTTCACCTCACCCATCCGTCGTTTCCCGGACATGATGGTACACCGCTTGCTTACTAAATACCTGAATGGCGGGCGCAGTGTTTCCGAAACTAAATATGAAGACCTCTGCGACCACTCCAGCAATATGGAACAAATTGCAGCCAACGCTGAACGTGCTTCCATCAAATACAAGCAAGTAGAATTTATGACGGAGCGTCTGGGACAAGTGTTCGATGGTGTAATTTCCGGTGTTACGGAATGGGGACTGTACGTTGAACTGAACGAAAATAAATGCGAAGGCATGATACCTATCCGCGATCTTGGCGATGACTATTACGAGTTCGACGAGAAGAACTACTGTCTGCGTGGGCGCCGTAAGCATCGTACCTACAGTTTGGGCGATGCAATTACAATTAAGGTAGCACGGGCCAATCTGGAAAAGAAACAGTTGGACTTTGCGCTGGTAGAATAAAAGGTGCGGATTACGCGGATTACACGGATTTCTTTTATTAATCAACAACCCTTGATCCGTGTATTCCGCGTAATCCGTGCCTAAATCTTCGTTCTCCTATGCACCATAATTCTCCCTGTAAGCCGTGGGCGACATTCCTGTATGATGCTTGAAGTATCTCCCCAGATAGGATTGATCAGGGAAATTAAACTGATTAGCTATCTCCTGTATGGAAAGTGCTGTAGAGTGAAGTGTCACTTTAAGCTCAAGTATCACGTAATCGTCTATCCATTCTTTCGCTGTGCATCCCACCGTTTGTTGAATCGTCTTACTCAGATGCCGCGTAGTGACACAAAGCTTATCCGCATAATAATCCACCGAACGCTGTTCCCTGAACGACTCTATCACTAACGCAATAAAGCGGTCCTTCAACCGCCAACGCAAATGATTCGGCTTCGTTTGCCGGTAAAGACGCTCCGACTGATTACAGATCTCATAAAACAGCATCCGACAACAGTAAATCACCAGTTCACGTTGATATATATTATCACTGTCCACAGATTTCTGTTGCAGAAGTTTAAGATAATGATTGCATATCCCATCCCACTCTTCGTCTCGGAATGAACTATAATTATGCTCACGCATGAAGGATACCTTATCCGAAGGCAACGAATAGAAAATCTCATGTCGGAACTGGGCGGAAAAAGCAAAAACAGCCAGTTCAAGGTCATCTGTAGCATCTTTATAAAACGTAATCTGTTCGGGGAAAACAAGTATTACACTTCCGGCAGCTAAAGCATATTTCTGCTGGTTAATGTAAAGCTGTACTCCTCCTTGCAGACAAAACAGCAATTCCCCTCTCTCCATCCGATAAGGATAAGAAAACAAATCGGATTTCTTCCGGGTATGAAACAGGTATTCCTCACTCATAAAGTTCTATTTTTGAAGTACAAATATAGTCTTAAAGGAGCTTATGAACAAAATAATCCCACTTTTTGAACAATTCGCTTCGATTTTTGAACCGTGAGACAGGCAATAGAAGCCGTAACTTTGCAGCGGTTAATAATTTTGGTTATTTGCTCATCAAAGATTGGATATATACGGTATAGGAATGAATAAGACTCACCACAGATTACACAGATTCACACAGATTTA
>ENA-OYWN01000216-OYWN01000216.1-human-gut-metagenome-genome-assembly--contig:-NODE-216-length-19146-cov-5.287832_pt1 | contig 19146 bp, 10 predicted proteins | sample MGYA00244172_ERZ653401 | MGnify/ENA primary metagenome ERZ653401 (study PRJEB26926, sample SAMN06164967) | human gut metagenome | biome: ENVO:00009003; feature: ENVO:2100002; material: ENVO:00002003... | reverse complement strand
CGCGTAAGATCGTCGGCAGCGTCAGATGTGTATAAGAGACAGAAGTGTATATTTGTACCATTATTCTCCTTTTATTTAATACGGTTTGATAGGCAATGAGCATTGATTTGAATGCATTTAATAAATTCTTTATAGACTACCAGCAACGTTTTGTCCACTTTGCCTGTACTTATGTGCATGATGAAGCTGTTGCCGAAGATTTTGTTGTGGAATCAATGATGTACTATTGGGAGAACAAAGATCGTTTGTCTGCTGATACTAATATTCCGGCTTATGTCTTGACCACGATAAAGCATAAGTGTATTGACTATTTGCGCCATCAACAAGTTTATCAGGATGCTTCTGACGAAATAGCTCGAATCTATGCATGGGAATTGTCGGGCAGAATCATGACTTTGGAAGATTTCGAGCCCTATGAGGTTTTTACAAAGGAAATACAGGAGATTGTTGATAGGATACTGGATGCTTTGCCCGAACAGACTCGGAAAATCTTTGTGATGAGTCGTAATGAAAATAAATCCCATAAAGAAATAGCAGAACTATTGGATATTACAACTAAGGGAGTGGAATTTCATATATCGAAAGCTACCAGGACGTTACGTCTTGCATTGAAGGATTATCTGCCGGTATCCTTACTTTTTTTCTATTTGCATTAAAAAAAACAGTTTTTCACTAGGGAATGTTCTTTCCCATCCGCTATTACTATAAATACGTAAAACAAAAGTATTTATGGATAAGGATTTGTTATACCGTTTTTTTGAAGGTCATGCTTCTTTAGAAGATATGAAAGTGGTTAAAGAATGGGCTGATGCTTCTGAGGAGAATGCCGGGCTGTTGCGTAGGGAACGCAAACTGTTTAATGCCATGATTCTTGCAGGTCATTCCCGACGGACTGATATACAGAGAATGAGGAACAGGAGGAACTATTTTATTAGGGAATTCCTGAAAATAGCTTCTGTAATAGTGATAACGGTGAGTGTGACGGCTGTATTATTTTCAATAGGTAAAGATAATGAAGATATGTATTTAGCGATGCAGACCATTACCGTGCCGGCCGGTCAGCGTGTGAACCTCGATTTGCCTGATGGTTCAAACGTTTGGCTGAATGCCGGAACTAAAATGCAATATCCTGTTTCTTTTATGACAGGCAAACGGGAGGTGATATTAGATGGAGAGGCTTACTTTGAGGTGGTTCATAATGAAAAGAGTCCGTTTGTGGTACATACAAGTACATTGGATGTAGAAGTATTGGGAACAAAATTTAATGTGGAAGCTTATTCAGCACGAAAAATATTCGAAACGTCTTTGATGGAGGGCAAAGTAAAGGTAAAATTACCTCACGATGACAAAAATTCCGTCGTCTTGGTACCCAATCAGAAAACGACTTTGATAGACGGCCGATTGGTGGTGAGTAAAATTGATGATTATAATGTATATCGTTGGAAAGAGGGGTTATATTGTTTTAGAAATAAACCTTTTGCTGATATTATAAAAGATTTGGAGAAATATTATGATCTGAGCATACAGATGGATAAAAAGGAAATAGCAAAGGTTGCATTAACTGGAAAATTCAGGATTTCTGATGGATTGGACTATGCGCTGCGTGTTCTGCAAAACGATGTAGCCTTTACTTATCAAAGAAATCGGGATAATGACGTCATTCATATAAAGTAAGAAATGTATTAACCTTCTAAAATGGAAAATCAGCCTATGAAGCAATCCTAATGAAAAACAACTAAAGAGCCGATGGGTGTTTGCACCACCCACCGACCCGACTAACACAATTATTTTTAATAAATCGTATTAATAACCATTTGCAAAGATATGAAAAACATTCCTTTGCCGGATCTTTATTATCTTGAAAATCCGGATTTAAAACAATTATTTAGAATTATGCGAATATCAATATTCTTATTGTTCTTCTGCCTGTTCAGCCTGATGGCCGAAAATAGTCACTCACAGAATGCGAGGGTAACTATCAATAGAAGCGATGCCCCGTTGGAATCTATATTGAATGAGATAGAGTCTCAAACGGACTATCTTTTTATATATAAGGAAGATGTGAACGTGAAGATGCGTAAAACCATACAGGTGAATGGTAAACCTGTGTCCGAGGTGCTGCCTATATTGCTGACCGGCTCTTCCATCGGTTATAAAATGGAGGGAAATCATATCATCCTTACTCGTGATGTTGCATTGGCAGCGCAGCAACAGGGGGTAACGGGAGTAGTGACCGATGTTTTGGGCGAACCGCTGATTGGTGTTACTGTGATGCTGAAAGGAGATATGCAAGGCACGGTGACAGATATAAACGGAAGATTCTCGCTGTCCGCTGAGCAAGGAGATGTAATAGTAGTAAGCTATTTAGGCTATGCTTCACAGGAGATAAGATTGAAGGATACAAAGTTACTTCGTATTATGATGAAAGAAGATGTGGAGCTGTTGGATGAAGTGGTAGTAATAGGTTATGGTTCCATTTCAAAGAAGGAACTGACTAGTGCAGTTTCCCACATATCAGGTAAGGATATGTTGCAGATTGGGAGTGGTAATCCTGCCATGCAGATTCAGGGAAAGGTTTCAGGTCTTGCAGTAGAGAATTCTACTCCTTCTGATCCTAATTCTTCACCCAGTATTCAGGTACGTGGAGTATCCTCGCGTTCAGCCGGATTGGGTCCGCTGATTGTAATTGACGGTATACCAGGCGGTAGTCTTGATAATTTGAATGAAAATGATATTGGATCTATTGATGTCTTGAAAGATGGGGCAGCTTCGGCCATTTATGGAACCCGTGGATCGAATGGGGTGATTGTAGTTACTACCAAAAAAGGTACTATGGATGGAAAAATTCATACTTCGTATTCGGGATTTGTGAATATAACTACACCTGTCAGAGAGTTGAATGTATTGTCGGCTACAGATTTTAGAGAACAGAAACGGGGAAATGATTATGGCGCTGATACTGATTGGTTTGATGAACTGACTAAAGTGGCTGTATCTCATAGTCATACTTTGCAGGTTATGGGTGGTAATACTAAGACTAATTATAAAGCAACAGTGGATTATAAAAATACAGATGGTATAGACTTGCGTTCGGAAAGGCAGCAGGTAGGGGCCCGTTTGTCATTAAATCATACAGGAAAAAGTGACTTGTACAATGTCATTCTGAATGTGGCTCCGCGCACAGTGAAGTATCAGGATGCAGATTATGATACTTTTCGTTCTGCATTGTTGATAAATCCCACTATTCCAGTGATGGACCCGGAGCAACCGGGTAAATATACTCAGATAACTACTTATTCCACCAATAATCCGGTTGAAATCTTGAAGTTGGAGAAAAGTGGTGGTGAGCGTACTATCTTAAGTTGGGATGGTACGTTTAAGTTGAATTTGTTTCCGCTGTTGTGTAGAGATAAGAATCATTATTTAAGTACACAAATTACATTGGCTCAGCAGATTATAGAAACCGATTACAGTTGGTTTCGTCCTTCGATTTCTACCATAGAAGACAAAAGTGGATTTCAGGGAGAAGCTAGCCGTAAATATGACAAGAATAAACAAGAATCTTTGGAATGGTTGGTAAATTACGGTTATGACACTGGTAACCATCATGTAAAGTTTATGGGAGGATATTCTTATCAATACTTTGTAAATGACGGATTGAATGCTGAGAATAAGAACTTTGCTTCAGATTTGTTAGGACCTGACAACTTGGGTGCTGGAACTTACAATAGTGAAGTGGAGGGACGCCTAGGTATGGGGTCTTACAGGAATGATTCCAAATTAATTGCTTTCTTTGGTCGTCTGAGTTATAATTTTAGAGATAAATATTTTGCTACATTTTCTCTTCGTCATGAAGGCTCTTCCAAATTTGGTGTTAGTAACAAATGGGGATCGTTTCCAGCCGTTTCTGCTGGTTGGAGAATCAGTGAGGAGGATTTTATAAAAAATATCCAATGGATTAGTGATTTGAAATTGAGAGGTGATTTCGGAGTGACAGGTAATCAGGAATTTGATAGTTATAAGTCATTGGCCCTGATGCAGGCGTATGATTTGATTTATTATAATGGAACATATATTAAGGGTTGGGGATTCAGTTCCAATGCTAATCCTAATTTGAAATGGGAAAAAGGTAAAAATTGGAATGTAGGAATAGACTTCAGTCTGTTTAATTATCGTTTGAATGGTAGTGTAAATTATTATAGTCGGAAACAACAGGATCTATTGGGAGTTTATGATGTTGCATTGCCACCTAATGGTGCTTCGCAATCATTTGTTAATGTAGGTACAATGAAAAATACAGGTGTTGAAATCGAATTAGATTGGAATGCGGTAAAGAGCAAAAATTTTAATTATACAATTAGTTTTGTGGGCTCTACTTCAAATAATAAGTTTGTTTCATTCTCAAATCAGTTTTATGAAGGTCCTAAGTATTATTGGATGAGTAATTTTCCCTTGTACCCAGGAAATCCAGGGGTATTGCAACGTATTGAAGAAGGAGAACGCATTGGTAATTTTTACACATTCCAGTATGCGGGTTTGGATGATAACGGAGGTTGGTTGATTTACTCTAAAGATGGTGAAGTGATTCCTATAGATAAAGGTACGGATGAGGATAAACGGGTGGTAGGTAATGGATTGCCTAAGTTTACAATGTCTGTGACTCATACTTTCCGTTATAAAAATTTAGATTTGAATTTGTATTTCCGAGGTAATTTGGGTTATCAGATCTATGATGTCCATGATTTGTATTATGGCTTGCAGGATGCAGCTCCGAATACGAATGTGCTGGAGTCCGCTTACAAGGAAAATAGGAAAATTACTACAGGAAAAAATGTGCATAGCAGTTATTTTGTACATAATGGTGATTTTATGAAGTTGGATGTCGCTACATTGGGGTATACTTGGAATATAAATAATAAGTGGGTTGAAAAGGCACGTTTCTATATTACAGGACGTAATTTGTTCACTATTAGCGGATATCACAGAGGACTAGATAAGGATGCATATTGTGTAAATGGTATGGAACCCGGTCTACCTTACAGTAAGAATGGATATTATCCGTCTTCACGTCAATTCTTGTTTGGTATTCAACTTAACTTCTAAATTTATTACTTTATGAAAACGTTTAAATTAAAAAATATATTTCTGGGATTAGGAATGTTGGCATCAGTGGGATGTACGGATTTGTCGGAAACTACTTATGATATTGTACCTCAGGATGGATTCTATCAAACCAAGGAGAATGTTCTTCAGGCGTTTGTACGTCCTTTCGGACACGGATATTGGTTGTGTTGTAGGGCGATGTATTGGTTTGGCGAACTTTCTGCCGACCATTATATGACTGTGCAAAGAGAGGAACATTGGTATAATGGCGGTGAATATTTCCGTTATCATTATCATACTTGGACTGTTGATGATTGGTATGTTAATGCAATTTGGGAAGATACTTACAGAGGGATCATTCAGTGTAATGCCAGTATTTCTGATATAAGTAAGCTGAATCCTGCAAAGTTTGGCTTTTCACAGCAAGAGTTTGATGATTTTATTTCTCAAACACGTGTTTTACGTGCGTGGATGTATATGTCTATATTCGATTTAGTACATAATATACCAATTGTTACGGATTATCCAACTACAGAGTTGCCGGCACAATCAGAGCCAAAAGAAACTTTTGCTTTTATTGAACAAGAGCTGTTGGAATCATTGCCTGCGTTACAAAAAAAAGAAAGTAATAATGGAAATGGCTTAAAGCAGGGTCAATGGACCCAGGGAGCTTGTGCTGCCTTATTGGTAAGGTTGTATATGAACGCCAGTTGGTGGATTGATGAGGACAAGACGGTCGAAGCTGAAAAATACTGTGAAAAAATTATAGATGGTGAATACGGTTTCTATGATATAGATAATAGGTGGGATGCGCCGTTTGATTGGGATAACGATAAGTCTAATGAATTATTGTTTGGTTATCCATCCTCGTTTGGTGGTATGCATTGGCTTTATGATTATGAAATGTTTTGGCAGGTTGCTCCGTTCCTCTCTTCGAAATATTTCGGTTTTACAGATTGGGGGAATTGTAACCCCAAATATGCATTACAGCCAGGATTAGATTTAAATGGAAATGAATATTCCTTTGAAAATGGAAAACCGGTCCGTAAGTTTATGAAATATCCTGATGATGTGCGTCTGAAAAAGTATAAAAATTTAGGAAATAGCAAACGCGAAGGAATGTTTTTGTATGGCGACCTACCTTATGAAACGGCAAATGGAACGGAATATGTTACTTCGGACAATGGAGCTTACAAACTTTACATTCGTGATCAAGTAGGTATTTTCCGCGATACAGATCCTGCTAGTTTCTCTCCCAATCCTTCTAGTGGAACCCAAACTCCAAAATCGGCTATGGCTTACGGAGATCAGAATTCAGGTTGGTGTTTGATAAAATATCCTATTTATCGTTCGGATGATGCAGGTAAAATAGAATCGGATTATGCTTTGATCCGTTTAGCGGAAATTTATTATTATTTGGCAGAAATTCGTTTTTATCAGGGTAGAAAGGCAGAAGCGGAAAAATTACTGAATTATGTACGGAAGCGTTATTATCCAGCAGGTTCTTCTAGTTTGTATCCTGAGAATGGGAGTGCATTGACAGAACAGGAATTATTGGATGAATGGGGACGGGAATTTTTAGGAGAAGGTTTACGTAGACAGACTTTATGCAGGTTCGGGATTTTTAATTCGGGAACTTGGTGGGATAAAGAACCGGATCCAGATAATCATACGATGTGGATACCTCTTTCACGTACTACATTGAATACGAATCCAAACTTGAAGCAGAATCCAGGTTATCCATCTGTTAATTAAAAAATTGATAATCTCATTTTTATCCGATAACTTGTATGTATATCTACATCTTGTTGTCGGATTGTTGAATAATTTTTGTATTTAAATAATTAGAACATTAATAGTATGAAAAAAAATAAATTCTTATTTTGTATCGGTCTGTTACTGACTGTTGCGACGATTGTAAATGCACAGTCTGTGACTTGGATTAGTAGTACCGAAGGCAATGTATGGCAAAAATCAAAAGTGAAGTTGCAGTCAAAATCAGAACAAAATCCTGTTTTACAGGTAGATGGAACAGAGAACGGTGTTGCTTTCAAGAATTGGGGAACTACTTTCAATGAACTTTGTTGGGATGCTCTTGGGTTATTAACTCGTACTGAACAAGATGAAATATTGTATAATATATTTTCTCCGCAAGGTGATTTACGGATTACGCGTGGACGAATTTCGATGGGAGCCAATGATTACGCTCGTTCTTGGTATAGTTGTGACGAAGTGGAGGGTGACTTTGAATTGAGATATTTTAATATTAATCGTGATAAACAGACTATTATTCCTTTCATACGTGCTGCACAAAAATATAATCCGAATCTTACATTTTGGATATCACCTTGGTGTCCTCCAAGCTGGATGAAAATAAATGGAGATTATCCGGTTTTAAGTAGTCCGTTTAATAGTTTGTCAGAGAAACAGAATTATTTATTATATGGTGCTACAGGCGGTCAGGTTGATGAGAATGAAATGAAGTTGACCGGTGCCCGTGATGGAGTTTTTCCTCGCCAACTTGCGACAACTGACTTTATGATTCAAGATCCACGTTATTTGCAGACTTATGCAGATTATTTTTGTCGGTTTATAGATGCCTATAAAGAACAAGGAATTCCCATTGATATGGTAATGTATCAGAATGAAGCGTACAGTTACACTCCTTATCCTGGTTGTGCCTGGACTGCCACCGGTACGATTCGTTTCAATAAAGAATATTTAGCTCCTACTTTGAGGCAAATGCATCCTGAGGTGAAGCTTTATTTAGGTACTTTTAATACGAATCGCCAAGATCATGTAGAAACAATTCTTGCTGATACGGCTTTATGTAATTGTATTCGTGGTATGGGATTTCAATGGGAAGGACGTGAAATACTTCCTTCCATAAGAAAACAGCATCCCGAATGGGAATATATCTGTTCGGAAAGCGAATGCGGTTGGGGTAGTTTTGATTGGAAGGCAGCAGAACATACATTTGAGTTGATAAATCATTATTTAGGGAATGGATGTTGTGAATATAATTTTTGGAATTGTATTTTGACCGATAAAGGTGAAAGTCCGTGGGGATGGAAACAGAATGCGTTGATTCGTGTGGATTCGGAAAAGCGTACGTTTGTTTATACCCCGGAGTATTATGCAGTAAAGCATTATAGCAAAATGGTGGCTCCAGGATCAAAAATCTTACAATACAAGGCAAAGGGGGAGGATAACCAACCAGTCATTATATTCCTGACTCCTGAGAATCAGTATTTGGTAGTGGCGGGGAATTTTAATGGCAAACAACAGAATTTGAGTGTAAAACTGGCGGGAAAATATTTGGAGGTGACGTTGCAGCCCCATTCTCTAAATACATTTTATACAAAATGATCACAAGGAATAATCCTCGTTAAATTGATATCCATTGTAGGGATCGGTGGATTCTTACAATGGATAAAAAAGATGTAAAACTTCTATTTTCCCCCATTTGACCGAATAAAGTCCCTCTTTTGAAAGATTTATATACCCATCGTTAGGATTGTATTTTCTATCTTTGCATCAAACAATTTTTGAACTAATTATTATGAAACACAAAATCCTTACTTTCTTTTTGGCTTGTCTTGTGCCCTGGCTGGCAGGAGCACAGCAATCTGCCAATAGTCAAAACAATGTAGCCGAAAAAGATTACATAGCTTATCTCTTTACCTATTTTACAGGTAACCACATCAGCGAGGAAGCCGTATGCTATGCGGTAAGTACGGACGGATATACCTATTGGGCACTGAATGACAACAAACCTGTCATTGATTCCAAAATCATCAGTTCTACCGGTGGCGTGCGCGACCCGCATATCCTGCGTTGCGAAGACGGAAAGACATTCTATATGGTGGTTACCGATATGGTTTCTGACAATGGATGGGACTCCAATCGTGCCATGGTGTTGCTGAAATCTACAGACTTGGTGAACTGGAACCATTCTGTCATCAATATGCAGAAACGTTATGCCGGCCAGGAAAAACTGAAACGGGTATGGGCTCCTCAGACTATCTTCGATGCGGAAGCCGGAAAATACTTGGTTTATTGGTCAATGAAATATGGTGATGGGGCAGATGTGATTTATTATGCTTATGCCAATAAAGAATTTACCGACCTGGAAGGTGAACCGAAACCGCTTTTCATCCCTGAAAACAAGAAATCTTGCATAGACGGTGATATCGTATATAAAGATGGAATCTACCACCTGTTTTATAAAACTGAAGGACATGGAAACGGCATCCGGGTAGCAACTACCCGTTCACTGACTTCGGGACAATGGGAGGAAGAACCCGACTACAAGCAGCAGACCCCGGAAGCGGTGGAAGGTGCGGGAACTTTCAAACTGATAGGCCAGAATAAATACATTTTGATGTATGATGTCTATATGAAAGGTAAATACCAGTTTACCGAAACGACCGATTTGAAAAACTTTAAAGTGATAGACAGTGAGGTGAAGATGAATTTTCATCCGCGTCACGGAACTATCATCCCCATTACCCGTGCCGAGTTGAAGCGCATCACCGACAAATGGCCTTCAAAGGAAATGGGCAATATGACGATTCCCAACAATCCCGTGCTGCAAGGTTTCCATGCTGACCCCGAGATATTGTATTCTCATCAGACTAAAAAATATTATATCTATTCCACCACCGACGGACAGCCCGGATGGGGCGGATGGTATTTCAGTGTCTTCTCTTCGGATAATCTGAAGGACTGGAAAGATGAAGGGGTGATGCTTGATTTGAAATCCGATCAGGTGGCATGGGCAGATGGAAACGCATGGGCTCCGTGCATTGAAGAGAAAATGGTGGATGGAAAGTATAAATATTTCTTCTATTTCAGTGGTAATCCTGTAGCCGGAGGCGGCAAGCAGATTGGGGTGGCGGTAGCCGATTCACCCATTGGTCCGTTCAAAGACTTGGGACATCCCATTATTACTGAATCTCCCGTGGGCCACGGACAGCAGATTGATGTGGATGTGTTTACCGATCCGGTTTCGGGAAAATCCTATCTGTACTGGGGCAATGGTTATATGGCGGGCGCCGAACTGAATGAGGATATGGTTTCCATCAAAAAGAATACCTTGACCGTATTGACACCGAAAGGAGGAAGTCTGAAAGATTACGCTTTCCGTGAAGCGGCATATGTGTTCTATCGTAATGGTCTTTACTACTTTATGTGGTCGGTGGATGATACCGGTTCGCCCAACTATCATGTGGCATACGGTACGTCGAAATCTCCGCTAGGTCCTATAAAGGTTGCTAAGAAACCGGTGGTACTGATTCAGGATCCTGCAAAGGAAATCTATGGACCTGCGCACAATGCAGTCCTACAAATTCCGGGTACGGATGAGTGGTACATTGTATATCATCGTATTAATAAGAACTTTATAGATCGTGAGAAGGGTCCTGGCGTGCATCGTGAAGTATGTATAGACCGTATGGAATTTAATCCGGACGGAACCATCAGGAAGGTTGTTCCCACGTTATAAAAGAAACATGACAATAAAGCATATACCATGAAAAAGACCTTATTATCTCTGGCAATCGCCTCATTGGCAGCAGGCCAATCCGTCTGTGCTGCCGTGGAAAAAGTATATAATGAGCCCGATTCGGTCTACATCTTCTCTTACGCCCATCCGGAAGACGAGGGACGCAGCGGACTGAAATTCGCATGGAGCCCCGATGGCGACAAGTGGCTGAGTGTATCCGACGGCTTTGCCTATCTGAAATGTGATTTCGGGCGTTGGGGGGCGGAAAAGAGAATGATTAAACCTCTTCTGGAAAAAGCGGAAGATGGACGTTGGTATTGCCGGTGGCAGCTTACCCCCAGCGGAAAAGTATGGGGTACTTCCCATTCTTCCGACCTGTTGAAGTGGGCTCCTCAACAATATGTCAATGCGGAGAAGCCTGCCGTGCCCCGACTGGTCACTGCCCGGCAGATTGTCCTTGATAAAGATACCTTGAACGGTTATATGCAGAAAGTACCTTATGCGGATATAGAACAGTTGATTCGTTTTGCTGAGCATAAGAAATTCCGCGATATACAGAATAATGAGCGTACCGAACAGGATGCCGTCCGCTTTGCCGGACTGAAACCGGTCACTGCCACCATCCGGGTGGATGCCGGACGGGTGAAGCCCATTAGCGAGCATCTGATAGGTATTTTCTTTGAGGATATCAATTATGGAGCCGATGGTGGACTTTATGCGGAGCTGGTTCAGAACCGTGATTTTGAATATTCTGCCAAAGACGGTGCAAGAGATAAGAACTGGAACAGCACGTATGCGTGGAGTATACAGGGTACTGATGCGGAACTGTCTGTCAGTGAGGACAGTCCCATCCATGCTAACAATGCTCACTATGCAGTGTTAGAGGTACACCGCCCGGGTGCTGCCTTGGTGAATAACGGTTTTGACGGTATTGCCGTGAAAAAAGGTGAGAAGTATGACTTCTCTGTGTTTTCCAAAGTGCTGGATGATACGAAAGGTGGAAAAGTGCTTGTGAGGCTGACTACCAAAGATGGCAAGGAGATTGCGCAGGCTGCTATTCGGGTTTCATCTACAGAGTGGAAAAAACAAAAGGCTGTACTGACGGCAACGGCGGATGCTGCGGATGCCGTGTTGTCCGTTTGTCCGCAGATGGCTGGGAAGTATGCCTTGGATATGGTTTCTCTTTTCCCACAGAATACATTTAAAGGCAGGAAGAACGGGCTGCGCGCCGATTTGGCACAGACTTTGGCGGACCTTCATCCCCGTTTTGTCCGTTTCCCCGGCGGATGTGTGGCTCACGGAGATGGTGTGGACAATATTTATGATTGGAAAGGCTCTATAGGAGCGTTGGAGGAACGCAAGCCTCTGCGCAATTTGTGGGGGTATCATCAGACCCGCGGTCTGGGATATCATGAATATTTTTTGTTCTGCGAGGATATGGGGGCCGAACCTGTTCCTGTAGTGGCAGCCGGAGTGCCTTGTCAGAATTCGGGTACTTGCAGTCATCACTCGGTAGGCGAACTGGGTTGCGGCGGTCAGCAAGGCGGAATCCCGATGGAGGAAATGCCGCAGTACGTGCAGGATGTACTGGATTTGATAGAATATGCGAATGGAGATGCGAAGAAGACCGTGTGGGGAAAGAAGCGTGCGCAAGCCGGACATCCCAAACCTTTCAATCTGAAGTACATCGGTATTGGTAACGAGGATTTGATTACCGATATCTTTGAAGAACGTTTCACCATGATTTTCAATGCGGTGAAGGAGAAATATCCCGAAGTGACCGTTATCGGAACGGTAGGCCCGTTCTATGAGGGCAGTGATTATGAGGAAGGCTGGAAATTCGCCACTAAGATGGGTATTCCGATGGTGGATGAACATTATTATAACACCCCGGGATGGTTTATCAACAATCAGGATTTCTATGACCGTTATGACCGTAACAAGGCGAAAGTGTATTTGGGAGAGTATGCGGCTCATTTGCCGGGACGTCCCAACAATATAGAAACAGCTTTGGCCGAGGCCTTGTACCTGACTTCCGTGGAGCGTAATGCCGATGTGGTGACCATGACTTCTTACGCTCCGTTACTGGCTAAGGAGGGACATACCCAGTGGAATCCGGATTTGATTTATTTCAATAATACGGAGGTAAAACCCACCGTAGGTTACTATGCGCAGCAGATGTACGGACAAAATGCGGGCAGTGAATACATCGCTTCTTCCGTGACTTTGGATAATGCACAAGATGCGGTGAAGAAACGGATAGGTGTGTCGGTAGTCCGCGACGGAAAGACAGGAGATATGATCGTGAAACTGGTGAATCTGCTGCCGGTAGCGGTGAATGCGCAAGTGGAGCTCCCGTCTTTGGAAGGAATGAACACCACTGCCGTAAAGACGGTTTTGGCAGGAAAACCGACAGACCAACAGGTTCGTCCTGTATCCGGTACAATGGAGGTAAGCGAGAAATTCGGGTATGAATTGCCGGCTTATTCATTTACGGTAATCCGGATAAACAAGAATGAAAAATAACAATAGATAAATAAACATGAAGAAATTACTGACTTTGTTGCTGGCGGTCCTGCTGCTGGCAGGATGTGCCGGCAATAAGCCCGGGACATTCGAAGCGGGTAAGAATACCTTTCTGCTGAATGGGAAACCGTTCGTGGTCAAAGCGGCAGAGGTGCATTATCCGCGTATTCCCCGTGAATACTGGGAACATCGTATTGAAATGTGTAAAGCATTGGGCATGAATACGCTTTGTCTGTATGTCTTTTGGAATTTGCATGAGGAAACTCCCGGTAAGTATGATTTTACAGGTAATAAAGATATTGCAGCTTTCTGTAAATTGGCTCAGAAGCATGGTATGTACGTCATTGTGCGTCCCGGTCCGTATGTATGTGCGGAATGGGAAATGGGTGGGCTGCCTTGGTGGCTGCTGAAGAACGACAGCGTGCAGCTTCGTACTCTCGATCCTTTCTATATGCAGCACGTGGGAGCCTTTATGCATGAAGTGGGCAAGCAGTTGCAGGATTTACAGATTACCCGTGGTGGTAACATCATCATGGTGCAGGTGGAAAACGAATATGGTTCGTATGGCACGGACAAGCCCTATGTGTCTGCCATCCGTGATACGGTACGTGCCGCAGGCTTTACTGAAGTGCCTTTGTTCCAATGTGACTGGAGTTCTAATTTCCTGAATAATGGTTTGGATGATTTGCTTTGGACTATAAATTTTGGTACGGGAGCTGATATCGACAAGCAGTTTGCCAAACTGAAAGAAGTACGCCCCGACGCTCCGTTGATGTGCAGCGAGTTCTGGAGCGGATGGTTTGATCACTGGGGGCGCAAGCACGAAACCCGTGACGGACAAATCATGGTGGATGGCCTGAAAGAGATGATGGACAAAGGTATTTCTTTCAGTTTGTACATGACCCACGGAGGAACGACCTTTGGCTGGTGGGGCGGTGCCAATAATCCGGCTTACTCGGCTATGTGCAGCAGCTATGACTATGACGCTCCTATCAGCGAAGCAGGCTGGACCACCGACAAGTATTTTGCTTTACGTGATATGTTGAAGGACTACTTGGACGAAGGACAGACATTGCCTGAAGTTCCTGAAGCTTTACCGGTTATGGAAATCCCTGCCATTAAATTCACTCAAATAGCTCCGTTGGTTGACAATCTGTCCGAACCGAAGCAGACAGAGGAAATCCAGCCGATGGAGAAATTTGACCAAGGCTGGGGAAGTATCCTGTACCGTACCCATTTGCCGGAAGATGTGAAAGCGGGAACCGTTCTGAAAATCACCGAACAGCATGACTGGACACAGGTTTTTGCCGACGGGAAACTGTTGGGGCGTCTGGATCGCCGTGGTGGAGAACAGGAACTTACACTGCCTGCATTAAAAGCCGGTACACAGCTTGATTTATTGGTGGAAGCCATGGGGCGTGTGAACTTTGACAAGTCCATTCACGACCGCAAGGGAATTACCGAGAAAGTGGAACTGGTGAACGGTAAGAATGCCGAAACGTTGAAAGGCTGGACTGTTTATAATCTTCCCGTAAATTATGAATTTGTATCTTCCCGGAACTTTCAGGATATGAACTCGTCTGCCGCCTGTGGCATAGAGAAAAATGATGAAAGTGTTCCGGCCTACTATCGCGCTGCTTTTACCTTGGATAAGGTGGCTGATACGTTCCTGAACATGGAGTCTTGGGGAAAAGGTATGGTATGGGTGAACGGTCATGCCATGGGACGTTTCTGGGAAATCGGTCCTCAACAAACCCTGTTCATGCCGGGCTGCTGGCTGAAAAAAGGAGTGAATGAAATCATCGTTCTTGACTTGAAAGGCCCGAAAGAGGCAACCATCGTCGGATTGAACAAACCTATCCTGGATATGCTTCGTGTGGCTGTTCCTGAAACGCATCGTAAACAGGGGCAGACCATCAAACTGGAGAAGGAAACACCGGTATCTGCCGGTACTTTCAAACCAGGTAACGGTTGGCAAGAAGTGAAAGTTCCTGCTACGAAAGGACGTTACTTCTGTCTGGAAGGGCTGTCTTCTTTTGATAATACCAACATTGCCGCCATTGCGGAGTTTGATGTGCTGGATGAGAAAGGACAGAAAATCTCTCGTGAAAACTGGAAGATTGTTTATGCCGACAGCGAGGAACCCCGTAGCGGTAACCGCACAGCCGACAAGATTTATGACTTGCAAGAAAGTACTTTCTGGCAGACGGTGGATAATACGGCTTATCCTCATCAGGTGGTGATAGATCTCGGCAAAGAATATAACGTGACCGGTTTCCGTATTCTGCCACGTGCGGAACAGGGAGCTCCCGGCATGATTAAAGATTATAAGGTGTATGTAAAAGCAACCGGTTTCGGTTATTGATATACTTTTCCCGTAGGGGTGGAAACACAGACTGCTGAAGAAGCTACCAAAAAGAATTAAAGACACAGATGTAAGGAGGAAGCTTCAAAAGAAGGAAACCTGCGAGTGGAGCAATTATCGGATACTCTAGCAAATTTTAAAATTTGCTAGAGTATCCGGTTTCTTTTTTATAACTTTGTGGCAGTCTATGATTCTAACCGAAAGCACAATGAAATATATATTGACCTTTATACTATCTTTTCTCTCCTTCTTGGTGTGTTCTCAGAACATAACTATTACAGATATCCCTACCATTGACCAGCTGCCGGTAAATGCCATTCATCGCGTCTTCAGAGACAGCGAAGGATATATGTGGTATGGCACGGTGAACGGATTATGTCGTGATGACGGTTATCATGTGAAAGTGTTTCGTTCGGACATTGAAACTCCGGGATTATTAGAGGACAATTTGGTGGAGTGTATCGCTGAGGATAAGAAGGGGAATATATGGTTCGGTACAGACAAAGGGGTGTATATTCTTGATAAATCGGACTACAGTGTACATCCTATGGACCGGGAGCGTTTGAAGAATATTCCGGTGATGTATCTATATGCTACCAGTGACGGCTATATGTGGCTGAGCTATCGTTCTATATTGGCCAAATATGACATCAACGGACAGTTGGTCAAAGAGTATCCCCTCCGGAATAAGTACGGAAGAACTACTATTTCCGGATTTTGTGAGAGCCGCAACCATGAGATTATTATTTCTGTGTGGAATGGCCGGGTATATCATTTGGACAAAGAAAAAGACGAGTTCGTTCCTTATCCTGATAAGATGAGAAGACAAAATCCTACGGTGATGGTTCAGGATAATGAACAGGACTACTTCTGGTTGGCAACCTGGGGGGATGGTGTGGTGCGTTTTGACCCTTCGGCTCCTGAAGATTCTATGTTTGTATATTCTGAAATACCGGTCAATGCTGCCGGTGAGGAGGATGGGGTCATCCTTAGTCTGGTACAGGATGATAAACTGGGGTATATCTGGTTAACCACCGGGCACGATTTCATGTCCTTACAAATACAACCGGATAAGACGTTAAAACAATTGAAATTCCAGACAGGGCTTCTGCCTGTTAATCATATGTTGGTAGAAGTTCTGAAAGGGAGGGGATGTCTATGGGTGTCGGCCTTTGACCGTCCTAGTTTCATTGTACATCTGATGGATAATATGACCAAGGATTATGCCTTACCCGCTTTGGCGGACAGAGTAAACCGCAGTCCGGCTGTAATGGCTTTGTGTGATGACGGAGACGGTATGATGTGGATGATGCAAGAAAGAACCGGGTTGGTGTTATATGACTTGAAGCAGGATAAAGTGAAAATCTATTCGGATTTTCCCGAGCTTGTTTCGTTGTCTTTGGATAACGGACGAGAGATGACTCGAGCACGTATTAATAACGGTATTTGGGTGGCAAAAGATTTGAATAGATTGGTTTATGGTATGATCCGTAAGGGTATGGAGATGTATCTGGTGGATCTTATTGATTTGAACGGGCAGGTGGAATCGAACGCTACGGTGACCAAATTGTATGAAGACTCGCACGGAATCTTGTGGATAGGCTTGAACAAAGGACTTTGCAGTTATGATGTCCGTCAGAAAAGAATTAAACAGGTTTATCCCGATGTGGGGCATGTGATGGGAATCGTGGAGAATAAGGAAGGGTTGATATGGATTTGTACTCAAGACAACGGTTTGTTTCAGACAACGGCGGATGAAAAACTTCGTTCTTTCAAATTGGACAAGAATTTCTCTTGTCTGTCTATTGCTCCCGATTGGATTTTGTGGTTGGGAACTTGTGACGGAGGAGTCTATTCTTATGATCCTTCAGAGAATAAGTTGGTCAGTTATAATGAGGCTTGTGGTATGAACGGTAATCAGGTGAATCAAATAGTGGCTGATGCATATAATCATATTTGGATTGATACAAACCAGAAACTGATAGAATTTAATCCTCGTAACGGTTCGTTCCGCACCTATCTTACCACGGATGGTTCTATCTTGTTGCGTCGCTTTCTTCCCACTGCTGTTTGTCAAGCAAAAGATGGCAATATTTATTGGGGCGGCATTCCGGGTATTTGCATGGTTACTCCATCAAACGGGTTGGAAAGAAAGGCTAGTGCAGTGAAGACCAAGATAACTGATATAAAGTTGCAAGGAGAATCATTGATATTCGGAGATAGAAAGAGTAGCAATTCCATTAACCGGATAGAATTGCATCCCGATGATCAGAATTTGGAAATTAGTTTTTCTTCTCTTAACCACCGTTATGCTTCAAAGATACGCTATGCTTATCGGTTGATAGGAGTGGACAAAGCGTGGGTATATGTGGAAGGTGGAAAAAACTCGGCTTTTTATAATCATCTGAGTAAGGGCACTTATACTTTTCAGGTGAAAGCGACGGATGAAAATGGTCTTTGGAGTAAAGAGGTAACTGAACTGACTATCCGACGCCTTCCTGCTTTTTATGAAACTTGGTGGGCGTATTTGTTCTATGTATTGATAGTGATGGGTGTATCCGGTTATAGTCTGTATCTTTATCTGAAACGCGTGGACCGTAAGAATAATGAAATGTGGGCGGACAGCAAGGAGATGATTAAAATGCGTATTTATTTGGATAGTAAGGTGAATTTGCCTGAACCTGAGTTTGCACAACTGGACAAACTTCTATTGGAGAAAGCGGTAAAAGCCGTGGAAGATAACCTTACTGAGCCTGATTTTGATGTGACAGCTCTAGCTGATGCCATGAATATGTCCCGTTCTACTTTGACCCGTAAATTGAAAGCCATAACAGGCCGAACTCCATTGGATTTTATCCGGAACATCAAGATGAAGCATGCCAGACACATGTTGGAAGATAAAGACAAAAGTGTAACAGAGGTTGCCGCTACGTTGGGGTATTTTAATCGGAAGTATTTCACCACTTGCTTTAAGGAGGAATTTGGAATGACTCCCAGTGAGTTCCAGAAATCACAACACGAAGAATAAACATCTTCCTGTCCTTTAATTGTTGCAAATAGGGGGTACAAATGCGTCAAGTTATAGCTAGAGCTATTTGTATCCCCTGTTAGCATGGTTCTTCACCTGTATTTCTATTTCCTATTTCATTCTTTTGCCACAACCTTTTACGGGGAGAAAAACACATCTTCTTCATTCATTCCCGCAGTAAAGGTATGTATAACTTTAAATTTAATATAGAATGAAACATTTGTTTTTGTTGCTTACTCTGCTAAGCTTTTCATTAACGGCCTTAGCCCAGCAAAAAGTGACGGGTAAGGTGAAAGATTCTTCCGGCGAGCCTGTCATAGGAGCCAGTGTTGTTGTAAAAGGCAATAATACCATGGGAACCATTACCGATTTTGATGGAAACTTTATGTTGGATGTTCCGGCAAAGAGTGTGTTGGTTATTTCTTATATTGGCTATGTCACTCAGGAAGTCCCGACAGCAGGAAAGAATTCATTAGAGATTGTTTTAAAGGAGGATACCAAAACCTTGGATGAAGTGGTGGTGATTGGTTACGGTACACAGCGTAAAGGTGATGTGACCAGTTCTGTAGCTGTCTCTTATACACATCTGACGCTGCCGACGATCTTACGCGTGTAGAT
>ENA-OYWN01000213-OYWN01000213.1-human-gut-metagenome-genome-assembly--contig:-NODE-213-length-19226-cov-11.200720_pt1 | contig 19226 bp, 16 predicted proteins | sample MGYA00244172_ERZ653401 | MGnify/ENA primary metagenome ERZ653401 (study PRJEB26926, sample SAMN06164967) | human gut metagenome | biome: ENVO:00009003; feature: ENVO:2100002; material: ENVO:00002003... | reverse complement strand
CGCCTTATCCGCGTAGTCCGCGTACCCATTCCCTCGCCGATAAATTATCATTTATAGTTTCATCACTTTATTATATTCTAATTCTATATGTTTTCCAATGGAAGTAACAATTATTCCTGCGCCTTGCCGTTCGGCTTCTTCGGTCAGCATGCGTCCCATAAGTGTGCCGTTATCATCATCCAGGTGGCTGATAGGTTCATCCAGAAAGATGAAATCGAACGGTTGGCAGAGGGCACGGATGAAGGCTACACGTTGCTGTTGTCCGAAAGATAACTTTCCGGCTTTCTCGTTTACTTTCTCAGCGATACCGAGTGTTTCAAAAAGTGCAAGGATTTCTTTTTTCTTCTTATAATTGGTGAGTCGGTTCTTCAACTGAACGTTTTCCAAAGCCGTCAGCTCCGGGAAAATGCGCAGCTCCTGGAACAGCATGCTCAGCGAATGTTTTCGCAGTTCCACCCACTCATGAATGGAGAGCGAGCGGATATTGCGTTCATCAAAGTTGATAATACCTTGGTAATCGTGGCGATATCCGTAGATATAGCTGCACAGAGAAGATTTACCTGTGCCGGAAGCAGCTTCTATCAGATAATGCTCTCCTTTTCGTAGCACAAGGTCTTGATGCCACACGTCGGATGTGATGGCATCCCGGTCGGCAAACACTTGGGGAAGTGTTTGCCTCAGATGAATGATTTCCATTATTTATCGGGATTAGATGCCTGCAAACCCTTTGATGAAGTTTACGATCTGTTTCAATGCATTTACATTCTTGTCTTTCAGCTGAATGACCATGTCTGCATCATTATTGGAATTGCCGGTTGCTTCTACATAAGCTATCTTATCAACCAGAGCAAAAGCCGTTGCATATTGTGAACCACCGTATTCCGACAGCATTTTCACAATCGGCAAAGCGAGAACCGCTTCTGTATTAATAACGAAAGCACCATTCTTACCTTTGATATTAGATGCAAATTCGGTATCTTTGATTGAAGGATTAACTGTTTTATCTATGCTCTTGTACAACATTTCGTCATTCGTAGCATACAAGCTATTATTGCGGACACCAAAGAATATATTCAGCATTCTGGACTTATATACATATTCGTTCTCACCCAGTTTCAGGATATCTTCTCCACGTTTCAAGCCCAGTTCATTCTTCTTTTCATACAGTAATTGTACGGGTGTCGCACTCTTTACACTGGCGTACATCAGGAAAGTGGGAGCATTGTCCATTGTGAAGTTTATCAGTCCCATTGCCATATCTTTCTGGAATGTGCCGAACAACTCTTTTACTTCATTGGCCTTGGCAATGGAGAAGTTCTTTTGGAATTGCTCGTTCTCCAGTAGCAGGTTATAGAATTCCTCTCCGTTGATACCTGCGCTGATATACATCAGAGTCGATTTCGGGAAATATTTCAGGAAAGTATTCTCTATGGGGCAGGTTGCTTTCTTTTGCTTATCGAACAAGGCTTGCAGTTCAGGACTTTCTGTGAAGTTTTCATATTTCATGCTGATTTTACCTTTTTCGAAAGAAAGACTTCCCAACATCTTCAGATCCTTCATGTTAAAAGGCATATCACTTTCTTTGATCATATTGGCGTAAGGACCTATCAGACTTGCCGGAGAGAGCATAGCATCGATATCCCCACCCATTTTCTGCATTTTCTTGAAAACGGCAGTTGAAACAATACTGTTTTCATTGGTCTGTTTCAGTAGTGCAGGAATATCTTGCTTGATTTTTTCTAGTTGGGTAGTACCTTTGTAATTAGTTAGCATAAGTACTGAAGGAGTGTATGCCATGAATACCTGATTACCCATTTGCGTGAACTGAAAGCCATCTCCACTTGCCAGGGGCTGACAAACTTTCTCTTTCTCTAATGTTTCCAGCAGCGCGTGCAGGTCGTCCTCGTTGCTGACTTTTGCAATTACAGTAGTGGGAAATGTCTCAGTATTGAAAACATATAAAGGTGCCGATACGTCGATTCCCGATTTCTTCGGATCTTTCATAATCATTTCCACTTGTTGGAATGTTGCGGCATTCATGCCACTCTTCATAGCATCCGTCAGCTTTTGCTGCGCTTCTTTGTTCTCCTTGTCATTGAGTCCTGCTTTATCAACCAATGATTTCATGTTGATACTGACTACCGTAGAGGCATTGGCAGGAATAACATTCGTATATTCGAACTTCTTCTCGGAACATGCGCTGACAAGAGCTACCACTACAGCCATCAACGCCAAACGGGGAAACAAACTTTTCTTCATACAATTCTTATTAAAATGTGATTATCATTGATTTTGCAAGTTCAGTGTATGGCAAGCCACCAGAGCAGCCGTCTCTGTGCGTAGCCTCGACTTACCCAGACTGATGGGAGTAAAGCCGTTTTCTATAGCCTTTTGTACTTCTTTTTCACTGAAATCCCCTTCCGGACCTATCAATACCAGTGCATCTTCTCCTTTGCGGAACACATCTTTCAGCAGCGGCTTTTCTCCTTCGTAACAGTGCGCAATGAACTTTTGCCCTTTGAAGGGCTGTGTGATGAACTTATTGAAATCCGTCATCTCGTTCAGTTGTGGCAAACGTGCTTTGAGGGATTGTTTGATGGCAGATACCAATATCTTGCTGATACGCTCTGTTTTGATGACTTTCCGTTCAGAGAAACGACAGTTCAGGAAAGTCAGTTCATCGAAGCCTATCTCAGTCGCTTTTTCTGCAAACCATTCTGTACGGTCCATATTCTTGGTAGGGGCCGTTGCAATGTGCAGATGCCCGTTCCATAAAGGTTCCTGATAAATGGTTTCCAGGATGTTTACCATGCAACGTTTATTGGTGGCGGCACTGATTTCTGCGCGATAGAAATTACCTTTACCGTCCGTCAGCGTAATCTGATCACCGATATTAAGGCGCAGTACGCGGACACAGTGCTGGGCTTCTTCTTCGGGAAGTTCGGCACGGGTTTGTATGTCGGGTGTATAGAATACGTGCATAAGTTTATTACTGTTCTTTTCGTTTGGAAATTTCATCCCTGATGTGGGCGGCGCGTTCGTAATTCTCATTGGCTATAGCTTCCTGCAAAGCTTTTTGCAGCATTTCCATTGTATCTCCATGGAAGAATTCATCTTCGTGTGGAGAAGGATTCTCTCCCATGGGAGCTATGCTTCCCGCTTCGCTTTCCTTTCCGGTTTTAAGTTGTTCCGACTCCAGAATTTCTTCGTAGATAAAGATCGGAGCTTTCATCCGTAAAGCCATTGCGACTGCATCTGATGTACGGGCGTCCATACGAATGATAGCATCGTCTGCTTTCAGATAGATATAAGAATAGAATACACCGTTGTCTACCCTGTAGATAAGGGCACGCATCATGTTTACCCCTAATACTTCCAGACATGAAGCGAAAAGGTTGTGGGTCAACGGGCGTGGCGGAACAATTCCCTTCAGGCTGATTAACATCGCTTGTGCTTCTGCCGCACCGATGATAACCGGTAATTGACGGGCACCGTCCACTTCTCCCAATACGAGGGCATAAGCTCCTGCCTGTTCCTGACTGTTGGAGATGTTTAGTACTTCCAGTTCTATTTTTTTCTTTTTATCCATAATCTTTTTCCGAGTGGCGGCAACTGCCAACCACTTGCTTACTTACTTTTTATTTACTGCTTCTTCCGGCCGGTGCTTGTACTTGAACACCAAGGCGAACAATATACCGATGACCAGTGCGTAAGCAGCAAAAATAAGCCAAATCTCAGGCCACTCACGACTTACCAGTTTGCCGTCGGCGTATACTGAGAAAGCATCTACTACGGCACCGCTGGCGTATCCTCCAATAATGGCGCCCAAACCGTTGGTCATCATAAAGAATAATCCTTGGGCACTGGCGCGGATATTGGAACTGGTTTCTTGTTCAACAAACAACGAACCCGAAATGTTGAAGAAATCGAATGCCATGCCATAAACGATCATGGATAGGATTAACATCCACAAACCGGATCCCGGATCTCCAAAGCCGAACAATCCGAACCGGAATACCCATGCAAACATACTAATCAGCATTACCTGCTTGATTCCGAAATGTCTCAGGAAGAAAGGTATGGCAAGAATAAACAATGTTTCGGACATTTGTGAGATGGATAGCAGGATAACCGAATGTTTCACGCCAAAGGAATCTGCGTATTCCGGAATACTGGCAAAACTACCCAGGAAAAGGTCACCATACGTATTGGTAATCTGTAACGCTGCTCCCAGAAGCATGGAAAACAAGAAGAAAATAGCCATTTTCTTTCTTTTGAATAATACAAATGCATCCAGCCCTAAAGAAGAAAGCAGTGATTTGTTTCCGGTCTTGGCAGGTTTACATGCCGGCAGGGTGAAAGCATACAGGCCCAGCATTAATGCAGATGCACCACCTACATAAAGTTGGGCGCTTGAATTCTTGAATCCGGTAAGGTCTACCGCCCACATCGCACAGATAAACCCAATGGTTCCCCATACGCGAATGGGTGGGAAATCCTTGATCAGATCACACTTATATTGTTCAAGTGAATTGTATGAAACTGTATTGGCCAGTGATAAAGTAGGCATATATACCAATAAATTGAGTAACATTGCCCAATACATCTGGTCATATCCCGTAGCGGTAGAGGCATAGAAAAGGCATGCGGCTCCTATGATGTGGCAAAGTCCGTATAAACGTTCAGCATTGAACCATTTATCGGCAATGATACCAATGATGCCGGGCATAATTAGAGAGGCAATGCCCATGGTTGCGAAGATTGCGCCGATTTGGCCTCCTTCGAAGTGTAGTTCTCTACCCATGTAACCTCCTAATGAAATTAACCATGACCCCCATACGAAGAATTGCAGGAAGTTCATGATAATCAAACGAACTTTTATACTCATGACTTTTCTAATTTGTGTGTTTTCTTTTCACATTAAATAATAGATGCAAATATAATATTTTCGTTGATTGCGTGAGCAAGTTAATTAATAAAAAGCGCATAAAAGTGAAGAAAGGTGAAGAATAGATGATGAAAAGCGGAATGGCTAAGAGGTATATAAAAAAAAGAAGGCTATCTATCCCAGACAGCCAATCTTTATTAACCTTAAATCTAATACCATGAAAAACACAGTGCAAATGTAGAGGTTTTATGTTATACAACATAACGTTTTACTAATTTTCTTCTTTGGTTTAACATCTTTTAGATTATAGGGTGGCTTTTGTCCCATTTATGAGAGAGTAAAGTGCATTTTTGGCAAAGATAGTATTAGTTAATCTTCTATCCCTTGCTTACCTTTGCTTCATAAATCGAGAAATGATGAAAAACAGAATCTTATTGACTGCTGCGTTATGTATGAGCATGATGGCACAGATTACTGCACAAGGTTACACTTCTTTGCGGGAGCAAATCCAGTTAGCGGGAGAGTGGGAGAGTTCTTTAGGTACCTGTCGCCTGCCCGGTACGACAGATGAAAACCGACTGGGTGAAAGGAACCGGGATACGCTGGTGACGTATCAGTTAACACGTCTCTATCCTTATAGTGGTAAAGTGATTTATACCCGTGAAATAAATATCCCTGAGAGTTTCCGGGGTAAGAAACTGTTTTTGATGATGGAGCGTACCAAACCAAGTACTGTGTGGGTAGATGGTGACAGTATCGGTAGCTATGGTCATCTGTATGCGCCTCACCGGTATGAGCTGCCTGCCCTGGCAGTAGGGAAGCATCAGCTGAAAATCAGGATCGATAATTCACCGACTTCTGTCCCTAAAGAAATACAGGGCTCTCATGCTTGGACAGATGCTACGCAAACGAATTGGAACGGCATTCTGGGAGAATTTTATATCGAGGCAGTTCCGGTTTCTTATATCCAGTCGGTGCAGGTATATCCGGAAGTGGATAAGAAACAAGCATTAGTTATAGTGGAAGTCGATGCGGACAAAGACGGAAAAGCGATACTGGATGTCGATGGATATGCCTGGAATACTTCTGAAACACATACCTTGTCTTCCCAGCAACTTGCCGTGCGATTGAAGAAAGGACGAAATCGGATTGAGCTTCCTGTGAATATGGGTGATAAACCATTACTGTGGAGTGAATTTCATCCCGCACTTTACAAACTGAACATTACGCTCCGTGCCGGGAAAAACCGGGATAGCCGAATGGTAGATTTCGGTATGCGCAAGTTTGAAGTGGAGGGTACGCAATTTGTGATAAATGGTTATAAAACTTTTTTGCGTGGGAAACATGATGCCTGTGTTTTTCCCCTGACCGGTTACGGTCCGATGGATGTAGCGTCCTGGCAACGTGTATTCCGCGTGGCTAAACAATACGGTATTAATCATTATCGCTGTCATTCTTTCACTCCGCCGCGTGCTGCGCTGGAGGCTGCCGATATAGAAGGTATCTATTATCAGATTGAGTTGCCTTTGTGGGGGTATATCAAGCGTGAAAATACGGTCCTGAACGATTTTCTGAAAAGGGAAGGGGATATGTTGTTAGAACACTTTGGGAATCATCCTTCATTTATGATGCTGGGTTTGGGTAATGAACTGGATGCGGAGATAGATGTGGTGCGTGAATGGCTCGATGATTTCCGCAATCGGGATAATCGTCATTTGTATTGCTTCGGTTCCAATAATAACCTTGGTTGGAAAGGTCCGCAGGATGGAGAAGATTTCTTTGTGACCTGCCGTGTAGGTGGTGGAGACGGATATACGACTCATGTACGTACTTCCTTTGCGTACGTAGATGCTGAGAAGGGTGGTATTTTGAATAATACGCGTCCGGCTACGGATAAAGACTATTCCGGTGCCATTGCGCACTGTCCCCGTCCTGTAGTGGGGCATGAAAACTGTCAGTTTCAAATCTATCCCGATTACAGTCAGATAGAGAAATATACCGGGGTGCTTCATCCTTATAATCTTGAGATTTTTCGTGATCGTCTGAAAGAGAACCATCTTTCTTCTCAGGCAAAAACTTTTCACCAGGCTACCGGACACTTTTCCATTGAATGTTACAAGGCAGATATGGAATATGCTTTCCGTACTCCCGGTTTTGGTGGCTTCCAGTTGCTCGATTTGCAGGATTATCCCGGACAAGGTTCCGCATTAGTGGGTATTCTGGATGCTTTTATGGATAGTAAAGGTATCGTTGCCCCCGAAACTTTTTATGGTTTCTGTGCACCTCTTGTTCCTTTGGCATTGATGAAGGATCATTGTTGGCTGAATACTCAGCCGCTTCACATAGATGTTGCTCTTTCTAATTATGTGGAAGGCGATTGGAATGAGCCTGTTCGCTGGAGTTTAGTATCTGATAATGGGGTATGGAAACGTGATGGAGTACTCATGGCCTCCATTCCTCAGGGTAAAGTAGGAAAGGCGGGCAGTATTGATCTTTCACTTTCCGGACTGAAAGAAGCCCAACGCCTGACTCTGACATTGACCACCGGTAAGTATCGCAACTATTATCATCTTTGGGTATATCCTGATGAAACTGCCGAGTCGGAAGGTTCTGTTCATGTGGCTTCTTTCCTGAACGATGATCTGCGAAAAAGGTTGGAAAGCGGAGCGTCCGTTCTGTTGATCCCCGATCATGATAGTATCGTAGCACAGAGTGTTGGAGGAATGTTTACCCCTGATTACTGGAATTACTCTATGTTTAAGACTATTTCGGAAAATGCCGGAAAAGAAGTTTCTCCCGGTACACTTTCCATATTGACTGATCCCGGACATCCGTTATTGAAATACTTTCCGACTGAATGTCACAGTGATTGGCAATGGTGGAGTATTACCCGTAATTCCCGTCCCATGATACTGAATGCAACCCGTGGTGAGTATCGTCCGCTTATTCAGGTGGTCGATAACATTGAGCGCAACCATAAACTGGGACTGGTCTTTGAATTTGCTGTAGGAAAGGGAAAACTGTTAGTTTGCATGACCGATCTGCAAGCCATTGCAGGGACACCTGAAGGCAATCAGTTTCGTACATCCTTGCTTCGGTATATGAAGTCTGATGCTTTTCACCCTACCGAACAGTTGGCCTGGAAAGAACTGGACGCACTCTTCCATACCGATATCAATCAAAGACAGATTATTGGGGTGAAGAATGAGTCGGATTATACAGTAGGAGGGGAATAGAACGAAGAGTTCTGAAACAAAATGTTCGCAATTTAGTGAACGTTTTGTTTTAAATGTCTATCTTTGCAACGAACAAACTACTGCTTATGTTAGTTACATTTGATAAAGAATATCTCAAGGAACTCTATGTTTCCGGTAAATGTAGTGATAAGAAACATCGTTTTCAGCCGGATGTGATAAAACGATATAAAAGGTGTATTGATACACTGATTGCATCGAAGAATGCTGAATCCTTGTATAAGCACAACTCTTTGAATTATGAGATTTTGGTGGGAGACAAGGAAGGGCTTTCTTCAATACGGGTAACTTCAAAATACCGCATAGAGTTTACTGTGAGAGTTGTAGCAGATGCTGAAACGATCATAAGTATATGTAATGTTATAGAATTGTCTAACCATTATAAATAAGTAGAGTATGACTATGCTTGCAAATGAACTCACTCCGTTTTGCCCTACGCATCCCGGTGAAATATTAAAAGACGAAGTTGAATACCGGAAGATTTCTCAGCGTGCCTTGGCACGTCAGATGGGAATTTCGTATTCACAATTGAATGAGGTGCTGAACAGTAAGCGCCCGGTTAATACGGAACTTGCTTTGCTTTTTGAAGCAGCTTTGGGGCTTGATCCTGAGATGTTGCTCAATATGCAGACGCGATATAATATGCAGGTGGCGCGTGCCGATCAGCGCACGCAAGATCGCTGGAATGAAGTACGTAAGTTGTGTGCATCGTTCCTTTGATGCACACAACTGTATCTGTTATCAGAGGATTTATTCCACATACAGCACCAACCCTTTCAGGTATTCTCCTTCGGGGTGGTAAATACTTACCGGATGGTCAGCCGGTTGCGTCAGTTGGTGCAGAATACGCACACTGCGACCTGACATTGCGGCAGCCGTAAAGACCGCTGTGCGGAAGTTTTCTTTGCTGACAGCTTGTGAGCAGGAGAAAGTGAATAGAATGCCGCCCGGTTTGATCTTTTCGAAAGCTTTCACATTCAGCTTGCGGTAACCTTGCAGCGCATTGCGCAGGGCATCGCGATGTTTGGCAAATGCGGGTGGATCCAGAACTATCAGGTCGTACTGGTCGCCCATACGATCCAGGTATTTGAAAGCATCTTCGGCAAAAGCGGCATGGCGGGTGTCACCGGGGAAATTCAGTTCTACATTCTTGTTCGTGAGGTCAATAGCCTTGGCGGAACTGTCTACAGAATGTACCAGTTCGGCATTACCACGCATACCATAAACAGAGAAGCCACCGGTATAACAGAACATATTCAGCACAGAACGTCCGTTAGCATAGCGTTCCAGCAGTGCGCGGTTCTCGCGTTGATCCACGAAGAAGCCCGTCTTTTGTCCTTTCAGCCAGTCGATATGGAATTTTAAGCCATATTCCATTGCCACATTATCTGTGCTGCCACCTTTCAGGAAGCCATTCTCAGGGTAGAGGTCGGCTTTGAAGGGGAGAGTCGTTTCTGATTTATAATAGATATTCTCTATTTTATCACCCATCACTTCACTCAGGGCATTGGCTATTTCCATACGGTCGAGGTGCATACCGGCAGAGTGTGCTTGCATTACGGCCGTGCGGGCATAAATATCAATGATCAAGCCGGGAAGGTTATCTCCCTCGCCATGTACCAGTCTGTAAGTGTTGTTAGTCGGATTTTCAGCAATACCAATGCTGCGACGCATCTCATAGGCAATACTGAGTTTGCGTTTCCAAAAATCAGAATCAATAGCTTCATCTTGATGAAAAGAAAGCACGCGCACGGCGATGCTGCCTATTTGGAAATGTCCCTTGGCTATGAATTCCTTCTTGGAAGTGTAGATTTCAACTACTTCACCTTCTTCGGGTTCACCGTCGAAATGAGCGATGGCACCTGAAAATACCCAGGGATGGAAACGTTTTAATGACTCTTCTTTGCCGGATTTGAGATATACTTTGTACATGCGATTAGTGATTAGCGATTATGGGTTAGTGATTAATGATTCTTGGTTGGTAAGCGGTTCATCCGGTTCCAATTCATAGTCACCGGTAACTTTCAATTCCTGTAATCGGTTGTATATGTTGAGGCATGCCCATGCATCGGTGGCTGCATACTGTTTTTGAGGTTCGGTCAGATGCTCAGCTTCCCAGTTGGAGAGACGTTGTGATTTGGATATTTTCTCACCGAACAGGATACCATAGATTTTTTGCAGACTCTTGTCCTGTATGCCGAACATACGGACATATTCTTGCAACTCGATGCAGGAATGTTGTTCAAAAGGAGCGCGCTTGTGCAGCATCATAAAGTCGTCACGCAGCGAAAGGCCGACTTTGGTAACTGACGGACTTTCCAGCAATGAAATAATCGGAAGCGTCAGGCCGGTAAGGTTCAGGCGGAAAAGGAAGCAGTCTTCTTCAGAGGATACTTGCAGTAAGGCTACCTTATGTGATTGCCCTTTGGTGAATGACGGGCGGGTTTCGCTGTCAATTCCCAACAGAGAATACTTCTTAAGATAAGTCACTGCTTTTTCCGCTTCCCAGGGGGTTTGTACAAGATGTATTCGTCCCGGAAAGAGTACTTTGGGCATCTCTTTGATATCTTCCTTTTTAATCGTTTTTTTAATAACCATAATTTAAGTCTTTAGTCGTGATGGTGATGTCCATGACAGTGGCAATCATCATCATCGCAGTCATCTTCTTCCGGTTCGTCTTCTTCAGACTGGCGGTATTTTACGTCGTGCAATGCGCGAAGTGTGTTTACCAGGGTTTGCCCCCAGTATTCTTTAAACTGTTCCTGACAGATAGCCAGGGAGTCGTTCATTGTTTCGTTCAATCCCAACTGGAAGACGAAAATGAAATCTTTGATGGCCTGGTAAATATCTGCCAGGTCTTCGGAAATATTCTTCTTGATGGGCTGGTCGCTATAAACCATATCTTGTATGAACACGTCCAGATAGTCATCTTTTTCGGCAAGAATCCCGGCAAGGTTGATGCGGAGCACTTCATACGTTTCTTCCGTTACGTAGCTTTCAGGAGCGTCGTCGCCTATTATTTCTGTTTCGGGCAACATGGCTGCCTTGAGGTAGAGCAACGGAAGTATCTTTAATGAGGTATCGACAAATGTGTCACGTTTCGTCGTTTCCGCCTGCTCCAGGAATTTGCAGAATTCAGCAGCTACGGTGACGAATTCCACTACATTACGGTCGAATATCACTTGGCTTTCTTTTTTCATATATACTCGGTTTGAAACGCAAAGATAGTGTAAACCGAGTGCAGTAGCAAATTTATTTGCATTTTACTGAAATGCCGTTTCATTTATTATTACGTGATATTCCGTTCCCCGGTTTCTTCTCCGGCTACTGATTCCAAGTTTGCGAAGTGCACGCCCGAAGTACGCGACTTTGCTGATGGCTAATCGGTCTTTGGTCTTTTTCTGGAGAAAAGAAAGTATTTCCATCGGTGTCATCCACGTTCCTTCGTCTTCTGTTTGTGCCGCCTGGAAGTGGCACAGGAAGAGTTGTTCCAATGGAGTAGGTTGTTCAAACTCTTGATTGCTCTGCTTCAGAATGGCTTCGTCGGTGTCGTCCAGCCAGTAGCGTTCACCTTGCGAGATGGCAGTCATGGCCTGGGCATAGAGTTGGCGGTAGTTGATGGTGACGTTGGTGTTGATGGGACCGGTTACTTCGATACAGATGAAGCGGCGACTGCCGCTGGGATCGGTCAGCAAGTCTTTTTGATTGCTGGTGCCTATGAAGGAGGCGTAGCGGCGTATCTCCTGAATGGCGGTTCCATAAGGTTTCCGCAGGTTGGCTACGGGTTTTTGCAACAGGTGTTTCAGGAAACCTTGCTGGCTGACGCTGATCTGGTCGAACTCGTCGATGTTGATCAGAAAGAAACGTCCCAGGCTTCGTTCGGCATCCTGTTTGCTTTTGAAGTCGATGCTGTCTGTGTAGCCGAAACGCAGTTCCGGTGGTAAAAGAATGCGGCAAAACGTAGATTTCCGATACCCTTGGGCGCCTACCAGTAGGGGCGATGTACTGTTGCCATGCTGCCGGTCAAGTCCACGCCAATGAGCCGTCATACTGAGGAACCAGCGGTAGAATAATTCCCGCCAGTGCGGATTTTCGCAGGGAACGAGGTCGGCCAGGGCACGGATGCGGTCTTTTCCGTCCCAGCGCCCGGTGTCGTTGAGGTATTCTTCTACCGGATTATGGAGGGGGATATAGTCGGAAGTAAGGTAGCGTGCTATGTCGCGGTCCCATACCCGGATACCTTCTTTCAGGGCATTGAGCGCTATGCTGCTTCGTATCCGCTGGTCGGCGGGGCGGAATTGGAAGTGTATGGAGTCGCGCTGGCGGTATTCCAGCTCGCCCAACACGGTGTTGTAGCGGAATTCGTAGCGGCGGTTCATGAACTCTTCCAGGCGGAAGGCTGTGTCCTGTTCGGCGGTCATGCTGTTGCGGGTGCCGAAACCTTTACATTCACGGTAAATATTATGTATGGCGGCACGTATTACGGGCTCGTCCGCTTCGCGATAATAATGCATCAGGGTTTGCCGGACTACCTCTTCCTCGGGGATGCCTGCTTTGTAACAGTGCTCGGCAAGTCGTGTCAGTAACGGGCGTAGGTCGTCACCCCGCTTCCAGTTTGTCAGTCCGTCGAATGAACGGTTTAGTGCCGCTTCAAAGAGCATGGAAAAGGTGTCCGATGAACTATAACCGGGCTGCATACGCAATAGGGGATTGGTTTCCGCTTGCTTTTGTTCCTTGAAGGTGGTTTCGCCGGGTATGGCAAAGGGCTGTTCCAGGCAGAAGGTGGTGGCGGCAGGGTTGTAGTAAGGTTGCTCGTCCAGCGTCATGCGGCAACTTTGGTTGAACGACGGTTCCTTCAGGGTGATGGAGTAGGGCAACAGAGGTTGGTAACAGTTCACTGCGAGGCGGTAGGCGTGGGCATGAAACAGGGCCATTTCACTTTCGCGCTTGGGCAGTGAGCCGTCGGGCAGGGCGAAGAGTACCCATATTTTGACGCTACGTCCGCTGCTTCCGCAGAAGGCGGCAAAAGTCTGGGGTAATAGGGAGACTTGCTGTTTTATTTGTTCCACTTCGGTGCTACCTGTCAGGTGGTTGACTTCAATCTGCACCAGTCCGTTGTAAATCTTCACCCGATGTTCTCCGTCTTTGGTACGGGCATATTCCACGGCGGGGTAGATGCGAGGCAACTTGTCTATGTTCTGGTAGTGATTATTGGTTCCTTGCAGTATGGGGATGAGATGGCGCAGGGCTGATACATGCGCTGCTTTGTTCTCTTTCTTTATTTTTGCTATCAAGTTTTCAGCTTCAAGGGTACTGAAAGATTCTTTACCGGTTTCACGGTCGGTGCGTATAAGGGTTAGTTTCATCGTGGTTATTTTTAGTTACTGTTTTCAAAAGACGGCGCAAGTTACGGCAAAAAGCCGGGGACACAAAGTCTTTCTTTATTTTTTATGTCTCTTACAAAAATACGGTTTCTTTTTTATCTGCAAACTACTTCTCTCCATTTATATTCTTCCATCTTCATCCTTCGCTTCATTCATTAAATACAAGGATGCAGAAGTACAGAAAAATAGATGAGTATAAACGCAGAAAACTTAGTTTCTTTGTATACAAACCTGTAGCATTGAATATTCTCTAGCTCTTTCTTTATTAAAACATCACCCTTTCCTTGCTTTTGCATTGCTTTTTCTTTATCTTTGCATTTGATATTTTGGCTTGTTCACAGCTGTGAATCGCGTGCTTCACAGTCGTGAAGCAGCAACACCACAGTTATGAAGCACAAGATTCACAGCTGTGGGCAAGCCAAAAACATTGCTTGCCAATGAAAGAAACATAGGCAGTTAGCGAAAGAAACATAAGAGATTAACATAAGCAATCCCTGCTCTGAATATCACTGAAAGCGGGGAATGCAATAACAAAAGAACAATGGCGATATTATTTGATTGGTACGAGAATCCAAAAAACAAAGAGCGTCAGAACGAAGAACTGACCCTGCATCCGCGCATCCGGCTGAACGGCTCCACGGACACCGCCGCGTTACGAAGGTTCATACAAGAATATTGTTCGCTGACTGAAACGGATGTTTCGGCTGTGCTCGATGCCCTGTCGCACTTTATGGGACGGGAATTGGGTGAAGGACGCCAGGTGCACCTGGATGGTATCGGTTACTTCCGCCCTACGCTGACCTGCACTGAACCGGTGAAGGTGGATACCAAACGGAAAAGCACCAAGGTAAAGCTGAAAAGCATCACCTTTCGTCCCGACATGGCACTGCGAAGCGAGGTAGGCAACATTAAAGTCCTGCCGCTGAAACAACGGAATGTATTGCAAAAGCCACTGACCCCGGAAGAGATTGACAAACGGCTGGAGAAATTCTTCACTACGCACGACTTTATGACGAAAGGCGACTTCTATTCTCTCACTGGAATGACGAGAACTACAGCCACCCGGCATATTAGGCGTCTTTGTGATGAAGGAAAACTGGAAAATAAAGGGTTGCAGAAACAACCGATTTATGTGCAGAAAAAGGCGTAATAGGAAGATTATTAGCGGAATATGCGTGTTTGTATGGAGTGTAGGCAAATTGCTTGCACTTTATTTATATTTGCTGCCACCACCGCTGTGTTGCCGATGAATAGGGAGATGTAAAGCATGAGTGCAAGCGTGCAAGTAAAAGTGCATATAAACTTTTTGTGGAGCTGCAGGATGGAATAAGTAGAAAGCACAAACCCGCTAAATAATCATTTGCACGAAATCTCCCAGTGCATAAAGCGGACATACCTTAATGTTGTTGTATTCGGAAAAATTCTCCATAGAAGAACGTACTCCATAGGCTATGCTCTTTTCCTCCATAAACAGATACAGACTGCGCATGGAACCTTTGAGTCCCGATTTTATTTCGATAGGTAAAATGCCATCTTTGCCTTGGAGGACGAAATCAACTTCAGCATTACTGTTTTTAGCTTCCCTTTGCCAAAAATAGAGTGAGGTAGTAGTAAAAGGGCTGCCGGACTTCAGTATTTCTAATGCCGCAAATTGTTCGGCTATTGCTCCTTTGTTTACAATTTCCCAATCGTCCGAAACCATCATTTTGCTAATGTCCAATTGTGCCATCCGCTGCAATAAGCCGGTATCTAAAATTAAAAGTTTGAATATGGAGCTGTTCATTCCGGCGCCTATAGGCAGCCCATTGGCCGAATTCTTATATACGGGTATTATCAGTCCGGACATGATTAACAAATCTACCGCTTCCTTTACTTGCCTATAATTACTTTCCTTACTGGCTTTGGAGTACATGAAACGTCCTCCCGCCTGTTCGGCCACAGAATCAAACACTTCGCGTATGCGTAAAGTTGGTACATTTTCTTTGTATTTGGCAAAATCATCATGAAAAGAAATACGTAAGTCATCCAATACACGCATACACTTCAGCATGTCTCCCGTTCGCACATAAGTAGAGACGACTTCGGGCATGCCTCCCAAAATTAGAAATTTGCGGAGTTGTTCATTCAACTTCCGGTGAAAAATCTCATCAATTGGATGAGAAGGATTGCCTTGCTGTTTCACTTGCTTCAATCCGTCCAGTGATATAGCCGACAAAAATTCATCAAACGACATGGGATACAAAAATATAGAGCGGACACGTCCCACTGCAAAAGAAGGGAGGTCGGTCAGCGCAAATTCAAGCAAAGAACCTGCCGCAATGAGGTGCAGTTCCGGATAACGTTCGTAAAAGAAGCGCAAAGACGCCAAGGCATCCCGGCATCCCTGTATCTCATCTAGAAATAGCAAGGTTTCTCCCGCTACAACAGGTGTTTCATAATAGAGAGAGAGATTTTCGCATATAGCCTTTGGGTTTAGATTACCTTGAAAGAAGGCTTTCACTTCTTTATCGCTTTCAAAATTTACTTCAAGATAATATTTAAATTTTCGTCCTAAGTTTCTTACCACGGATGATTTGCCAACTTGGCGTGCTCCTCGCAGCAAAAGCGGTTTCCTGTGCTCTTCTTCTTTCCAAAGCTCTAATTCCCTGTCTATTGTTCTGATTAAATATTTCATTCTTTATTATGTATTGCATTAAATCCAAGGCAAAAATAGAATTATTTTGTGTTAAATCCAAGGTAATAAGACGGATTATTTGCATTAAATCCAAGGTAATGGGCATCATTGCGCGACAGTCAGTCTGTTATTTTACAACACTTCACCGCGTGGGCGGCAGGTGATACGTATCTGATCTACCCTGACGGGCGTTCGTCCATCCGCATGGAGCGTTTGACGGAGGGGGCGCAGGTTTTTGAAAAGGTTCGTATTCTGAAGGAAGAATTTGCGAAGAAGGGCGATAAAGGCGCTATTGAGAAGATTGATAGAGCGTTGCAGATGTTCGATGAGCGGAAGTTGGGAGAAGTACCGGCTGCTACTGCTGTGAACAAGGCGAAAGAGATAATCAACAGATACTACTAAGCATGCAGATATGCCAACTTGTTTTTATGAGGGAATAAGTAGCTTTATTCCTTGAAGTTTTGGGAAAAACGCCCTTTTCAGACTTCTTTCTGCATAAATGTAGTGAAGAGGGGATTGTGTTATGAAAGAGCAACTGAACCGCGAAAATATTGAATCATTGGCTGTTTATCGCTTTCAGCGTGCTGAAGAAACGCTGAAGAAAATACCCAGTCTATGATGGTTTTGCCTATTCAAATGGAGAGATAATAGACGAATTAATACCTAAAACAATGACTTTTATTGAAGCTGTCAGAGCTTTATTGAAGGAGTGAGAATATGTTTCATCACATTTTTAAACGTGAATTATGGTAAGTATTCATTTTCCCTTTTGTGTCTGGATGGTCTAAATAGTAACTATAAATATGGAAATGGAAGTTATGTGGTAAAAAATGAGTGCTAAAAAGATTTTGAAAAATTTGGCATATCCGTTATAACTTCTTAACTTTGTCACAATCTCAGCTAGCCAGTGGGTTAGGGGGAGGTTTTTATTATTTTAATAGAAAGACGTTTACGAACGTTATCTTCTAGTCTCAAATCTCGCAAATTTGAAATTTCCAAGAAGATACGGCAACGGGAACGTCCACTTGAGGTGTATTGTCCAAACATTGCGTTTAGCGTGGTGTTCTGTATATTCATCTTGGCGTGGGCTAGCTGCGTTGCTTATCCTTGGAGATGGGCATGCGAGAGCCTGAGACTGGGATAAGTGAAAGTACAGACTCCCACGTCTTTTTTTATGTATTGCTGAATCAGGGGATGTCTATAAGCTTAATCTATATGGATTATGCTGAAGAGAGAAAAATTAACTGGTAAATCAATGTCTGTTTGGGTAATGTTGGACTTCTTATTTACACTGTCGTTGGTTGGTGGTTGTAGCAAGGAGGATACTAAAGAGGAAGTTGTAATTCCGGACATTGCACTGAACAAAAGTGAGTTGACGTTAGAGAAGGGCAAAACTGAAAGACTGATAGCTTCTTTTACTCCGGCTGAGACACTTGATAAAGGGCATGTATGGACTTCCAGTACCCCTGGTGTTGCAATGGTGGATGAAACAGGAATGGTAACCGCAGTAGAACCGGGAGAGGCGGTCATTACAGCAATGGCACTTACTGGTAAGAAGACGGCGACTTGTAAAGTAACGGTGGTTGATAAGGTTGTCAGTGTGACGGGGGTATCAATCAAACCTACAGTGGCTACTATGGTAGTGGGGGATGACTTGACACTTGAAGCTATAATAGCACCCGATAATGCAACAAATAAAGCTATTGTATGGAGTTCGAGTGACAGCAAAATAGCATCAGTGGATGCTGCCGGTAAGGTAACTGCTATAGCCGAGGGAAAGGTTACTATTAAAGCGATCACGGATGATGGTGACAAAACGGCATCCTGTCAGATTACAATCAGTAATAGAGGAGTGGAAATTTCTAAACCGGAGGTGTCGGATATTACTTCTGTTTCGGCTCTTGTGGAGGGAACAATTAAACCTTCGGGCGTTAAAGTCACGGAGGCTGGCATTTGTTACTCTACTTCTCAATCTCCTACAGTTAATGACAAAAAGGTTACTTTGTCTGGTGAGGATATTTCTTACACCTTGACCAAATTAGAGGCAAATACTACTTATTATGTTCGTATATATGCTGTTGTGGATGGGACAGCTAAGTATGGCGATCAAGCTATGTTTACTACAGAAGTGGCAGTAGAAATTTCAGCACCTCAAATATCTTCTATTTCCTCATTCTCGGCACAGGTCTCAGGAACAATTACAACGTATGGTTTGCAAATGGAGGAGGTAGGTATTTGCTATTCTACTTCATCAATGCCGACGGTTGATGCCACTAAAGTTGTTCTTTCGGGTGATGAGATAGTATATACGCTGAATGAATTAACTCCTGAAACAGTTTATTATGTCCGCATATATGCTAAGTTGGGTGGGGAATATTATTATGGAGATCAAGGAACATTCACTACATCAGGGACTATAAAAACACATTTTGAGGCTACAGATATATATGAAGATAAGGTGGTGCTTACATCTACAGCTCCAAGTGGAGTGACGAAGGTTGACATCTGCTACGGAACATCACCTAATCCTAAAATTACGGATAATATTACTACGGCAAGTGTAGGAAATGATGGGAAATTGAGCTTGTCTCTAACGGGGTTGAGTAAGGGTACTATCTATTATTTAAGGGCTTACAGCCGTGTTGGTTCAAAAATAGAATATTATGATGATGAAGTTGTAACTCAAACTGTGGGAGCAGATTTTATGGTTAGTAGAACCACTTATTGGGTGAATAAAGATTTTTATTTTAATGGTACGATTTCTTATGATATAAAGTTATCTGGAACGTACTTGGTTAAAATAGATGGTGATTCGGGAGCAAGTATGAAAAAGGACGCTGATTACGTAAAAACGATGTATATAGATAGTGGAAAAGGGGAATTCAAGTATAGAGGAACTGTAGTGTATTGGGGAGGATATGATGCAAAAATACAAGAAGCATATCTTGTATTTACGGATATCAAGAACAATGTATCCTGTCTCTTATACACATCTGACGCTGCCGACGATCTTACGCGTGTAGATC
>ENA-OYWN01000197-OYWN01000197.1-human-gut-metagenome-genome-assembly--contig:-NODE-197-length-20519-cov-7.617377_pt1 | contig 20519 bp, 14 predicted proteins | sample MGYA00244172_ERZ653401 | MGnify/ENA primary metagenome ERZ653401 (study PRJEB26926, sample SAMN06164967) | human gut metagenome | biome: ENVO:00009003; feature: ENVO:2100002; material: ENVO:00002003... | reverse complement strand
TCTCGTGGGCTCGGAGATGTGTATAAGAGACAGATTAGAAACACATTGAGTTTTTACTAAAATTTATTTATTTACAAACTTAAATTCATGCTCATTATATCTGTTACCAACATTGGGATACTTTTGCAACAGCTTTTCTATATCCGCCATATCCTGAACTGACAAATCCACATCAACTGCCCGAACGTTCTCTTCCAAATATTTCATCCGCTTAGTACCCGGTATCGGAATGATATTCTCACTTTGTGCCAGTATCCAGCTTAATGCAAGTTGGGCAGAAGTGACACCTTTCTCCGCAGCCATACCGGCCAAATCAGTAGCCAGACATTGGTTATTTACCCAATGCTCACCAGTGTATCTCGGCAAATGCCTGCGAAAGTCATTTTCACCCAATGTCTCTACACGGATTGCATTGGCAACCAGCCCCCTACCCAATGGTGAGAAAGGAACTAACGTAACTCCCAGTTCCTTGGTCAGTGGCAGAATTTCTTTCTCCACATCGCGGGTCAGCAGAGAATATTCACTCTCTACAGCGGCAATAGGATACACAGCGCAAGCTCTTCGCAAGGATTCGGGCGAACACTCACTTAAGCCTAAATATCGGACTTTACCTTCGCGCACCAGTTCAGCCATTGCTTCCACAGTCTCTTCAACCGGAACAGCAGGATCTATCCGATGAGCATAATACAAATCAATGGTTTCTATTTTCAATCGCCTCAGGCTGTTTTCTACCGCTTGTTTAATATACCGGGGAGAACCGTCCACATAACTTTCACCACCACCAAATACACTGCCTTGATTATTACGTAAACGAAAGCCGAACTTTGTAGCAATAAAAATCCGGTCTCTTTTTTCACTTACCATCTTCGAAAGCAGTTCCTCATTGGCTCCATTCCCATACACATCAGCCGTATCCCAAAAGTTTATGCCCAATTCCAAGGCACGGTGCAACGTTGCGATACTCTCTTTTTCGTCCGCCACTCCATACGCAGCACTCATTCCCATACAACCCAGTCCGATAGCGGAAAGTTGCACATCTGTTTTACCTAATTTTCTGTACTTCATAATTTTAATATTTCATTTCGGTGCAAAGTTAGGTGTTAGCGTACGGACGGATGAGTACTATTCAAATCATCCTTTGTACAAATCAAATAGTTACCTTCCCCCTGACTTCAGTCGGCGACTTACCTGTATGTTTACGAAAGAACTTACTAAAGTAAGAAACAGACTCAAAGCCCAGTCCAAATGCCATTTCTGAAATAGAAAGATTGCTATGTTGCAGATATTGAACAGCTTCTTTTACGATTCTTTCTGCAATAAGTACTGAGGTCGTTTTTCCTGTCGTTTCTTTAATAACCTTATTCAGATGGTTCACATGCACAGACAACCGATTGGCATAATCAGTCGGCGTACGCAGAACTAATGCAGCACGGGGATAATCTATCGGAAATTGCCTTTCCAGTAACTCCATAAACAATTCTGCAATACGCTGTGAAGCATTCGGATGCGATTCATACTGATTAGCATCCTGCATCCTCATGGCCGTATGTATCAGTAAATGAAGATAACAACGCAACACATCAAGTGTACCTGTGTAACCGGATTGTATCTCTTCCTGCATCTGAGCATATATATTTTGTACTTTCATCAGTTGAGATTCATCCAGGAAGAAGACTTTGTCACCCGTCAGTTTAAATAAAGGTGTATTCGCCAAAGAGCCGTTCTTCTCTTCGGATTGCACAAACTGCTCATTAAAAATGCAAAACATACCCCTCTGCTCTTCACTGACAGACTCCCAAGCATAAGGCACAAGAGGATTGGAAAACAGCAGCGCCGGACGATCTACCAGAATCCATTTATCAGCATAATATAATTTCCCAATACCCATGATTAAAGTTACTTTATAGAAATCCCGATAGCTGAATTGCACAGTACCGAAATTGCACCGGCGGGAGAAGATATTGAAATATTCTTTCCCTTTAGAATAAGTTGCATCCAGTTTCGGATCGCAACGTTGTATTCTCTTGTAGAATTGAGGAATTGTTTCAGCCATTGTATCTTGCATCTATATTAGAGGACAAAGTTAAAGATTCTACTTTAATTCTATCAAAACAAACTAATTTACTCCACCATGCCACACAACAAATCCTTCCGTATCTATCTAGTAAATGCTATTTGAGAAATCCCCAAAAACTTCTAAAAACATACTAAATGTCAACACAAATTTTCTACTATAACATTTAATAGTATTCCACATACATTTCTATGGCATATTTTAGGGTTCTATCAGGACTCTGTGAATTCGTTGAGGAATATATTCAACAAACTGGATTTGGTGATGATAGGTGGTCCAGCAATAAGATTTATAGATACAGAAGTGTTTCATGTGTTACTTAAAGCAACTACAGGAAATACAAGCAATACTGCTGGATACACTACTGTGCGGAAGGTTGATTATGATAATGATGGAATGCTAACAGAAGAAGAATTAGCTGCTATAGAAACTCTTTCAGATCGTAATGACAATGCATATAGTATGTTTGTAAATGGTTATGGCAAAGGGAATAATGTCATTGAAACTTTTGACGAATTTAGATACTTTACAGGATTAACATATATAAATGGGGACGCTTTCGGTTGGTGTTCAAATTTAAAAAAAATAACTCTACCATCTAGTATTATATGGATAAAACAAGGTGCTTTTAGAGGTACGGCCATTGAAGAGTTGATTATAAATGAAGGATGTGAAGTATGTGATGATAATATAATAGATGGCAATAAGAGTTGTATATTAATAGATTTCCCAAGTACAATAACCTCAATAGGAACTCGTCCCACCAATAATGGTGGAAAGGAATTAGTAGTTATCTGTCGTGCAATTGTCCCTCCAACTTTTAGCGGTAGTTGGGGTTATACGAATGCAGGAAAACCTATTGCCATATATGTACCTGATGCAAGCGTGTTAATATATAAATCAGCAACAGGATGGAGCGAAAGCGCCAGTTTAATACAGCCTTTATCAATGTATGAAAAAGATTATTAGAAATCGTATCCATATATCTGAGATGCATACAGATTCCAGTTTGTTGCAGCTTTGTAAGTAGCAACGCTTTCGTGAGGAACGTAAATTTTGCATGGGTTATTATCAAATGCCCATGTACCAAGTGCTGGTGGTATCGTAGCCTTTATATAGCAACTTTCCATTGAAGTACAGTCTTGAAATGCCCTTTGATCAATAACTGTGATATTCTTATTTAGTATAACTATTTTAAGAGATGTACACTTCCAAAATGCACCATAATCAATAGAGGTATAATAATCACCAGCATCAACATATTCAATGGATGTATTTCCTTTAGCGGAATTTGCGCTAACACTTGATGCGTATTTACTATTACCATATATGACCTTTTTAATTCTTGTCAGATTTACAATATATGGCGTAATATTAGTATATAATGCTGATAAATCAAGAATTTCAATTTTTGCAGCATTATCGAAATTTTCAAAAGAAACAAGTCTATTTTCAGAAGCTTCCGCTGCTGTTATGAACCCGTCATGATCTGTATCCCAAAGACTAATAGCTATTTCACGCCAAACAGGATCGGCCAGATAAACAGCAGGCTCTCCTTTCATTATCAGTTCCAACTTATTGAATGCTCCCCGTAATTTATCAACAGAGTCCTGATAGTACTTTGAGTGTACTGTAATCTTACCATCAAGAACCGGAATTGGCTCCTCTCCTGCCAGTCCCTCAGCAGACAAACCTTCATAGGTTCCGTCTGCCAGATTTGCAAGCATATCAAGAGCATCAGCAGTATAATATTCTTCTTCGAAACCGACCGCACGAATGTGCTTCAACAGATGATTAGTACCTTGTGACTGCTGCGCCTCAATGATATCTGAGAGCAGCTTCACAGGCTTCAGTAAAGGACAATTCTCAATCAAAAAGTCGGTAATATTAACGGCACATTGACCAATTCTCAAACCTTCTGTCGTCAACATGGGAAAGTTCCGGAAAGTGATATACTTATTGTTGGCTGGATACTCGATGATTTCAAGACCGCCACCGTTCGGTAATTTTATCTGGCTCAGATTAGTTCCATCTGCATAAACCTCTCGAATGTTGATTATTGTGCTTAAATCCAGAGTCCCCTGTAAAGTGGTAATATTGGATAAAAGTATCTTCTGCATACTACTACAATCAGCAAGCGTAAGTCCTGTTATAGAGATTATTACGTTATCTGCCTTACTTCCAAGTATGAGTTCTGACAGTCGTCTACCGCGTACCACCATGGTACCGGAAACATTCTTTTTATGCCAGTCTCCAATACTTAATAACCAGCTCGCCGCCTGAATCGCATTCTGTTGGTCGGCACTACCGCCAAGGTCAATAGTAATGCGACATGTTTCACCAGCCTTGGTGCGTTTCCCTGACACTATGGACGTACCGTTAGCGATTGCAGGATACATATCGAAAGCCGGAGTGATGTCATAGTCTATCAAATCACCGGCAGCACGTACGATGATGGTATCGGTTCCATTGGCAGAGAATAAGCCATAATTATACTTACTCATAATATACATGATACGCTTCTTCATCCATGCAGTTTCCGCCGAATAAAAATCACCATGAGATTGCGTGATAGGATCAGTATCATTGCTGTAGGAATCATTATCATAAGCTATCTTGGCAAGTTCATAACGCTTGGCATCAGAATTTACTAACGTAGCCGGGAAGTACTCTTTAATTCCTAAATAATATTTCTTGTAGAAAGCATAGGCCTTGTCATAAGGAGTACCGGAAGACTGGCCACATAAACTTTCCATAGCAGCGAACATCTTACGCATTCCCGCAGTAATCTCAGCACTGAAAGCCTGTTCTAACAGATTCCAAAAGACAGACGTCTCACCATTCCAAATAGGCTGACCGTTGTCGTAATAATCATGCATCTCACACCAATAGGGTTTGCGGTCCTGTCCCTGGTTGTCGATTGGAAAAATGGTATCGGCATCATCCAGTCTCCACCTCCATTTGCTCCCGGCTGTACAGAAACTATATGGATAAGTATTCTTCGCCCGCTGATCGGTCCCGGCCGTGAACTCAACGAAATTATGATGAAATACAGCATCGTTGATGTCGAAGTAGTTCGGTACAGTCGCCCGGAATAGCTGTCCGCGGGCAGCGATAAACAGCTCATTCAGTTGGTCGGATGTAAATACGGACAGCTCGGATGCAAGATATGCAGCCAACTGCGTTCTCAAGTTGATCTGGCCATTACCAATATCGGAAGGAATGAACTTTCCTTCCGCCGCCTCGTAATAATAGAGATTATAAAGGTTGGCATCACCGGCCTTGGCAATCCAGTACTCATAGCCCGTACTGCGATATTCAGTTATGGCATTGTTCAATTCGGCAAGTGTTCCATTGAACGGTCTGATACGATTATTGCAAACATATACAGTGTTATAGGCCTCCATCCACTTTTGAGCAGACAGAGGTTCCGCTTCATCGGCATTTAGTTCCCCCGCATCAAAATCCCAACAATTGGTATTGTTATACTGGAAAGCCTCTTCATCAGGATTATAGGTCCAATATGGTTTAGTAGCATTCCAGGGAACACGGAACAAAGCCCCCAGCGGAGCATTGTCCGACCCCTCCACAGACAATAGCGCCGGATAAGCTTCCGTATCATAACCAAAGCAAAGGTCATCCCCTTTGTCTGGGCCAAATGTAAATTCTCCCATACAAGTATATACCTCCCGCCCTTCCTCATTCACGGATTTGGAGAAACCGATAAACGGCTCCTGATAAACAGCTACACGTATCTCGCCATCTGCTACCATTGCCTCGTTTCTCAGCCCTATTTCTTTATATAAATCATTGAAGGCAGCCACACTTCCGGCCTTATGATCCTGCATGGAACTCGCCCAGTTCTTCTTGGCTGTCAGACGTCCGGACTTCGGCACCCCATCAAACATGAGTACCTTGTTCTTATCGGTAGTCCCGTTGACATACGTGGCGATGGAGTTTATCTTATTGCCTTCAGCGTCTTTCAGCCCTTTCATTTTGAATCGGATATTCCACTCCAGATATTTCTTTGATGAAGTTCCCTGACCTTCCACCAACAGATTGGTGAGCGTGAAATTCCTTTCCGGTTTATCCTTGAAGAAGACTTCCAGATTACCCGCCACTCCTGAAGGGTTATTCAAGTTTGGGAAAGGTTTGTCAACAACAAACACGTTGTACAGCATTCTCGTGGCATTGAAGTCAATATTCACTCCTTCACCATCCAACACCTGATTGACATTCTTTTCTGTTCGCTTTTCATCAATTGTCACGAGTTGGTTGATATAATTCTTCTGTACAGCTTCCGAAGTCAGAGCCGAATCGTACACACGTAACCCATAAAGATAGAGGTTTGCATAATCATTGCCCAACGTTATCTTTCCGGTGTTTTTGAAGTAGTCATTACTTTCGTAGGCATACTGGCGGTTCTTCTTTCCGTTGATATAGATGGCGACAATGTTAAACCCAGCATTGCCATAAGCATCCGGCATGACAACCACTGTTAGTCGGATACGCACACCGTTATCTATAGGAACATCCTGTGTGGTACTTTCATGTTCAGACTGGGAGAAGAAGGAAATATTCTCGCCGGACACCTTTAGGCCGACATTCCCTTCGGCAATAGTAATAATGTTCTTCGAAGCATCCGAAGCGTTCTCCACTTTAAAATCAATCTCAATACTCTTACCCCTGCGGGCAGCTTCAATAGTGAAAGGCTGATAATCTATCACCGCAGAACTGCGGGCAAATATTTTCAATGCCTTCACACCTTCATCATCCGTCACCCATCCGTCATTGCCCCAGTTCAAGTTATTCCAGATCACAGGGATAACAGACTTATCCGCCTCATTCACAATGCTGCGGCTGTTGGATTGTGAGTTACTCCGTGTCTTGGGATTGATGTAAAGTACTGCACCTGCCGTGGCGGAATATCCAAACGAATTGTTCACACCAAATGTAATCGGTTCAATCAGATTGTTATTGCCACTGGTGACAGACACAACAACATCAAAATTCGCATCGTCATCTGTATCCACTTCCATCGGATAAGTGAAAGTGTTCTTTGTATTCGTCGCAATAGTGGTATTCTCAGAACTATATATTTCCGTTCCGTTTTTAGTTATAGCAAACAATGCGTCAGTCTGTGCGGACGAACCGTCATAAATGGCATAATCGAAGACTGTATTATCCTGCCAGTTGGTAAGCAGACCAGCCAAATTGTTCACACACATCAGCTTCACGGATTCACCCGAAGAAAAACACATGATGTTCACAGATACCAGTTTTGTCTGGATCGTATTGTCGGAATTCGAAAGGTAGAAGCTGACATTATACACACCGGTGGCTCCAGGATGCAGAAGCGTATAGATATAAGGAGTATCCAGATATACGGCTGTACCAAGATTCTGGTTATAACCCTGATTGTAATTATCTCCAGTAACTGTCACATGCAACGTTTTGCTGATGTTGCCATTAATAATCATTGGAATGGATATGTCTCCCGCAAATGCCATCCACCAGGCGAAGTTCGGCGCACTGATGCCAAGCGAAGTCAATTGCACGATATAAGTAACAGGAGCGGTAGTCTTGTCGGTATTCTCACCCTCAACACTTACTTTGATATTATTGCTACCGCTGGTCAGCCATTCGGACACGTCCTGCTTAACTGAAACGTTAGACGATATCTCCATCCGTTTTACAACCGTGAAGTCGGTGAACTTAGAGTTCTTTATCATAACCGTACAGAGTCCCAGCTCTCCGGTCGGTTTATATGGTTCACTGATGTCATCCCGATACTGTGAAACAAAGGTAAAGTCGAGCACACACTTCTCACCGTGTTGTGCAGTAAAGCCCAAAGAAGGCATATTATTCCGCACATACACGCTATACATGGTTCCGGCACCACCTGTCAGTTCCCGTACCATCTGCTCCAATGCCGCACCCATGGCACCATCATAAGCCGTGCCCGTAGTGTCACCGATAATTAACGATGCATCCGCAAGCTCATTAATCTTCCCTACTATTTCGTTCAGTTCTTCCGCTTTCAGAACATTACCCTTGATGAATATCTTATCTAATCTGTCCATAATACTATCCTAATATATCATTATCCAATATTCCCGAATCCAGTGTAAAATCAAGGTTCTCTACAATCTTCCCGCCCGGAGCGGACAAAGCATGCATAATCAGGTTTGTCTCAAGCATGGCGTTATCTGCCATATCCGATTCAATACGGCTAATAACAGCACGAGTGGCATGCCCCTGTTCATCCACCTTTCGCAAACTCATCACAAACCTTATGTATCCCATGTCAACAGCCTCCCAACAGATTTATTACCTCACGTTTGATAGCTGCTATAAACGAAGATTGTTTCACCACTTCAATAATAGCCTTACAATAACGTTCCGGTACTTCCACTTCCCCATCAGAGTAGTAGATTGTACGAGCCAGATCCTCGAAGCCGATATCAAGTAAAATACTTCCGTTGTACATCATCATATTGCCTATTTCACGGGCAATATCAAATACTCTCTTCTCACCTTCAAAAGAGACTTGTACCTCAATTATTCTAAAATTCACTTTCATTATTTCCTTTATTTTCAATTAAACAGTTCCATTAAACCATCCATTCATCCAATATGTACCATCATATAAGAAAAAATTAATTTCCGCCCTATTGGTTATTCCAAGAACTGAAATAATACTACCCTTAAAACTTATAGCTATTCCATTTCCATCAACATCTACCTGCTTAGCAGTTCTCATCAAATATACGATCTTTCCAATTGGAGGATTTAGCGGAAGATATACTCTTATTTTATTTTGATTAGAGCAAGTGACCCAGCCTACTGATAGGTCAAGCGTAGTATCGGCAGATACGTTCGTTACCTTTATTGCCATTCCCTCAATATAAGTATGAGATCCTTTAAACTGTAGCGATTCAGTAGGGCGAGCTGTCATCTCAACATCTCCATAGCTTCGTATCGCTATCGATTCATCTCCGGCCTGGGCTGTAACATCTATTCCAATCGAATTATCACCAAAAGCGCTTATACCAAGCGCCGTAATACCATCTCCCCGGATAGCGCACATTGTTCTGGAAGATGTATTGATCCTGAAGAATTTCCCTCCGTCCTTCTCTATTTCTATTCTTGCCAAAGGGTTATCACCGATATTAGAAAGTCCATATTCATTTATTTTAAATGCCCCGATATATCCGTTTTTCGAATTAACAATTCCTGCAATCGTAGCGTTTGTCATTGACACATTCCCCTCTTCGTCAACGGTAAACTTACCTCCTGAAATAACTGTCTTCCCAATAAAGTTGATCTTATCCGCCTGTATCACCGCATTCGAAATCAAATTTCCCGCCTCGTCCTCCGTTATAAACGCACTGATATCCGTCTGTTTTACCAACCCTTCGGCGGTAACCCGAGTGGCGAACAGCCCCACGAAGTCGTCTTCCGTCACCAATCCGGCCGTACTGATATTAGTCACTTTCCCGTCAGCATCGAACGTGAATTTCTCCGTTATCAGCGAGTTCATCTCGGCAGTAGTTACCAGTCCGGACTTATTGACATTCGTAATCAGCCCGTCATCGTCGAACGTCACTTTCGCCGCCAAAGCAGTAATCTTCTTGTCGGTCACCTGTATGGCGGCGGCATTAGCCGTGATGCCCTCATTGGCTTCATCAGCGGTATCTTGTGCCGTGCCCGCATTATTGAACGCTTCCAGTGCCTTCGCCATGGCATCCGCCGCCGCGGACACCGCGGACGCTATTTTCGTTTCCGCTTCCCGGATGGCGGCATCGGTGGATGTCTGATTCTGGGTAATAAGCCCGTTCAACTCATCGTAGTTGCCGCTTACCTGCAACAGGATACTATCTCCCAGATTCTTCATATACGCCGTTGTACCGTTGCTTGCCGGCTTCCAATGGTCGATGCTGAAAGCCGCTCCCACCGTCTTGGCCGTCTTGCAGACAAGCGTGTCATTCTCGTATGTATAAGGAGCGACCACCGGGTAAGTCGCATTCGTCCACAAGTCACCCACGTCATACGCCTGCGCCTCCGTCGGTTGGGAGACGAAAACCCGCCGCTTGCCGTCCGCCGTGTCCTGGGCCTTGGCGGCATTTTCTAGAGCTTTAATTGTTTGTTGGTCAGTAATATCTATCCATTCCCAAGTGTCAGCAGACTTTACGAATCTATATGCCAGTCCGGAAGCTGTGTTATAAAACATATCCTGCTCATGCATCATCTTCAATTCGCTGGTATTCCAATCTATGGCTGGTATATTGGCTAATGTCGGAACGTATTCAAAGAACCATATCGTATATTCCTTATCTGTCTGCTCCTTTATCAGACCAAGGTCCGCCTGAAGTTCATTGAACATACTATCATAACTCTTCCCGGTCGCTTCGGAGATAAACTGCCCGATAAATTTGTTCAGGAACGGAGAAATGATGGTAACTTCTTTGTCTTCCAAAGAATATGAATCAATGTCTTTATATTGTTTGATAGAAGGGGCATCATCGCCCACCGTCGAAAGAATTATCGCATTCTGTCGTGTCGTATCCGTCCGGTTGCCAAGCTGCACGATGGAATCGCCGGCTTCAGGAACACCGCTGCCCGTATCACAATCTGATTTTGAAAGATCGATATAATTATCACCTATGGCAACTACCAAACGCCAATAATAGCTATTAGTAACATTATGAGACGTTCCTTCCTTGATATTAAAGGTTTGTGCACGCACTTGGTCATCGATTCTAAATTCCTGTATGATGGATTTATCCCCGCTATCCTGCTCAAAGTAACAGCGGTAACAGGCATCGTACTCCTCCACCTTTACGCACTTCATTGATGCCGGAGTCAGAATGATTTCCCCACCGACGTATGATAAGCGTTTGATGATTAGTTCAACGAAATATGCCAATTTCCGTACGAGGATTTCGTCCACCTCAAGATAAGACCTTCCCGTCTCCTGATTATATTTAAGGCTGAATCCGGTTCCCAAATCTCCGGAAACAAAATCGGAAGACACGATGCCAAAGATATTCTTAAGTTCGTCAAAGATAGCCGTAACCACATTGGAATCACTGACAGATATGCTATGCCCGCTATTGCCTATATATAAACCTTCAAGAAAAGTAGTAATTTTTGCGGCAATATCCGCCACATCCTTCCGTAAAAACTTATCATATACCGGGCTGTCAGCATCTACATCATACGCCTTGTCGGCATGACCGGCATTGTCGGCATCAATGGCATGACCGGCTTCGTCCGCATATCCCGTTTTTGCTTTCCTTATCACACTTTCATAAGAAGTTCCGTCATCACTCACCTCTAACTTTTTCAGATAGATATAGCGGTCATCATCAGTACTGATTTCATCAAGCGTTGCTTTATTGGCATGCGTATGACCATCACCAGTAAAATCGGACGAAGAAGAACCATCTACCGATACAACTGTACTTGACACTCCATTTTCGCTTGCCCTCCCCAGCTCTCTCAGTCGTTTGCTGCGAGGCTGCGCTGTACGCAATATTGCTCCTGATATATACTTCTTTTCCATAAAGTTTAATCTTTATCTGATGAATATTCGTCCGGACGAAGTTCTACTATCTCCAATCGGCTCTCATCTTCTATCACATCTTGCTTGTCCGACAAGCAAATAAATCGTTTAACATCTTGACAACTTTCCGAACAAACAGCCAGGTCACCATCCAGTATTCCGGCAGTTCCTGTCAGCAACGTCTTCCGTTCTGCATATTGACTATATAATGTTCCGATAAGTAACTGTTCTGCTTGTGTAGTCCGTCCGGCACGAGTAAGTTCTTTTATCTGAATACCATCTTCCGTCCGGAAAAGCACTCCTTTCCCAGTGGGACTTGTATCAGTCATTGTTCCGCATATCGTATCCAAGCTAATTCCTTCTTTGGCACTCTCATTTATGACACCTGTATACTCTATATCATCATTTTCCGCATCGTCATGAATTATATTTTTACGTACCATATCAAGCTGTGGAGCTTTATACAACAACCAGCGTATTTTCTGATACCAGTCATCAGGTGCCTCCTTTATCTTTCCTTTGGTCCATTCATATACCCATACACCAGCATAAATACAAACTTCCAAATATCCGTTTTTTTTAGGATAAGGTATATACTGTCCCTCTTCCAACCTCTGGAACGACCTATATATATCTTCTAAAGATAACCCTATATTATGCCGGTTCTTTTTCCATCCCTGAATACCTGATTTTTCATGCCGGTCAGCCGGATCATACCATTCCAGCCAGCAACTTTGATAGGATGCAGCACCATCCAGCCACTCTCCTTTGGTCTTATAAGACAAAGCCCCTCTCAAATCTGTACGTTTAGCAATATCAGCATTAGAATAGTGCATCAAAGCATTACCGTCATCGTCATACAGAGTTACGGTTACAGGTATCTGTACATAATTAAACCGATAGTCCAACAATTCGTAATTACTTTTTTCATTATCACTACTACCTTCCGTAAAAGGGTTGTAACGAGCATCCAGTAGCATATCCATACTTAAACGTATATAATATTTTTCACTATCTTTTTCAGATAATTTGGGTATGAAAGTACGATAAGTACGCATTATCACTTGCTCTGGTTTTTGCCATGGCTTTTGAGGAAACTGATTGGGTGTTCCTCCGGCTATATGTACTCCTGTAGACATCGTAAATGCCACTCCATCAGCCGGCTGGGCACCAAGCAACGGAAGTATATGAAAGTAAGTACACAAATTCATCTCAGCCAATCCCGTCCCCTTCCTACTATCCGGAAAAATAGCAAATGAAAGATTTTCATAATCAACATCATTTTCCACCCGCCATCCATAATCAACATAAAAAGCATAGTAATATACTCCCGGAGGTGCACCTTCTCCACGTATATTAACATAATCTGCGGAGTATTCACCTGTATACTTAATTTCCTGTCCCAACAATTTTCCATCTGAATAAGGAGAGAAAGTTATTTTTACATTATTAATTACTTTGTCTACCCCCATTATCTGGTCATCACTTTTCCAGAGAATTCCTTTAGTGATTCCATGTAAGTAAAGCCCATTCAAATCATATACCCATATCTTTCCATTCTTCTGTATCAGTCTTAAAGCAAGTGGTTGCAACATCCCCTCTATCACTTCATAAAGCGTACAGGCTTCACCGTCCTCATCATAAAAGTTATCGCTCCGAACACTTATTTTATCTAAAGTCGCTCTTGTGCCGCCTTCTTCCAGATAAGTACTCAGATAATCCTGATTTAGTTCTCCATATTGTATTTTACTCCTACGGAGAGCATACTGCAATATATTCTCCAATGTACGCGTACCCGTCAGGTCATATTTCAGACGGTCCAGAATACCAAAATCACTGAATGTAAGCTTCACTTCATATTCATCGAAGGCAGAGTAAGGTTCTTCGTAGAATTCCGGATCAAGCGCACCACTCCAGTAAAGCAGTCCGTTACGTAGCACTTCCAGACGTATGCTACCCGGCAGGATAATATAAAGATCCTCATAAGTCCGGTCGCCTGGACTTACAATGGTCAGTGAGGCGGTACTACCGCATATCACTTCTTCTTTGTCAGTATGTGCCCACTCTATCACCAACGGACTATCAGCCGGAAATCGCAGTATACCTATCGACGAAAACGGTTCATCCGCTTCCTGATAAATGTCAACTTTCCACACTATACTCTCATGACTGAGGAATTGTCCCGAATATCGTAAATACTCCATAATTCTATCATTGAAGATTCATAATTGTTTGTCAACTTCTCCTAATCAGATTGTTTTCCCGTTCCAATATTCCTACCAAAGTGCGACCTTCTATTCTGAATACAACTTTTCCGCCGTTTCCACCATCTGCAGGCTGTATCAGTTGTCTCAATCTATTAAGCGGAGCTACTACTTCCGGATTATTAATCGCCCCGGAATATTCTCCGAAAAGGCCTAAAGTGGGGCCATAGGCTATACCACCATAAGCAAACTTAGGCAGATTGGCCAAAGCAGCCAATACACTCGCTACAGCCGCAATAGCCAATATAGGCCCCACAATAGGAATACTCGACATACTGGCAGCCGCCCCTGTTGCAGCGACAGTTGTGTTAGCCGTAGCCTGGGTGGATTGGATGCCTAATAATGCCATAATTTGCGGGATAGCTTGTCCTATTGCCTGTACTGCATTGGCTCCCCATTGTAACCATTCACCTGCTGCTCCACCTATCAGGTTACCAACATTTCCCATAGCATTCCCCATTGCTCCCATATTATCCGTCAGTTCCTGATTCTTTTCTCTTGCCAATCCCACAGCCTCATTCCATCTCTCCATACCGGTTAAGGGATCTTGAATATCAAAGTGCATCGGTTCGAGTTTCATATCTTTCAAACCTCCATCTTTGACGCCAAGTTTTAAAGAACTAGTCGTATCAAATCTTCCATCAACAGGAGCCGCATCTAAATCAGTCGGCTTCACCGGATGCGCTGCCTGAAAATTCATCTTATTTATAATAGATTGGGCTGAAGCTATATCAGACTGCAAATTGGCAATATCTACTGAGAAAGTAACGATTGCTTCAAGAGGTGCCTTTCTCTGCCTTTCTCTTAAATCGGAGAGTTTCGCTTCTAAATCAGCCAAACTGCCTTCGGCCGACTCAATATCTACATGAGAGGTGATAGTTATTGTATTGCCATTTGTATCACTATCCGTCTTCGGTTCTACATTCGTCGAAGACAGTAAATCACCCGGACCACCAAACATGACCTTTGCATCAGCTATTTCCTTTTCATAGATACCTTTAGCTTTACGAACGTCAGAAATGCTTTGATAAATATAGTTTGCCACAAAATTATCCCGGTGTGCAAAGCCTTCAGGATCTGTCCATGTTGTCTCTAATTTAGACAGGATATCTTGTGCTTCTTTAGGGAGATTTTTCCCACTACGTATTGCATAAAGAATCTTCCCCATAGCTTTTCCTGCTTCCTGAGATGATAGTTTCCCATCCCCGGAACCGATATTTCCATAAAGCCTTTCTCTTATATTCTTTATAGCATCAGCTTCTTTCCCGGTATAAACATCTGCTGCTCCGGCAGTTGCAGACTCCATTGCACGGGCACGAGCGGAATTAACTATCGCTTCGCTCAGTTTGTCATATGCCTTTCGAGCTGTATCTGCATTGGTTATTTCAATACCCATCTTATCAAGATAACCACCATATTTAGCCACAATATTATCTTTTGCCTTTTGCCATTCTTCAGTGCCTTCGCGAGCTTTATTCAAAGGGGCAAAGAGATTATCCAAAGTAAGACGTTCTGTAGCAACTTCTTTGTTCATCGTAGTCATTATGTCATTCAAGCGTCCTTGGGATTTAGCCGCATCATTACTACCTGAACAAAATTTATATATAGCAACGGCAGCACCGGCTATCAAAGTAGCTCCTAATACCCAAGGGCTTGCTGCTAAAGCGATATTTAAGGCTTTGGTGGCGCCAGTAGTGGTGGAAATTGCTGCACGAGCAGTTAAGACTTGCATCTGATACACAAAAATGCCCCTTTTCCCCATATCCACAATTTTATTATAAGCATCCTGAGCCACAGATGCAACTTTAGTTACACCTCCTATTTTATCTAAAGCTTTCTTTATTTCAATTAAACTAACAAGCCCCGCAGTATTTTCTGACAAAACAGCAAAATAAGCACCTGCATCGCCCGATAGTTTTAGCCAATTATTCCTAGCATCATCTATCGGATTCTGCATTAAACTTATGTTTTGTGACATAAGGTTTGTCATTTTTATCGTACTCACCTGTATATCAACCATTAGTTTATTAATTTCCCGAAGAATACCAGAAGGATTATTTTTCAAATTAAAAACTATATCATATGTTATTTTTTCCATATCTTTGTAACATGATTATTAAAGATTAAACATATGGGGCCTTATATTATACTAATTTGTCTCATACTCGGTGCTATAGGAGCATGGAGTATAGGTGGAATGCTATCTAAAAATGATACTTCTAAAAAAGAGTCTCCACAACTCAGCAAGTTTGAAGAAAAAATGAAAGCTTCCGTACAGAAAAGCCGCGAAGAAACCCTCAAGAAACGCGAAGAGCTACAACAACTTCGCGAAAGGTTAGCACGTGAAAAAGCTGAAAGAGAACGCCAAGAAGCAAAAGAAAAACGTCGCATAGAAGAAGAAAAGTGGGCTAAATACAAAGAAGAAGCCCTTATGACCCGTAAAGAGTTACAACACCTTCGTGAAAAAGATGCAAATTCATCGGATGAGAACAACTCCTCAAATGATAAAGAAAAGTAAATAACATTCCTTCTTTACCCCCATTTCTTTGCTATCTCTTCGAACCTTTCTTTTGTACTAACTTCTTTCTTAGCTTCTTGTTCCCGTTTCCTCTCCCACGAGAATCTGCAAACATCCATCGGACTCAATTTCTTTTTACTATAAGGTTGTAGCATACAGCAAGCCAAAAAGCGTGTCTGCTCCCAATCATTCTGTACATTTCGTTCATCATGTTGCAGCCAAAAACGATAAATAACCGAAAACTCAGCAGGGGTGCATCGGCGAAAATCGTCTAAATTCATCCCAATACACCCCATTGCCAAACCCAGTAATTCCTCAATGCCTACAGCTTCCTCTCCTGCCCCTTTTTTTTTGAGCCATCCTCACCCCCGGTTACCATACTCTCCTGAAACCGATTGAACTCGCTCAGGTCAATACCATCGGCAAAACGTTCAAAGCCAAGATCAAACGTCACCTCATCAGCACGACAAGCAGAACGAACACAGCAAAACATAAACATCGTCAACAGTTCCATATCCGCGCCGATTTCATTTACATCCTTACCCGTCTCACGCTTAAAGTCAATCATGGCACCCATCGTCACCCGATTAGGATATTCCTTACCATACAGTATTACTTTGTTCATACTCATGCTTTGGGTGTAACCACTTTAACTTCCACAGGCCCACTATTCTCCAGCGAGATGCTGTAAGTAGCATCATCATCTGCCGCAGACACCTCTTCTAACGAAGTAATAATGAAATTGCCCTGACGATACTTCGTGTCTTCTTCTCCACGAAGCGCATACTTCACAGGAACAGGATTCCCGCTTTCCCACATCTCCAACAGTTTGTCATAGCCCATGCCATCACCGTAAAAAACAAATCCTTCGGAACTGATACTTACGCTCAATCCACTCACGGATTTCTCTTTCCATTTACCGGCAGCGGCAGCCTTTGCCTTCTCTTCCAATGTCGGTTTCACCGCACGGTCTTTTGTCTCAGCCGTGTTAGTAATCGTACACGTCTTACTGTGTCCCAGAGGGTTAAAAACATCCTCTACTAAAATGCCTACCAAGAGGTCACTTCCATGAACATAATCCGCATTCTCGTTTTCCATAAATTAGCTTTTAAGTTTTTAAAAATTCATTTATTGTCACGTTATAGTTTCTTTCGCTTTCTGTTTAGTTGGCTATTTTTGTATATTTACGGCTGTTTGTATTTCTTAGGTTTCGCAATTATAGGAAATTATCTAATACAAAACAAATAAAATCGGAGAAAATTTCCTACTTATTGCATAATTTTATTTAGGAGGGTTGTTCTATGATATTACAGCGGATCAAAGAATATATTGATTTAAAGGGTATTTCTATCTCCGCTTTTGAGAAAAGTATCGGAATGTCAAATGCTTCTTTTGGACGTTCCCTGAAAAACAATGGGGCTATTGGCACCGATAAATTAGAAAATATTCTAAGAATATATCAAGAGATCAACCCGGATTGGTTGCTTACCGGACAAGGCAATATGGTACGTTCCGGTTCGAAGATAACACTTCCGCCTCCGGTAACAGAAAAAAAAGGGATTCCCCTAATTTCCTACCAAACATTACCGACGCTATTTACCGGTAAAAAGGGAACATTCTCTCAAGCTACGGAACATTTCTCCCTACCTCTATTCAATGAGGCGGACTTTCTGATTCCGGTAAAAGACAACAGTATGGCTCCACAATATAAAGGTGGTGATATCATAGCCTGCAAATGCCTTTCCAACGAAGGGCTTTTCTTCCAATGGAACAAAATCTATCTGCTGCTTACCCCGCAGGGAGCACTCATAAAACGAATACATCCGGGAAAAGACGAAGAGCATCTGACGCTTGTCTCCGACCATACTGATTATCCACCTTTCCAATTGCACCGTTCTTTAATAGGTAATGTAGCATTGGTGCTGGGAGGATTATCTGCAGAATAGTCTATCCAAGTCTCACTAAATGATACACCGTCCCCCTATTCGTCTTCTTGCAAGGGATATCCAATTTCTTCAGCGAACGGCCGAAGTGCCCTATTTTGCTGACCGACAGTTTATCGCGGGTTTTCTGCTGTAGATAATTGAATATCTCCATTGCGGTCAGCCATTCCCCTTCCCGTTCTTCTTCCGTCACCCGGAAATAACAGTGGAAAAGCTGTTCGAGCGGACTGACCTGTTCAAAATCCCGGTTGGTCTCTTTCAGGATAGCTTCGTCCTCATCATTCAACCAGTAGCGCTCACCTTTATAAATGGCATCCATGGCCTGAGCATACAATTGCTTGTAGTTGATGGTGACATTCGTATCAATAGGTGCAATCACTTCGATACAGATAAAACGACGACTGCCGCTAGGATCGGTAAGCAGGTCCATCTGATTACTGGTACCAATAAACGAGGCATAACGGCGCACTTCCTGAATGGTAGAACCGTAAGGTTTCCGCAAATTTGCCACAGGTTTCTGCAAAAGATGTTTCAGAAACCCCTGCTGGTTGGAGCTAATCTGATCAAACTCATCCAGGTTCACCAGCAGAAAACGCCCCAGATAACGCTCCGCATCCTGTTTGCTCTTAAAATCAAGACTATCCGTATATCCAAAACGCAGTTCAGGCGGCAAAATAATGCGACAATAGGTAGATTTACGATACCCCTGTGCCCCAACCAGTAATGGCGACGTACTGTTTCCATGTTGGCGGTCGAGCCCACGCCAGTGAGCCACCATACTGAGAAACCAGCGATAAAACAACTCCCGCCAATGCGGATTATTGCATGGCACAAGATTGGCAAGCGCCCGGATGCGGTCTTTTCCGTCCCAGCGCCCCACGCTGCAAAGGTATTCTTCAACAGGATTGTACAAAGACACATACTCTGATGTCAGATAACGCTCCACGTCACGGTCCCAGGCACGAATCCCCTCTTTCAGGGCATTAATCGCCACCGTATTGCGTACCCTCCGATCCACCGGTCTGAAATAGAAATGAATGGAATTCCGCTGACGGTATTCCAGATCGTTCAACACCGTGTTATAACGAAACTCATAGCGCCGTTCCATAAACTCTTCCAGGCGCAGAGCGGTATCCTGCTCCGGAGTCAAAATAGTTTTAGAGCCAAAGCCCTTAGACTCTTGGTAAATATTATGAACCATAGCACGTACCGTTTGCTGCTCCGCCTGTGCATAATAATGAATAATCGTCTGCCTCACAACTTCCTCTTCCGGTATGCCCGCCTTGTAGCAATACTCCGCAAGGCGGACAAGCAACGGTTGGAGATTATTTCCCCGTCGCCAGTTCTCCATATCCCGGAGCGCCTTATCGAGGGCGGTTTCAAAAAGCATGGTGAAGGTCTGCGATGTTTCAAAACCCGGTTCCAGCCTCAGTAACGGATTTTTCTCAGCCAACTGCCGTTGCCGGAAGGTCTGTTCTCCGGGCATGGAGAATGGCTGTTCCAGACAGAAAGGTACCGCATGAGGATTGTATCCGGGATGTTCATCGAGCGTCATCCGGCAACTTTGCATCAGTGAAGGCTCTTTCAAGGTAATAGGAAACGGGAACAACGGTTGATAGCAACTCACCGCCAGGCGATAGGCATGGGCATGAAACAATGCGGCTTCCTGTTCACGCTTCGGTAAGTTTCCATCCGGCAGGGCGAAACACACCCATATTTTCAAACTCTTTCCGCTGGAACCGCAAAAAGCGGCAAACGTCTGAGGAAGCAGCATCGCCTGACGTTTCACCAGTTCAGCCTCCGCCAGTCCAGCCAGCTTCTTCACTTCAAGCTGAACCAAACCATTGTATCGTTTCATTCTTCGCCCTCCGTCTTTAGTCCGGGCGCACTCCACGGCAGGATAGACACGTGGAAGTTTGTCAATATGAGAGAATGCGGATTCAGTACCTTCCAACTGAGGGATGACAGTCCGTAACCCCGTTACATACCCGTCTCTGGTTTCCGTTTTCATCTTCTCCATCAGCACGTCGGCATCATAAACGGTCATCATCTCTCTGCCTGCATCTTTGTCATGTCTTATTGAAGTGATTTTCATATTATTAGCTCTGTCTCTTATACACATCTCCGAGCCCACGAGACCCTAAGACATCTC
>ENA-OYWN01000181-OYWN01000181.1-human-gut-metagenome-genome-assembly--contig:-NODE-181-length-21998-cov-9.088456_pt1 | contig 21998 bp, 20 predicted proteins | sample MGYA00244172_ERZ653401 | MGnify/ENA primary metagenome ERZ653401 (study PRJEB26926, sample SAMN06164967) | human gut metagenome | biome: ENVO:00009003; feature: ENVO:2100002; material: ENVO:00002003... | reverse complement strand
AAATTCGACAAACTGTTATTTTTCTATCTATTTATTTGGGTGGGAAACTTTAGTTATGTACCTTTGTCGGCAAATAAAGATATTCTCGTCAAACAAATATAAATAATATAAACATGGAAAAAAACAGAAAAAAACAAATCGTAGTTTTGAGTATAGCTTTAGTTTGCATTTTCATCTTGGTATTTTCATTGTTCCATAAATCAGCGACAAAAGATAGCGCAAATCCTCCTTTAACAAATGTTTTGACTGATAGCATTTCTCAAATTGTCTCAGCTTGTCCTGGCGAAATTGGTGTGGCGGTTATTGTTAATAACAGAGATACGGTTAAGGTCAATAATAAGAGTGTTTATCCTATGATGAGTGTGTTTAAGGTTCATCAGGCATTAGCTCTTTGTAATGACTTTGACAATAAAGGAATTTCACTTGATACCTTAGTAAATATAAATAGGGATAAACTTGACCCAAAGACTTGGAGTCCTATGCTGAAAGATTATTCAGGGCCAGTCATATCATTGACAGTGAGAGATTTGCTGCGTTATACTCTTACTCAGAGTGACAACAATGCAAGCAACCTTATGTTTAAGGATATGGTTAATGTCGCTCAAACAGATAGTTTTATAGCCACATTCATTCCTCGTTCAAGTTTTCAGATAGCTTATACGGAAGAGGAAATGTCGGCTGACCATAACAAGGCTTACTCTAACTATACATCTCCTCTTGGTGCTGCAATGTTGATGAATCGTTTGTTTACTGAAGGTCTTATCGATGATGAGAAACAAAGTTTCATTAAGAATACGTTAAAAGAATGCAAAACAGGTGTAGATAGGATAGCAGCTCCACTTCTTGATAAAGAAGGGGTTGTTATAGCGCATAAGACAGGTTCAGGTTATGTTAATGAAAATGGTGTTCTTGCAGCTCACAATGATGTTGCCTATATATGTCTGCCTAATAATATCAGTTATACCTTAGCGGTATTTGTTAAGGATTTCAAGGGAAATGAATCACAAGCGTCACAATATGTTGCGCATATATCAGCTGTAGTATATTCTTTATTAATGCAAACTTCAGTAAAATCTTAAACTGCACTTGCTTTGATAATTAATGATAAACAATCTAAAAGCACTCTAATCGTTATCGGAGTGCTTTTAGATTACTAATCAAATTGCTTCTATTATAATTTGAATCCTCTACTTTTTCTTTCTTCCTGTTGCGGCACTCTTGCTCCATATCTAAGCCTGTGCCATTGCTCCCTGAACCAGTCGGCAATCGGCTTCCTGTTTATTGTCAGGTTCAGCCTGCTTTCATCGTCAGGGTCATTTTCCACCCTTAAAATATCATCCTTTATATCAAAGTTCCGCCTGTGTTGCTCGGAATAGATTTTACCGCTACATTTCAGGGCTTCTTTTTTGACTATAAGACTTTCAGTCATTTCTTTAGAGAATCCCAGCATGGCACAAAACTTTTCCATGCGCAGCATTTCCCTGAACATCGGAAACCACCTGAAAGCCTTGTCTATGATTCTGGCGAGCCGTGACAGTTCTTTTTCTTTCATGTCAAGTTCCTGCCTGTGCATTTCTCTGAGATTGTGGATTTGCGTATCATGCTGTTTCTGCATCTGCTGTACTTGGCTCTGCAATTTTTCAATATTGGTGTTCCGTTTTGAAACCTCGTCTTGCAGTTTTTCGTTGGCACGTTCCAGTTCTTTCAGTTTTCCACTCCCGAAAAGAGAAGCAACTCCACTAGTTATGGCTGTCGCTGCCGTGGTGGCTGTCTTCTTTAACTTGTCAGTGCGTATTTCTGATTTCACCTGTTTCAGTTCCTGCTCGGCAAGATTTATCTGTTCTTCTTTGTGCCGTTTGGCTGCATCCATGCGTTGCAGTTCAGCTTTCTGCTTCTCAATGATAAAGTCGTTCCGTTCCAGATGCTCCTTACCAGTGACAGCCTTTGACTGCCCGCGTTCCATCAGCAGGATGTCGGATGCAAGGGTCTGCATCTGCATCATGTCATCGTCATTGAGCTTTCGGCTCTTTCCTGTTTCGTGGTTCATCCAGTCGAAAACGATATGGGCATGATAGTTCGGCTTGAACCATCTGTCCCCGACTTTGAAGCTTTCCCTGTCTTCCGCTTCCGGCTGACCGTTCAGCCAATGCCCTTCATCCTTGTGCAGGAAGATTTGCAGCGGTGTGATTCCCCAGCGTCTTTGACACTCCTCACCGAATTTACGCACGTCTGCCAGTGTGGTGTCCGACCTGACAAGCAGCACTCCTTCACGTATGGGGGAGCATCCCGCAATCTTGACTATTTTACCGTTCTTGCCTTTGCGTTCACGCTCCTTTTCCTGCATGGCACGTCCGGTCTTTTCCTTTACCATCTGTCTGATATTGTCATAATGCATCCGCAAATCCGGACTGCCGAAGTCGGGATTTATCCACTGCTCATTATCGGTGGAGAGTTCTGGAACCACATAGGTTCTGGACTCTCCGATGTGGCGCATGTATTCGGCAGTCCTCCTGTTGTGAGCCTCACTCGATGCGATATTGCAGGGCTTGATATGTATGCTTGATTTTGTTGCCATAGATACTTGTTTTTTGGGTTTGTACTTTATTGTTTGCTTTTCCGCTGTCCGTAAACGCATGGGGTTCTTAGGGGTGCAACCCATAAGCGGAGATTGCAAAGAGAGGGTCACTCTTTGCTCTGGGTTCTCAGGGGAGAAACGCCCTGAGTGGGTCATTAGGGTAAAACCCTAATCCCCTCGGGAGAGCCCACAACTACGTAAGCGGAGCGTGTAGTTATAGTGGGCTATATCAATGGCAAGCCATTGTCTGCAAACTCCAGCCTACGGCTTCCGCTCTCCTCCGTCAGGGAGGTTTTTCATCATCGTTGCCGATTGGAGATGCACCGACCAGCACAAGGTCTAAATCGTCTATCAGTTTTTGCAGGACGGGATTCTTCTCTATCATCCGCTGGAGGATTCTCTCAGCCTCGACCAAGTGGTTGGCTGTACTCATCACCTTGCCCTCCCGTATCTGAAAGATAATCCAATCGGCTATGTCGATATGGGCTTCTTTTTGTTTCGGGGTGGCATTCCTTTCGATGATGTCCGAAACCACCACCTTACAAAAGTACATGCTCTCGGCTCGCTGTTTCCACTCGGCATAAGCATCGGCATCGGGAAAGAGAAGCACGGTTCGCCCTGACAGTACACGGAGTTTCTCTTCTCTCATCTGACTCTTACCACCCGTAGCCAGCCATACATAATCGGGGAAGATAGCAGAACCGATAACGGCACTCTTCTCGGATTCCACCAAGACCACCACCTTGTCGGGATGCGTTTTCAACAAGTGTTCCCCGAAAAGGCATTGGGATAGTTGCCAATCCTCTGCCAACACACGCTGCTTTTTCAATATGCTGTGTATCCAGTTCACTGCCGATGTCTGTCCTCCCTTGATACGGTGTCCGTCTTCGGGATTGTACTGCATCACCTTTCCCGTGCGTACCTTGCCCGTCCTGTCTATCTGCCAAAAGATAACAGAGCCGTCACGGGTAGCCCCCAAACGGTATTCCTCCAACAACCGCTTCAACACCTCTTTCGCCTTGTCGCCATAGTAGGAAGTAAGGAGTGTGAAGAGGAAACGGAAGAAATTGCTACGCTCGCTTTGCGACTTCTCCACATAGTGAGGGGGAATATAGCCGATGGCTGTCGGCTTACTTTGCTGCTTCACTTTCTTCTGCTCTGCTCTTTGCCTGTCAAAAGAGAAATCATTGGTAGTTCTGTGTTCAGGATGCTCTTGAAAATACTCTTTCGGAGTGTAGTGATACCCACAACCGCTTTCGTGGTTACATCTGCCGACCGATGGATGCAACGGCACATTATTTTCGTCCACGTAATAGACGAAAGAATGCCTGTCTCCGCATTTGGGGCAGGTATGCCGTGTTGCCGTTCCTTTATACTTCTGTAATGAATAATTGCCCATAGCTTAGTCCGTTTTTGATGGTTGATTGTCGGCTGTCCCATCCTGTCCCATTGTCCCACACTCTAAGGGTTGGGACAGTGGGACACTTGGGACACCTGCGTTTTTACTCTCTTTGCTGCGCTGGATGATACGGTTTACGGTGGACTTGCCACAATTCACCTGTGAGGCTATCTCCCTGACGGACTTGCCCGATTGGGAGAGTTGCAGAATTTGGCAATCCCTTTGGCTTGATTCATTGTCGCCCAATTTTTTCAAGTGTTCCTTTTCCGTGGAATAGCCCCTGAACACGAACTGCAAGAAAGCATCCACCTTGTCAATCTCGTAAACGATTACATTATCCGCATCATGAGAGAACGTGCCATAGCGCACTTTAAGCTGCTTCACATAGCGAAGCCCTCCGTCTTGGGCACTTTTTCCAATGGTGAACACGCTGTCAAAGAAATTGTAGAGCCGTTTGCTTCCGGCAAGGTCGTTGGATGTGATGGGACAATCCAAAGAGCGTTTGGGCGTATGTGCCAGGACAAGGATAGAGAGCGCATATCTCTTTTTGAGATTGTTCAGCTGAATCATCAGCCGTCCTGCGGCATCGCCTTTCTCCATGGCGCAACACAGGTAGGTAAGATTGTCAATGATGAAAATCTTGCAGTCGGTCTGCACAGCCATCTGTTCAATGCCGCCTATGATAGCTTCCTCAAAGTTGGCATCCAAAAGCTGGTTGCAGTCAATAGACACCCGATAGATTTTGTCGGGAAAGGTGTAGAGCTCTCCATGCTCGTTGGTATAGCGGAGCTGGAACTGCTTTTCGGACAGTTCAAAGTCCAGATACAGCACATTGTCGGTTCGGGCGATGCGGTCGGCTATCTGCACGGCAAGGATGGACTTGCCCACGTTGGAATCGGCAAACAAGCAGGAGAGTTCCCCCTCGTACCAAAAGCTGTCCCACAGCGCACGGGGCGTAGGCAATAACGATGCTTCAAGAATGGTTTGGTTTGCCGTCTTGATATTCATCATGCCTACACTGTCGGGCATACCGTTATGCGCTTGGGATGCTTTTGTGAGGTCGCCACGTATCAGGTTGATATAGTTCTTATCCTCTTCCATATCATTCACCAGTTACGTGGGTTGGGCTTGCGACGGTGGGAAGAGGATAAGGACTTGTTCAGTTCCTCGTCTGACAACGGTATGGGATTCTTTCGGGCGGTTTCCAGCCACTTGTCCAGTTCGTCACGGTAAAGGCAATAGCGTTTGCCGGGCTTGGTGGCAGGGATTGTCCCTTCTGACAGTTTCATGTAGAGCGTACCCTTAGGGATACCTAAATACTCTGCTGCCTCGTCCACAGACATGGGCACGTGGGTGTCCACCGTTTTGGCATTGTTCACACTGCGCTGCTCGGCGAGCAGGCTTTTCAGGCTCATCACTTCGTCTCGAAGCTGAGCGACAACCTCGGGGAGGTCGTTGAAGGTAAGAATTGATTTTTCCATTCGCGTACTCGTCTCTTTTGTAAGACTTGGCGCAAAGGACTGAAATGATATATCCGTGAATATCTCCACGACACGTCATTGCAAAATAATTCCCGAATAATTAAGCCCAGCCATAAATGACGGGTAAAATTACTCGGGAAACGATGTAAAACAGGCGGTTATGAGTTACCGGATGGTTGTCGTTGGTGTCGTGATTATCCTAATTCCGCACATAATCCTCGGGATAGTGGAAATCAAGTTTGCCGTTTTCGGGTTCATCAATGGGAATTTCCGTCTTTAACGGCTCTACCTTGAAATTCTTGATGGTTGATAAGTCTGTATCAGCAAACGATTTCGGGAAAAGGGCTTTGATGAACTTGGCACGGTTATCCCCATTGTAGTATCTCTTGTACAGGAAACGCTCAGAGATATTCCATACGAAGTGACGGAGTGGAATGTTGTTGATGTCTTTGGTAAACGGTCTTTGTATGGGCTTCGGGGTATAAGTGTTAAGATTCATCCATTTGTCCACCTCAGTACAGATGTGGTTCACGGTTTCTTGGTCGGCAATGCGAGGCAGGTAATAATGGCAATACTCCATGACCATGCGGATGCGCTCTTCCTTTTCCCGTTGCTCTCTGCTTGCGTAATTGGCACGGTTCTTTTCGTGAAGATCCGGGGCGATAGTAAGCTCTATCGGTTGTGTTTGGATAAGTGTCTCTTCTTTTGTCGGGGATGATTCGGGTACAGGCTCAGGGACTGATGTAGGTCCAGGCACAGATGTGGCTTCTTCAAGTGTATTTTGTGACAGTTCTTCCTGCACCTCTATGGCTTCGGCAATCGTTTCTTTCTTGCCGAACTTGATTTTGTAGATTTCGTATGTATCAAAGATAAGTGTCTGAAAGGAGAGATAGAGCAACCATCCCAACAGGTTACAGCATACGAATACTATCCACCTGACAAAGTTGTCTTGGTTGAAGCTGTCCGCTATTACCAGCGTGGCAATGGAAGATATTAGGACGATGGCGAAGCCGACAAAGCCCAAGATGATGTATTTGTCCTTGATTGATGATTCCATATTTCGTTGAGAGATTGAATGTTCCTGTATTATTTTGTGCAAAGTTAATGCTATTTTTCCCAATTACTGCCCGTTATTTGCGGTTAGAACGGTCTTTTTCAATGTATTTCACGAAATGTCATCATATCATACTCTGTTTCATACTCTGAGGGGCTTATAAATGGTGGCATCAAGCCAAAAACATAGAGGGGCGATTATAGCCTTGTAGCCATAACCGCCCCTCTGAATACCTGTCAATGTGAGACATTTATGCCTCCTTGCGCTTCAAGGTTATCTTGTCCACCACCTGACACATCTGCTGCGCTGCTATCTTGGAATAGATTTGTGTGGTGGTAATGTTCTTATGTCCGAGATAGGCTTGGATGACAGCCATGTCCGTTCCCATTTCCACGTGCAGGCTTCCGAAGCTGTGGCGGGTACAGTGAAAGGTGATTTTCTTGGTTATCCCTGCTGCCGTGAGCCACCGTTGGAGTGGTCCTTGCAGCATCTTGTCCTTGAAATCCTCAAAGATAAGTCCCTCGCCCCGTTCTCCCAGCAGTCCATAGGCTTCATCACTGATGGGGTTATGCACTATTTCTTTGGTTTTCTGCATACGGGTGGTAACGAACATCCTGCCGTTGGTGTATGGTTGTATCTGCTGCCACGTGAGCTGTCTGATGTCGCTCTTTCTCAGTCCCGTAAGACAGGCGAAAAGAAAAGCTTTTTTCAAGACCTCCTCCTCACAGGGTGTTTCGGCAAGCCGTATCAGTTCCTCTTGGCTCAAATGCTCCCTGATGGTGGGAATGCACTCGATGCGGTCTAAGAAGCCGTTTGGGTTCTCCTTTATCTTCCTGTCACGGTAGGCGGTGTGCAGCACGGCACGGAAAGTTGACCAATAGCCTGCTGCGGAGTTGATGTGCAGCTTTTGGTTGGTGTGGATGGATTGGGGTGCATCAAGCAGGTATTCCATGAACTTGCGGCACAAATCCACATCCACCTCCTCAAAGGTGCATTTGCCGTTCACGAACCGCTGGAAATGCTTGTATACGTGCTGCCACTTGATATTCTTGCGGTCAGCCAGTCCTTTGAAATAGGCAAGGAAATCGCCCTTCATCTTGGTCTTGTCAAAAAAGCCGTTGTTTTCATTGAAAATGGCTTCGTAGCGCTGGTTGCGCAGGATGACCGCTTTCTTCATCATGCGTGCGTTGAAGTCCCGTTCCTGCTGGTTTGCAGGTTTGGCGAAGATGTAAATTCCTAAGGCTTCACGTGTAATCACTCTCATGGTGACATTGTCACGGTAGCCGGGATAGTAGTCAAGGCATAGTGAATACTGTGTCCCGTTCTTAATCTTGCGCTTACGCAAGGTAACTGTTTTGCATTTACTCATAATAATTATGTTTTAATTGGTTGTATACATTTTGGAGTTGTATCCATGTTTCCGATGGCAAAGGAACAACGTGAAATATCCGTGAATACCTCCACGATACATCATTTTGAAATAATTTTCGATAATCCCGATTTTTCACGGTTATTTGTTCCTTTCAGCCATGACACGCTCCACATCTGAGCGCAAAAGCAGGTTTTTCACACCCACCTTTATCTTTTCGATGTGCTTCACCTTGACGATATGGCAGATGTTGGCTGACGAAAGACCATAGATTTGCTGCACCTGCTCAACGGTATAGTAGCGTTCATCGTTCACAAGGTCAGTTCTGCGGAGTTCGTTCAAATGTGATTTGGAGTAATAGGTACGCCCGTACTCTCTTTTAGTGGGTATCTTATGGCGATAGGTGTAGGCACGGAGTGCGGTCGGCTTCATGCCGAACAGTTCCTCCACCTCCTCGGTCAGTAGCCAGTCGGTAATTTCGCTAATATCAACTGCCACACCGAAAAACTCGTCAATATGCTTCTTGCTGTAATAGTTCTTTCCTGCGATACGGCAGATGGGGATATGGTTACGCTTGGCGGAAGTGTAAAGCCATGACTGCTTTACCTTAAAAAGGGACATCACCTCCTCGCCCGAATAGAAGTCCAACACTTCTTCGCTTTCCTTTTCCCTTTTTTCTCTTTTGGCAGGTAAGGAAGATGAAGATGATTTCCTTGGTGTGGAGGTGTTGCCGGGCAGGATGCGGTGATAGGGATTGCCCTCCAACATCTGCTCGATGTCGGCTCTGCGGATGAATGCCATGCGGTTGCTGATGCGTGAGGCTTTCAGCTTGCCGATGGCTACAAGTTTGTAAATGTACTGTCGGGAACAGCCCATGAGGATGGCTGCTTTGGAAAAGGTGAGATACTCCTGATGCTGTATCTCCATCAAGGGTTGGGCGACTTTGAAGAGGTTGTTCTTCTGCATCACTCTGGCTCGTTTGGCTTCTGCCTGACAAGCCTCACTGCAATATCTTTGCATACCGCTTCGGGTTACAAAGGACTTGCCGCAAAAACTGCATTTTCTGGTTGCTTTCATACCGTTTTATCGTTTAATGGTTCATTTCTTCAATCCTATATCTCTGAAATGGTAAACGGATGTGAACGGAAGTCAACCATTGTCGCTTTTCTACACAGTGTGACTGTTTCCGCATATCGGGGCGGTTATTGTCGCTTGTCGTAAACGGTTGTAAACCCTTGTCAACTGTCTGCACGGTGTGACAAAAAACAAGCCCCGCAAATTCTCCACGTCAGAAATACGTCTCAAAAATATGTGGAAATTTGGGAAGCGACAAATGGCAACCGAAAAGTGTTAAATTTTAGAATATGCTGGTAATTAAAGATTTACACTCGGATATTTCTGATTAGTTTTGGTTGTTCTATGGTTATAAATACATTTGAACTAATTTGCTTTTTCTTTTTTAATGTCGAAGATAACCCTGAGTTATAAATTTTTGAAATATTAACGGAAATTTCATTAGACCAAACAACTTCAAAGTCTTCTAATTCAAATCCTAGATCTAAAAAACCTCCTCCAGAAAAATATGATATAATAGGTATGCTCATCGTTTATTATATTAATTACTTAATTATTTAGTAGACATAAGTAATTCTCTTACGTCCACCTTTAGAACATTTGCAATCTTCACTAGTGTTTCTAATGAAGGTTGTGCATCATTAGTACACCAACGAGAAATAGTAGCTTCATTACGTTCCAACATTCCAGCTAGCCATTTACCAGAACGATTTTGTTCTACTAATACAACTTTCAATCTATTGATTTGCTTCATAAGTAGGATGATTGATGTATTTTGCAAAGATATTGATTATTTTTTGAAAACACAAAATATATTTTTCAAATTGTTTTGTATCTGCCAATACCTTGAAAGGGAGGAGAAATCACAATCTGCGTCTTTTTTTCTTTTGCCATTTAGTAATATCCGGATTATGTGATGAGTCAGTCTCTGATAAAATAAGGGCACTTGGAGAACTAGAACAAAGATTGCTTTTCTGATTATCGAATTGATGGATATCAATCTTTTTATCTACATTAGAAGATAGATTACTTGCTTTCTTATTTTTAAGATTGATAGAAAACTTATTTTCTTTAGTGCTATCTTAATTAATTTTTATTTCATTGCATTGAATATTTTTTTCTTGTAGTTTAAGCAGTTCAACTATGGATCCATTCTTTATCATGTTTTGGTAATCAAACGATTCAGTATCTTGTCGGTGGTAGCAAAATAGCTTATCAAATCCTTGTTCTGCTTGCTGGAATAAGTTCACACGGTCAAATCCACCTTTAATTATTCCGCTCTTGGTATTCTTGTGATTGGTAAGTGGTGACAACTTCTTTTTATTGGATTGATCTTTTCGACTGACTATCAAGTGACAATGCATATTCAATTTATTATTAGAACGGTTGCGGTTAAAATGAATCTTACCATAAAATTTTATATCCGAAGCGGATAGTTCTTTATTGAAGTTCTTGGCATATTCAGGAATAAACATTTCCCGGATATAGCGTTTCATTGCTTCGGCTTGTTCCTGTTCTGTATTACCCATCGCTCGGAGTTCCTTTTCCGATGGACTGACATAGATAGCATAAAACTTAGCATCCGCTTTAAGGAGTTGCCCGATATTGCTATCTATATCTTTTATGACGGTTGATTTATAGATGTTATTCTCCGTCAGGTTGAGAAAGTCTTCAGTATAGATACCCTTTTCCATCTGTTCCATGATTTTGCAGGTGAGCCGACTAAAACCGTAGTATTCTAAAACAAAAAAAAGCAGCTATCTAAATTAGATAACTGCTTGATTTCTCTAGTGATCCGCTTGGGGCTCGAACCCAAGACCCCAACATTAAAAGTGTTGTGCTCTACCTGCTGAGCTAGCGAATCAAACCTTTATTGCTGTTAAGCGGGTGCAAAGATAGGTACTTTTATTTAATTTGCAAGGAATATGAGGAAAAAAGTTTGCATTATTTTTCTTCTATACCCTCTATTGGTTGATCTTCAGTGGTTTCTGTCTTATAAATATTTTCTTGATTAATGATGTATCGCTGATAATAGGAGAGCATTAGAGTGGTAAGTGGCAAAGCTATAATCATACCCAGCATTCCCATTAACGATCCCCAAATGGATAGGGAGAGCAGGATGATAGCCGGATTCAGACCGGTAATCTTTCCCATGATACGGGGAACGAGATAGCCATCTTGTATGATTTGTACTACTATAAATACAGCAGCAGCCGAGGCTATGATGATCCAGAAATTATCACCGGTATCCGCAGCTTTCAGAATGGCAAGCATGATAGTGGGGACAAAGCCGATGATTTGTAGGTAAGGCACCATATTCAGTGCACCAATGAATAATCCCAAACCAATGGCCAGCGGGAAATCGATAATCAGAAAGCCGATACTGAATAGAATGCCTACGCACAAAGCTACTAATGCCTGTCCGCGGAAATATCTGTTCATGCCGTCTTTTACATCATTCAGTATGCCGGTTACTGTTTTCCGGTATTTCTTTGGCATCAGGTGTGCCCAACCTTCGGAAATACTTTCGTAATCAAGCAGAATAAACACTATATATAATAGGATAAGGAAGACGGTGAAGAACCCGAATAAGAGGTTGATAGACTCCGATATAAGCGACCATAGTTTAGGAACGGTTACTTTAAGGGCATCCAATATATTCTCCTGGCTGAACATTTGCTCTAAGATGTGCAGGTCGATATTCTGCCGGATAAATTCGGAGAGGGTAGTGGGGACATTGCTTGCTGTATGAGTGGTGCTGAAGTACTCTATCAATAAATCCTTTACCCGCAGGAATTCCTGAATCATGGGCGGCACAAGCAGATAGAATGCAACGCTTCCTATAACGCTGAGAGTAAACAAGGCACAAAAGATAGATATTATTCTGTTTTTTAGCCGTAGCTTATGCTGGAAGAAGCTTACCAACGGATATATCAGATAAGCAATAAGCCAGGCAAGGAAGAACGGAAGCAATACGCCGCTCAATCGCTTCAGGAGCATTAATACCCCAATGATGATAGCACCGAGAATGACAGCACGGATAAAACTGTCGAATGTAATTTTCTTACGCTCCATAAGGCTTTTGCTTTTTATTTATAGTTTATCCACCGGCGGCAGTCCGATCTCCCTTTATTGCCCGCAGATAGCATTCCCGGCAGAGGGGTTCGTATTCGGCTGTTTCTCCCAGAAGGACTTGTTTGTCGTTCTTGACAGTGCGGTGTGAGAAGGAGGCTAATTGTCCGCACTTCACACAGATAGCGTGGACCTTGGATACTTCATCGGCAATGGCGCAAAGTCCCGGCATAGGACCGAAGGGAAGACCGCGGAAGTCCATATCCAGACCTGCTACGATAACACGTATGCCATTATTGGCAAGCTCATTACACACATCAATCAGACCATTATCAAAGAATTGCGCTTCGTCGATACCTACTACATCGATTTCTGAGGTGAACAGCAGGATACTTGCCGATGAATCAATCGGCGTAGAAGCAATGGAATGGCTGTCGTGAGATACAACCTCTTCTTCCGAATAGCGCGTATCAATGGCAGGCTTGAATATTTCTACGCGCTGTTTGGCGAATTTAGCGCGTTTCAGACGGCGGATCAGTTCTTCCGTCTTACCAGAGAACATTGAGCCGCATATAACTTCGATTCTTCCTCTACGATTGGTTTCCTGTATATGGTCTTCCGAGAATAATACCATTGTTCTAAAATGTTTATTTTAGCCGCAAAAATAACACTTTTAATGGCTTTCCGATATTTTTTCATTATTTATTTCTACATTTGCGGCATTAACATTTGTGATGCGAAAGGAAATGCAGACATTATTGGACGACATAGAACTGGATATTCAGGAACTGAAATATTTAATGCAAGTTCTTGCAACAGACGCCAACCCTACATTGAAGGTAGTAGCTAAACGGAATATACAGCAGATGCGTGCACGACTGGATGCTTTGCAGAAACTGCTGGACGAAACTCCCGTAGAGGAAGTTGCCATTCCTGAAGCTCCTGTCGCTCCAGTGGTTATTCCCGAACCGGCCGCTGCTCCTGAACTGGTTAAACCGACTCCTGTAGAAGAACCGGTCGTTGTTGAAATCACCAAGCCGGTAGAGATCGTATCTCCCAAGCCTGAGTCCACGCCCAAACCCGAGTCTGAATCGTCCGCAATAATATCTTCTGCATCGCCTATTTTAGCAGAGCGGATAAAACCGGCCACTGATCTGCGGCATGCTATCAGTCTGAATGACTCATTCCGTTTTGCCCGTGAGATTTTTGGCGGTGATACTGCACGTATGAATGAAGTGATACGCCAATTGGGGGCTGCTCCTTCATTGGAAAAGGCATTGGAACTCTTTTCTTCTACCGTTAATCCTGATGAAGAGAATGAAACGGTGGTTGATTTTATAGAACTTCTTAAGAAATACTTCAGCTAAAGCAATTACGGATATGGGAAAACTTTATGTAGTGCCTACTCCGGTAGGAAATTTGGAAGATATGACATTCCGGGCTATTCGTATTCTGAAAGAGGCGGATTTGATTCTTGCCGAAGATACGCGCACTTCCGGAATCTTACTGAAGTATTTTGAAATAAAGAATGCAATGCAATCCCATCATAAGTTTAATGAACATAAAATGGTGGAAAGTGTTGTTAATAGAATAAAGGCAGGTGAAACTGTTGCGTTAATATCGGACGCAGGCACACCGGGAATCTCTGATCCGGGCTTTCTGGTAGTGCGTGAGTGTGTTCGCAACGGTATTGAAGTACAATGTTTGCCGGGGGCTACAGCTCTTGTGCCGGCTTTGGTTGCTTCGGGCTTGCCAAATGAAAAATTCTGTTTCGAAGGTTTTCTTCCACAGAAAAAAGGACGCATGACACGTCTGAAGATATTGGCAGAGGAACGCCGTACCATGGTGTTTTATGAGTCTCCCCACCGTCTGGTGAAAGCGCTGACTCAGTTTGCAGAGCATTTCGGTGCGGAACGTCAGGCATCTGTATCCCGGGAGATCTCGAAGATGCACGAAGAAACGGTGCGTGGCACTCTGACTGAATTGATTGAGCATTTCACGGCCAATGATCCGCGTGGAGAAATAGTAATAGTAGTAGCAGGAATAGACGATTAAATAACTTCATTAACCAACGTAAAACAAAAGCGTATGAAAAAGTTAGCAGTTTTAATTGTATGTGCGGCCGTTATGGCATCGTGCGACGGCTTGTCAGGTGGAAGTAAAGACCAACTGAAAGCTGAAAATGATTCTCTTTTGATGGAGCTTACTCAGCGTAATGCTGAACTGGATGAAATGATGGGTACTTTCAATGATATCTCTGAAGGCTTCCGCCAAATCAATGCCGCTGAGAGCCGCGTAGACTTGCAGCGTGGTGCGGTTTCAGAAGGTTCTTTATCAGCTAAGCAGCAAATAGCCACTGATATTGAATTTATCCAGAAACAAATGCAGGAAAACAAAGAGCAGATCGCTAAACTGGAAGCTATGCTGAAAAGTAGCAAGAATAACTCTACCCAGTTAAAGAAAGCTGTAGAATCTCTGACCCAGGAATTGGTAGCCAAAACCCAGCGTATCGAGGAATTGCAGGCTGAACTTGCTTCCAAGAATATTCGTATTCAGGAATTGGATGCTGCTGTAACTGGCTTGTCAACAGCCAAAGAAGTGCTTACTGCCGAAAATGAAGCAAAAGCCAAAACCGTAGCTGAGCAAGATAAGGCACTGAACACAGCTTGGTTTGTTTTCGGAACAAAGAAAGAACTGAAGGATCAGAATATTCTGACAAATACCGGTCTCTTCCAGAAAAAGCAAGTGCTTAAGGATGGTGACATCAATAAGGATTACTTTACTCAGGTTGATATTCGTACAACGAAAGAAATTAAGTTGTATTCCAAGAGTGCAGATGTCTTGACCACTCATCCGGCAGGTTCTTATGCTTTGGAGAAAGATGATAAAGATCAGCTCGTTCTGAAGATTACGAATCCGAAAGATTTCTGGAGTGTATCCAGATACTTGGTTATCCAAGTAAAATAACTTAATTAAATTATAAGAATGGCAGGGAAGGGTTATCCCTGCCATTTTCTTTTTATATGCAGTACAAGAATATTTTTTTCGACCTGGACGATACTCTCTGGGCCTTTTCTTTTAATGCCCGTGATACATTTGAGGAAATGTATCGCAAATATGAATATGATCGCTATTTTCGGTCTTTTGAACATTTCTATGAACTCTATGAGAAGCGTAATATCGAATTGTGGGCAGAATATGCAGATGGAAAAGTGACAAAGGAAGAATTGAATCGTCAACGTTTTCTCTATCCGCTGGAGGCAGTAGGAGAGGGGGATGCGGCTTTAGCGAAAGCTTTTTCTGATGACTTCTTTGCGGTTATTCCTACAAAAAGCAGATTGATGCCCCATGCGCAGGAAGTGCTGGAATATCTGGCACCTAAATATAATCTTTATATCCTCTCCAATGGATTTCAGGAACTGCAATGCCACAAAATGCGTTCTGCCGGAATTGACCATTACTTCAAGAAAGTAGTTCTATCAGATGATATTGGTGTCTTGAAGCCATGGCCCGAGATTTTCCATTTTGCCATGTCGGCTACCCAGTCTGAACTGCGTGAATCGTTGATGGTGGGTGACAGCTGGGAAAATGATATAACGGGTGCTCAGGGAGTAGGCATGCATCAGGTGTTCTATAATGTAATGGGACGTACCGAGTTTCCATTTAAGCCTACTTATCAGATTACAGATTTGAAAGAGTTGCTCCAATTGTTGTGACATTGAGGGATTAGTTGTAATTTTGTCAGCGTAAACACATAATTTGTAGCTATGGATACTATTTTACCTTTCGCTTTGCTTTGTTTCACTTCTTTCTTTACGTTGACAAATCCTCTCGGGACTATGCCCGTCTTTCTGACCATGACCCATGGAATGACGGATAAGGAGCGACAGTCTGTAGTGTCTCGTGCTACATTAGTGGCTTTCATCACGATTATGGTCTTTACCTTTGCAGGTCAGTTCCTGTTCAAGTTCTTTGGGATCTCTACAAACGGTTTTCGTATAGCTGGTGGTGTCATTATCTTTAAAATCGGTTTTGATATGTTACAAGCACGTTATACACAAATGAAATTGAAAGATGAAGAGATTAAAACTTATGCCGATGACATCTCCGTCACCCCTTTAGGGATTCCGATGCTTTGCGGTCCCGGTGCCATAGCAAACGCCATTGTGTTGATGCAGGATGCCCATACTATCCAAATGAAAGGTGTACTGATTGGTATGATCGCCTTTATCTACTTGATTACATTTTTCATCTTGCGTGCCTCTACGCGACTGGTAAAAGTTTTAGGGGAAACGGGAAATAATGTGATGATGCGCCTGATGGGACTTATTCTGATGGTAATTGCTGTGGAGTGTTTTGTGAGTGGGGCAAAGCCGATATTGGTGGATATTTTGAAAGAAGGATTGATATAAAAATACCCCCAAATGTCAGGTTGGACATTCGGGGGTATTTAAAATGTTCAGTTATCGTATGATTATCACCATGGATAATTTACATTCCAGATAAATGCTACGGTCTGATACCAACCCAGACTAACGCTGCTTCCACCTTCATCATAACCTACCAAGGCATTGATTATATAGAGGTTACCATCGTTTTCGAATGCACAGTTGTTCTTACCCGGTGTGTAGGCAAAGTAATAGTTGCCATCGTCTGCACTCGCTTCACCCATTTTCTGAACCGTAGTTGGGAATCCGACAGGTGCTCCATTAGCGGCATTAACGGTGAACTGTATGTGGTGTCCCTTTTCCAAAGTCACTCCTGTTGCACCGGCTGCTGTTTCTGAATAATAGTAGGGACTTACCAGTCGGTACAAACCATTACCACCTTCTGCCTTTTCTATATCCACTTTTACACCGTCACCTACCAAACCGTTATCGTCGATGGTTCCTGACCATGAAGTATAGAACTGAGCGCTACCGGCTGCTACCCAATTGTACAATTTGCTTAAATTAATTGTTGTGGTAGAATTGCCTGATACAGAGGTATTATCCTTTGCTATGGAAAGAGTCGCTTTATAAGAAACGCCTACTTGAATGTCACCTACTGCAATCGTATAAATGGCGGTATTACTACCATCTGCAAATGTTACCTCAGCCGGTCCGCTCAATGCAGGATCGTTAAATTTTGCATCTACGGCAATGGTCGATGCACCTACATTGGTATTGCGTGTCAGAGAAACTTTGATTTCAGTCAACGTTTCAGTACCTGCTACGCTATAGGTTTGTTCGCTCTGGTCGAACGTATATTTCACTTCGCTGTCTATCGGGGCTTTGTCCCAATAACCATCGGTACTACAGCCGACAAACATGACAGCCGCTACCGACAGCGCTATGGATAGAATTGATTTATTGAAATTCATATAATGCTATTTTTTCAGTTTGTTACCTATGTTCATTAGTTGTCTGTAACCGGAGACGGAATTGATGTTACCGGATTATTGTCTGATGCCGAGATCAATGAGTTACCTTGTTCTTCACTTTCAGGGATACGGTAGATCAAGGTGTTATCACCAGCCGGCACGTTAAATACATAAGCGGCAGGGAATCCGGCTCCACGACGGTCGATACCTTTGTTCAGTCGCAGAATATCAAAATAAGAAAGGCCCTCACCCCAAAGTTCAATACGGCGTTGCTGCCATACTGCATCCTGTACAGCTGTTGCACTGGAAGCGGTACAAACATAGGCAGGGTCACGATAGTCATTTACAAACTTTTGTAAAGTAGCTGCGCCGGTTGAAGGATTTCCCCCCATAGCTTGTGCTTCTGCTAAAATCAAATACATTTCTTCCACACGCATCAGAGGAATGTCGCTTGCGTTGGTGCTTTGAGCCATTACTCCTTTATAAGGACCGTATTTCATTTGGGTATAAGCGGGGCAACCATATTTCGTAGCTTGGGCTACTTGTGTTGCATTCAAATTGTCAGAGTGCTTATTGGCATCGAGCCACCATCCTTTACGAACGTCTGTATCAGGAATCTCATTATACAACTTCTTGTTGATCATACGCCATGCTCCTACTGAAGCGTATCCATAATTCAGTGATCCCATATGTGAAGGGAAATTCACAATACCGGAAGTTACTACACGGTCTGTTTCAGCGATTACAATGGCCCACATCCAAGAGTGGTCACTGCTTTCTGTAAAGCCCGGAGCACCTGCTTCTTCGCGGCTATAAGGTGTACCGCTACCGTTGATGGCTTTTTGAGCGTCTTCAGCTGCCGCAGTCCAATTTTGCATGGTCAGATTGACACGTGCACGTAAACCATAAGCCACTTCCTTGCTGATATAGCGCTTATCGGTACCGCGGGTCTTGTCAGTAGCTTCTAATAAAGATACAGCTTTGTTCAGGTCACTCATGATCTGATCGTAAACTTCTTGCACGGTAGACCGGGCGCAACCATTAGCAGCAGCCTCATTGGCATTTTCGTTTGTAATCAGAGGAACACAAGGCTTGCTTTCATTCCCTTTATAAGTATGCTGATACATCTGAGCCAATACGAAATAATCGAATGCACGTATAGACAAAGCTTGTGCTAGGTAGTACTTTAGAGAGCTATCTTCCGTAGCTGGGTCGATGGTACTCACTACTCCATTAGCAGTATAGATCTGGTTGTACATCGTACGCCATAATATGTTTGTCGGGCGATAGTTAAAGAAAAGATCCTCAAAAGTCATAGAACGGGTAAACCAGTTATAGTTTATATCTAAACCAACCATATCCGTGCCGCGGCTGTCCAAGTTCAGCATAATTGAACCATAACCGAAGTCGTCGTGTCCAAAAGAAGTGGGTATGGCATTGCCATATACACTGAACATCGCAGTGATACCCGTTACACTTGCCGATACCATTTCTGGGTCGTTTTTAACAACTTCTTCTTTCTGGTCGCTTGTAACAACAGCACCCAGTGGTTCGGTATCCAAATCATTACACCCCACAAACAATACACTTGCAAGTGCCGATGCGAATATTTTAAATTTTATATCTTTCATTGTTATTCTGCTTTATAGTTAGTATAGTTTAGAACGTTAATTTCACTCCTGCCGAAATACTGCGTAATGCACCATACGTAGAGGTGGTAGATGATACATAACCTTGACGTGGATCTAATCCTTTACGTGCAGCAAACAATGCAACATTGTCGGCAGCACCATAAACTCTAAGTGATTCTATTCCCAAGTTGCGTACGATTCTTTTCGGTAATGTATAACCTAAAGTAATATTGTTAATAGACAAGTAGTTGGAAGAAACAATCCAGCGGTCGGAGCTTGAACCTGCATCATAGTTTTCGGTTGCACACAAACGAGGAACATCTGTATTCGGGTTCTCTGCCGTCCAAGCTTTAGCAATGTCCTTATGCCAGTTGTAACCGGCATTACTGTTGCTGCCACCATGCATCAAGTCTTGATAAGTATAATCCCACAGTTTACCACCCAGCTGATAAGAGAACTGGATAGAAAAATCAAAACCATAGAAATCCAAGCTAGTACCAAAACCACCATAGACGGTCGGAAGCAAATCACCGGTAGCTTCTTTGCAATTAGAAGCGACAGCATAGTCTGCTGTTGTATAGGCGTTTCCTTCATCATCTTTCGCCCAGAACAAAGATTGTCCGGTAGTGGGGTCAACACCTGCATATTTCACTAGATAAAGTTGGTACATAGATTCACCTTCGCGATAAATACGTGAACCACTGATTAATTCACCATTCAAATCAGGATGCAGCTTATTTACTTTATTTTTCAGGAAAGTGGCATTCCCAAAAATGTTCCACTTCAAATTATTGATATCAATCGGAGTATAATTCAATTCAATTTCTACACCCGAGTTAGTCATCGAACCAATGTTCATTGGAATAGAACTGTAACCGTTGGAGTTTGCTACCGGCTTATTATAAAGCATGTCGCTAGTCTTACGGTTGAAATATTCTATTGTACCTTCTAATTTATGGTTGAGCAGTGTGAAGTCAGTACCTATATTGAAGGAGTTACTTTTTTCCCAAGTGATGTCTGGATTACCTTTATAATAAAGTGTACCATCCGAGAATATACCATTAGCACCGGTCATGGAGTATTGATCCAGATACGGATAGTAGTTTGCATAACCGTTTCTCAGCAATGCATCGTTACCTTGCTGACCAAACGAAGCCTTTAGCTTCAACATATCAATCCATTCTGTATTTTCCAAAAATGCTTCTTTACTGATAACCCATGCGACACTGGCCGACCAGAAGTTACCCCAACGTTTGTCAGGATGGAAACGAGAAGAAGCGTCGCGACGGTAAGAAGCACTGGCAAAGTATTTTTCATCAAAGTCGTAATTGATTCGACTGATAATACCTCTGGTAGAATATTCGTCACGAGCACCACCACCACGTTTGTTATCGATAGTGTTGTTTACCGTGAAATCATAATCCTTATAAAGATTCTGCCCGGTTGCATAACTATATTCATAGCGGTAGTCATAGCTCTCATAACCTAACAGAACATCGAAATTGTTCATGCCGAAGCTTTTCTTATAAGTAGCCAGGTATTGCTGGTTGAAGGCGGATGTACGTATGTGTTCTTGTTGTGCAGTACCACCGTAACTTGCAGACTGTCCATAATACTTGTTACCCAAAACATTATAACGTGTATTATCAATATAGGCACCTAATGAACCTGTTAGTTTCAGTCCTTCAATTGGGGACAACTCGATGAACCATTTACCGTTAAGGATATCCATCAGGTATTCTTCCTTATTATAAAGCAAGTCACCCTTGGGGTTTGACATAGACATAAAGTTACGCGTGCTGTTTGTACTGCTACCATCACCATAATCATAAATCTTGTTACCTGAATTCTTGTCGTAAGCTAGTGAACCATCAGCGTTACGTACATACATCGGATAAACTGGAGCAATATTATTTGCCAGTAAGAAAGCGTTTCCTGAAGAAGCAGTAGCTGTTTGGTCGCCCGGATATTTGCTCTTAGAGTTAGTATATCCTAAGCTGGTGCCGAATTTCAGCCACTTTTTTGCTTGGTAGTCTACATTCAAACGCGTAGAAATACGATTGAAACCTGAATTTTCGATAACACCGTTATCTTCCAGGTAACCGGCAGAGAAATAGTAGTTCAAACGGTCTGTACCACCTGATACGCTCAAGTTATACTCTTGACGCATTTGACTGGAGATCGTTCCATCTGTCCAATCATCCGGAGTATAGTAATATTGTCCGTCACTATAGCCCAACTTCGCATTTGGATTGATTTTACCATCCATACCGATAAGACCTTCACCTTGAGGCAACGTATATATTTGGTAACCAATTGCAGGGAACAACTGTGCGTTAGCATAGGTGTGCGCTGCTTCTGGAGTACGTCCCAATTTGTAATAAGCAGCATTGTAATGAGCCTTGTAGAGAGTCTCCATGTACGTATCAGGGTTTTCCATCACATCGTATTTACCTACTTGACGGGAATTGCTACCCCAACGTGCATCTATAGATACACGCGCATTACCATCCTTACCTTTTTTAGTGGTTACCAAAATAACGCCGTTAGCACCACGTGCACCATACAAAGCAGCTGCGGCAGCATCTTTCAGTACAGTCATAGTTTCAATATCCTGTGAATTGATAGAAGAAATATCACCATCAAAAGGAATTCCATCTACTACGTATAACGGATTGCTGCTGGATGCCATAGAACCGATACCACGAATACGTACTGTGGCTGAAGTTCCTGGTTGGCCGTTGCTGCTTGTAGTTTGTACACCGGCTACACTACCCGACAATGCGTTGGTAATGTTGGATACTTGGCGCTTTTCTAGTTTATCTGCCTTTACAACACTCGCAGATCCGGTAAATGCAGACTTCTTCGCAGTACCGTAAGCTACCACTATAACTTCGTCAAGCATCTCTGAATCAACCTTCATAAAGACCTTCATAGTAGGTTTAATAGCCACTTCTTGTGTCTGCATACCAATGTACGAA